>JAALOO010000900.1_pt1 | contig 23710 bp, 13 predicted proteins | sample 7257641 | NCBI WGS metagenome assembly JAALOO01 (sample SAMN14085613, study PRJNA598686) | mite metagenome | biome: ENVO:01001000; feature: ENVO:01001002; material: ENVO:01001226; isolation source: single female mite from University of Michigan culture on fish food culture... ...
TCTCTCTCTCTCTCTCTCTCTCTCTCTCTCTCTCTCTCTCTCTCTCTCTCTATGGCGAGTGCTTTACTCACGTTCCCTTCACTGTTTTGCTGCTGCTGCGGCTGTTGTCGACCAGTAGCGACTGATTGTTTTGGTTGACGGCGCTGACTGAATGACTGCAAATTCCCACATCTGCACACTGCAGCCACACCGACGTTGCACACCGTTCCCGAAAAAGGACCGTACAGCAGCCAACTGCTCAGCATGATCGGCGACCACGAGTACGAGAGGTCCCTGTACCTGGAGGACTACCACGACCATCACCACCACCGCCATCGCCGAGGGTACCTTCGCGACTCGGACGAGGACACTGAGGACGCCTCGGAAACAGAGTCGATGCGGCCGGGCGATGAGGAGAGGGTCGCCTCGCGCTACCGCCCGGCAGACGAGATGAAAGAGCAGTGCTTTCGCAGCCGCCTCGCCGAGCTCCACCAGCAGCTGGCCCAGCTGGAGGCGGGCACCCACCCTGCCTGGGTGAAGGGCTGTGAACGGCTGCAGAAGGACTACGAGGAGCAGAAATTTGCCCTCAACGTCAGCTTCGAGCTGCAGATGAAGCAGATCAATAAGGAGTTCGAAACGGAGAAGGCCGCCGCCATCAGCGAGTTCGAGGAGCGCCGCGCCGAGATCAAGGAGTCGCTGCAGTCGGAGCTGGACGAACAGCGACGGCGCTTTCTGGAAGCGGACAGCAACGATCTAATGCTGGACGCGGTGGAGCCGAAGCCGGTCATCAGACGGCAGCTCCGCCGACGGCCCAACGACCCGGCGCCGATGCCCACCGACCGCCGGCGACGGCCCTCGCCGGCGCACATCAACTACCTGCTCGATGATGAGCAGATCGCCGACGACCTGAAGCTGATGGACAAGATACTGAAGGAGGCAAAGTCGGCCGCCCGAGAGGAGAGTCGGAAGATCAAAATTAAAAGCGAACACCGCGAGGAGACGCGCAAGATCAAGGGCGACCACCACCGAGGAGGAGAGCACCACTCGCACAAGGGCGGCGGCGGCGGTGGCGGACACCTCTCCGCGGATAAGGTCAAACAGGAGCACTGCGTCTTTGAGGCGCGCATTGAGGATGGCAAGCTCTTCTACAACAAAAAATGGTACCACCGAGGACAGAACATCATGCTGGAGGCGACGGCCGATGGCGCCAAGTACCCGGGCATCATCCACCAGATCGGCAACTCAGACCTCACCATTCGCAAGACCTCGGAGACGACGCTGAAGCAGTCGAACACTAAGGTGACGGTTAATGATCTGAAGATAAACAAGTACAGCATTCACCGACGATCTTGAACTTTATTTTTTTTTGCTGCGTAAGACATATTTAATTTCTTCTAAAAACATATTTTAAGTGTATTTGTTTTCTATTGCAGGCTACCACAAATCCCCTTATTGATTTAATCTGCTCTAATCACCCCGATCAATTTCAAAAGATAATTACATTACTTTTTAAATGTAGCTAATTATTCATTTTTCAGCAAAAAACAGAGTTTGCACAAAAACTAAAAATGTTTACAAAAATAACAACAAACATTTGAAAACTTTTATTACTTGAAATCATTACTTATTTGCATAAAAAACTGCATCGTGCACTGTCAGAAAACAACAGTTCACTGGAAAACTGTCAAACATGCTGCACCGAGTGAAACAGTCGACTATTTGCTCGTTGAGATTTGAAAGTAACAACATCGTGTCCAGCTTCTTCAGTTCAGCGTTCAACTCTTGCAAACACTCTACGGCTTTGCTATCCACATAGGGAACCCGTCCCATGTCAAAAATCGCGTATTTTGGTTTGTTGATAGAACAAGTTGCAACATTTGAATTGGCTGTTTGGCAGTCATTGCCATTGTTTACTGCTACTTGCACTGTTGGCGTTAAATAGGTGTTGTTCTGTTCATTGTTGTCTTTCAATACGGGCAAAATCTTCTCTTCAATGCATCTTTTAAAGCGTTCCACGTTTATAAAAATCAACGGGCCAAAAAAGTCAAACACTGTTATTGCTGTTGGCGAAGCTTTGTCAGACGATCCACTGCTTCGGCTTACTGTTACGGCATCGACCAGATGAGACGGAAGGTAGCACTCGGATCCTGGCACATGACAGTTAACGTTAAATTGAGGCCTGCATTGTTTTTAACAGTAAAAAGTTAGACTCAATTTGATTAAACTTTGTTTAGATTTTGTAGACTAAAACGGCTAATCTGATTTGAAATTTAGCACTTTTGTGCACCACCACCTGTTTACCTGGCCATGCGGACAATGAGAAAGAGTAGTCCAATGAGGAGGCCGTAGAGAAGGCCATTTGCGACGCCAAAGAGAACCACCAGGAGAAAGGTGCCAATCCAGACGAGGCCGTCATATCGAGACACCTTCCAGTAGTAGAACAGCTCGGTGAACTGAGACATTGTGGAGCGCAACGCCACCACTATTATGCACGCCAAAACGCACTGCAAACAACAAAAAATGTGTTTAGTCAGCATCAGTTTGGCAATTGTAGGGTACTTACATTTGGCAAACTGTCAAGCAGGTGCGACAAAAAGAGGATAAAAATGATAACAAACGCTGAAGACACCAAAGAAGCAAGCTGCGTTCTGCCGCCCACCTTCTCCTGAACTGCAGACCTCGCCAGCGAGCCGGATGCGGGAAAGCAGAGCAGAAAAGAGCTCACAAAGTTGGCGATGCCCAGGGCAATCAACTCCTGGTTGGGGTACACCTCGTACTGGTGCTTCCGGGCGAACATCTTCGCCAGCGTGTACGTGGCCGCGTAGGCGATGAAGGCAATGAGAATGGCACTGGTGAACAGTTTGGGCCACAGGTCAGTCCGGGGCACCACTGGCATGCCCTCAAAGCCGGTCGACAGCTTCGGAATGATGGCCACGCCAAAATTGTCGTGAAAATTGAACACCCCGGAAAGAGTGGTCAGCGTGGCGATCTAAATTGAGAATGACAAACATTTGCTTAGTCAAATTAAATACTATTTTGGCACAACAAACTTACCGCTATAATGTCAATTGGAATTGTGATGTTTTTTGCGTGAAGCTTTTTAACGAGCCATGGCTCAAACACTTTTTTGCACAGCACTAGACTGGTGATAGTCACAGAAGAAATTATCACAGTGGGAATGTTCGCCTTGTGCAGTCGACGAAACAGTCGATACCAGTCCTAAAACAAATAAAAGTTTACTAATTTATTAATAAGCATTGACAATACAAAACACCTACTTTTACTAATTCAAAGGGAATGTTGGGTTCACGTTCAGGAACAACTGCCGACGAGATGCCAAACAGAGCAAAAACTTGACTAGTGAAGACGTGCAGTGAACAGGCGACGATAAAGGCAGAAATGATTGGATCTGAAAAGAGTGTCGCCAGTATTCCCAAACGGAAAACGCCTAGTAAAAACTGAAAAAAAATCATTTGAAATAAACTTTACTTCACTGTAAACAAACACTACACCACTGACACCAACCTGAATTAGGCCGACTAGAAGAGCAAGTGAGGTCAGTATTTCAATTTTAGTTGCCGGTTGCAACTGCTGAGCAGCAGTTAGTGCACTAGTTGACTCATTAAAGTGATGTCCGCCGATGACCAGTCCTTGTGCGTCGAATGAGTCGAGGACGTCCTTGCAGGCGATGCAAATGACGGCAAAGGTGCCCATGGAGATGTGGCGAGAGCCGCCGAAAACGGCGTACAGCACCACCGGAAAGACTGACACGTAGAGGCCGTTGATCGACTCGACGCCGGCCAGGCGCCCGTACGCCAGCCCTTGGGGAATGTGCAGCGCCAGAATGGTGAAACCGGTGATCAGGTCTGCCAGAAGGTCAGAGCCCACTTTATACTTTGGCAGCCAGCTAAGAATGGGAAACAGCGTCGTCCACAGTGAACCGCAGGACGAGTTGCAGGAGTTGGGAAAACAGGTGCTGGCAAGGCGCCTTGTCGTGCTGGAGAGCTGTTGGTGGAAAAGTTTAGGAGAGTTTTGCAAAATGGAAAGTGATGAGGATGAAATATTGGCTGATGATGATGACAATGATGATGACTCCATGTCGTGATTGATACACTCACATTGGAGCTGTCTGCTGTTGTGGCCGCTTCTCTGAGTGGCTGCCTGCAGTGCCGGGTAAAAGGTGGTCGAGTAGAAGACGGGCCGGTGAATGTTGATGGGCCGTTGTTCCTCCTCAGCTCCAGCCCCAAATGGATCCGCTGGGGACATTGTGCAGTACCGAGTTTTGCTGTTTTTTTCACTGTCAGACGACAGTAGTGGCGTACTTAAAGACAGCGACGACGACGCCGCAGCTTCACAGTCAATCTCGTCAGGCAACTTTGTGTTGAATGCTCGATTTTCCATCGTTTAATGTTAGGTGTTATCGATTGGTAGAGAAAAAAGGCCTACAAAGAAAATAATCAATCCAGCGTGGCCAGTTGTTTGCGCAAGTCGGTGCTTGCAAAAGGAAAACGACAACGCAATGATAACACAAAGAAACAAAATGGCAGTTAACAGTGAAATAGGAGTATTTGCAGTGGTAAGCAAGTGTAGTAAGTGGAGTGAGGCAAAAAAAAGTAGACAAAGCTAAGTGAAAATAAAGATGAGTAGATGGGTAAATAAATAAACCCTACTTAGATCAACCATTTACGGGTGAATTGACAGTTTCTAGCGTGACAAATGCGTCTGTTGCGCATTTCTACATGTTTTTTTTCTGTCACATTACTTTTCAGTTGTTTTCCCTTTCAGTAGTGGAATAACACTAAATAATAACACATGACGAGCAGTATAAAGGCAACCAATCAAAAAGAGGCAAGCAGTGACTATTGCAGTTGTTTCTGACAGCTCAATTACTCAACTGTTTAGAAGAGAGTGTTCACAGACTGTTCAGCGACTGTTCACAGGCAGTTTCATTTTGCCCATTTCATGATCAAAAAGATTTGATCACTTGCCTTTAGCAACAAATGGAAAATTTGCTGATTGCACGTAATCACTGCCTGCACTCCTGCACTTTCATTTCAATCCGAGTGATATCAAAGTTGCATGGTAAAAGTGCAAAAGAAACAAAAAAAAGTGTGGCGATAAAAGTTGTTTCGGAAAAGGCTTTGCGGCTGTTTTCCATCCGCACTTACGGCTGTAAACGACAGTGATGTGAGTTTATCTTATATCTTACCACTTCCTATTTCCTGTGTACTTTTTTTATCAGTACAAACTGAAAGATTGGACGCTTTTCAGTGTCAACAAGTATTGTTTATAAAACCAAGTTTTATTATACGCTATTGATCAGTTTTATTGCGTTTTTAAAATTTTAAAATAAATAATTATCACAAGTTTAATAAATATATGTATTGACATAAAATGAAATGCTTGGTAGAGAAACGTTTGCACAAAAATACAAGTTGTTTCATTTAACAAGATAAAAAGATATATCCAAGCAGAAAAAGTGTGTGTGTGTAGTATATGTGATTTAAGAAAAAACAAATATTGCAATTAAAAGATACACTGAAAAAGGTTTACCTGAAAATGTACTGGAGTGAAATGAGAATAAAAGCTCCAGCCAGAAGCATTAATTAAAATTTAAATAAAAATACAAAGGTATAAACTAACTAATAAGTTCTTGAGAAGTGAGATGAACCGAGTTTTCAAGCAACAGTGGATTCAATCAAGGCAACTTTCACCTCTTGCTGTTTACATTTAGAATTAAAACTTTAAGCATTGAACTAACAGGAATTAGGGTAGCATTTTTGAGTAAGAAGAAGAAGAAGAAGAAGGCGCGATTGACTTGAGTATGACTCGGAATAACCGATTATTTGATTGATTGATTGATCGGGTAGGTAGGTAGGTATTATTGCAACTAGGACTGCTGAGAAGAGGAGCCCACTTCACTGGGTAGCGGTTCGAGAAAGTCATTGGCAATGATTCGATCGATGTTGATGAACAGATCGTCCAGAGAGCAGAACTCGGCGCTGGAGCTGGCTGCAGGCACAGAAGAGGATGTTGTTGTTGTTGTTTGTGTGGTTGCTGCCTGTCCAGTCGGTGCTGAGGTTTGTGGAGTGGTGGGCAGAGTGGCCGAGGTGTTGGTGGTAGTCCACTCTTCCCGGCGATCAATGCGCTTTGCCGCCAGTCGGCCTGAGGCTCGGCCGCCCTTTGAGGTGCGCTTTGGATTACGCTTGAACATCATCGGTGTCGACTGTTTGCTGCTGTTGGAGACGGCTGATGCTGCGGCTGGGGCTGTTGTGGTCGCTGTTGTAGCGGCAGCAAACGACGACCCGAGGTGGACAGCCTGTTGTTCACTGGTCAGGACTGGAAAGCAGTGCTCCGCACCAGAGGGCAATGCGTCAGAGGGCGTGATCATGGCCGTCGAGGGGGAGCGAGACGATCGGGCTAGCAGTGCCTGAAAGAATCCGTGCAAGTTGTGCACCGACTCAATCGACGATATGGTCAGTATGGGCGAGGCGAAGGTGTACGGCACCGGTTTGACGGGATTGTTCTTGGGAGGTGAAAAGTTGGTTAGTAAAATTCGCTTATAAAAGATGATATGTAAAAAGGCATACCGATAGGTAGTTGAGAAGACTGTTGAGAAAGACGATGTGGGGAATAAAGTTGGGATAAGGGCGACTGCTGCTGTTGTTTCCGCCGCTGGCAGTAGTAGCAGCAGCTGTGCCAATGCTCGACAGCGGTGGCAGCGACGAGTGGCCCGACTCGTGGCCGGAAATGCCCGAGTTGAGACTGAGCGAGTCAAAAGCGTGCGAGAGGGTGCTCGAAGAGGCCGTGCCGCCCACTTCTGAGCCAGCGGCCACACTCTCCAGGTTGCTGGCAGAATGGGACGAGTGCATGGACACTGTTGACTGCCCAGTGGTCGTCGTCGTCGATTGGCCGTCGTCTGTTGTTTGCAACTGCTGCTGCTGTTCCATTTGATGGCGCCCCGAGACGGGCGTCGCATTGACGTCACTGACCATCGAAGCAGAGGAGGCAGAGGCGGAGAAGAGCGTGCCCAGGTCAAAGAGCGCCCCGCTGATGTTGGAGTTGTGGAAGGAGATGGCGTCGCCGACGAAGGACCACCGGTGCAGCTGAAAGATGGGCAGCGTGTCGGAGGGCAGAATGAGCGCCAGGTCGAGCAGCTTGCAGGCGTTGAGGAAGAGCTGCAGCTGCGAGGGCGGAATGGTCGGCTCGAACTGCTGCGCCGCCGTCTGCGCCGCCAGAAGGGCCAGCTGCTGGGCGGAGCCCTTCTTTCCGCTGCTGCTGCTGCTGCTGCTGCCGATACTTCCGCTTTGCGCCGGCGGAGAGGGCTTGAACTTGAGGGTGCTGCCGATGCTGACACGAGACAGGCCGCCGACGCTCAGCGTGTCCAGATTGCCACTGGAAGCAGAGGCGGCAGCGGCGGCTGCTGCACTACCTGCCTCCACAAACGACAGAATGGAGTCGGTTTGAGTGGGCGTGGGCGCCGGTGTAGCGTTTCCGCTGAAGCTGTTCAGCAGTTCGGAGAGCGTGGAAGCAACGGATGACTTTGATTCATTACTCTCGCGAAGGAAGAGGAAGCTGTGGGAAAAAAAGCAAAAAAAGAAGTGCATTAGTACAAAAATTGTAAAGCAACAAAAAACAACAGCGCAGCTACGTTACCGTTGATCATTGGCTTTGATGTAGTCCAACAGGGTGTTTTCAATGTTGAGAAAGACTTGGAACTGTTACGGATAAAACAAAATTGATACATTAAATCAACAATTTTAACAGGAAAAAACAGCTTTACCATTTCAGTGTAGATAAAGGGCCAGAGTGAAGCGAGGTGGTGCGGCGACATTCGCAGAATGATCACTCGAAAGGCGAGCAGCACCTGCGCCTGCACCAGCGGCGACTGCGAGGTGCGGTGAATCTCAATGAGCTTCTCCTGAATCTCCGACATGTACCGCTGGTACTGGTCCTTCTCCGAGCAGAAGAGGATGAAGGCGAGCCGCTTCACTAGCTGCGCCTTCAGCTCCGCCTCCTGGTCGCGAATGGTGGAGCTGGCGACGAAGATCTTCAAGGCGGAGGAGGGCGACTGGGCGACGGCCATGCGGGCGAGAAACTCGCGGAAGGTGTTCTTGTCGTGCGTCATCACCCGGTCGACGATGGTCCGCCAGGCGGGCATGCACTCGGCGGGCATCTGGAAGAAGGCGCCGTCCAGCAGGAGGTCGAGGGTCTCCCGGCGCCAGGCCTTGCGGGTGTACTGGTAGTCGGTGAGGCTGGCCAGCAGGCGGGAGCAGGCGTCGAAGCAGGGCCAGTTGTGGGGCATGTGGGCGCGCAGGTAGGGCACCACGTACGACATCAGGCTGACTATGAGGGGGATCATCTTCTCGTTCTCCTCGCTCGGGTAGACCACGTCGAGGACGGGGGCGGCAAACTGGTGAGAAAAGGGGGTAGAAAAGGGTTAGTTGAGAAATAAACCTACGCTAAAAATGAGCACCAAGGTAAATGAACACCTACCTCTGAGAGGGCGTACAGCGCCTTGACGCAGAAGAAGTTGTCAAAGAGCATCTGCGCCGAGCTGGCCAGCTCCGCCTGACTGGTGGCGGAGTTTGAAGGAAAGCCCAGCGAGAAGATGCCCGAAATGAGACTGTCCGAGGAGGCAGAGGCGGAGAAGAAGGTGCTCGTGCTGGCGGAAAACACCTGCTGTTGTTGTTGGTCAGCGGCTGAGTGCAGCGACGCCGTCTCAGAGAAAGAGGGCGCCTGAGCCTCAAAAGTAGAGGCAGTTGATGAGTTGCGCTGTGAGGAACGCTCCGGAAATGAGACCGACACGGAGTTGCGAAACAGTCCCCTCTTCATGGCCACTGAGCTTTCCGTTTCCGCCTCCGAGGTGTCGTCTGTGGTGCGATATCCACCACCACCGGTGGAGTGTCGATTTCCGACCACCGGTGAGGCGCGGGGCGTCAAGGATGTTGACGACGTCTGATCAGTTGGGCTGGCCATAACTGCAGCTGCAGCTGCTGAGCTGTAACTTCCACTGCCGCTGCCGCCACTTCCGGTGCTCATGGGCAGCACCTCGAGGTTCCGTCTGAGCGTCCACCGAGAGTGGCTGAGCCGTGAGCCGGCCACTGAGATGAGCGACTCGATGAGGCGATTCGCTACGTCCTGCATCTCCTTCTGGGCGCGCCGGTCCTCGCAGAGGGGCGCAAAGAAGAGGAACTCGTGGAGAATGGCCAACAGGTGAAAGTTAACCAGCGGCTGAATGTTGATAGTGACGGTGGAGGTGGCCGACTGCTGCTGCTGTTGCTGCTGTTGGTTGAGAAAGACCGTCAGCGGAATGGCCGCCGTGGTGTTCATCGAGTGGGCGTCCTTGATCAGCGAGTTGATGCACCGCCAGGACTTCAGCAACATGTTACCGGGATAAGAGCGAATGTAGGCGAGGAAGATCTCCAGCAGGGCCACTTCCGTCAGGTAGAAGGAGGCGCCGCTGCCGCCTGATGCAGTGCCAGCGGAGTTGCTGCCACCACCTGGTCCTGAAGAGCTGCACATCTTCAGCGTACTTCGAATCGTCTGAATGAGCGTCTCCAGCGAGAAGATCGGACTGAGGGAGCGCAGCAGCTGAATTAGCTGTCGCTGCGAGTTGGACACCGGCGCGATGACCAGGTCGATGGCGCCGTTGAAGTAATTGAAGGTGGGCGGGCGATTTGAGGAAGTGTTTGTGGTCATCGGCGACCTTCTGACCACCCCAGTGCCGCCGTCCCTCAGGTCGGCCCAGACCTGCGCCAGGGAGGCCATCAGCGAGGGCCCATGTGAGGCGGAGACGATGCTGAGGAGGATCATGATGTTGCGTTTGACCTGCGCCGCCGTGCCCATGATGTACCAGCCGGTGTTGGAGGCGGTGTGCCAGCCGGAGCTGCAGCTCGAGTGACCGAACCGACTGCTCTTGTTGGCCACGGCCGACAGATACGCTCGGTAATGGTCGCCACCTCCACCGCCGCCGCCAATGATGTTGTTAAAGTTGGTCGCTGCCAGCTGTCCAACTCCTCCTCCGCCGCCGCCCACACCTGCGCTGCTGTGTCTTGGAAAGGTCATGTAGTAGTGGCTGCAGGCGCCCAGATTCCGCGTGGACTCCTCCAGCGTCGAGTCGTAGGCCACCTCGGCGGGGTCCTCCCCTACCACGACCATGGTGCACCAGACGTTGAAGAGCGACACGATGACACGGTTCAGCACGCCCAGAATCGACTTGCGCGCCTCGAGGACGGCCGCAGAGTCGGAGGACGAGTCACCGCCGCCGCCGCCTCCGGAGATGCCACCAAAGAGGCCTTCGCCTGAGCTGCCACCTGAGTTTGCGGATGATGATGAAGAACTTCCGGTCGCCCCACTGCCGCCGGCGCCATTAGAGGACATCGAATTGACCATGTGGAGGAGGCTGCTGATGATTTGAATCGGCCCACCGGAGGAACCACTTCCGCCGCCGTTGGCCAGCCCGTCCATGCCACCGCCCTCCTGGTCGCCGAAGCGGCCCTGCCGCCCTCGTCGTCCTCCTCCACCTCCACGGCCTGCTCGAGTGGAGTGCACCGCCAGGCCAAAGGTCTTCAGCACCTCCTCACTGTTGTCCTCGAACATCTCGTGGAGGTAGGGCAGCAGCGGCTCCAGCTGCGCCCGGTCCAGCAGACAGTGCGTAAGGAGCATGGTGACGCTCTGCAGCGTCACAATCACGTGCTGACTGGTGAAGGGCGGCAGCGGTTTCTGGTGGTGCTGGTGGTGGTGGTGGACTAGGTTCGAAGAACTTCCGCCTAGTCTGCTCCAGCTGCAACGCTCAATCTCCTCCTGCGAGCTGTCCAGATTGCGACAGAGCTGGTTGAGGACGCACAGTACCAGACGAGAAAGAAACCGCCCGGCGTATGGCAGCGTCGACTCTACGAAGGCCAGCCAGGTGCTGTGCATGTGTCGGCGGGTGCTCTGCTGCAGTGCCAGCTGAATGGCGCCGTGCAACAGCGCCTGTCCCGCCAGACAGATGTTCGGGTCAAAGCGGAGCTCAGTTAGCTCCGTCTGAAAGCGCTGGAACTTGAACTGCGGCGAGGCAAAGTAATCGCCTCCGCCGCTGCCGCCGCCAGTCAGCGCCGAGGAGGATGATGACCCAGCGGAAGCGGAAGTTCCTGAAGAAGTGGAAGAACCGCCGGAAGCGCCGGCGGTGGTCGCCACGCGACACTCCAGTATCATCACCTGCTCCAGCAGGCGAAGAAGGCACTTCTCAAACTCGTCGTGAAAGCCGGTGTCGTTTTCGCTTTCAGTTGTTTTCTGCTGCTGTTGCTGTTGCTGTTGCTGTTTCTGTTGCTGTTGCTGTTGGCCACTGCCGTAGTGGTGGTGGTAAGGATGTGCCATTGAAGAGCTACCAGAGTCGACCATGGTGCTTCGGGCGGCAATCTGCCCCGGGTAGTCGTTGAACTCGAGCAGCTCATTGATGAAGGCATTGGCCGCCGGGTCCGGCGACTGGCTGGACTTGAGTGTCGGGTAGAGGTAAGAGCTGGTCACTCGGGCGTTGCTGTGTCGGCCTTTGCTGTTGGCACTCTGAACATTACTACCATCCTCTTTTGATGACAGGTTTCCGGAGGTTTTTGGTTGCTGTTTCTGCTGGTAGTGCCACACCGAGGTGACCAGACACTGGAGGACGGTCCGCTGGACGTCGCAACGTAGCAGCATGTCCTGAATGTACTGCGCAAAGGGGCGCAGGTGGGCAGCCCAGCCGGCGATGTGGTCTCCGCCTCCGTGCTTGGAACTTCGATTGCTGCCTGAAGAGGAGGAGGAGGCAAAGAAGCGTCCCGAGGAGGAGGAGGCCGAGCCGAGCAGGCTCGAGTTGGACTGGTCAACCATCGCGGAGAGGTGCTGAAAGACGACGCGCAGTATCTCGCAGGCCATCAGGCGGACGCGCTGGTTGCCGTAGATCGAGTCGAGGTCGATGCAGGTCGAGGTGCTGTTCTTCAGACTGCTGAACAGCTGCTCCAGGCCGCTTGAGCCAGCACCAGTGGTGGTCGATTTGCCGCCCTTTGCTGCTGCTGATGAACTGTTGCTGCTGCTGCTGTTGACACTGCTCGGACAGCTGGGGTAGTAGCTGCGCAGGTACTGCAGACATAGCTGCACAATCAACTCCAGCAGGGAAATGTTGTGGAGGATGGAGGGCGACGAGTGGCGGTGGCCCTCCTCGGTGAATCGAGATTTGCCGCCCACCTTGAAGCTTTGCGATCGAGAAGAGTGCTCGTTTCCGGAGGAGCTCGTCTGTGGTGGTGGCGACTGATAGTGAAAACCGCGTCCTTGAATGGAGTTTCGGTGCTTCAGGTACAGCGACTGAATGTGGGCGGATCGGGTGCCATCGAGAAAGCCACCCGGAGCGGTGGGCGAACTGCTGTTGTTGCCCTCGCCAAAGGTGGACGTGGCCATGGAGTAGAGCATTCGATTGGGCCACGTCTCAATCATGTTCAGTATGGTGTCCAAGGCGTAGATGGTGCGCGCCGAGTCGTACTGCCGCTCGTATAGCAGCAGGTGCAGGTGCAGATGGGAGATGGTGATCTTTGTGGAGCTGGCAGAGCTGGGGGAACCGGAAGTTGCAAATGTGGCACTGCCTGGCGTTGCCATTGGGACACCAGCACCAGTGGTATTTGCAGTTGGGCTGGAGAAGTTGGTGGCAGCCATGCCCGGAAAGGTGGGAAGACGCGAGGTTCCCGCCGATGTCGGCGTCGACGTTGAGATGGTCTGCGATCGAGGTTTAGTGGGATTCACCTGGGGTTCAATTTTCTGTCTGACTTTTAAATCTTTGTTTGTCCTCTTTCCACCCTCTTTTTCTTCCTTTTGTTCTTCCTTTTCCTCTTCCTCTTCCTCATCACCATCCACTGAGCTGATCAACTCACTGACCACCTGCTTGACCACCGTCTGAATTACGTTTTCCGGATTTTCTGACGGCGGCGGCTGCAGCGGCAGCGGCAGTGAGTTTGAGCGCGGTGAGCCGTGCAGCGAGGCAAAGACGTCCTCCACGTGACCAGGCAGTGACTTGTTGTGCAGATTGTCAAATGGGTTCACCACCAGTTTGATCGGCTCGGCGACCAGGCGGTGCTCCAGCGAGGCGGGCAGGTCGCCCAGGCGGGAGGCGTCCACCAGTTCATTGAAGACCCTGCCAGAGCTTCCGCTTCCTCCTCCTCCTCCTCCACCGTTTCCTCTGACGCCTGAGGGCGACCGGCCACTGCCGCCGCTAATGTTGGTCATCAGTGTGACGCTGGGCGAGGCTGATCGGTGGCCAGAGATCGGCGAGGAGATGTGGCAGCTGTCCATTTGTCCACTCGTTCCGGTCACATTTGGACTGCCCGTCGATGCTTTCAGCGATGGCTTGGCTCGAACGTGGTAAATGACATTGCCATTAGTGGAGCTGATGGCGTAGATCTTCGACTCGTCCACGTTGTCGGCGGCGGCATTGGCGGCAGCTTCAGCGGAAATTGTCGAATGCTCAGCAGCAGACGCCTCCGAGGGCGTTCCCGGCGAGTGGTCGGCCGAGTAGTAGTAGTGACCGCTCTGCAGATTTCCATCCGTCTCATCGTGACCACCAAGCGAGGTCATCAGTCCGTCAACCAGTCCTCTCGCTCGTTCTGCTCCTGCTCCTGCCCCTCCCTGTCGGGTGTACCGCTGGATGTTGGTGTTCTGCACCGACAGGCGGCTAGTGTTCGGGTGCAGCAGAATGAACAGCAGCGGCTCCAGCAGGCGGCCAATGTCGGTGTTGGCGCCGAAACCGCCAAAAAGAAAGTGGTGGCCTCCATCGACGTTTCCGGCCACTGCGTTGCCGCCTTCACTTGCCGCATCGCCTGAGCCGCTGTTTCCGGTTCCATTTGAGCCGCCGCCGCTGTTGGCCCCTAGGTAGTAGGCAGCCAACAGTGGCGAGGTGGGCAGCGGCAGATTTCGCCCGCCAAAGGGGTCAAAGGGCGACAGACAGCGGAGGAGCCAGTCGGCGGCGGCGGAGGCGTGCTCGGAGAGGCTTCGCCGCTGCGCCAGTGCGTCCAACATGATGAAGAGCGGCTGGTCAAAGTGCCGCTTCAGTGTGGTGCAGAGGGCCACCGGAGAAAGGGGACAGGTGAGGCGGAGGATGCGTTCCAGCTCGGAGAAGCTGGTCGGGTCGAGGCCGTTGACGATCTCCGCGGAGAAGGGATCGAGGCCGGTGGTGAGAAAGAGGCGCTGGTTGGTGGCCCGCAGGCTGTTCTGGCTGCCGCCGGAGCCGGAGCCGCCATTGTAGCCACCGTCACTGGCGGCTGAGCCTTGGATGAGGGCGCTGGAGAGGCCGCCACCGCCGCCGCCGCCGCCACCGCCACTTCCAGTGAGCGTACCCGAGCCCGACTGCTCTGAGGCGTGGTCGTGGTCTGACTCCAGCTCCGGGTCGATCTTGGCGGTGGAGGCCAGCCCGGTGACTATCAGCGAGAGGCGCTCGGAGATGAAGCGAATCTCGCGCGTCACCTGGAAGAGCAGCTGAAAGCGGGAGCGGGCGGTGAAGAGGCGGTCCAGATTGGCCACCGTCCGCCCACCACGCAGAGCAGAGCCGTAGTACAGTTGTTGTTGTTGTTGCTGTTGCTGTTGTTGTGGGCTCTCTTCGACCAGCGCTCGATAGTGCTCTCCGCCGGTCATCTCATCGCAGATGACCGCCTCACAGACGGAAAAAGCCGACTCCGCGGAGATGGAGTGCAGCTGCTGGAGGAGGGCCACCGAGCTGAAGTGCACCGTCGAGTCGGCGGGCGAGAGGTTCGACCACAGGCGGATGGCCACCATCTTGAACCAGACCGTCTCCAGGAAGAGGTGATCGAGCAGGTCGGGGTGAATCAGCGGGAAGAAGTTCAGCTTCCGGGCGGTCAGCGTGCCGGGGAAGAGGTCCACCAGGCTCATGTCGGTGTAGGAGAGGGCGCCGCCGCTCAGCGAGGAGAAGAGCTGGTCGGCGTGGGCGTGAGCTTGGGCGTAAATCGAAGCTGTGTTCGCCGCTGCCGTCGTCGTGAGGACAGTGTGGCTGAGGCCGGTGGAGGCGGCCGAGGTGGCCAGCGCCGAGGCGGCCGACTGCTGTGCGCCCAGGTACGACCGCGAGATGGTCAGCAGGTCGAGGATGGTGGAGAGGGAGGTGAAGGCGATGTGTCGTAGGGCACAACAACTGCCGTTCGATGAGTTTCCATTAAACTGAGCAGCTGAGCTGTGGTGGTGGTGGTGGAGGTGAGCGCAGCTGGAGAGGCGATTCGCCGAAAGGACCAGCAGGTAGAGGAACCAGCGAACGTTGGGAGAGCTGGCCGCCAGCGCTGTCAGGCTGTTGTTGTTTGGGTTGTTGGTAGTGTTGGCTGAAGTGGTGCCCAGCGTCGAGGCGGCCGTCTCCGGGGAGAGGTTGAGGAAGATTCGCGCAAACTGGTGCAGATGCGCCTCGGAGAATGCGGGCGGAGTACTGCTGATGTCGTTGTTGCTAGAATTGTTTCCGCCATTGCCATTACCATTACTTCCGCCAGTGAAAAGCGCCCGTCGTTTGAGAAGAAAGGCAGGGCTGGTAAGAAGTGGGACGGTGCCCACCTCCACCAGCAGCTCGCACAGCTGCTCGTAGATGGGCAGCAGTTGGTGGCGGACGGTGATTGAATCAGCAGCAGCTGAAGAGGAGAAGGGATGGTCACGTCGGTAGTTGGAGTAGTAGAGACCACCGCCTTTGCTGCTAAGGTCGCAGATGGAGTTGCGGTAGAACTGCAGCAGGCGAAGTGCATTATCGGGAAGGTCGGCAAACAGTCTACCGCCGTCGCCCTTTTCATCACCTTGGCCACTTTGGCTGGCCTTGCGCGCTCGATGTCCGGCGCCTCGGTCACTCTTCATCAGGATAGACTCCACGAAGACGACGAAAAAGTTCAGTACACCGTCCACGACGAGCTCCATCTTGATGTCGTCGTTGATGTCCGTGAACTGCATCTGTCCGTCCAGCGAGTCGGCCAGTGCTGCTGCTGCTGCAGCAGCAGTGTCCTCCGCCTCATTGTTGCCTGTAAAAAAGAGAAAAACTCAGTAAAGCAAGCAAAAATAACATTTTCAACTGACCTTTAACTGCTGGCGGCACTGCATTGCTGCCACTGTCCTCCTCGTGCTCCTCATCCTCCTCCTTCACCTGCTCCAGCTGCTTCTTCGCCGAACTGCTGGCCGTCGAACTGGAGCGCGTCTTCTTCGCCGTGGCGGCAGCCACAGCAGCGGCTGCGGCCACATTTCGCTCCACACTGCCGGCAAACCAGGCGCCAATGGAGGTCTTCCGGCGAGACTCACTTCCGCCGCCGACTTCCGTGCCGAGGGCATTCGCTCGCAGGCTCTCATTGAGCGACTGTCGGTAGCGCTGCACAAACGTCTGCATGATGGCGGGCTTCAGCTTGGCGCAGAGCGCCAGGCAGAGCTCCACCGAGGCGCGCAGATCGACCGGGGCGAAGCTCTTTGCTCGCGCCGACATCTGCTTCAGCGCCTGGTCGAGGAACTGAATGAGAAAGTGGTAGTTGGAGGTCTCCACGGCCAGGGGCTCCAGCGCCGAGCAGCGGTTGATGGAGGCGGACACCGAGTTGCCCATCAGCGTGTTGCTGATGTTCGAGGAGGAGAAGAAGGCGCTGGAGGCGCCGGCCATCGAGCCGGCAAACTGCTCGCCCTGCTCGCTCAGCAGTGACCCGCCGACGCCGCCGACGCCGATGTTGGGGTGGTTGAAGGGGCGTGAGTCGCCCAGGAGGAAGCGGACCAGGGTGCACGCCTCGAGGACGGTCACCGAGTCGGAGCCCACCGGCTGGACGGGGCTGACAAAGGGCAGGGCGGCGTGGCAGCTCCGACAGCGACCGGAGAGGCCGCACAGTAGTTTCTGCTTCAGCTGAGTCGTCGGCAGGAGGACGCTGCTGTTTCGAGGAGTTTTAGTGGAGTTGCTGCGCAGTCGACGGTGTTGCTGGTGGTGATAGTGATCTCCTCTGGTTGTGGCTGCTGCTGTGGCAAATGAGGCCGGCAGCGTGGCTCGTCGAAAGTGAATCGGCGACGAGGAGGAGGAACAGGAGTGGCTGGAGAGGGAGGAGGCAGCGCGAGGCTTCTTCACGCCTCCTCCTCCTCCTCGATGTCCTCCTTCCGCTTTAGGTCCACCTCTGAGGTTCACCCCCAGGCTTCGCTCAGAGTAGTGCTGCTCCGTCCGCAGCTGTTGCTGACATTCGGTGATGAACTCCGCCAGCAGTGAGGAGGTGAGGGACTTGGCCCAGGAGAGCGAGGAGTCGATTGAGGCGCTGTCTGCATCAGTGTCCCCTCCTCCTCCTTCTCCGCCCTCGTTTGTGGGATCGAAGTCGGGGTCGTCGGAGTCGCTCGAGTGACGAGCTCGACGGTTGTACTCATCATCATCTTCATCCTCTTCCTCAGAATTGTGGTCATCGTCATCGAAGCTCGACCCTCCCTCCTCTGAGTCCTCCTCCTCATCCGAGCTGCCGTACAGCATCGTCGTCGTCAGGTCCACCTGGCGGACGTTCTTGATGATGAGGCGCAGCAGCCGCTTCAGCGACACCGCTTCCTCGGTGGCCACCTGGAAGATCTGCGCCAACTTGCTCCAGATGAACTCGACGCCGATGTTCGTGATCAGCAGGTGCATCACCCGGTCGAGCTCTTTGAGGAGCTCCCGTCGCTGAAACTTGTCCAGCTGCTGGTAGTACTGGTTCCAGTAGTAGTGCTGGTGGGGCAGCTGAAAGCAGTGCTCATCCTCGAAGATGGTAATGCGAGGCACAGAAGAGGCGGAAGCGGAAGCGGAAGCTGCGTTGGCTGATGCGGTTGATGCAGCGCCGGCCGTTGAGGCCAAATTGGCCGCGTTCAGCTCATTTGCGCCCATCAGACTGGGCGTCGCCGAGGCGGACAGCCGACTCTTGGCCAGCTTCTTCTTGGTCTTCGATTTGTCCAGCTGATGTTTTAGTTGTTTGACCAGCGGCAACGTCTTCAGCGCCGTCTTCATCTTGCTCTCCGGTGGCGGCGGCGGAGCACTGCCTCTGGGCGGCAGCTCCGTCGTGGAACTGCGATTGCTGCTGCCACCATCAAAAGGTCGCTGCAGCTTGCGAATCATCGTCGCCGACTTCGTCTTGACGTTGTTGGAGAAGTTGGTGAAGAGGTTAAGGCGGTTTAGCTTCTTGGAGCTCTCCTCGCCGGAGTCCTCCAGCTCGGAGCTGCTGTGCGGGTCGCAGAGGGAGGCCGGGCGGCCGGAGCGGAGGACGACGCCCCCTCCGCTGCTTAAACCGAGAGATTTCGCCTCCGCATCGGAAAGTTTGCTGAAACTGTAAATTTTCTCACTTTTGGTTGAATCACTGAAGCCTTTATCAACACCACTCGTTTCCACGAGAAGACTGGACGAGACGGAGAGGTTGGCGGTCGACTCCAGCCTTGACGACTTGGACGACATCATCACCTGCTGCTGCTGCTGCTGCTGCTCGGCGCTCAGGTCAGACGGGTCAACGGAGGCGACCGTGGGCGCCGAGGCGGAGATGGCCGTCCGTTTGGAGCTGTTGGAGCTGCCGCTCAGCTTGCGGCCGTGACTGTACTTGGCGGAGGACTTCCGGCCTGCCGACCGTGCTGTTCCGCCGGTTTGCGGCCGGCGGTGTTTCTTTGATCCTTGTTCAGAACGAGCCTGTTTTGAACTGCTAATGCTGCGAGTTTTCCCGGGTCGCTGGGGCTTTGTGGTAGTCACCTGGTAGTCGACCTGGTCGTGGCCGGCCTCCTTCTGGTCATCTGCCTGAGCATCCACCTTTTCAGCGTCCTCATCATCAGACACTGAATGAGACTTGCGACTGCTCACGTCGTCGTCGTCGTCGTCGTCGTCTTTATCGTCAACTTCATCTTCCTCCTCCTCATCATCCTCTGAGCTGGAGAGCGCCGAAGTGGACCCGACGGCGGCGGCAATTGAGGTAGAGAGCGAGGAAGAGGAGCTGTTCAACGCCTCATCGTCATCGTCATTGTCCTCGTCGACCTCATTCTCCGAGGCAGTCTCCGTCACTTCGCTGTCCGAGGAAGATCGGTCTTCATCACCGCTAGTGTTACCTACTTCTTGGTCGTCGTCGTCGTCTCCGAGCTCGCTGATGCACTGCTCTGCATCAGAGTCAGTGGGCGAGGAGCTGCTGGACACTGGATAACCGGAGAGGAACTCCTCTTCGGAAAAGTGGTCACCCCCCTGTTGTTGCTGTTGTTGTCCAGCCTGAAAAACAGCAGTGGCCGACGGCGGCGGAATGGCCGTCGTCAGAAGCTCAAACTCATGAAAGAGACCTCTGCAAAGAACAAAAAGATTACTCTGAGTGAGAATGCTGAAAACAGAACAGAACAGAAAGCAAACAAAAGAAGCTCACCTGAGAATATCAATGCACAGCGTCTCGAGGATCGGAGTGGCAATATCACGTTGATCGAGAATGCAGATCAGCAGTCGGTACGGCCAGAAGGTGGAGTTGGTGGTACTGTACGACTCGCCCGTCATCGAGGCCGCCTGCGAGAAGGAGGAGGCAATGACGTGCCGGGTGCGCTGGTGGTGGTGAATAGTGGAGTTGGAGCGGTTCAGACCGGCACCGGAAACGCCAAACAGCGAGCTGGTCGAAGTGGAGGGCGAGGAACCGGGCGAGGCGACGGCGCTCTGTCCCAACGGGTAACCAGGACCACCGGCGGCCATGTTGCCGTGTTGATTTAAAGTTGAGGAGCTGGTGCTGTGGGCGTTTCCGCCCGTCGTGCTCGTCAGCGGCATCGTGAAGGTGATGAAGGAGTTGGTGATGGCCGTCGCCGGCAGAATGGAGGTGATTGCAGAGAGCGGATTCTGTGCAAAGAGAGAGAGAGAGAGCGCGGAAATGATTAGTGATTTGAAAAGAAGGCAAAGGCTGCCCAATGTTGTTGTACACGCACTGTTATGCACCGCTTGAAGGCCTCCACCACCAGACTGCGGGCGTAGTTTTCAAAGTAGACGGTTCGTTTGCTCTTGCGCAGGTTCGATGAACTGCTGCTGCCCAGTTTGACGTTTGCACTGCTGCTGCTGGACACGCTCTCTGAGGCGATATCACCGGAGCCTGAAACAAAGAAAGAGAAAATTAGTTCCACTTGATAAGAATGAATAAAGTCCCCTTTTTAAGCCCATTACCTGAACTGGCCGAACTGCTCTTTCGATCACCTGAAGAAGAAGAGGAAGAATTTCCTGACGAGCCGCTGCCGGCGGCGGCGTCCGAGCCAAAGAACCAACTCTGCAGGCGGCGATTCAGCGAGAGGTCACGGCGGAGGAGGACGGTGAGCGCCGCCGTGATGATGGCCACCAGCTCGGAGCGCTTAAAGTGCTGCCGGGGAATGGAGCCACCGGTGCCGGTGCCGCCGGAACCATTGCCGGTGTTGCATGACTGATTACTATTAGTACTACTGCCCTGGCTGGCGGGCAGGGCAAGAAAGGATGGCGGCTGGTGGTGCTGTTTCGGTCCGGCCACCGGCGAGGCATTGGGCTCGGCGGAGCGTGATCCCGATCCGTGCTGTTCAGAAAGCTGCTGCTGCTGCTGTTGTTGCACTTTACTGGAAACAGTAGTAAATTGCAGACTGGAGGGACCAGAGCTGCCTTCCCCGCCAGTGCTGTTGCTTGCTGAGTTTCCGTCCGTCGGGTTAAGCTCGGTGGCGGCGGTGGCGGTGGCGGTGGCGGTGGCGGGCGACGCCAGCGCCTGCTCCATTTCATTGCTCAGATTGAGGTGCAGGGGAAAGCAGGTGATGAGCAGGTCGAGAATCGCCCGCTGGACGAGAATCTTGCTGTCGAGGAGGCTGGCGCAGATGGCCCGCACCACCGTCTGCATGCACAGCCCCAGCATGTGCGCCTGCTCCGCCAGGGGGCGCTTCTTGTTGAAGTGGCCAATGACGAAGTTGATGGCGGGCAGGCGGATGCAGCTGTTGTGGAGGATGCACCGCCAGAGGGAGTCGTAGAAGTAGGCGCTGCCCACGCCGGCGCCCACCTTCAGCAGCAGCTGGTCGGTGCGCTTGAAGATGTCAGAGCCCTCCTCGTAGCAGGGGAGGACGCCGATGAGGAAGCCGTCGAGGGCGGGCTTGAGGCGGTCGGAGAGGGGGAGCAGTCGCCGCTCGTACAGCTCGAGGATGGCCGGGCGGACGTTGATGGCGGCGTTGGTGAGCAGCGGGAAGAGGCCGTTGGAGAAGATGGTCAGCTCGGCGAGGAGGCGCTCCTCGCCGATGGCGTCGAACACCGTGTCGTACGTCTCCAGGGCCTTCAGGTGGACGCCCGAGGGCAGGAGGGGGTGCATGCACTGCGCCAGGCGCTGCCCCACGATGAACCGCCGCGGAATGTACTTGTAGCGGACATTGCTGTTCAGTACCTGATTGGGCAATGAATGTGGAGAAGAAGAAGGTGTGTTACAAGTTGACTCAGGTGTAAACTGGGCAGTAATACTCTCGCTTACCTTTTGCAGCTTACTAAGGGCGCTGACCAGGTCGGCCCACTCTGAGGTGTACTCGAAGCTCTTGAGGGCCTTGTCGATGGCGGCGATGTACGACTTGTACTTGGAGTCGTTGGCCATGGTGCAGCCGGGGGTGGTGTTGCTGCTGCAGGCGCTGGTGATAGGGTTGTTGCTGGCAGTGCTACTGGCGCTGGTGGTGGTGGTGGTAGGTGTTGTGCTAGTAGAGGGTGACAGTCGAAGGTGACTGAAGGCGTCATAGAATAGGAGGACCGAAGAGACGGAGGTGAAAGGAGTCAGGGAGTTAGTGTTGTTTGAGGGTAAAGAGGAAGAGGATGAAACGGGAGAGAAGGCAGACTTGTGCTGCGGTTTGCATTCTCGTGCGTCAGCAGTTTGTTTGGCTTTGCTGCTGTTGCTGCCGCTGCTGCCGCCGGTAAAGTGGCGCAGAAGAGGCGCCGAGTTTTGGTGGCGAACGGTGACGACGGCTCGGCCGACTGCCGTCAGCCGACGAAGGGATGAACTCTTGAGTTTGACCGGTGAGTTGGTGGCGGTGGCGGTAGCGGTGGCGGTGGTGGCGGTGGTGGTGGTGGCAGCAGAGTCTCCCTTTGTTGACAGTGCTGCTGAGGCGGATGGGAAAGAAAGAGAAGCGTGATAAGAGGAAAAGGAGAGCGGACGCCGGGGGGCGCCAGTGGCCAGGTGGGGGCGGTGAAAGCCAGCCGCCGCTGCTGAGGACGAAAACGATTCAGTTTGAGAGCGTCTTATTCGGGCACCGGGCTCCTCCTGGCTGTGTTTTTGTTGTTGTTGATGGCGAGGGTGAGGGTGAGGGTGAGAGTGGCGGTGGTGGTGGTGGTGGTGAAGTGAGAAAGAGTGAGAACTGCGTTCTACAGGTGAAGCCGCCGAGATGCTGTGCGAGCGGTGCTGCTGCGGCTGCTTCTGTCGTTGAGAGCCAGCGCTACTGCTGCTTTGCTGCTCGACGTGCTGCACGAGTGACGTGCTGCCAGCGACTGAGACGACTGCCGCCGCTGCTGCTGCTGCTGCTTGTGATTGAGAGCGTGCAAAAACAAAGCTGCTGCCGCCGTTTGTGATGGTGGCACTGGTGATGCTACTGGTGCAAGTGCTGGTGCTGGTGCTGGTGCTGCTGTTGCCGGTGCTGCTCTCACTAGTGCATGGTGCTGATGAGTGGTGAACACTGCTGCCGCTCATCCACACACACACACACTGATGCAATCGGTGACCAGTCAGAGACAGAGTTGTAAGCAGAGGTCAGCCAGGCCGACGACAGAAGATAAAGACAATGTGATGTTTTTTCTTTTCAAAAGTTGGTGGTGGTGGTGGTCATTGTCGGCAGCAGCGGTGACGTGGATTTGCCATTGCTCATACCGTTCAGAGGGCTGTGAGAAAAGAAAGGAAAGAAAGAAAGGGAAAAGGATTAGGACTGTCATCTAACGGAGATAAAAGGTTTAGCAGTGATGTCTATTGCTCTGTGGGTGCGCTGCTGCTGTGCTGCAGACCGAGAGGAAAAAGAGCAGTAAAAGTAAAGCAAAGTTAATGTAAGAACGTTTAAGTTAGCAGTAATGTAGTGAGTTAGCCATTAGTTTTACGCTTACTAGTGAATATCTAAACTTGAAATTAAGTTAGAGTTAATGTGTTGCGTTCATTTATTATTTACTATTGATTCAGTCTGTGATTGCGTTTGTGTGTATGTGAGTGTGAGTGTGTGCTTTCAAGTGCCTCAACATCAAATATTTATCTGCTTTTGCGTCATTTGGTTAAAAGTTGTCTGAAACATTAACCTTTCTAAAGCATCACATCTATTTACTGGGGGTTTTTTAACAAGGCACAAACATTGGCAGGCAAAAAATTGACTTTTCAGGAAGACAAACAAAACAACAGAAGCAAAATTTGCAATTTGTGGTCTTCTAGCACTACTAGACAAACATTTACAAACTGCAAATTATGATGATAAAGACACAAACAGCAATTTGTTGTGTTTAACAACAACAACAGAAAAAGGTGATCTCATAGAGTGAAAATGCACACAGCACAAACAACAGGAAACAACAAATGCCTCCGATTGACAATGCCTGAATGTCAGGCATTCAATCAGTTTCTCCTGGTTGTGAGTAATACCGGCGAGTGTGAGTGTGTGTCAGTGTGCCAATGGCAATTGATCAACAGAGAAAGAGAAAAAGAAAGAGAAAGTAAAAGTGAAGGCAACTACTGTGAGAGAGAAAGAGAGAGACAATGCTCAATGGCATCAATATCTCTCTTTCTCTCTCTCTCTCTCTCTCTCTCTCTCTCTCTCTCTCTCTCTCTCTCTC
>JAALOO010000901.1_pt1 | contig 23678 bp, 21 predicted proteins | sample 7257641 | NCBI WGS metagenome assembly JAALOO01 (sample SAMN14085613, study PRJNA598686) | mite metagenome | biome: ENVO:01001000; feature: ENVO:01001002; material: ENVO:01001226; isolation source: single female mite from University of Michigan culture on fish food culture... ...
TACGAGGCGATATCACCTAAGGGTGCCCGTCGTAGGATATCCGGATGCCTGTTAATTAAATTTTGATAACGTTCCTGCGCTGTTTCAAACTGTAAGCTGTGCAGTCTGGTTGAGAAGCCTATTAAAGATTGTAAGAGAATGGATTGGATCAACTGATTGACCAAAATGGAATGCTTTGCCAAATCCTCAATTAGGGAGTATGGGATCACCCAAATAGTCGCCTCCTCAACCGCTTCAATCCCGTACATGGACTTTCTGTGATAAAAGGTGCTTTCGGATCCGGCCGCAAAAGTAGTTTCGTTAAAGAAATAATGAGTGATGTCTTTACCTGCTTTGATGTAAAACATACGTATCATGCCACGTTCAACGAAAAAAACATTTCGGGAATAGTTGTCCGCAGGTAAAATAAGCTGCTTCTTTAAAAATACCTTCTTGGTAGAAGCCACATCAATAGCCTCTATTAGCTCATCAGGCCAGTTTAGCGTTTCCCGTAAGTAGCGAATTAAATCCATGTGTTAAAGATAATAGGTTTTAACTGTATCTCGGTATTTACGGTCATTTCCATTAAAAAGGTGTAGGAAAATGACCGGACCAATGAATCAGCTTTAGATATTTCAGTGAGTTCAGATTTAAAAACAATAACGAAATACACAAAATTAATTTTAACTTAGCATCAGACAACTAATTACCTATATGTACCGTTCCTATCTTAAATTCGTCTATATGGCGAGCATCTTACTTTTATCATCGGCTAATTTTCCTGCCAGTGCACAAGAACCTCGTGTTATCATAAGTACAGATATCGGTGGAACTGATCCAGATGACAACCAGTCATTGATTCATTTGATGATGTACTCGGACAGAGTACAAATCGAAGGTATTATCTCCTCACCCTATGGCAAAGGACGAAAGCATGAAATCCTCCGGATGATTGACATTTATGAAAAGGATTATCAAAAGCTAAAAAAACACAATACGCAGCTAGCCAGCCCAGATCAGCTTCGATTGGTGAGCAAGCAAGGTGTCATCGCATCGGCACCCTTTCCCGGGTATACCTCTGCTAGCGAAGGCTCCCAATGGATTGTAACATGCGCAAAAAAAACAAGCAATCAGCCATTATGGGTGCTGGTATGGGGCGGACTTGAAGACTTAGCGCAAGCACTGCACGATGCGCCAGAAATTGAGAAAAACTTACGTGTGTTCTGGATTGGCGGACCGAATAAAAAATGGAGTACCAATGCCTATGATTATATCGCATCGCAGCATCCTAATCTATGGTTCATTGAATCTAATGCGACCTACCGCGGATGGTTTATGGAAGATCCTAAAACCGACGGCCCACTAAGCCAACAGCAATATTATGTAAACCATATCAAAGGACATGGTCATATGGCCGCTGATTTTATCAACTATTATAAGGGACAAATAAAAATGGGCGATACGCCGTCGCTAGATTACCTCCTGCATGGGGAGCCCGAAGATCCCACAAAACCAAGCTGGGGTGGTCAGCATCATGCAATCACCTATAGCTCAAAACATATTTACCAAGGTGCCTCCACATTAAAAGATACGGTCCCAACTTACGGTGTAATAGAATGGCATTTCAAAGGTCCCCAAAGCCAAATACCTGCCGACAGCATTTGCTTTTGGTTGGATATTCAGGGTGATTCGCTACCGGGATATCACATAGGCGAAGATAATTATGCCGTTAGGTATAGTCCAAAACAGAAAGGTGTTTTTCGTTATCGTGTACGCAGTGTCCTGGAGGAAATAAATGGACTCCAAGGAGCATTTGTGAGCACCCCACCCTGGCCAGGTGCACCAAATAAAGATGATTATGCCCTTGGAAAAAATTGGTACGGCGATCTTCTGGAGCCTGCCTATTTCTTAGAAGGTCAGCAGGGCGCACGAACACTTTCTAGACACCGATCCGATTTTCTATTAGACTGGGCTGCACGCTGGCGATGGATCGACTAGTACCGGCCGAGTAAACAGCTAACAAGCTCCTCGAAATTTTGCATTTAAAAATCTAGGTACCCTGTAGGGTGCTCTGACTAGCTGTTTTTTCAATTGTAGATAGATTTAACACAATCCTTTTTCCGTACATAGTACGGGTCAGCGTCCCCTAGCTCAAAAGGCCAAAAAAAATCGATACAAATGCTAGCCACATCAATATAGAGGTACCCACGCCTCCCTATCGTCCTCATCCAGTTAATATCCGAGGATACCAGATTAGTACAGAAAAATGTAAATTAAATGTTACAAAAACATTTACGCAAAGTATTTGATTGCCGGGATCATTTCTATTTCTTTACTTTATACAATTCTTCAACCAATGAAAATTAAATCAATAAAAAATCCAATTTAAAAGTAAATACTTTTAATAAATTATATTTTTTTAACAACCCAAATACCTTGTAATCTTATGATTAGATTTAGACAAAAATTGATGCTAATCTTGTTGATCTTAACCAGTCAGCTTGCAGTAAACTGTTCAACAGACGATGACTTAATTAATGACGATATCGAAAATTCTACCGTTTGGATGGATGATCTCGAAACTTCGCTCGGTAAAGGAACCAAAGCCAAATTGATGAGCTGGATAGAAAAAGGTCTTGACAAAACGAAACTCAAAGAAGCTTTCACAGCGGCTAGTGATAAGGCTGATTTAATGGAAGATCTTGAAAACTCCGTCAGTATCTACCACCAACGCGTTTATGTAAAAGATTGGGATAATATTCCCGGAATTGAAAAGTCTGATTATGCGCCAAATGGTCTAACATCGGGTAAAAGCCAGTCCGAGTGGAATGATCCAGATTTAGATTTACCAGCTATCGAAGCAGCTAACTTTGTGGACGCCAAAGCCGTAATCTTAACTGAGGGAACAAAGATTTACCGCATTACAGGAGGGAACCCTGCCGGTGGGTATTGGACAAACGAAAAGCCGGCTTCTATTGGTGATGTCATCGGTGGCACAGCAGTCCAACCAGCCTGGAATAACTTTAGCAAATTCTACGAATATGAGGTTCCTAAAGATCAGACATTAAAAGCTTGGCAGGGTACAACAGCTCGGCAACCAATCGCTGAGGGTATAATAAATCCACACCTGCCCGGCGGAGAACAGCAATTATTCGTACCTTTGACGCTTAGAGATGAAGCCTTTAAACTATTAGTTACTGAAATCCCTCTTCCATGGTAAGTTCGCAAGAAATAAAAAATGATTATCTACAGCTTGTACAGTTAATTGAAAAAGAAACAGGCGTGCATAGTGATGTAGACAGGTTCCTGAATTATTTAAAAAAATATCAAGATAAATTCATCAATGCGCATAATACTGTGGATCAATCCCAATTGCGCGAATTTCTGCGGGGCGCCAGTCGATTTTCAGACGAATTTATATTTTCAAATCAAAACGCCGCTCCAATACAGACATTACTAGAAAACCTTTATAAGAAATTAAGCAGCTCATAACAAAGCGGGCTCACTGCCTGGGGGGGAATAACCACAAAAATCGGATCTGAATCACGAATTTAGTTTCAAAAATTAAATACAAAAATGACGGCAAATTACGCCGTCATTTTTGTATTACGTAAACCAAGGCAAGCAGGCTTAGTTTCTATACATCACTTTATTAAATACCTAACCCCAGCGGAAGCTCTTTATATCCAAAAGTCAAAAAACTCCCTTTAACTGCACGCTTACCGCCAAGATGCAAACCAAAGCGTGGGCTGCGATCCCAAGGGGCTAACCCCTTAAGAGAAAATAATGATGCATCTGCAGCAGACAGCTGCTTCCAAGGGCCTTCCCCTTCGAAGGATATAAAAGCAGCGCAGGAATTATTAGCTTTAACATCGATTTTTAGGCTTACTATTTTTTGCGATTTATCTACGGGTAACTCGCCTAAACTTTCAAACTGTCCCTCATGCACACGCCATAATATAATTTTTTCCTGCTGGCTGCCAACACCAATCGCGTTATTTTGGTCACCATAAATAACCAGTCCTTGTAAGAGCTCAGGTTGTCTTTTTTGTAAATCGATCTGCGTCGAAAAACTATATGAAGTAGCACTGGGCCGAAGTGTGAGGGCTGCACCGACTTTATTTTCTCCAGATACCTGTGCAGACATTTCCAGCCCCTCACCTTTTGTAGTATAAGTCGGAGTAGAATATTTAAAGTCCCATTGCCAAAATATTTTTTGCTCAGCGGATGATTGAAAATTCACGTTAAAATCAGTTGCTTTTGCTTCTTGTTGTGGAATAAATTCAAACGAAGGTATACCCGAGTCAGACCAGACAAGTTCTGCCAATAACCCTTGGCGACCTGTATTTACGTTTCCACCCTTGTTATAGCCGTGATAGAGGTAGAATTGTTTTCCCGCATTATCGTGAATAAACGTACCGTGTCCCATACATTTCCATCCCTGGTTCTCCCCCAGTAGGACCGTTTCACCAATCTGCTCGTATGGTCCTTGAATAGATTTGCTGCGTGCCGCTTGCACACGGTAGTCACAGCCGGGGCCACAACAGGCTCCCAAGGAATAAAAAAGATAGTAGTAGCCGTCTTTTTCTACAAAGCTCTGCCCCTCGATCCCCACCCCGTCAGTATCTTTTAATAAAGTAAATGGCTCACCTTGCAACGACATTCCATCTGGACTCATTTTACTGCCCAAGATTTCAATCGGACGATCGTCCAAACCATAGGCTTTCCATGTCATATACAAATCCTCTCCTTGTTTAATAACATACGCGTCGATACTCTCTGATCCGTAGGCTACAACAATACCATGATCGACAAATCCCCGATCAGGATACTTGGAGGTTGCAACGCCAATACAGGACACGCCATCGGCTTTGCGTTTCGCTGAGTAATACACGTAATACAGTCCTTGATGATAAAAATATTCGGGCGCCCAAAAGGACGATCCAGCCCACGCAGGTGTTTTTTCAAAAAGAAAACCTTCCTGCGTCCATTCTTTTAGATCATTTGAGCTGTATATTGGAAAATGGGGAGCCCACTCGCTAGAGGTTCCTATACTATAATACTTACCCGAGGCAGCTATTACGGACGGATCAGCAAAATCACCTGGGATATGTGCCGCTTGTTGCGCCTTTAAAAGTGTTAACGGGGTAAACAATAAAACACAAAAATATACAAGAAAAGATTTAACGCTTAATTTATTATGCATCATTTATGATTTGGTTTATGAACGATTTTGATCGTAAGATACACTTTTTAGAATTTATCTTTCCACAATTGGAAACACTTGCTTTTATAAATGCTTTATTAAGTTCTTTTCCACGTTCTATATATCGATAAACTAATCGGGAATTAATCGCTGCCTGCCCCCTCCAAAAAAACATAAAATGCTCCAAATACTCCCAAATCATTTCCATGCATGCCGGCAATAACAGAAATTTAAAAATATACTTTTTCTACGTAACAATACTGTCACTTAAGCTTTTTTATAAGTGGTTTACTAGGCTAAAGACGCTAATTACGTTAAATTTATTTTTAATAAACCTTTACTAAATTCAAATGGATACAAGAAGAGAATTTCTCCGAAAAGCTATACTGCTTTCCGGAAGCACGGGCCTAATTAACGTTATGCCTACCGCCATCCAAAAAGCCATGGCTATAAATCCGGCACCTGGCAGCACCTATCTTGACGCCGAGCATATTGTTATCTTAATGCAGGAAAATCGTTCGTTCGATCACTCTCTAGGCTCGCTTTCGGGAGTCCGCGGATACAATGACCCGCGGGTAGTTACCCTTCCCAATAAAAAACCAGTTTGGTTTCAGACAGATGCTACAGGACGAACCTATGCACCTTTTCGTCTAAACATAAAAAATAGCAAAAGTACGTGGACAGGTGACCTACCTCACTCCAGGGCAAGTCAGGTCGATGCTTATAATCAAGGAAAATACGATAAATGGTTGCCGGCAAAAAAATCGCGACATCCTCAATATGCCCAAATGCCACTAACCCTAGGGCACTATATACGGGAGGATTTACCATTTAATTATGCCTTGGCTGACGCCTTTACGGTGTGCGATCAAAATTTCTGTTCAGCAATGACCAGTACCACACCAAACCGGTCCTTCTTTTGGACAGGAAAAATTACTAGCCAGGAAAATGGACGCCCCAAAGCAAACATACGCAATGAAGATTTTTCTTACGGTAAACATACCTGGAAAACATTTCCCGAATTATTGGAAGATAATGGTATTTCCTGGAGCTTTTACCAAAACGAACTCAGTGCGAACGGTGGGTTCTCCGGAGAAGAGCGATCATGGCTCAGTAATTTCGGTTGTAATCTCCTCGAATTCTTTGCGCCCTACAATGTGAAATTCCAACAACGTTATATTGCAAGTTTACAAAAACGTGTTGACACGCTACCCGGGCAAATAAACCAGTTGCAAGAAGAAAGCCCCTCTAGTGAGCAACGAGCACAGAAAGTGCAGACAGATATCCGAAACAAACAACAGGCGCTGGACGAGGCAACAGAACAGCTAAAAAAATGGAACAAAAAAAACTTTGAACTACTAAGCAAGAAAGAAAAAAGCCTCCATCAACGTGCATTTGTCTCGAATCAGGATGATCCAAACTACCGCAGTCTTGATAAACTTGCCTATAGCGATAATGGTGTTAGTCGGGAACTTGCAATTCCTAAAGGAGATCTGTTCCACCAGTTCCGTAAAGATGTAGCAGATGGTTCGCTACCTACCGTATCGTGGATGGCGGGTCCACAGAACTTTTCAGATCATCCTAGCGCACCGTGGTATGGGGCATGGTACGTGTCTCAAGTAATGGATATTCTTACCCAAAATCCAGAGGTATGGAAAAAAACGATAGTCATTGTAACCTATGATGAGAACGACGGCTATTACGATCATGTTCCTCCGTTTTCAATCCCCGATAAAAACAAACCAGAAACAGGCAAAGTGTCTACCACAATCGATACGGAAGTAGAACACGTACGTCTGGCAGATGAAGAAGCCCAGGGGGTACCTAAAAAACAAGCCCGCGAGGCTCCCATCGGTCTGGGATTTAGGGTGCCAATGATTATTGCCTCGCCTTGGAGCCGAGGGGGTAAAGTATGCTCACAGGTTTTCGACCACACCTCAACCCTACAATTTCTCGAGCATTTTGTAAATACGAAATATAAAAAAAACATCTATCTGGATAACATTAACACTTGGCGCCGGACAATCTGTGGAAACCTGACCTCCGCATTTACACCATTCGACAAACAGGAGAAACAGATCGAGTACATTGATCGAGACGCATTTATTCAAACCATATTCAGTGCTAAATTCAAAGAGGATCCGGGAAACTTTAAGATCATCGACGACCAACAAATAGAGCGTGCAAAACAATCAGGCTCCTTTAAAGAATTGATGTCGCAACAAGAAGCCGGCAACCGGCCATCTTGCGCGCTCCCCTACCAGCTTCGCTCAGAGGGGGAATTACAAAAGGATAAGGGGACATTTAGTATTAGCTTTGCCGCGGATAAAGAGCTTTTTGGTGAGCAGGCAGCAGGCTCACCTTTTACGGTGTATGCGCCAGAGAGCTATATGGACGAGCATGGTAAGTCTGAGCGCTGCCGGAATTGGTCTTTTGCGGTTACCGCCGGTGATGAAATAAACTACCAATGGCCATTAAAAGCGTTTAACAACAATAATTATCAACTTCGTGTGCACGGGCCAAACGGGTTTTATCGAGAATTTTCGGGCTCACCAGATGACCCTCAACTTACTGTGCGTACGCAAGTAGAGAGAAAATCGCTGACCAAAGGTGCGACGGGAAATTTAGTGGTTATTTTAACCAATAATGGTCCTGATACAACGCATATTAAAATCGAGGATTTGAGCTACGATACTGGGGCCCGGATCAATAAATCGATCCCTTCTGGCGGAATGGAGAAAATAGTACTCGATCTGCAAAAGGTGCACGGTTGGTACGACTTTGCCGTTACTACTGGCGAAGGTCCTTATTTACAGCGTTTCGCCGGACGCGTAGAAACAGGCAAAGGAAGTTTTACCGACCCTTTGATTGGCTAACTACTCGGCACGTATTCCATAATAATATATACTGGTTGTGCTTAGATCATAACCAGTATATACTTAAAATATAGGCCTTTTTCCCTATATTTATTTCTTTAAGATAATATAAATTTCTGACGGCTTTATGCGTTGCCCTGCTGTCTTCATTTTCAGGAGTAGGAACAGCATCGCTGCTTCTACTGTATTAAACTTTACAAGCTGATCTTCTCCTTCAAACCAAGGTAAGAATGCTAATCAAAAACAATAATCCTATGCGGAAACTTCTCCTTCTGGCCTCAATTTTTACAGTTTTACACACTGATTTGGCCAATCTTCATGCCCAGCCATACACGCAAAATAAAACACCTTTGCAAGAAAAGCCATTTATGGAATTACCTTTAGGAGCGATAAAACCTAAGGGGTGGCTGTCAGAAATGCTAATCAGTCAAAAAAATGGAGCTACCGGGCAATTGGACAAACTTTATCCGCTCGTGATGGGCGATCGCAACGGGTGGTTAGGCGGAGATGGGGACCAATGGGAACGCGGTCCTTACTGGATCGACGGATTGTTACCCCTGGCCTATCAACTGGATGATAATCAGTTGAAGAAAAAAGCACAAAAATGGGTGGAATGGGCTATTGAGAGCCAAACCGAAGAGGGATATTTTGGTCCGGCTAGGGATTATGAGTATGAGGCTGGCGTCCAGCGGGACAACGCGCATGACTGGTGGCCCAAGATGGTCATGTTGAAAATTTTACAACAATATTATTCGGCAACCCAGGATCCGCGCGTTGTTACCTTATTTAGTAAATACTTCGACTATCAGCTTAAAACGTTAGAAGAAAAACCCCTTGGACACTGGACCTTTTGGGCCGAATACCGTTCCGCGGATAATCTTCAAGCTGTATATTGGCTCTATAATATTACCGGAAATCCTCAACTACTTGAACTGGCAGAAGTATTACACGGACAAGGATTCAATTTCACTCAAAAGTTTCTTGACAGAAATATGCTTGCTACCCATCGTAGTATTCACTGCGTAAATTTAGCCCAAGGGCTAAAAGAGCCTGTAATTTATTCCCAGCAAAATAAAGACCCTAAATTTTTAACTTCTGTGAAACAAGGGCTTTCAGATATAAAGCTTTTTAATGGTCAAGCTCAGGGGATGTACGGCGGCGATGAAGCATTGCATGGGAGTAATCCTACACAGGGATCCGAACTGTGTTCTGCCGTGGAGCTGATGTTCTCGTTAGAAAAAATGCTGGAAATTACCGGAGAGGTAGGTTTTGCTGAGCATCTGGAAAAAATCGCTTTTAACGCTTTACCGACGCAGATATCAGACGATTTCATGGCGCGTCAATACTTTCAACAGGCAAACCAGGTACAGATTACCCGTCAAATGTATAATTTCGACGTAAATCATAGCGGTACAGACCTTGTTTTTGGTTTACTAACGGGCTACCCTTGTTGTACTTCCAATATGCACCAGGGCTGGCCCAAATTTACGCAAAACCTTTATTATGGAACAGCCAATAAAGGGGTTGCCTCTATGATATTCGCCCCCTCTAGTGTAGATGTAAAAGTTGGGAAGCAAAACAAAACCGTCCATATTGATCAACAAACTTTTTATCCCTTCGAAGACAAGATTCGCCTAGAAATTACACATAAAGAAAAGTCAATTGCATTCCCCTATCAAATACGAATTCCCACATGGACGAAGGATCCAAAAATCTTAGTTAACAAAAAGGAATTCCTAACTGATGCCAAGCCGGGGTCAATCGTTAAAATCGAGCGGGAATGGAAAAATGGTGATCTAATTGAATTGGAATTTCCGATGGAGTTCAATTACCAAACCTATCATGAAAGTTCCCGATCTATAGAAAGAGGCCCTTTGGTATATGCTCTTGATATCCCGGGCGAGGAAAAAGAAGTGCTTTTAGAAAGGCAGGATAAAGTGGAATTTGGAGACTCATACGTTGAAGTGTTACCTAAAGCCGATTGGAATTATGGCCTCCCACTTTTTAATAAAGAAGAGATGAGTTCGATGTTTATCGTCAAGGAAAATACAGGAATTGATAAATTACATCCTTGGAACCGCGAGAACAGCCCAATCGAGCTTAAAAGCAAAGCACGCCAGCTCCCGTTCTGGAACCTTTATAATGGCATGGCAGGCCCCATGCCCTCGGCAGATATGCACGGTGTTGATATTAACAAATTAAAAGAGGTGGAAGTGCGGCTTATACCGTATGGTTGTACCACCTTACGAATTTCGCAATTCCCTATGATTAGAAAGTGAAATGAATATGTGTGAAGCTTTTTAGGTATCTATCCCCACGCCACCAGCAGTTAAAAAGGCTAAGGAGACAAAAAAACATTGTCTCCTTAACTCTACTATTGTCCCTCGCGTGGGTTTAATGCGGCAGCGGATAATAGTTGCAGCTAATCAGTCGTTTCTTTGTTCTGTCACAAGTAGCAAGAACATCATTCGTGAATAAGTAATGTATGGGCAATCGTAAACGATAAATCAAATATAAAAGGACTTCAGCAGTACAAAAAAATAGCTTGAATGTCGAGTAAAAAGAATATTTTTGTTACATGAAACATCTTGGCTTATCATTATATACTATGCTCGTACTGGGCCTTTCATCTTGTGGGATCAATAACGATAACGCGCAAAAAAGTGCGCAGACAACATCTACTGATACCACACCCCAGCAGCAATCAGCCGATATAGGTCTAGTTGCAAAGATGTCGATACAAGATACCGTTACTATTGGCGAATCATTAGAATTGACGTTTACCGTTTATAACAGTGCCGATAGCATACAAAAATTTTGTAAATGGCACACACCTTTTGAGCCTTTTATAAGTAAATACTTAGAAATAAGATCGGATTCCGGTGAGGAAGTTGACTACAAAGGCGCTATGGCCAAACGCATTATGCCTCCCCCGGCTGAAAGCTATATCGCGGTAAATCCCAAAGATAGTATCTCCACACGCGTGGATATTCTTAAGGGTTACCAAATTAATAAACCTGCAAAATATACGATTATCTACACAGGTCAAAACATGAGTGGATTAACGGTTACCGATAGTATCTCCTTCATCTACGCCAAATAATAAAAATTAATTCACTTCACGCATTGCGGACTAAGGACCGTTTATCATAATCGATAAAGGTCCGAAAACCACAAACAATAGGAAAACTTTAGTTAAAATGCGCCCCTCCTATATAACTTGCAATCGCTGCAGAAAATAACCACTTAAAAAATTCTCCTGTCTTATATGGCTCTAGCAAGGATTATCTTAGCCAAACGGCACGGGAAGTAGCAAGTCATTCTTTAATTAAAAAAAACAATAAAAAAATTGTTAAATAAAAAAATGCTTGTATATTAGTGTATTATTTAAATAGTACACTAACATGATAACTATTAAAAACTTAAATTTTAGCTACAGCAAAAATCGTCCATTATTCAAGGACATGGACATGCAGCTCCAGAGCGGACATATTTATGGTTTGCTGGGGAAAAATGGTGCAGGTAAATCTACCTTATTAAAGAATATTGCAGGTTTAGTCTATCCACAAGATGGTGATATTTCTGTGTTAAACCACAATCCAACCAAGCGGGAAGTATCCCTACTGCAGGATATTACTTTTATTCCTGAGGAATTTTATTTACCACCAGTGAAATCAGAAAAATTCATTAAAACAAACGCTGGTTTCTATCCAAATTTCGACCTGGATTACTTCCATGAGCTCATTCGCGAGTTTGATATCCCCAAAGGACAAAAATTGGCGCATATGAGCTATGGACAAAAGAAAAAGTATATTATATCATTTGGCTTGGCCAGCAAAACGAAGTTGGTCATTATGGATGAACCTACGAACGGGCTGGATATTCCTTCGAAGGCACAATTTCGAAAAATTATGGCCTCCACTATCGATGAAGATCGCTGTATTATTATTTCTACGCATCAGGTACGGGATCTAGATAACCTTATTGACACCGTTATCATTTTAGATGAGCACAAGATTGCGCTTAATACATCCATCTTCGATCTTGCTGACCAGTTTATTTTCAAAAAAATAACTACCCTATCGTCCGATGTTTTATATTCAGAACAAACTTTAGGTGGATTTTCAGCCATGCTCCCCAATCCCAATGCGGAGCAATCCAAGGTCGATCTGGAACTTTTATTTAATGCCATTTTAGAGAGAAAAGCCGAATTTACTAACCTTTTAAAACCCATGATCCATGAATAATACATTAGATTTTAGCCGATTTGCTCGATTGATCAATAGGCAATGGATAGGATTTGGTAAAATTTATCTTATGGCCCTGGGTATAATAGCTGGAATTTTTGTCGCTTTTTTCTGTTACAATATAAACAAAGCAACTAACTCGCAAGATGCCCATGATATTTCGCGTATGTTATCATTCCGCCCCTACGTATTTACGATCATAGGCTTGGCATTTATTTCCATTGTTTCTAGCTCTTACTTTGCCGCTCTTGGACAAAAATCAAAGGCAATATTCGAAATTCTCATTCCTGCATCACAAACCGAGAAATTTGTCGCCGCTTTATTTTATACAGTTCTGCTCACGACAGTTTCTTATTTTCTGCTGTTCTACCTCATAGATTTAAGCTTTGTTTCTTACATAAGAACGAGTTACCATTCCTCAGAGACAATCTATTCGCATGAGCTAAAAAAGGATATTACCGTCGATCAATTAAATTATTTCTTTCAAACCCCTTTACCAAAAGATGTGTACTGGACGTTTTTCTTACCTTTTCTTCTTAGTGCAGTTTTTTTATTAGGCTCGATTGGCTTTGAAAGTTTTCATTTTATAAAAACAGCTATAGTTGTGGTTGTATACAGTTTCATTTTTGTTTTTCTGATGATTAAGATCATGTCATGGTACACGACAGACACGATGACCGTTGTTACAGAGGGTACTGCATTTTTTAATGACAAAGTAAATGGACTTAAACTCATTTGTGCCGGAGGAATTGTAGTCACGCTCCTATTGTGGGGTATCTCATTTTTACGGTTAAAAGAAAAGGAGGTGTAACATGGAGTTTAATTCAAACAAAGCAATCTATCTGCAGATCGTCGAACACGTCTGTGAGCAAATCATGTTAAAGGTATGGGTATTAGAAGAAAAAGTACCATCAGTACGTGAGCTGGCCGTACAGCTTGAAGTAAACCCAAATACGGTCATGCGAGCATACGACTTCCTACAGCAAAAGGACATTATTTATAATAAACGTGGAATAGGTTTTTTTGTATCAACAGAGGCTATGAATGCCGTAAAGTCATATAAAAAAGTGGTTTTTCTAGAAGAAGAATTACCGCAAGTATTTCGAAATATATACCTATTGAATATTAGTTTGGATGAGCTTAAAGACCGTTACCAAACTTTTGTAGATAACAATTTTAATCCTAATCAGCATGAAAACTAGCAGTAAATTATTAATCATATTGGCTGTTGCCTTGTTTGTCATTCCCCTGGTAGGAATGGTCATTTACGCCAAAATCACTCGTGTAGATGGAAAAATGTATATGGCGACCATGAAAAATGAAGGCGAAAATGTCAACGCAGAAGATCGGTTTCTGGTTAGTAGAAAAGTAGACAATTTCAACAAGATCGTCATCGAGGGCGCTGACAATTTATATACCAGCATTTCGATCATCAAATCGGATCAACCAAAAGTAAAGTTTATAAAGAACACCGAAAAGATATTTAAAACAAGTGTGGACGCTACTGGCACCCTATTTATTAAGGTTGACTCAATTAAAGACTTCCAGTACTCCTCGATATATGTATTTGTACCCGCCTTGGAATCCCTTAGCCTGAACAAGTTGCAGGTATCTAGGTTTGACACGAATTTTGATCACATGAATATCCATGCCTCTCAGATTAACAACAGCCTTAATTTCGGGGAGAACGAGGCGCTTAAAACATTACAACTCACTGTTGATGATTCAAAAATCAGCATAGGTAAATCCCACCAAGTCGACTCGTTCTTGGAAGCCATTGAAAGCTTTGCTATTCGTATAAATAATGGACGTATTTCAATGGCCCCTAAGCAATATAAAACCTTACAAGTAGACCTGCACAATGCCGACTTCAATTTTATTATTGAAAGAGATGCAGACAAGACCATACAGGCCAGCATTGAGAATCTTTTAATTAATAGCCACGGAGTATCCGACGTCAGTTTACCAGAGAAAGCGATAGAAATCGAAAAATTAACTGGTTCCCTGTCTGATAGCACAACAATTGATTTACCCTATTACAGAACAAAAAGTCTGTTCCTTCATTAAAAATTAGTGGGCCCAGTAGAAATCAAATCTATTTTGGCCCCCTAACTTTATATTCATATTCTGCTTGAAAAGTTAATTATTTGAAATATGTCTGCTCTCCAAGGATCAATAAAAGTGGCAAACTGTCCCAAATAGCCAAAAAAAAGAAGGATTAGTCCATTAAAAAAAAGAACGCCTCCGACCCACCGCATTCATTTTTACGAAATAACCTAGCAAAAAAAACATTTTTAGTTGTTGGTTTTCTATCTTAGAGGCGAGAAAAATCAAATAACACGAAATTAGCCAAATGGAGAAACTGAATATACTACTGGTTGAGGATGATGCCGATGTCGCGGAGTTCATTATTCAGGGTTTAGAGGAAGAAGGCTATGTGGTATTTCATGCGGACAGGTATAGTGAGGTGCTTAAGGTCTTGGAAGAATGGCCTGTAGATCTGGTTATATTAGATATTTTATTGCCTGAAATGAACGGTTTAGAAGTCTGTAGAAATCTACGCGAAATCGGTTTTACCCATCTTCAAATATTGATGTTAACCGCACTTGCTAGCCCTGAAAATGTCGTTATTGGTTTAGATAGTGGCGCAGATGATTATTTATCTAAACCATTTAAATTGATCGAACTAAAAGCGCGTGTTCGCTCTTTGATACGCCGGAAACGTGAAATTACACTCCAAGCTACCAGCAGCGAAAAAAAACATCACCGCTACGGCTTTCTTGAGATCGATGATTACAAGAAAATTGCTTTTTCCCAAGGGCAGGCTCTTAATCTGACTTCAACAGAATACAGACTGTTATTATTACTACTAAAGTCCCCCGAAAAGGTCTTTGACAGAACGGAGCTGCTAGACAAAGTATGGGGAATTAACTTTGATATCGGTTCAAATGTTGTTGACGTGTATGTCAACTACTTACGAAAGAAAATTGAAAAAACAACTAAACAAAAGGCGATCCATACGGTAATTGGTATGGGGTATGTTTTAAAAATTGAAGAATAATTGAGAACCTACAACAAACTACTTTACGCGCTAATCGGCATATTAGTAATCTACACGGTCACCTTCGTCGCTTTCATCTTTTATTCGGTGACTAACTTTGCATTTTCTGATTTCTATAAGCGCCTGGATCTAAGGAGGGAAATCACTGCCAATCATGCCTTCGACACCCAGCGCGAAGGTATGGAATGGTCTAAAAATTATATCGATGAGCTCTTCAACCAAACAGAATTTGTACTGGAATTTGATGAGAAGAATAAACTCAAGTCCAACGAGTATTTTGACCCATCGATATGGAAGATGATAGACAAAAGGGGGCCAACAAATTTTAAAGTAGGTAATAAATTCTACTCGACAAACGTCTACCAACACCAGAACAAACAATATGTCGTCGGGATATCCGCCGAAAATTATTTTTACTCACATCATTTAGCTTATCTGCGCAATCTATTAATCATCTCACTTATTCTAGGTATTCTATTTGTCACGGTCGTTTCCCTCCTCGTAAAGCGTTCTTTCATCAAGCCTGTCCACCGGTTAATCGGCGAAGTGGAAAAATTCAGCTCTGAAAATCTTTTTCTTCGGCTAAACGAAGATCGCGAAAAAGGAGTTTTACAGAAATTAGCTCGTACTTTCAACCGTATGCTCAATAGAATTGAAACCTCCTTTGAGACCCAGAAAAACTTTATCAGTAATGCTTCGCACGAACTAAACACCCCTTTAACGACAATAATTGGTATCGCAGACCTCGCGCTTTCTAAAGATAGAACCGTTGAACAGTACCAGCATGCTCTGGAGAAAATCATGGTTTCCTCGGAGAACTTAGAAAAGAAAACACGTGCCCTTTTAATGCTTGCCCAAACGGGCTATCAAAACAACACTTTAAAGTTTACACCCGTCCGCATCGATCAAATTATCATGGATGCCGAAATAGCGGTTAAAGATATTAACTCTAAATTCCATATTAAGACCGATTTTAGCTTGCTACCAGAAGACAGCATGAAGTTAAAAGTAAATGGCTCCTTTGCACTTCTTCAACTGGCTATATCAAATCTCGTTTCTAACGCCTGTAAATATTCTGAAAATCATACAGCGTATGTAGCTCTCGGCGCAGTTGAGAAAAGCGTTATCATATTGATCAAGGATAAAGGCATCGGAATACCAGAGGAAGAATTGAAGTTCGTATATGATCCCTACTTCCGAGCGTCCAACGTTTCCTCGTACTCGGGATATGGCATAGGGCTACCTTTAGCCCGAAACATTGTCCAGATGCATGAGGGGAAATTAACAATAAGTTCTGAACTCGCAAAAGGGACTACGGTACGAATAGAGCTACCAAGTTGTCAATTCTAATCTCATTCTAATCCCTTAAAACTATTCTAATCTCCCTTTAATGTACCCTCGTAAAGTCTAATGAAAAACTAATACAGTTTTCATCCCCTTCCTACCTGCCTGCGCTAATTTTGTCCTCAAACAAAGGCAAAAAATGGTAAGTAGAATTTTGATTCCCACAGATTTCAGCACGGCTTCACTTCAGGTCGTTCTGGCGTATCTAGAACAGACCGATAAAAAAGAAGTTGAAATCATTCTCGCTTGTGGGGTTGATCTTGGCAGCTCCATCACCACCCTTTATAGCTTTGACAAAGAAATCTACTTGGAGGATATCCAGGGAGAGGACTTTATCAAAGGATGTCAGGTCATACGTGCGAAATACAAGAATAAAGTGAAAGAGATATACGCGGATCTGGTCGTTTCCAAAAACAGTCGATATATCGCTAATTACCTGAAAGGAAACCAAATCATTGAACTGGTTCTCTCCGAACGGTATAGATATTCTCAAAACAAACGACTTGCGTTCGATCTGCATGGAAGGCTATGCGAATTACAGCAAAAGGTCGGATCACTTGTCAACAAGTTAGCGATACCTCAGTCAGAGAAAGACGAACGAGACGAGCTGGAAGCCCTATTTTTTAGAAAAAATATAAAATTGAGCTATGAGTAGAGATTTCCTAGTAAAAATAAATTACATCGTCATTTTTGGAATACTTTCTATTTCATCATTGACAGTGAGCAGATTAGACAGTCCTGAACAGATAATTGAAGGCGAATGGATCGAGACGGCTTGGAGTATTGAGAAAGGTAACACAAACAATACTGTTTCTACCGCATCACCTGTTTATCAGGAGCTAAAAAAAGAAATATTCAGTGAGTTTCACGAACTGCATTTAGGTTCTTGGAATTTTTCGGAAAATGGAAAACTCATCGCCACAAACGCAAGCCGGAATGAACATTTAAAATGGTATATTAAAGGTCGCGGGCACATACTGGAACTCCACCGCGATGGGAAGCGACTAGAAAGCTTTCAAATTCAAGCCATAAGTAAGGACAAAATGGTCCTACACCTGAATTTTGATCTGCAGGTTAAAGGGATCATCGAAATTGTTCTGGAACGAAAAAACAAACAGGAAACAAAGGAAATATATGCTAAGGAAGTATAGTACGCATCGTACACTTGGAGATAACTTAAGATTAGGAAGCCTCACTGCCTTTTCAGCGGGTATGTTAAACGTGGCTTCTGTCATCGTTTTTTTTGCCTTCACCTCGAACATAACGGGTTACTACGCCGTGTTTGCACAGGAAATCAGTAAAGGGAACTGGTATCAAGGGGCGGTGGTATTACTATGGATATCTTCTTTCTTCATCGGAAGTTTCCTGTCGAACTTTCTGATCATTAATAGCAAAGGCAGATGGAGTCAATACTTTGCTCATGCGGTGCCCATCGTCCTGGAATTCCTCAGCGTACTCTATGTTGGCGTGTATTTAGATTTTTTCTATCAGGATTCCCTTCAAGAGACCGAATACCTAGTCGCCCTGTTACTTTTTGCTATGGGTTTGCAAAATGGATTAACAGCAAGCATCTCCAATTCTGTGGTCAAAACGACACACCTGACTGGACTTACGACAGATCTTGCAATTTTAGTCTCACTATTCAGTAAAAAGAAAAACAGACAAGACAAGGCGATGGTTGATAAATTTCATTTGCTTCTGACCATTATGGTGAGTTATGTCCTAGGGGGACTTGTTGGCGGGTTCGGGTTTGTGCATATTGGGAATTCCACTTTTTATATTATATGTTTTATCTTAATATTAATCGCCTGCTACGACCTATACAAAATACATTATATCAAGCACTGGTTTTCTAAAAGGCACAAGAAACTATCAGCTGTCTGAGATTTAAAAAAAGACTTTAATGATATAACAAACAGTATTTTGCTTCTTTCTTCTATTTAGTTGCATGTTGTTCTTCGATGAGTCAATAAGCGATCTTAGTGCAAGCGATGAATTTTGTATATTTGAGTGCCAGTATCTCCTCACAGGCCTGGCGCTCAGATAAATTACAAAATCATTAAACGATGGAATTCAACCCAAATAATCCAATTATAAAACTGTGTATCCAGGGCATGGCCATGGAAGATAATGGAAGACAGGATGAAGCTGTTAAAAAGTTTGTTCAAGCATGGAATGAAGCGACGGAGAATTTTGAAAAATTTATTGCGGCGCATTATATAGCTAGGCATCAAAAAAGTGTGTCGGAGAAATTAACCTGGCTCCAAACAGGCTTACAATTTGCACTCAAAATGAATGATGCAACTGTTGAAGCTGTTTTCCCCTCGTTGTATGCAAACATCGCAAGCTGTTACGAAAAGCTGGGCGATCATGAAAATGCGAAAAAGAACCACGAATTAGCACAGAGAACGCAAAATATGCCGTCAGATGAAGGTCCGTTTTATCATGGTACGAAAGCGAATTTGGAGATAGGCGATTTGTTAACGGCCGGCAGAAATTCGAATTACAAAACAAAACTGGTCATGAATCATATTTATTTTACCGCTCTTATGAACGGAGCGGGGCTTGCTGCGGCTTTGGCCAAGGGTGATGGACCAGAGCATGTCTATATCGTTGAGCCAACAGGAGATTTTGAAAATGATCCCAATGTTACCAGTAAAAAATTTCCAGGTAACCCCACCCGCTCCTACCGTAGTCAAGAACCGCTTAAAGTTGTGGGCGAGATCACAGATTGGACGAAGACTACACCCGATGAACTCAGAAATTGGAAAGAAAAACTAGCGAATAATAAAGAGGAAATTATTAATTGAAATGAGAGGACACTAAAATAAACAGTCAAGGATAATAAAAAAAGCAATTGCTATTGCCTAGTATGAATAATTTATTTATTTTTTCAAAAAAAACTATATTTTTAAAATTATGGATATTATCACTTTTATTTTAACCGTTTGCACAACATTGATTGCTATATTAGGACGAAAAGCCTTTAAAAAACTCATGTCAGCTATTTTTGCATCGGAAAGCTTCAAAAAACTCATCATGACACTAGCGTTTGGCATATTAATTCTCGGACTGACTTTCGCTTTTCTCGTAGGTATTATGAGCTTTATGATTTTTCCGAACATTTATCTAGCCCTATCTACATTTTTACTTCTCGCAGTTGGATATGTGTTCAGTTCCTATTATACTTATCGTCTTGCCAATCCTTATAGAACCTTTTCATAGATTCTCTTCTGACAATTATTTTGATGTTTTATAAAGCATCTTATTTCACACAAAAGATCATTCTCGATATTATTTAAGTATGAGTGTAAAAGAGCAACGCTGCCAAACAAATAAAATCACAGTATCGGGTAGCGAGCAATAACACTGAAAATACGATTTATTCTATCATTATCTACATTAGATAAAAAAATCTCTTTTTATGTCTAGAAGCATTTTTACAATATTTTGAGCAATCAAATCAGAGCTCGGTATACCAACATATTTTGTCTCGACACTATTAAAGCCAAAACTCTAAAAGATCATTTACTCTATGTTATTAAAGGTATAAAAAGAGGTGTCGGTACTGATCTTAATAATTTAATTCTCTAAAATCAGTTTCTTGAACGTAATTCCTACGTTCAAGAGGAACAAAAAACTATTTTTTTTCAATTTTAAGCTTTTCAGACCCTTCTGCATATTTGGCTAAAATATAAGAATCTTTGGTGTGGAGACATGAAGTCTCCTCGGGCAAGAAACGCACAGTATTTACCTGAATCTAAAAAAGGTAACGAAATATTTTGTAGAATTTCAATATAGTCGAAATCACTGTAGTCAGTAAGATATCCTATTGACGCCTTATGCGGGACTATGTTCAATCTTATCTAACTTCCATGTCCAATGTAATCAGCAATAATATTCGCTTGGTTTATTATTGCTTTAGTGGTATTCTTCGAAGATCAACAGATAAAAGCAAATCAATACTAATCTGGAAATATCTGGATATTTTCATTAAGAGTTCCAATGGTGGTTCCGAAGCATCATCTTCATATTTTGCATATCGACCTCGCGTGATCATAAGGTCATCCGCAACCTTTTGTTGAGAACACTTCAATTGATTACGTAAATAACGCATATTTTCAGAGAGAATTGACATTGCTATAAATTATAGCAACAAATATAAACAAACCGCTATATATTATACTAATTTTGTTAGTAAATAAAGAAGATGGAACGGGCAATAGTGCATATGGATCTAGATACATTTTTTGTATCATGTGAACGGCTAAACAATGATAAGCTAAAAGGGATACCGGTCATAATCGGCGGCGGAGAGCGCGGCGTGGTAGCTTCATGTTCATATGAAGCAAGATTTTTTGGTGTAAGATCCGCGATGCCTGTTAAAATGGCTTTACGCCTGTGTCCGGAAGCAAAAGTCGTAAAAGGTGATATGGAATTATATTCCAATCTCTCGCGAACTGTAACGGAAATCATTGAAGAAAAAGCACCTGTAGTGGAAAAAGCGTCTATTGATGAACACTATCTCGATATTACAGGAATGGATAAATTTTTCGGTGCATATAAATGGACGGGAGAACTATCACAAGCGATCACAAAAAATACGGGACTACCTATAAGCTTTGCGTTATCTGTAAATAAAACTGTTGCTAAGATTGGAACCGGAGAAGCAAAGCCAACCGGGAAAAAGGAAATTCGACAGGAAATGGTCCGTCAGTTCCTAAATCCATTATCCATCAAAAAGATTCCGGGCATCGGCGATACCTCTTTCCAGTTACTCTCGCGTATCGGTATTCGTCAGATTTATACGTTGGCTGAAATGCCAATGGAAGTCCTGCAACAAATGATTGGTAAAAACGGTATAGATCTTTGGAAAAAAGCCAACGGTATTGACAGCACACCAGTAGAACCCTATACGGAACGAAAATCTATTTCCACAGAACATACGTTTAATCAGGATACAATTGATATTCCCAAATTAAGGGGATTAATTAGCGGAATGGTGGAAAAATTAGCATTTCAACTGAGATCGGAACAATGGCTCACTTCAACGGTCGTGCTGAAGATTCGGTATGCTAATTTTGATACCGAGACAAAACAATGCAGGGTAGCGTATACTTCGGCAGACCATACCTTACTAAAGATAGTAATCGAACTTTTCGACAAGTTGTATAATCGCCGTATGCGAATAAGGCTAGTAGGAATACGCTTTACGGGTTTGGTGCGGGGAAGCCTTCAAATCAATTTATTTGAAGATACGCAAGAAATGGTGGCTTTATACCAGGCTATGGACCGGATCAAAAACCGGTTTGGTTACGATAAAGTTGGTCGAGCTGGTGGCTTTAATTTTCTATCGGAAGAAAGGTCGTAATTATGTATTTAAATTGTCACTCTTACCATAGCCTGCGCTACGGAACAATTTCACTTGATAATTTAATCGAGCAGGCTAAGTCTTGTAATATTACCTCGCTTGCATTGACAGATATTAATACCATAACAGGTATTTATGATTTCACGAAAGTCTGCACAAAAGCCGGAATAAAACCTATTGTCGGCGTTGAATTTCGAGAGGACAATCGTTTACTCTATTTTGGTCTGGCAAAAGACAGATCAGGTATTGGTGAAATGTGCCGTTTGCTAACCAATTATAATTGTAATGGAACAGATCTACCGCAAATCGCACCCGATTTCGAAAATGTAATTATTATTTATCCGCTTTCAAACGCACCGGATTGTTTAAAAGACAATGAATATTTAGGTGTTCGCACCAATGAATTAAATTTATTAATCCGGGGTGAATGGAAGGATTATATAAATAAAGCGGTCATATTAGCACCTGTTACTGTCACAAATAAATTAGAATATAACCTGCATCGCATACTTCGAGCAGTAGATAAGAATATGATCCTTTCCAAGCTTTCCCAGGATGATCTCTGCCATCCTGATGAGATTATGAGACCACAACAGGAGTTGCTCGCAATCTTTAAGGATTACCCGAGCATTATAGCCAATACGGTTAAGGTAATGGAACGCTGTAACTTTGAGTTTGATTTCAGCACCCCTAAAAACAAGAGACATTATGCCGGAAGTGCAGAGAATGATGCGAGGCTTTTAACGAGCCTGGCAATGGCTGGGCTAAAGAAAAGGTACGGGGAAAATGATCCGGTAGCTCGCCAGCGGGTGGAAAAGGAATTAAAGGTGATCGATCAATTGGAGTTCAGTGGTTACTTCCTGATAACTTGGGATATTGTCCGATATAGCAATAGTTTAGGTTTCATGCATATTGGTCGAGGAAGTGGAGCTAACAGTATTATTGCCTACTGCCTAGGGATAACGGATATTTGTCCGTTAGAACTGGATCTGTATTTTGAGCGGTTCCTAAACCTAAACCGTAAAACACCACCAGACTTCGATATTGATTGGAGCTGGCAGGAAAGGGATACCATTCTTCAATACATTTTTGATCGTTATGGTAAAGATCATGTCGCCTTTTGTGGGACGAATGTAGAATTCAAATACCGGTCAATCTTTCGGGAAGTAGGAAAAGTATTTGGATTACCAAAAGATGAGCTTGACAATCTGACAACCTCTCCTATCGATAAACACGATGATAATTCTGTTGTTAAGCTTGTTCATAAATACGGCAGGATGCTGGAGAAGTACCCTAATCAAAGAAGCATGCACTCGTGTGGGATTATTATATCCGAAGAACCGATCACGAATTACACCGCACTGGAAATGCCCCCAAAAGGTTTTCCTATCGTACAGTTCGACATGCACATTGCAGAAGATATAGGCTTTGAGAAATTTGATATATTAAGTCAGCGCGGAATCGGTAGCATCAATGACGCCGTGAAGCTGATCAAGAAAAATCAGCAGATCAATGTGGATATTCGAGACACTTCCATCTCAAAAAACGAAATGCTCTGTAATGAGTTTCTTAGTAAAGGCCATACCATTGGGTG
>JAALOO010000903.1_pt1 | contig 23612 bp, 15 predicted proteins | sample 7257641 | NCBI WGS metagenome assembly JAALOO01 (sample SAMN14085613, study PRJNA598686) | mite metagenome | biome: ENVO:01001000; feature: ENVO:01001002; material: ENVO:01001226; isolation source: single female mite from University of Michigan culture on fish food culture... ...
GGGGGGGGGGAAGGGAGCTCAATTTCAGGGAGGGCGCACTGGAAGCACTGAAAGTAGTGCAGAGCTGCTGTCAGAGGGAGAAAGAGTGTAGCAGCGACCAGTGGGCCGCGAGCATGAACACAGTCGCCGCTTTGCCCATCATTCGGACGAGTCCACTGGCGGTGGTGGGAAGTGGGGTGAGAGACGACGAATTTGAACTGCCCAAACAGAGGCAAATTGAGCGCGCGCGCGCGATCTTTTGGGTGCCGCACTTGGGCGGCTCGCCGGCAGATGGCAGAGGCTGTCTGCTAAATGGGGAAAACGGCAATTTCGACCCGTTTTGAGGTGATATATACACTGCTGCTGCTGCTGAGGTGCATTTGGTGGTGTGCGCTTGTGGCGGGAAGTGAACACATGCACTGCTGATTTGAAAATGATTCAACGGCGAGAGAGCGGAGAAAATGCCAAATTCTAACAAGAGGAGGCAGCAGCACCACACACTTCTGCACACAGCAAATTCTTTTCCAAATACTTAATTTATGATATGTAGCAGGTGGCGTATTGGTTGGTCTGGTGACGGGTTCCCAAACTTTGGTTCAACTTCAATTTCCAAAACATTTCAAACTAAATTTTCCCCTCCCTTTTTCAACACACAGGCAACCAAAACTGGCCAAGAGAGTTGTCCCAGTGCTCTCAACCCGAACGGCAGAAAATGAGAATGTCGATGCACCGAACGTCTACAACAATAACCCTACCTCTCTTCTCAGGTCTCACTCGCATAACAACGATCCGCTTTTCGCTACTTGGTAGCTTCAATTTGTGCTTTTAAAAAAACATTGAAAGGTAAACCAGGGTGAATCGGCGACTGCCCAGTGAAGAGTAAACAGTGCGTCAACTTGAACTTTTACTTTAAGATTTCTGGTGATGCTGGGCTCAAAGTTTCATCCACTTGCAACTGATTAGGATCGCTTGTGTTCACTAGGCACTACTCTCGGTAACGTTTTTCTCCTTACAAAATGAAAGGAATCATGGGAACACGTCACCAGAAAGCCCTCGCCCTTGCTATATATCATATGAGTAAAATATAGGTAATTGAATTTGGTTTGTGTGCTGTGTTGTTTGTGCTGCCGTTTGTTGCTGATGTTTGCTTTTATTTCATTTCAAAATTAAACTCTAAAATTAGAGCTAACGTTAAAAGCATTTGCTTATTTGCATATAAGTGTAAAGTACTGCTGAAACAAAATGACGTGCAAAATTTTATGCACAAACTGTCAACAAAATTGAGAAAGATAACGAGACGATGATGCCAACATGATGATTGATCACTGAACTAACTTAAGTGCATTTTTCGTAGTTGCTAATCAATTAGTCTCCTGTGATATTGGCTGGCACATAAATTTAAACTCATGCAACCTCAAAGAGTTGGCTCGTTTTAGTTCACTCGCTAAACTCGTTAACTCTGGTTTGGCCAGGAAAGTTTGTGCAGTATCTGGCTCAGTGTGTGTGCTGTGTGTGTGCTAAGTGGACAAAATCGGCGAGCGTCAAGGTGAACTTTTCAAAGCACACTGAGGAGGTAAAAAGAGTAAAAAACACAAAAAACAGGGAAAAAGTTAGAAATGATGATGATGCGTAGTCTAATTAAAGATGCTTTTCATCACCACTTTTTAATTTACTTTTGCAACCTTCTAATCAGTATTCAAAACTAAAACGCAGCTTTTTAGTAAACAATATTAACAACTAAAAAAGTATTTTTTGCCAACTAGACAGTCAATCATTTAATGCACTCTTATGAGGTTTAGGTGGTGAACGTTTTTCTGTATTACAAAAAAACATTTTATTTTTTATTGTTAAAACAATGATAAAATTAGCAGCAAAAATAAGCAAAATTTAACAAATGATTGGTACACTCTCGACAATTCAAAAATGTACAAAAAAATTAGTGTTCAATTTGTTTGAGTGTGTGTGTGGTGAGCTATGCTGGTCCAACGGTGTAGGCGTCTGAAACGTGCACTCAGTTTTTCTTAGCGATGCAAGCTGTCTGTTTGAGTTGAGTCACAAAAGGTCAAAAAGGTTCAAAACGATCCAAGTTTTCAGTTGATGAGCGATTTTCTATGACGATTGGATAAAGTAGACTGCCAGTGTTTGCAAACTCTGCAAATAAAAAAAACAATAAAATTAGTTATTGAACAAACCAATTATCTAAATAGACTTTTTAGTTGTAATTTGAACAAAAAACGGCAATTGACAAAACCCAGACTGGTTCTCATTTAGGAAAGCATCTGTGCACAAACGCACAAACGAGTATAAAAGTAAAATGAAAAACAAAAAACTAAACTAATGTTTGCTAGTTTGCTAGACTACTTTATTTAGTTTCACAAGCACTAGAGAACTGAAAGTTTCGTTTGTCTGGAAAACTAGAGAAAAAAATAAAAAACCATTACTTTCTTTTGAATTTTGTCAAATAAAAGTACCAAAAAACATCTATTTTTCCAATGGCACTACTCTAAATAACAGTAGGCACTCAGTATAATCTTTAGACATATTTAGTTTTCATTTGCACAATAAAGGACAGTGGGCTACTCTACTCATTAGGCTGTGCATCTGTGCTTATTTACTGTTGAACAAACAAGCCTTGCAAGATTGCATTGAGTCGAAAAAAGGTTTTTGAGTAGAATAAATTGCTTTGTTTAGCTGTAAAGATTTTAAAATTCGAATCTTTATTAAAATCAAAAAGGTTTAAAAGTAGTAATGCGTTTAAAAGGAACTGACAAGAGCATGCAAATTACGATGCTCAAATGCATTAAAAGCAATAGCATTAGTTTTGCACAAAAAAGCGAGCGAGCAAGTCACTTTGTTAGTTGAAACTGCTGTAACCTCATATAGTGCACTAGCGCCAATGTGCCAATGTGCTCCCGCTCAAAACGGCGAGATGGTACAATGTTTGAAACGGGGCAAAAGTCGCTTGAGAGTCGACACATCAGCAAGACTGCAGCCTGCATCTACAGTTTCCGCCACTGTTTAGTGCTGCAGAGTAAGGTGGTCCACTTCAAATGTTTAATGCTAAAAATCTAAAAGCCTTGGTGGTCATTTGATGGCTAATTCAAATTATTTTTCATTTTCACAAATTAGCCAACTCAGAGGTGCTGCTGCTGCTGCTGCAACCCACTGTTACCTCAGTCCTCTTGTTCCTCTCCTCTATGGCACCGCTCTTAAACTCGTTTGGCCAAACTGGCCAGAGTGCTTTCACTGTGTGAGGTACACTGTAAATTGCCTGCCAGGCAGCAGCAGCAGCAGCAGCAGTGAAAGGGTAGATCTGTTTGGCAGACTACTGCAAAAGACAGCACCAGTGCTGTCGACTATTCACCAGGACTAGACACTGCCAGGGAACAGATGGTGACAAAATGGGAGAGAGAGAGAGAGAGAGAGAGAGAGATAACGAGACTGGCAGACAGACAGACATGAGGAGACGGAAAGGGAGAAAGTGAGGGCCATTAGTGGCGCCACTGTGATGGCGGTGCTGCCATTAATTAGCAAACCAACTTCATGTGCACCAGGGCTAGCTCATCGCTCACTCTCGTCAAGTCATCTTGGTGTGCTGACAAAACAGTAAAACAACATCACCAGAACTTGACAAGTTTAGAAGTGGCACTTTTACTTTTTATTAAATTGAGAACGATGATAATGATGAGAGGGCTGCGTAGTGCAGTATCAGTGCTGGTTATTGCCAGTTGGTAGCTGGCTATTGAGAAGGAGAAAGATATAAAGAAGCAAAAGTGTCATTAGAGCTTGGCCAAGTAGGGTTCTTTCTCCTAGGCGCACCACCCAATTTCCAAGTAATTTGAATCTTGGCAAATTGGTGGACAACCGCCAAGTTCAGTTCAATGTTTCCTCTCTTGTCGTATGCTCGATGCGGCAAAAACTCAAAGCTCAATCGAGCAAGCTGGCCAGCGAGCAGAAGGCAGAAACGTCTTCAACATGCTCGAGGCAAAAACACAAAAACTGCAGAAGAAGAAGACGAAAGAAGAAAGAGAAAGATTTAGCAGTATTCCCTAGGCTGCTTCATGCGTAGCCTGGCCTAGCCTGGCACTTTACACTGTCCTAATCCTTCGATATCGCTGTCGCCACTGAAACTGCCTCTCTTGTCTCAGCACTGTGGCTGAGATGAGCAGTGTGCAAGCAGGCAGGCAGGCAATGTACAGGCTTAAGCGATGGGCAATAAAACTGATCGCAGTCGGTGTCTAGTTGCCATCTCTGCCAGCACTGCTCTGAAACAACCACTCTTCAATCTTCTCGAGTAGCTCTTTTCTTAGAATCGCTCGCTCGATGGCATTCTCAATGGCCATGTGTGTCGGCTTGAGCGCCACACACACACACACACACACACACACACACACACACACATTCACACACTCAGCAATCTGTCGTGGCGTGTTTTTCCTGCTAAAAACTTGGCCATATGCGATGGGGCACACAATTAGCACTGCTGCAGCACCCCATGGGACAGCATCTGGGGTTCCAAGGACGTTGAGTGTCGGTTTAATTTTTTTGCTTATTGCACTGACCGGTTTCTAGCTAGGCCTGGCTAGTTGCTAAGGCCTGGTTGATTGGAAGGCTAGGCCCTCTCTAATTAAGGGTTCAGGGCAAACAAAGTTTATGGCAAGTGTCACCAGACGCTTAATTGGCCCTGGCGACAGGAGGATTTGCGTTGAGGCAAAAAGTTTAATTTGCAGTCAGTGAGTGTCCGATTACTTCTTCTGGTGCTGTTGCTGCTGATTTCTAGAAATGTCTAAACATTAGTTTGCATTGGATCAATTTTAGTTTTGGAATGCCTAGATTTGGTAGTGCCTATCAGTTTTACCACTTTACACTTTCAGTTACTCGTTGTGCCCAATGTTTGATGGCATCGCAAAAACTAAAACCTGCAAAGCAGCACTATCATTTGATTCAACTGTACAGCACCGAAAGAGAAAAGTGATTGACTGTTTCACTGTTTGTCTGATTTGCTTGGCTGTTTATCAAAAAGCGATGAAAAACGAGTTTACTGCTGATAACTACTGATAGCATATTGCATCGTCTTATTTTCTTACATTAAAATGCAGTTTTTACTTTTCAAATATAAAAACTGACATTAGGCTAAACTAAATGGGTTTCTATTGGTGTACTCTTTCTTAGTGCAAGTTTCTATTCGGTAGCTTCCAATTGATTTTTTAAGTTCTATTAGCCACAAACTTTACCACCAAACTGACGCTCGATTCTAGCGCCTCAGTGGTATCCTGGTAACCTGCCTGAACTCACTTTCAGTTGACAAGTTCTCAAACGACAAAAGGTGAAAATTGAACGCTAAGAATGCACAAAACTGATATATGAACAGGCGTAGAGATGAAATCATTAGCGGCAAATGGTGCAAAAAACCAGGCATTACTTGGGGTCGATGAAAACCAGACGGACGGTTTTCTCCTCTTTCTCTCTCTCTTTCTCTCTCTCTAGCTTGCACTGTATCGACTTTTCCTCCCCATCCTTTCCACTCGGTCAGTCAGTCTGTCTGTCTGTCTTTGCGCCTTCATTTCCTTTCCTCCTCTCCTCTCTCTTTCTTTCTCCTGTTCCTGCTCCAATGCCATAAGTGCCGTCTGTCTGTCTGCCGCCAGCCTGGTTGCCAGCAGCAGCAGCAGCAGCACTGGGGAGCAGTTTGAAGGGAGCAAACACACATGCAAACGATTGAGCGAGTCTGTTACGCAGCACAGCAAAATTACGTCTAGACCGAAGAGCTGCACTTTGCTGGTCGAAACATCGTGCACCTTTTTTTACCAGAGCCCATCAGAGGTTCCCCTTTGCTCTCTCTTTCTCTCTCTCTCTCTCTCCTACACAGCCTTGGTCCAGGTCTGGTGTCCCAAGTAGCCAACATGAAGAGGACCTGCACTAGCACCATAGCCACAACTTCTGCTGCTGCTGCTGCCAGCACTACCCCCTCCTACTTTGGCCACAATGACTGAGCTACCTCGCTGGCTTGCTCCTTTGCCTTTCTCTTCTGCCTTCTCTCTCTCTCTCTCTCTCTCTCTCTCTCTCTCTCTCTCTCTCTCTCTCCTTCTGAACGTCTTTCTCTGTCTTCCACTCTTCAGATGCACACGTTCTCGGAGAGCCTGAGCCTGTGTGTGTGTGTGCTGGCCTGTGTTTGCTGCCACTGCCACTGCCACTGCTGGTGAAGCACTGCCTGCCAGTACTTAAGCTGGCTAGAGATTCCCCGATTCTGCAGTCAGCTCTAGATCGCCCCGCTTGTTTGACGCACACAGTTTTCACTGTCCCCGAATTTTGCTCCCGAGAGCCTTCTTTGTCTGAGACTTTGGTGTCAGCAACAGCATCCACCACCACCACCACCACCACCACCACCGGACCAATTCCACCGTTCTCCCAATCTTCCCATTCCTATTCCATTTCCTTTTCCTTTTCCTTTTCCCCCTCTTTTACTTCCTCTTTTGATTGCAAAGAGACACAATAAAGTTCTTGAACCGTTTGCTCTCTTTCATTTCCCTTCTTCTCTCCCACTTTAAGTACTCTGACCAGTGTACTTTATCTCTCCCTCCCTCTCTCTCTCTCTTTCTTTTCCTTTCCCTTACGGTGTGAAGCTAATTGCGCGCGTGATCACGTGTGCATTTGTCCCTCTCATCAGCTGATTTGACTCTCTCTCTTTCTAACCGGTAAGTGATAAGGCCATAGCTGCCTCTTTTCTTTGATTTTTATTTTTTCATGTTACTAATGTGTAGGCGCAAACACTATTTGATACGGTAGTCCTGATGATAAGGTCACAGGTCACAGGTCAGCAGCGGCTGTTGCTTGCCTGCTCAAGTCTTTGCGACCTCTAGCCCATCTTTGCCTGTGTTAGTCAGTCAGTCATTATCAGCGCTCATTGTGATGCACGCTTTTTGCCATAGGCTCAGTAGTAGTAGTAGTTGCATTACCTTTTATACCTTAGAAAAGCATTCAATCGAGAGATGTTAGCATGTTCATTTATGACTAAAAGCGACAAATTACAAATTGTATAGCAATCGAGCTTTCAGTGCCTATATACCGCTTTCTCGTGCCCAGTAGTATATAGCCAGTATTAGATAACTAGATTTAGAGCTGTTTGTTTGTTGGTCTGAGGCGTCACAAGCTGTCTTAAACCTTACACGCAATGTGCGCCATCTCTTTTCAGAAGTGCCAGTGTGTGCACTGGTGTGCACTACCCTAGCCTTCCTGTCCGTCCTTTTCCGGTCAGCATTTTTGTAATCGCACAGCACTAGTTGCAAGGACGCCTCCCAGTTAATACTGGTGCAAACTAATTTGTCGTTCAATTGATTGTCCTGATCAGTCAGTTTCAATCTTCACCAATCAAAAGTGGTGGCGGTAGTAGTAAGCAGCACAGATGGTGCACCGGTCAGTAAAAATGGCGCACTTTTCCGTTGATTTTCTTTCGCTTGCATCGGCCTTTGTTCTAACTGCAATGTCCCCAATGCCCCCTTTTTGGGCACAGGAAGGGTAGTCGCCTGCCCCAACCTGCCTTCTGTGCTTCTCTTTTGCACACTGAGTAACGTCCTTTCTGGTTGGCCTGCAGTCAGCCGTTGAGCACTGCCTGTTTGCCTGTCTGTGCCACAGACTGACTGTGTGCAAAGGCAAAAAGGCAGGCGAAATCTCGTTGTGTGCGCCTCTGCCCTGCGAGTGGGCAACGTGAATCTGCCCTGTCCCTGCTCCCTCTCTCTCTCTCTCTTTCTTTTTCCTCTGTAGAGGCGCTCACTGATGGGGACAAATGCACTGATGAAACACACGCTGCCTGTGCCCTAACCCTTTGACCGGCACTGTCATTGCACACGTTGCACACGCTGGCCAGCACTGCAAACACGTGGTCACTCACTTTGACATTTTCCTGTAAACGATTTGATGAGTTTGCCAAAGCTATCCCTTCCTGTTATTACTACTCGTAACTGAATTGCGAGTTATCCTTAGCAGTACTTAACTGGTACTACTAGTATTTCATCTTGTCAGTATTTATTACGGTTTGGTAGATTCCTATTCTTGAGATTCCTTTTTGTACCTTCAATTACCTCTTTTTTATTTTTCAATCAAACTATTGTATTCTAATGACACGTTTTTTTATCCTTTTAGCTAACAACTTAGCCATCACAGCTACAGCCTCTTCCACAATGGCTCTACCAGCACCAATGAAGATCTGCAGGACCAACAAGGCCAACATCTTCGTAAGGGCGCCAACACATTTTTTTTTATTGAAGCTGATAGTCAATCAGTATATCTCACTCTCTTTCTCTGCCTTTCCCTTTCCCTTTCCCTTTCCCTTTTCCTTTCCCTTTCCCTTTCCTTCAGGCCGTCTACGCTACCATAGAGCAGGAGAAGAGTGAGCTAGTGGAGAATTTGAAGCTCGTCCGTGGCTACTGGAGTGATTTTGAGTTTTCGACGGTGTGGCGCAAGGATCGACCGTGGGCGTTGCGGCACGTCTACCACCCGACCTTGGTGGGCGCCGACGGCCTGGGGGACAGCACCGACGCGATGCACCTCTTCCTCCACCACCCCGAGCTGACGGTGGGCAATGAGATCGTGGTGGGCGAGCCACGGGCCGACGGCGGACGGCAGCTCTGCCTCAGCTGCGACCCCCGCCAGCCGCTGCCCACCTCCTATGAGGCCGTCGAGGCGATGGTCAAGGAAGGTCGTCAGGGAGGTGGCGGCGGCGGCGGTCACTTTCAGATTCACCCGCGCAAAAAGCTCACCCTGGCGAAGGCCGTCCCCACCTATAAGGAGCTGTTCGCCATTACCGAGCAGTCCATCGTCCCGTGGCGTTTCCTGCCGGAGATTGACGACCTGAAGTACGGTCGGCTGAAGACGGTGGCACTGGGCGTCGACAGCCCGGAGATCTACGAGCTGTGGCGCATTCTCCAGCTCTTCATCGTCTTCTGCCCGAAGGGCGTCAAGATGCGCTCCTACTACGTTCTGGCGCTGTGGCGCGGCTCGCCGCTCGCCGTTTCGCGCATCACCACGACGAGGGGCTTCACCCAACCGCAGGTGGAGGCCGCTCAAAAACAGTGGAAGAAGGCGATCAAAAACTACCAAGACAGGAAGGCCGAAGAGCATCGCCTGAAGGTTGAGCAGCGGCGAGCGGAGAAGCGAGCTCTGAAGGAAGCTCAGAAGCGAGCTTTGAAGGCTCAAAACGGAGAAGCGAAGAGGAAACGCCAGAAGGCAACGGCAACCGCTCTGCCTGAAGGTAACCAATCTAGCATTACCAGCTAAACAGTAATAATAACTTTGCATTTTCTATATTTTTTAGCTGTCACTTCATTGTCGCCTTCACCGTCGAGTGCACCCTCGCCTTTCCTTTCATCATCTGCATCAAGTGGCAATGAGCAAAGCCTAAGTGGCTCAAGTGGCATTGGTGGCTCTGCCAGTGAAGGTACTTAACTGGCCATTCAGTCGTTTTACAGGAACTTGTGTTAATTTGTTCTTTTCTCTTTTGACAGATTCACCAGCTTCATCGCATGAGGGCGCCAGAGTTGTCATTGCAAGTTCTCCGCTGGAGCGCAATGAACTGGACGATAATGCAAATGATGGCGGTAATTGCAATTTACGAATATTATAAAAAATAGGTTTTAACAAAATGATTTTTATTTGCTAGATGGACTTTTTTCGTGTTTCAATTCAAATAATCTTGATTTAAAAATTGAAAATTCTGCCCCTGGTAATATTTGTTTTTGATAATTATTTTAAACTTGTTTTAATTTTTGTTTATTTTATTTTTTACAGTTCAAGAAGAGCTGTTATCAAATGACCTTAATAACTGTTCATTGATTTTTGAATGAACAGTTTCCTTCATTTTTGAATGAACAGTTTCCTTCATTTTAAAAGAATGTAATGTTTATTTTGCTAACTTTAGAAAAGATTCATTTGTATGTTTATTTTGCTAAGTTTAAAAAAATTCATTTTGTAAATTATTTTCAAATTCAAATTTTCAAATAAAATGTTTTAAAAACTCAATTTATTTACAGTTATGATATACTTTTATAAAATGCGTTTTTGTTAATTTAAATAATGCAAAATTGCAAAAACTTGTTTTATATTTAAAATTTTAAACTCTGTTTTTAAATATAAAAATAATTCACTTTATGCTGTCAAAAAACGTTTTTGAAAATACAGTTCAAGCACACAATGTTTGTTTGACGAGGTATGGACAAAACAGCAGTTTTGTTTTGGTAAATTTTAAAAATGCTTTCTGTAGTGCAAAATGGCGTTACCTGCGCCAGCCTAAACGTAATTCAAATAAAACTTGTAATTTTTGAGTTTTTGTTACAATTACAGTTTTTTGATTATATAATTGATGTTTTAAAAATTATTTAATAAATAAAACATAATAGTTTTATAAATAAAGTAAAATACTTTTAATAATCAAAACTGCTTTGCTTGTTTTTGAATTACTTTTTTTTTGAAAAACACTAACAAAAATTTAGTAATTTTAATAGCATGTTTGCTTTAGCTTAAAAACTGCAGAAATAAATTGTTTCTAAATTTAGCATTTTATTTACTAAAAAGTAGAAATCATCTTTAAATAGCACAAAATATTATTATTTTACTTACAATCGACAAACAAAATGATGTTGTGCTGATTCAAAACTGAATTTTCAAAGTATATGAAGGTTTCATGACCTCAACCATTAGACAGATAAAGGACAGGAAACAACAACAACAGAAAGGATGAAAATGATAACAATCAATTCGAGGAAAGATGTAGTGGTAATCAGCAACTTGAAATTTGAATGATGAACCAAACCAACGATAGACCGAATGATCAGGTCAAAGCAAGTGATGTGTTGAACTGACTGGGAAGCAATTTTTGAAGAAGTTTAACTCAACTTAAAGTCAGAAGAAGCACCAACAGGATCAATGGCGGCGATGGGCACAGGCACACAGTTTGAGGCACATGAACATTCACTTTTACCAAGCTGAACACACACTGAACACACACTGAACTCAGCAGCAGCAGCAGCAGCAGTTTTTGGTATGTTGGATGGGGCGGCAAAGAGAGCGGCGACAGTGTGACTGGTGTGGAGAATGAGCTTCGCATGAGAGTCACTGCTCGGTTGCTGCTGCTGCAGCTGCTGCTGCTGCTGGCGATGGTTCCCAACACATACGCACACATACTGCAAATGCTGGCCAAACGGCAACACAGCAAAGACTGTGCAGGCACACTGCAGCCTCGAGTCTGAAGTGTAAACCCCAAAGCAGGGCTTCAGTCGAGGGCTTCAGCTGCAGCTGCAGGAAGCCTCTGCCTACTGCCAACATCGACGACGACAGTGCATGCTTTCTCTATTTGAGGAGCAATGGTGGTCGTGCTGGTGGTGCTGGTGGTGGTGGTCGTGGTGGTGGTGGTGGCAGTCTTTGAGGAACAACCAACCTTTGGGCAGTTGGCGAATGGGAAGGCAATTCGGACTGACACACACACACACACACACACACACACACACACATTACTCTCACTGAACAATGGAACACTGTGGAATGGAACACTGAATGGAAAGCTTTGCTGAATCGTTTGCTGAGACGTTTGCTGAACTTGGCTAAGGTTGAGCTGAGGTGGGCTGACCAGTGATCGCCACTTGGCCCCCTGATGGTTCTTTTTCTGAAAGCCTTACCACGCCTCAGAAGAAGAAAAAGAGAGAATTTGGCGGTTACTACTTGGCCGGCGGTGGTGATCAGGAGGAAGTCGACAAAATTTCCGCTTTGCTTGCCAAATGGATTGAACGTGTTGAAGTGAAGCTTATTATTTTGTGTTGATCAAGTATTAATGAACTGTTTTTTCTTTTCAGTTTTGCCTTGTGAACTTCTAGTGCAAGTGTTTGCATCTTCATTCTCTAGGGTTTGACGTTTTGAAAAATAAGCATCGTATGAAAAATTCAAAACATCACATTCAAAATACTTTTACCAATAGATGACACTACAAAGCATAAAGTTTCCTGCTAGAAGTTTGCCTAAAAGGAAAACTTGCATCCTCTCCAGCTTTAGTCAAACTTGTGTTTGATAGTAGCACCAGCAACCACCAGAACACAACTGAAAATAAGACGGAACACTTTGCTTCATTGAGCTTTCTCAGTTTGTGTCATCGTTATCTGCTTTGTTTCTACTACTACTGTCATTTTGTCCATCATTTTAAAAAGCCTGTTTGTTTTTCAACACACAACTTTTTGATGCCTAACCTTATATCATCTAATTGTGTCTATCCTTTTTGTGCATCTTTCTTTTCATTTTATCAGTTACAACCAAGACTAATTTTTACATTCTTTTGTTTTAAGCATTCAAAATTCTGTGTTTAAAAGTTGTGCTTTGTATTTGTTGTCATTATGGTTGGCCTTAACATCTTTAGTTATCAATTTGTTCTTTCACTATGTGCAATACAGTTTTTTCAAAAAGAAAAATGGCAAAATTTTAAGTTTAAAACTTGATACTGGACATTGTCAAAATAAAATGTAAGAATTGATTTAAACAACAATCAATTTGTGTTTTAGCTGTTGATATTAAAATCAATTAGTTTCACATTGCATCATAATCAATTTTCTGACCATTATGAAATTCAGTTGCAATAGCAGTAACTTACAGTGTTTTACAATTATTGCTGATCAGAGATAACTTAATGCTTTTTTCTCTATTAGTGCATGTACTTCATTCACTCAGCCATGGTTGTCAAATTTATCATTCTTTCTTGCAAGTTTTGCTCGCGGTTAAAACTAAACAAGCCTAAAAGATACCATTTTTTCTTATCACACCAGTAATCCGTACTTTTAGTTGTCGCCCGTGACAATGTGTGTGTGTGAATTGGATCTGTTTCCTCTGCAAAGCCTACAACTACAACTTATGGCCAACTATTGGCAATGTGTAAAAGCAAAAGAGAAAAAGAGCGAGAGAGAGAGAAGGAAAGCAAAGGAGAAAATTGCGCGCCATTTGTAGAATACAAGAACGGCAGGGAAGATTGCCGTCGCCAGATGGTGGGTAGCTGCCAACTAGGGCACCACCACTGCTCCTAATGTTTGCACATTGTGCACATTTGGTAAATGCAGTCCACTGAGCTGCAACTTTGCTGCTTTTCTATTCAGGCAGCAATGGCGCTCACTTTAGAGAGTATGCGCCATGCATCAACCTAAAAGAATAGATAAGGAGCTGGAATTTTTGCAATCGTTTGAGCCACTCTCACTATTAACTTAAAAACACTGTTTTTAGGTTATTCAGTCACTAAAGTTTTAGTGCGGCAGTAGTATGCAAAGACGAATCAAGGCGCTATTAGCTTCAATGTTTTTTGCTGCACTCTGTTTCCCCTTTTTCTTTTTTCTTTTCCTTTACAATTTTTCCTTTTTCTATCACCAATGCCACCTTCAAACTGATTAAAAATGGCGAAGGAATCAAGCTGAATTGAGCACTAGATGGGGCACCTTATTCAGGTGTTTGCTATGATCTGAAGTGCTATGCTTCGCTGATGTACCACTTCAATGCCACTATGGGTAATCATAGATTAATTTAATAGTTTTTGTATTGGTGATTCTAAAACCAAGCAATAAGTGCAACCTTTTTAAATGCTAAAAGCAGTTTATGAGTTTGTGCGAAGATGTGCTGGTCAGTTTAACAAGCAAAAAAGAGCACTTTTTAGTGCTACACCAAGCGGCATTCTCTGTGTAAAAGCAGCCATAAATTGGTCGATGCGACTCTCAAGTAGTGTTACCTCACCAGGTTCGTTTGGCCAGGCTCTCCAAACTCGCTCATGCTAGCCAGCTAGCAGTGTGCTTGCAGTATATGGCAGTGGACAGCTCAGAACGGCAGTGTTTCGGCGACAGTCAAGGTGACCTTCTCTTCCCAGCACCGAGACTGTCTTGTGTGTGTGTGCTAAAACTGAAAAGCAGAGAGACACTGTGAGACACTCTGAACATCAAGTCAAGATCCAGACAAACTTAAAGCCTTTTCAGGCTACTAAATCAACTCGCTAAACTCGCTAAATTTACAGATTAAAAGATGCTGAGCGCCATTTTATTGCAGACCATTGGCTCATTTGCTCACACACACAGACACTTGCTCATTACCATTTAGATGAGGGTTCCTTGAAAAGAGTGATAAATAATCTAACATAAAAGATGTCAAATGCCATAAAAATGGAAAAGTGAAGTGAAATAAAAAAAAGATTTGCAAAGTTAATTCAAGTGCAAAGCGTGACAAAGCAGAATTTTCTTTACAGGCGTTTGGCAACAAGGAAAACGGATAAGAAACATCATCTGGCTGGTCCTGCTTGTCTGTTTTCCTTCCAATCGCTTTTTGCTGTAATCGATTTTCTAGTTTTCAACATTAACCAGTAGCCTATCAGTGGTAGCCTGAGCTTTAACATTTCTAGCAGTGAGCAGCAGCAGCCGCAGCAATTCTAAACATATGAAAGCAGTAAAGCACCTGCAAGTTATCTGCACTATTTTAAATGTGTTGGCTGCTGCTGCTGTTGTTGGAGCTGCTGGTAATGGTAATGGTAATAGTAATGATCCCCTCAACAGCACACTATCGATCGTTGGCAGCAGTCTGACCAAAAAAGAGAGAGAAAGAGAGAAAGAACTGCATAGAGTGCCAATAATGGCTACCAGCAGCAAAGCACCCTAGCCAAAACTTCCATATGATATAGAACAGTAAATCGACGAAATGGCCGTCCATTCTGTAATGGTTGCAAAAGTTTGTTTTTCGAGGCTTCAATTTTAATCAAATTAAAGTAAATTTAAAATTTAAAATTTCAATCCATTTGGTAATTTTAATACAGTAAAGTAGTGAATACATTAAAAGTACGGTGGTGTAAAAACAGCTTTAAAATAGGGGCTCAAACTAGTCATTGTAAGCAAGTCTATAAATTGATTGGAAGACATAAATGCTGCAGCTGCTGTTTCAACATTTATTGGTCAGTAAACTGCCTGGCTTTTCATTTATTCCAACTCTTTCCTCTCCTTTCTTAACGTCATTTACACGCACTTTTTATCCCAAAACATCTCATTTTTGTAATTGCACATTTTTTGTTTTTCCATTAAAATTACTAATAAATACTAAAAATACAAAAACACCTGTCTACATTTTATTAAAAAACTTAAAAAATTAGGCACTGGAAAAGGGTACGCAGGGAAGGACAGAGGGACCGTTACTGCAAAGACAAAGACGAGGAATAGTAAGAGAAAGGACACGCAAGGATATTCAGCCTGATTTCCTTTCACTTTCTCTCTCTTTCTTTCAGTTTCTCTCTTTCTCAATCTCACTGGCAAGGGCCGTGCTTTGTTCTTCTAAGATCGTCTCTGGAAGCTTCTGAGTTGTTTGTTCCCGAATCGTCTAACACTACCACCTTCTTCTGATTATTCGGGTCACGGATTCAGATTAACTGAACTCAATTTCCCCTGTCACAACTCTCCCTCGAGGGCGCACCGAAAAATTGTCACTGGCAAGTTATCACTTGATGGTTTGCCCTCTGACGAGGTCGAGCTAGAAGCGAGCTTGATTTTGCCTCTGACCAGACACGCACGCTGACACACCAGCCGGTGACTGTCTTTGACCGCAGTGACAGGGCGCCACGACACGTCATCCAGTGAGCAGCATCCCACGCGCCCCAGGCGAGCAGACCAGACCAGGACCAGTCACGCTGGAGAAGCGACAACACAAGGCGCACATAAACCGATTGCATCATTGTAAATAATCTTTTTTCTAAAATATTTCACATTTTTTCAAATTTCATTCACTACAACTTCTTCTACTACTATTACCCAAGGTCGTCAATCACCGTATAAAGCGAAACTTCTTGAAGGAGCTAGAAAAGCTGAGCAAACCTTATAAGGACGAATTCAGCCCAGTCTTCAAACCAAACTACCCTACTGGCGAGGAGGAAGGAGAACTGTGGGGAGTCTGCTACGTCTACAACAACAGTCTCTACCACAGCTGAGACTTTGAGCAGCTGAAGGACGGCCGGACCTCTTGCACCTCTTTCTGCACCACCCGAACGAAACCTTTGGCTCCTCGCTTATTAATAAGAGGGGGGGGGGGGTGGGCATCGAGTGCAAGGAGTGCATAATCTTCCTGTCCCCAGCTAGGACTATCTGTACCTGGACCCTGCGGACGACCTTCACCTGGCTCTGGAGGAGCTGATTCGCGTCAGCGTGCGCTCGCTAGTTCCGCCGCCTGAAGAGGAGGGAGCGCAAGGAGACGGAGCAGTGGATTGCTCCGCGGAGACAGTTCAGCGCCGAACACCCGGAGGACCCGGAGGAGGAGGCGGGCAAGATGCAGGCGGACATCACCGCCTTGGGCGTCGATGACCCGAACAACTACTGCTCTACGAGATGTGGCGCATCAGCCGGCTCTCTTCACCATCTTCACCAACAACCGCGGACAGATCGGTGGACTACGTCGCCCTGACCCAGTGGCGAGGCACCGCCCTTCGCCTGGAGGACGTCACCGCGTGGAGAAGGGCCTCACCCCGGAGCAGGTCAACAAGGCAGGGGCGGTCTTCCGTGCCGAGGAGAGTAAGGACCTTTCTGCGGAAGCGAGCGGAACTGGCTGCCAAACAGCGCCGACTGAACGCTGAGAGGGAGGCTAAACGGCGGGCCAGCAAAGCAGGCAAACGACTGATTGCTAAACGGCGTCCTGGACAGTAAGTAGAGAAGAAGGAGGTAGAAGTTGCTGAACGATTTGCTGAACCGAAGAAGAGGAGACAGAAGGAGAAAGTTGAACCGAAGATAGCTGACCGGCTTGCTGAACCATTTCACTGATTTTCCTGATTGTCCACTTTTACTTAATTAATCTCATTCTAATACTCATTTCAATATGCTACTTAATTTTATAATTTATAAGCTTTTTTTCTAAGCTATTTTAATACTTTGATAAGCAGCAGTAACAGCATTAAAAATCGTTATCCACTTATCATCGTCATCATCAACCGCTTTTACCAACCCCTTTTGCTTGATTTTGCCCAAACGGCAAATGAAATAGATTAATTTTAATCAAACTGAATAAGAATGATTAAGAAAAGAGTTGAGTAGAAAAAAGGAGTTGAAAGCGAGGAAAATTAAAGTCAATTGAATGATGATGTTGAAAAAGAAAAAGAGAAAGAGCAAAAAGAGAGAGAGAAGCGAGCACACACATCCTTTCATTTTCACTACCTCTACTTCTCCTATGTACCCTCAATAGCAGCTTTTCAATCCTCAGTCTTCAGTTCAGTCTTCAGTTCAGCTCAGCTCGCAGCCGTCGATCGTCGACCAGCCTGAAATAGATTTATCTTTAGAGCAGAGCAGAAGAAAGTTTGCTAGCCAGCTAGCGACCACTGCACTACCAGTGCCCCCAATACCGGGCGCCCCAAGAGCACACACACACACACACCAGCACATATTCTCCTTGTGCTGCTATACACACAGAGGCTGGTCGCCTTTTGCCTTCCTCGCGCTCTCTCTCTTTATTTCTCTATCTCTCTATTCAAAAGGGAGGGAAGATATTGCTAGCCTTGCGCTTTCGTGCTCTGCCAGCCTGTCCTCGCTGTGGAGAGGAGAGGAGAGGACCTCCAGCCATCCAGCCATCCAGGCAGTCTCCTCGCCATCCTCGGTGAATGTGTCGTCGCCGTCCGTGGTGAGCTCTATTCCTTGCACGCTGCGCTGCGCTCTTCAGTGCGCGCCTCTTTCTCTCTCTCTCTCTCTCTCTCTCTCTCTCTCTCTCTCGTTCTCTCGACTGGTTCTCCTGGTTCGCTGTTCGCCTCTCGCTCCTCGGTCTCGGCCTCTTTGTCTCCTTCGGTGATCGGCGGTGATCGTCGTCGTCGTCGTTGCGAGTTGCGAGCTGCCTCGACAGTGGGTAGTAATTTACGCCGCCACCCGCCACCGAAGTTGATCTGATGCTGTTACTGCAGTGATTGCTGGCTTACCATCACCACCTCTATCACCATCACCCCACCACCAGGAATTGTCATCATCATCTACTGCTGCTGCTGCTGCTGCTGCTGCTGAAAACGGAGAAGAAGAAAAAGGTAAGTGCAATTGGAGCAGTTTTGCATCGCTTTTATGATTACAGCTTCTAGATCCACTTTTGCCAAAAGGGCACTCTTTATATTACGAATCTAGGCGGTCGTTTTTGAGCAGACCAAATGAGTGTATTACTGCCAAAAAATGTGATTTTTCCTCCGCATTTTCCCTAAATTAGACCATTTTGTAGCGCTGTGTGACTTTACACTTTTTTCCAGTTATTAAAAAATCCCACCGCTTATCATCAGACTGCTTTGCTTGTTGAGTTTTTGTACACTTTTGTGACTGATTAGATTAGACTTTGCAGCTGCAGTTGCTGTGGCAGCTGGTGCTGCTAAACTCCGGTTTTTTCGCTTTGAGAAAGTTCTTCCTTCTTCCCTTTCGCTCACACTTTTTCTCTACTACTGACAAAGAACGGCGCACTTTGCCTAGACTTTCGCTTTTGTGTGCGCCTCTCTCGTTCAGTGTCCGACGGCGGCCATCTTTGTTTGCCTGGTAGCCTGCTAGAGGCTGCCCTTCCCCTTCTCCTCTTGCCTGTTCGTTGCTAGCCAACTGACTTAGCAGAGTAACAACTGCACACACACACACTGTGCTGTGCAGTGGTGGGCGCCGTCAGGGCGCCACAATATAGGAAGGCTATATATCGGTGGGCGCCCCGAGACTGCTGCCACCCAGTGGTGGCCATCGTCAACAGCTTTCTCACACTACATTGAACACTATTGGTCACAGCATCTGTGAGTGTCAGTTTACACCCTGAGCGGGCTGGCGGAAAAAAGGCGCTGGCGTTCAGCCACTGAGTTTCAGTGCTTGCTCCTTGGCAGCAGCAACAGCAGCGCCGCCGCCGTCGCCCCGGCCAGGGCTGCGGCTGTGGTCGGTGCCGACCAAGACAGACTTTTTTGGCGGAGTCTTCACGCGCGCATGACACAGAGCTCTTTCTGTGTGTGTGCGCTGGTTGCTCGCTCGCTCGCTCGAGTCATCCTCTGCTTCTGCTGTTTCACTGCAACTGCTCACTTCAGCTCAGCACACTCACATATTGCATTGCCCTTAGTAAGACTGTACCACTTCCAATACAGGATTCGCCCATCACCACCATCGCCACCACCACCATCACCACTACCACCACCACCACTTCTACTCGGCCTTTGTCTCTCTCTCTCTCTCTTTCTGTACAAATCCGAGGCGCTGGCAGGCGATTCCAGCACCGCCGCCATTGCCCGACACCATCCACCTTTGTACACGATAACGTACGTAGCACAAACTCGCCGTCACCCTCTTGTTGTCCGCTCTAACTCTCTCTCTCTCTCTCTCTCTCTCTCTCTCTCACTTTCACAGCCTACATCCGCTGCTCCTGAGCACCTCAACTACCGCCACCGCCGACGCCGCCGCCGTCGCCGTCGTCGTAGTGTGCAAGCCCAATTGAGTACAGCGTAGAAGACGTCGCTGTACAGAGCACGCCCTGTTTCTACTACTACTACCGAGCTGGGTAAGCTTAACTCGATTACTGCGCCCTTTGACATTGGTTTCTGTTGTTTTTACCTTTGTTATTTGTATTTTGCTTTAGATGATGCTGATGAACGGCAACGCTGGTAGATCGGGCTCGGGTTCTGGTTCCGGCCACTCGGGTCACTCGGGTCACTCGGGTCATTCTGGTCATTCTGGTCATTCGGGTCATTCTGGTCACTCGGGTCAGTTGGGCCACTCTGGTCATTCGACCTGGTTCCACCGACCGCAAGCCACGACCAGTACCGGCTTTCAGAGTTCTCAGGGACGTCCTGAACCGACACCTCAGAATGGTAATCGTCTGCCAGGACAGGCCCAGGTCCAGAACAGTGGCCGTCCTGGCCAGGCAGGTCAGAACAGTAGCAGAACCAAAAAGGATGATAATAAACCGCCGAAGTGTCCTAAGGACAAGTTTATCTACAGTAACATGGACGAGGTGAATCGCCGAACAAAAAATCGAGCAAAGGTACATTTGTTTGTGGCTGTTTGTTGTCGTTAAACCTTTGCACACCTTTTACTAACCGTCATTTTTTCTTTTCTTTTCTTTTCTTTTGTGTGTTCTATTCCCTTCCTTTCTCGGTCCATAACTCTACTTTTCATTGTCGTTTCATAATCATTTTTCCCCTGTATTACCATCGTTTTAACTTTACCTTCCCTTGACACTTGCCTGTCAACTCCTAAAAACTGTTCCCCCTTTTTAGGAGTTGACAAAAGAAGCCTTCGAGAAGCACTGCAAGGACCTTGCTGCGTGCAACGTGGAGAAGCTTCAGGTGAATCAGGACAAATCGGGCATCCTCGTCTACTACAAGTCCTCCTTTGAGCCGGAGTGCAACCTCCAGCACCTGACCACCTTCCACCACTTCATGGAGCATCCCCAGAACAGCATCGAGGAGATTGAGGGCAGGCCCGGCGACGGCCACCTGCCGGCCAACACCTGCCGCCTCTGCTCCGGCTTCACGCTCGACCAGCAGCAGTACCCAGCGGAGAAGGCGGACGAAGCTTCGGACGACCAGATGGACGACCGCATCGACTGCATCGTCGACCACATCAGCGAGGTGGTCTTCCTCAACACCGACGTGACGTGGACTGACGCGAACGGGCAGACCAACACTCGCCACAAGTACAAGCTCCTCTTTCGCGTCCACTGGTCGCCGGAGTTTGCCAACAGGAAGATCTTCTACAAGTACGATGAGCACATCATCAAGCGGATGGAGGCGCTCTTGGCCAAAGCGGAGGACCGCAGCGGCCAAACGGTTGCAACTTCCGCCACTGCAACTTCCGCCACTGACTCTGCCCTGGCTCCTGTTATCGCCGTTGTCACTCCCATAGCTGAACGCTCCAAAAAGGGCGGCAAGAAGTCAAAGAAGAGTGCCACTGCAACTGCAACTGCCACTGAGACTGCAACTGCTCCGTTGACAGTTGCTGCTGCTGTTGCTGATGCTGCTGCTGCTCCTGCTCCTGCTCCTGCTCCTGCTCCTGTTGTTGCTGTTCCAACTCCTGCTCCTCCTGCTCCTGTGGCTAATGTAAGCTTAACAATTTTTTTGTTTGAGGATTTGATATACTTTAACTACTACTAAAACACTTGTATCCTCCCTTTTTAGTTTGTTCCTCAGCCTGGATGCAGTCGAGACGTGGTTCAGCGGATTCCCGCCGCCACGGCCACTCAGAGCGACTCTGATCTCGAGGAAGTCACTGAGCAGGCAGGAGGCTCTAAGAGAAAGGCCAAGTCTAAAGACAAATCCAAGTCAAAGTCAAAGTCTAAAGCTGTGTCCAAGGATAAGAAGGCCAGTGGCAAGGACAAGAAGAAGATAGAGAAAAAGGAGAAGAAGAAGAAGAAGGAGAAGGAAGAGAAAAAGGAAAAGAAGGATAAAAAGGAGAAGAAGGAGAAGAAGGAAAAGAAGGAAAAGAAAGAGAAAAAGAAAGGTAAGAAGAAAGAGGTTGCCGGGAACAAGAAGAAGGCCCCAACAAATCGCTTTGCCATTTACGATTCTGAGGACGAGGAGGAAGAGCTGGATCAGGAGCAAGTTGAAGAAGACGAGGAAGAGCAGTTTGTGGATGATAACGAGGAACAGGCTGAGGAGGAGGAAGAAGAAGACGAAGGTCAGTCTGATGAAGATGAGCCTCTGGAAGACGAGGAGGAGGACATCGACGAGAATGGCCTGGACGAGGAGGAGGAAGAGGAAGAAGAGGAGGAAGAGGATGAGCCAAATCAGCATAGAGCAGGCGGCTCGGGGCTCAACGTTCTAAACGGAAACAATCTCAAACGCTCCGCTACTAAGGCACAGCTTGACGAAGGCGAGGACGAGGACGAGGACGAGGACGAGGACGAGGACGAGGACGAGGACGACGAGGACGAGGACGACGACGAGAAGGTCGTCGTAGACCAGGGCGACCTTACCGATGCGGCGTTCAACTTTCTCATTGGCGTCAGCGAACAAGCCAATCGCCTCTACGACTATCCCAATGAGGAGGAGGAGGAGGAGGCAGGGGCGGCGGGCCGTGCTGGGGCCGGCTTCACCAATGGGCTGGTGCTCAAGTCCAAGGTCAAGTCGCAGTCCGCCAGCACGTCCACTGGAACCAGTACCGCCGCCAAGAAGACGGCCTCAAAGAAGTCCACTGCCACCAGTACCGCCTCCTCAAAGAGGTCTTCAACATCGACAAAAAAGTCCTCATCATCCTCAAAAAAGGCAAAGAAATAGTCTGCTAATTAGACAATTTTGGCTACTCAAACGTGGAACTCAAACAACACCGTGGACCACCTAAGTTCAGGTAGTGACTAACTTTAAGCCTTTTTTTACCACCAAACAAACTAATCAATTTTTTTGGTTTTTAGATTTTTCCCAATATCTCACTGCATTCCCATAAACGCAGACAACGCAAACAAAAACACTCACAACTTCACACACACATACACGCAACCGCCCGCAAATCAGCACTCATCAACTCAATTTTGGCTCTTCTTCAATTTATTTTCAGCTCATTTCAACATTTATGTTTTATTTTTCTCTAGGTATTAAACTTGGATTTTTATGTTCTTTTTTTGCATGCTGTTTCTAAACCTTTTCAAACTCATCGTTTGTTCTATTTTGTCTTTTTAGTGCATCAATTTTTTCTACCAAAAATATCACATTATCCTATCCACTAATTTCTCTCTTTTTTTCACTTAGTTTAATTGTCTTTTTAAGTTACATTAGTAAAAGATTGAAAAATAAGTCCCTTGTTGAACTTCACATTTCCTTCTCTTTTATCATCTTTTTGTCTTTTTCAAACATTTCACTTGTCCTTGTCTTTTGTCCTGTCTATTGTCCTTGTCCACTGTTCACGATCATTTTCATCACATTCATTTGTTCAATTGACCAAACCACACAAATATCAACACAACACTAACGCAAACACCACCACTAAATACAACACACTGAACCTGTAGAAAATTTAAATGTTTTAGTCATGCTTGTCCTTTTTCATCCCAATACTCATCGAACCTAAAGCAGAGAACCGGAAAACTGACAACATTATACTTGATTGATCAGAGCTCATTTTCTATGACAAAAGTTGTGATAAGGTTTTCAAAGTTAAAAGATGTATTTGCTTATATAATCATGTATTTTGTAACATCAAAATCATCAGAATTTCCTTAATAAACTGCTTTTCATCAAAAACAAAAATTAATTTTATTAGTTTCAAATTATTTTTTTAGTTTTAAAATAATTTTATATTTTTAAAAGTGCGTCAAAAAAAATAAAAACAATAAATAAAGTTGAAATAAAAAAACTAGTATTTAAAATTAGTAAAATAAAATGTACTAAAAATGTCCTAATGTTTGACACTTAAAAATATTTTAATAATTTAAAACTTTGTTCTAAAATAAGTGTCCTTTTGTATTTATTATTGTTATAATATTGGTTAGTTAGTAAAAGATATTGAGTTAAAAAATTTACTCATAGGAAATTAATAATGAAAATGACAAACTTATTTGTTTGGCAAAAACGTTGTACTTTGTTTAAACTTAAAATGTATTTTTTATTTGAGACAGATAAATAATCAAAAAACAATTTATTTTTTTTTTATCTCTTACTCACTACCACCCCTCAAAGTTACCTTTGCTACCCT
>JAALOO010000904.1_pt1 | contig 23572 bp, 12 predicted proteins | sample 7257641 | NCBI WGS metagenome assembly JAALOO01 (sample SAMN14085613, study PRJNA598686) | mite metagenome | biome: ENVO:01001000; feature: ENVO:01001002; material: ENVO:01001226; isolation source: single female mite from University of Michigan culture on fish food culture... ...
GCAAAAAAGTCAGTGCAGAGGGAGAAACATCATTTTTTTAGGGAAGTTAGATTTTAAAAATTCAATTTTAACAAAAGACAAAGAAATGGTTTGTAGAGTATTTAATAAACTCTTGACATGCGATGCTAACATATCATGCTATGACTGCGGTTACAAAGATGCAAGTTCAATGAACATTGGAAAAATGGCAATTATGTTCAGTTTTGCTAATAAAAAACTGCAAAATTAAAAAAACATAGAACTTGTTTGCAGCACTAAACAGTGGAAAACTATTCACAAGAAGTTCTACACTGGTGAATGCGTGCCGGATGCTGACAAGCTCAAGTGTGTCCAGAAAGTTGTCCCAAAACTCACTGATTAAAAGACTTTTTTGCAATTATGGGCCGCATTTATTTAAATAAGCCAGAAACATCTTTGACCGTCTTTGATCTGGCAAAATGTGAATTGGTTTTTGGATGCCATAAATGCAAGAACGATGAAAAGACTAAACTGCAAAAATTTTTTGCTGATTGGATTAGTCAAAAATGTCTTGTTTGCCCATCAATTCCAGGCGTCAATGAAACTGCCACTGAAAGTCGACTGCAACAAAGTGCCCTACTCTCGAGCCGAATGTGACTCCTTCCACTTTTTGAGCAGCAAAACAGTGGCCATTATCATGGTGATTGTGGCCATCATTTTTGCTCATCATCGTCGTCTACTGTTGCTTCTTTGCCAGCAACAAACAAAAGAAGAAGACCGGCGAGAAACAGGGCAGGACTAGAAGGTGTCTGGCAAAGGAGGCAGTGTTCGCCAGTGGCTCCAAGGTGGGCGCCGGTAAGAGCAGTCTCCTAAGAACGGACTTGCCCCCTCTTTCTCCCTTGCCACTTCATTTCTGATGGCAGGCGTGTGCTATACCCCAGTGGCCCTTTTATTCCTTTTCTTCACCTTTACCGTTTCAGTCAGTACTGGCCACTGAAAGTACGATGAGTGAACACTGAAAACGGAACATACATCAGCATCTTTTTCATTAAGTTTTTTATTGCAAGCTTTTACCTTTTCATTTTAAAATTAATGTAATTTTTTTAGCAAAAAAAATTACAGAAGAGGCTAAACGGCCCTCTTTGCTAGAAAAAATTTTACAAAAGGTTTGCAATAAAATAGTTGCAACAAAATGACTTTGAATTTTTTAAAACTCTAGTTAAAGCAACCGTCAGTCGAACTTTTTAATTTAACATGTCTTTAATAGTTTCTATATGAAAACAACTTTTTGTTTTTTTACAACCGATTTTACCTGGAGCACCTTAAATTTTGATTTTATTTTTTTAATAATTTTATAAATTTTATCTTAAGTTGTGTGGAGGGGTTTTATAAAATATTGTTTTGGGATTTTTTAATGACCGATCAAAGTTGTGACACGTGTTTTTGCAACTTCAACTCAATAAAAAATATAGTAAAAAACAATATTTTTTAAAGCTTTTCCATACAATTTAAGATTAGGAGTTTAAAATTATTTTAAAATCAAAACCCGAATTTTAGCTATTCTAGGTAAAATTGGTCGTAAAAAACGAAAAAAGTTGTTTTCATATGGAACTATAAGAAACGTGAAAAACATAAAAGTTCAAGTGAGAGTTGCCTTAAAACAATCTAGTTTATGATTGTCAAAAAAAATGTTTGAAGAAGCATATGAACCCCATTTACTTATGCTAAACGCTTGTTTATTTTTTTATTTTAATTTTGAACCTTACATTCATTCAAAATACAAAAAGTTTGATAAAAAAGTTTTACAGTTACTTGATTGGGCAATTAAAATTTGGAAGCTGTCGTCGCAAAAGCAGTAGACTGGTTTAGATTAAAAACCGCCAAGTAGTAGTCATCAGGATGGTCAACGGGAGAGTACTGCCGCTCTTCAAGGTGGTGACCACTACCACCACTGGACTTACTGGATTCAGGAAAACTGCCTTTAAAGAAGTCACCTTTATCCTCTTTTTTATCATAATCATCATCATCATCATCATCATTATCATCATCATCATCATCACCACAACCTGCTTTGGCATGATCACCTTTTAGCTGACCTTTCTTCAGAACACTTTTTCCGGGCGTCACAGTGACGCCGCCTCTCCACTCAGTAACGCTAGAGAGAACTCCACTGTTTCTGCTTTTACGCCCCTTAACTTGACCACTAGAATGACCTGATTCATCCTCATCCTCCTCATCCTTCTCATCATCATCATCACCCTCAGTGTCCGAGGGAAAGACGACTCCAAAGGGAAGGGGCTGAGTGCCGAGCAGGTAGTTGAGGCCTCCTCCTTCGAGGGTCATCACGCGAAGCAGCGTCTGCGCGGCTCGGGTCACTCGCTCCTGACTGACCAGCGAGAGGCGGACATGAAGTGGACGACCGGTTTGGCTCTTCAGGTTGCCCCTCAGCGGATCCACTGGGTCGCTGATTCCCCTCGAGTAGGGCAGAAGGATGCCCGCAGAGAGGAGTTGAAGCAGGCGTTTCAGGGCGACGCCCAGTGAAATGTGTTTCCGCCCTTTGAGGGGTTTCTGTTTTGTGGAGAACGGGGCTGAAGGTGGTTGAGGGGGTGGTGGCGGCGGCAGTGGACTTTCCATCAAGCAGTAATGCGCCAGGACGACCACCATCCAGTGATTTAGCGGGGAAAGGTGGCTGGAGAAACGTCGGACCATGTCGGTTAACAGGCGAATCAGTGCAGGCAGTCGCTCTTGGGCTTCTTGTTCATTTTCCTCTTCGGCGGCTCTACACTGAAATGATGATTCAGGGTGATCTGATTTGATCAGCTGACCCGAAAACGGCCGTCCTGGTATCAGAGCATCAACATCCTCTTTTAGCTTAATTCTAGCTTCCTTTTGAAGTTGTCGCTCGTACCACTTTGCTTGAAGTACCAAGAGTCGGTTTCGCGCCAATTCAACGAATGGCAGATGAACTTGGGGCTCCAGTTTTTCCGCAAGGTCTGGTATGACGGTGAAGTGCAGCTGAACCGTTGTCGGGTGGCGATGATGGTAGCTACCTTTTCCATCGTGGTGGGCGTAGTCTCTCATCACCTCCAGGAAGACGTCATTCCTTAGCTGGACGGAGTAATAGTGAATCAATCCACCACCACCACCACCACCACCACTGTGACAGTCACCTCCGCCGGCCAACTTTTGAAGCTCATCGGCGAGTCGGTTGCCGAACGCCTGCAGCGCCGCTTTCACCGGAAGTGAACGGAGCGTCAACACCAGAGAGGCGCAGTGGTCGCCTTTCATTGTAGTGCCCATGCAAAAGGCGCCCACCTGGTCGATGGAGGCAATTTTCTGCCAAAAGAAAAAACATTAAAAATTAATAGTGATATAATAAGTACAATTGATAAAGTTTAAGAAGTGTTTGACAAACCAGAGCATCGCAGTACGAGGGCGCCTTCAGCTTGTTCAGCACAATTTCCACCTTGAGCACCAGCTCCGCAAGGCTGGAGTACTCTTCGGTAGAGGGCGTCAGGTCGGCCAGTCGGTACTGGCACTTCTAAAAAGTTGACAATAACACAAAAGTAGTTTTATTATTTTTAAGAGATTGTTTTTAGAAGTAATTTTGTAAATGATCTAGAGTGATCTCCTTACCTCCTCCAGTTGTTTCTCAAAAGCGGTGGCTGCTTCCTGAAAATGGCTAAACTCCAACGCCGAGGGCACAAGGTGGTAGTCAAAGGTGGGCAGTGTGGAGGCGTAAGGCAATCGGCGGTGGTTTGGATTATGCTGGCGAAGTCGCTTTTTGGTTCGACGGCTTTGCTGAAGACGTTCCTGACAGAACTGTTCACAAAACTGCTTAAAGCTGATCGACTCTCTGATGTTGTTTTGGTCTGTTTGAGCGTGTGTTTTACTTTCAACTGTGGCGTTTTTGTTTTGTTTATCATTGACTGCTGTTTCAGACATCTTTGGTTTGTCATTTCTGTGATGTTTTTCTCCGCATTTTACCTCCACTTTATTATCATTGTGAGTCATCATATTGTTGAAAAACTGCCAAAAACCAGAATACGAAAGAGGTTTCTGCTGCTGTTGTTGCTGCTGAAACATAAAGTTGATCATCTCTGGCTGCTCCCTGATAGTTAAGTGGTTGACGCCGAGTTGAGCGCTGCTAAAGTCAATGTCGTACAGTGAGTTTAGTTTGCCGGGATTTTGATGATCAGTTTCGTTTGTTTTTGACGAGTTTTCAACAGGTACAACAACATTTTCAACATTCGCAACACCGCCTGATTTCACCTCATCATTGTATAGTTTCTCCAAACGTTTCAGCTCTTTTTTAAAATCAGCTTCACTTGTCAGCCCATCTTCACCGTTTTTCTCATCATTTTCTTTACACAAACTTTCATCATCATGTTTAAGTAGAATGCTCTCAATTTCATCTTCTTTTAATGTTTCAGCTAAAATCTCTTGTTCTGCCTTGCCGACTGTCCGTTCACTGTCTTTGTCAGATACAACTGTTTCTTGTTTTTGTTGTTGTCGTTGTTCAGTAAGTTCATTTTTAGCAATTGAATGTGCATTTGTCCGTTTATTTGTGCCTTCCATCTGCTCGCCACTGATCAACTCAAGGTGATAGGGATTGGGGAGACCGGCGTACAGTCGCCGGTACATGGCAGTGTCGTAGAGGCGACTGGGCACCACGGTGTACGGCGGATGACAGCGGACACGCTGCCGACGGGAGCGCATTTTGGAACGGTTGTAGCCAGGAATCGTCTCCGACCACCACTTCCACTGGCCACCACCACCACCACCAGTATGACCAACTCCCCGGGTGTAGCCCTTGGGAATGGTGATGAGGCACTCGTTGAAGGGCGGCGTGGAGGGAGTGGGCGCATAGGCGGACATCGACCGCCAGATTGGGTAGCGCATCAGCATTTGATTGCAATTTAGGGTACTGCTAGCATTGGGGCCTTTTGGATGCTGTTGTTGCTGTTGCTGCAGTGTATGCTGAGTATTTGTTTTAAATTCAGTGTTTGCCTGTTGAGCGAATGGCGGTAGTGGAGGTGGTGGAGGTAGTGGACCAGCTGGTAGTGCTCTAGATCTATTCTGCTTCATCATCATCATATGTGGCGGCATCATCGGAGGTGGTAGTGGTGGTCGTAGATGGAAAAAGCTTTCTGCTGATGATCTTTGAAACGGACCACTGTTGAGTGGTCCGAATTCTGGATTTAAAAATGAAAACTGCTTTTTAAAGTCATTTAAAAATGGCATAGGAAATGGCGGCGGCGGCAACAGGAGCGGTTGTTGTTGACTGTTTGGTGTTTGTTTTGCACCGGGGCCACTTCTTTTAATAGGCCCAGTGTGATCAGCACCACCATTTTGATCATTGTGATCTTGATCGTTGTCAGCACCACAATCATGATCAAAACCAGAATAAGGCACTTTATTAACATCGTGCTCCATGATAGCAAAACAATGCAAATGTTTTGGCGTTATGAGATATCACATCTGACTGTCGGTGTGATCAAAACGGAACATTTGAATTAAATTTTTCAAAATATTCAAAACAAATTGTAGTTTTATTTTTTCAATATATTATCACATACACATTCATTTTTTTTATTTTACAGTTTCAAATAGAAATCATCACATTTGTTTTTATAAAAATGATTGTTTACAATGTACTGGTAAACAAAAAAAATTAGCAGCAAAAAACAGCGTGTCAACAAATTACAACACAAAGGCCCTGATCGTAAAGAACGTAATACAGCGTATTATTCAGCGTTTTGAAAGTAATCAAATAAAAGCGTTAATTGTCACACTTATTTTTTCTTTCAAACAAAAGTTTAAGATATTTCAAATAACTTTTAAAGCAATTTAAACAGCAATTTTGCAACTAACTATAAAAATTCCTCTTGCTCAGTTTTAATTTGTAACTTGACTGTCTTAAAACAATAGCAATATTTGCTAGTTGTTGGGTTATTTTCTATCTTTTCCATCTTTGGCACTGTTGGCTGTAGTCCTCTAACTTCAATATTTCTAGCCATGTTTCTAATAATGTCAATTGCTCTACTTTAACGCACAGCTGGGAAACTGAAATAGAATGTTTCAATTTGACTCAGGTAAAGCTTCTGCAGTTCACCACCCTCAGCAAAATGCCACCTTGTCTATTTCAAGTTCACCGTTTTGAGCAGTCAGTCATCTGTTAGTGACTGTGATTTTAGACAGCAAAAAACTGCAGCTCAAAAGATCGTCTTTTCCAGTTAGTCCAGTCACTAGTTGAGCCAGTTTGCCTGATTTAGTTTTCAGCTTCAAATCAAAGCTTGCAGTCGTCAGTCATTTGCCAAGTGTGTGTGTGTTGTGCCAACAAAAGTAGCAGAGGGACAGCAGCAGTGGGGAACAAGTGGCAAACATTAAGAGAGCTAGCTTTTGCAGGCGAGCGCCCGCGTTTGGTCAAGCAAGACAATGCACTGAGCTTGTGCTGCGGCTGCTTCTGTTGCTAAAAACACTAATGGACCTGTTTGAAAAAGAAGAAGAAAACTGGTAGCAAAAGCAACCAGTGACCAGTGGTGCATTGCAATGAAAAAAAGAGAGAAAAAGAGTGACTGAGAAGAAAAGTGAAAAAACATCAGAAAATAACGCACAAGCTTAATACTCTCTTACTGTTAGAAACTCCTTCTCTCTTTTTCTTGCTCAGCAACAATAGAACAAGTGTAAAACCAAAAATTATTTAGAAAACCAGTCAACGTTTTTCATCCCTTTCCTACTCCCCAAATTGTTGTAAATGTTGTTGTCTGTCTCTGTCTAAAACTCCACTACACTGTCCCTGTTTTCCCTGGCAGCAAAATTACCCCACTTAGTCAGTGTGTGTGGCAAGTGGATAAAATGCAAAAGAACAGAAATGAAGCTGACTGACTGATTGGTCAGTCGTGAATTACCATCAGCAGCAGCAGCAACAGTCAAAATCTGACGCTGATTGACAACGGTAAATGCTGCTGCTGCACAAGAAAGCACACAAGGTGGCATCAATGAAAAAGATGCCAAAAAGAAAAAATGAGTAATAAAACGTAAAGTTCACTTAAGATGTATAAACTTGGATCACTGCAAATGGCAACTGCTGCTGCTGTTGACCAGGACTGGCCTGCTAGCTAGTCATCGGGTAGTTTTTGTCACTGGCACTGTAACTTCAGCAGCTAAAAAACTTTGACCAGTGAGTATCACTCTGCCTCTCTCTTTCCATCGGCGTCACTGTTCCACTTGACCGGTGACTAGCTGTGCTGTTGCTGTCGCTGCTGCTGTCGCCACCACCGGCGCCAATATCGCCTTAGCTGCTGCAGCCACTGCCGCCTCAGTCAATAAAGCAGCCACAGCAGCAGCAGTGTGCAGTTCAGTCAGCCACCGTTCGTCAGTCAGTCAACTTCAGTCAGTCAGTCAGTGCTAGCACCACCACTTGCACCTTTTCTTCCCTCTTTGCACCGAGCGACCGGCATCTCTTCACCTCTTGTCACCTCTTCACATCTCCTCCTCTTCGTTTTTTTCATCATCAATCGATCACCGTCATCATCATCACCGCCACCATCAGCAGCCATAATTTTTCTATTGTCATTGTCCATCGCCGACAATAGCTCTATTTTTGTCAGCGGCTGCCCTTCTCTTCTTCCCCTCCATACTTTGATCATCTCCATTCGATCATCTCCAATGTAAGCATCCTGCTTCTTCTTCTTCTTTTTCTTTGACTGCTGCTGTTGCTCACCACCACTATCAACATTCACTTCTTCTTCTTTTTCCTCCTTCTTTTCTTCTTCTGCAAACTGACTGACTGACTGACAGCAGCAGCAGCAGCAGCAGCAACAAGTGCCGCCGACCAGTTCTTCTTTTTTCTCCCCGCGCGCTCTTTCTCTCCCTCTTTTCCTCCTGCCAAACTTGTCCGTCGTCGTCCGTCTCCTTCCTTTCTCTCTCTCTCTCTCTCTCTCTCTCAGCACTGTCCACTGCCACCACCACCACCACTAGCACTCAATCTCATTCTCGAGGATGACTTCACCGACGACCATCGGCACTTTCAGCCCGGCCATCAGCTCGTACAGTCGTCCATCGCCGCCTCGAGTTCGCCACAGCACCCTCTACATCTACTACTCCACCATGGGCTACCTCTTTCAGCTGGTCCGCGACATGGACCCTCGTCTGCGCCTGCTGGTGGACACCTTTACGCTGATCGGCTTCCTCGCCACCGGCCGCTTCGCCTACCGCCTGCTCGCCTCCACGTTGATCGGCCTGCGAACCCATCTCTGGTCGCGCCTGGTCCGTCTCGACTTTCGCTCCAAGTACGGCGCCTGGGCGCTGGTCACCGGCGCCACCGACGGCGTCGGCCTGGAGTACGCCCGCCAGCTAGCTGGTCGCGGCCTGAACCTGCTCATTCTCGGGCGCAGCGCCGAGAAGCTGGCCGCCGTCCGCGAGGAGCTCACCCGCCGCCACCCCGCCCTCGAGGTGGTGCCCCTCCTCGCCGACCTCAACTCCGACGACCCGACGCTGTACGGGCGCCTGGCCCGGGAGCTGGACGGCCGCGAGGTGGGCATTCTGGTGAACAACGCCGGGGTGATGTACGACTCGCCCAACCGTTTCCTCGACCAGCCCGAGGCAAAGCTGTGGGCGCACGTACGGGTGAACATGCTCGCCGTGGTGATGATGACCCGACTGGTGCTGCCCGCCATGGTCCGCCGCAAGCGGGGCCTCCTGGTCAACCTCAGCTCCATTGCCGCCTACCAGCCGTTGCCGCTGATGGGCCTGTACTCGGCGAGCAAGGTAAGTGGAGTGTTTGGGCATTCAAAACTGGAGCTTAACTAACTGCTTTTTTTATTTTCAGGTCTTCGTCGAGTGGTTCTCCGAGACGCTGGAGATGGAGTACCGGCAGGCGGGCATTGACGTGCAGACGCTGGTGCCCAACTACATCGCCACGAAGATGACCGGCTTCAGTGAGATGCTGCAGCGGCCCTCCCTTCAGTTCCCCGACGCGGCCACCTTCACCGCGAACGCCCTCGCCACGGCTGGCCGCTCGACGCACACCTGCGGCTACTGGTTCCACGACCTGCAGCAGTACTTCACCGGCCTCTTTGTGCCCAACTGGGCCTACCGCTCCATCAGCTGGTACTTCCTCCGCCACATTGACAGCACCGGCGGAACGGGTAAAACGAGCGGCGGAAGTGGAAGCAAGGTCAGCAAGCGAGACTAGAGCCAGCAAGCTCGGTCTTCAGTCTGCAAAGCAAGCAAGCAAGCCAGCAAATGTCTCTTCCCTTTATTCTTTATTATCTCCTTTCACTTTTCTGTATCTTTTCTCTTCAATTCTTTTTATTTCTCTGCATTTTTTTCCTGTTGCTGCTGTTCTTGCAACAACTAAGCACTTTTCTTCGCTCAATTATTATGATTATCCTTTCTATCGTTTGGCTTCAATTTATACTTTGAAAGTACTTTACATTGAAATGAATTAAAGTTCAACTCTATGTTTGTGCATGTGAGTAAAATTGTTTTGTGTTTTACTTTTTCAGAGCAAGTTTACAATTGTGTGCCGTTTAGCATTTTGTGTTTTTTCATTTTGTTCATTTGATTCTCTAGTTTCACCTGGTGGCGGGTAATTTAATATTGACTAACTGAAACAGCAAACAGAGCGGTAATTATTTTAAACAAACTGAAAACTTTTAATTTTAATATTTTGACCACAAAACCGAAATGTACTTAAAATGTCATATTTAGCTCTTGCCGACAATTTAGTCAGATCAACTGCTTTAATTAAGTTACAAATAACTCTACGCTGTTTGCTGAGAATCCGTTTACTAGTTACTGACATTTTAAGTCAGATTTATTTCTTATTTGCAACACCGAAAATGTTTTCAATAAAAAAAATTTAAAATTTTGAAATTGTTTAAAAAATCAAATAGATTTTAACTAATCACTAGTTGAAAAAACTGGTTTTATACTGGTTTTTCACCACTATCAATCTGGTTAGTTTGGTCAGTTGATAAATAGTCCACTTAATTGAATTGAACTTTAACCCTTTAGTAGTAAAGCATTAAGTTTAGAAACTGTATATAGCTGAATTGACAAAAAATCAACTATAAAAGCTCAGTTTTTAAAAATTTTTAGTTTAAAACTTTTTTACGTTTGTGAGATTGAATGAGTACTATTTCACCTGTTTAGAAAAAAAACTTAAACAATTTATCATAAATAAAACGTAGTTTTTAAAATTTATTTTTGTTTGTTAAAATTGATTTGATATTTGCTTACGTTTTAATGCAACTTTAAATTAAAAAAATAACAACTAGTGTAATCAAACATTATATAAAAAGTAAGTTATTTTTCCATTTTATTTATATCTTGTTTGTTTATTTATTTAATCTATTGTTTGATTTTTTATTTAAATTTAATTTGTTTTAAATATCAAATAATGAGTTGTTTTTATGCATGAAATTTGTTAATTAAAAATCACAAAACAAATGAAATTTACTTTTTTAAAAACATTATCAACAACATTATCAAGCAAAAAGATGGCATTTTTGACGGTAACTGTTGTGTAAAAAAAATCAACAGTTTCAATCACAAAATGCCAATTTTTTGTCACTAGTTCATATTGTTTGACTATGAACACCTATTAGAAAACATTCTACCATCACTAAATGAGTAAATGGATACTTGACCTTTTTTCCAAACAACCTCACTGAACAAGGTTTCACTCGTTTGCAATAGTTCACTTTTCCACTTTACCGTTAAATTCCATGCTAGTTAACCAAAGCACTTAATGAGTGAAGTACAGACCTGATCATTGCCATCATCATCATCGTCATTAGCAGGAATTCTTCCTGCATCACCACCACTAGAAAAACTTTTACCTAGTTGTGTTTTGCTCTCTGGTAAAGGACTTTGGCGCAATGAACGCCACTTGGTTTCGGCAACCAGAAAAAATGAAAAGAAAGCGAGAGAGCGAGAGAAAGAAAGAAAAATGCAAACACAGACAGGCATTTGTTGTTTTTCAAATATACACAACAGCATCAATTAACACGACACAACACAACACAACGGCCGACAGACGACAACACGAGAGATTACTCACGGCAAAGCTCTTCTTCTGACTCCTATTACAGCTACTGTTTGCGTCCACCATCAGCAGCAGCATCGGCAACGGTATTTAGCAGCTGTTGATAGAAGTAGAAGTGGTGCAATAGCGCGGTAATTCAGTTCAAACACAGTCTCCGCTCTGCTGCTGCTGTACAGTTGTGCAGTGTGATAAGCCGTCAACGCTTTTTTCGCTCTATAATACCTTACCATTGTGCAAGTTCCCTTTGCTTTCTTTTTAAAAATGTGCGCGGGTTTCAGTGTTGTACAGCAGTTCTGCTGACCGTGCCGTCTGGCGTTGCTGCTGCTGCTGCTGCTGTTGCGCTCGCTGTAGAAAAGCACAGTAGCTGTACAATCGTTGCTGCCCCTCTTTTCTTCTTCTCCTCCTTCCCTCTTCGTCTTCTGTTCTGTTTCACTTTTCTTTTTTCGACCACCACCACTACCACCGTTCAACATCTGTCAAACGCTTCCAAACGTGGTCCAAAGTCAAGCCCCCTCTCTTTTTCGGTCGCTGTTGCTGCTGCTGCTGCAATTCATTCTCAGCATCATCATCATCAAATCGAATCGAATCATCATTCGCTGTCGGGCGGCCAAGTGGAAATATCGTGAATATTGTCGGGTGCCATTTGCCCGTTTTTTCCAACTTATCGTTTTCAACTTTTCCAATTTACTTTTTTAACTTGATCATCATTCCTTTTTGACGGCTGCAGCAACAGCAGCACAAGTTCCCATCACACTTTTTTACTTGCGCAAGTAAGCGCAAATCGCAAGTGTCTGGCTTTACTGACACTAAAAGATGCTCGGGAAGCTTTTTCTCCGAGCGCTGCCTCGTTTTCTTGCCGTTGCCTTCTTTTGTCCAATGTACTTTGACGGTTGGGAGGGACTGGAAGTGGCCAGAGGGGGCGGCGGCGGAGGTGTTGGTAACCCTGCTGAGAACGTCGTCGGAAGAAATAATAATCTTAATCCGGCCCAAGAAGAAGAAGAAGGCGGCGGCGTTTTTGAGGAGCAACTGGAACAGGTGATGCGTGGTGTCATTCAGCGCCTTTTTCATCTCTGGGATGAAGATGTTCCGGAGAATGTCGTTGTTAATGATGCGGGCAACCACAACAACAACAACAACTTGCTTGATGCTGCTGTCAATCAGCACAATGAAAACAAACAAATGATGAGAGCTGATGCAGTCAACGTCATTATTAACGACGACGACAGCAACAACAAGGAGTCTATCAATGAAAAGGTGGCAGAAGTTGGTGTTCCTGTTTCAGTTCCAGCAGAGCAGCAGTGGCAACTGGTACAACGACGACAACGGCGACTAGCACGAGGACGAGGACGAGGACTAGGACGTCAACAAGGACACAACTCTGCGCTTCGATTTGCCCACAACCCAGGCGGACTGCACTACCCGCCGCCCCTTGAGTTGGCGCACATTGACGAGACTGACAAAGGAGATGAAGAAAAAAACTGGGGAAAGGGGTTTGAAGAACTAGTAAGTACTAGTAACCGCTACAGTTTGGCCTTCTACCTTCCAAACAGCTTCCTCGAGGATGATGATGACAGTGATCGCAGCCAACGAGCTCACCATCGTCGACGAACCCGTCGAACTAGACGAGCTAGGGCCCGTGCTTTGCAGGGTTTGCAGGCGGAAACTGCTCCTCCTAATGGACATGAAGCGGGCGTGGACAACATCGCCAACTACCAAGACGCCGCCGCTGTTGATAATAATAAGGGGCGTGCTGGAGCTCTGCTGCGATCTGCGCTTCAGCTGGCCGTCGCCCTTGCCTTCAAAGGCCTCTCCTGGTACCTGCTGTACGTGGTGGCCCTGTCAGCAGTGCACCCCCTGCACGTCCTCTACACGGCGACACTGTACGGCGAACAGGCGGCAAAGGAGGTCGCCGATGGAGTGGGCATGTACTACCACTTTCTCTACTACTACAGCAAACTGGGAATTGATAATGGAAGCAGTGCAAGTGGTAATTGCAGCAGCACTTTCAATAGCAGCAGCACCAACACCAGCAACAGCAGCAGCGGTGATGACATTGGAGGAAGCTTATACTGCTGTTCATTTGGCTGACCACTTTTCAGCCTTCTCCAGCATTGCAAACTTTTTTTCGGCGGTTTAGTTTTTATTATCATCATTATCACCATTTCTGTAGTCGGAAAGTGCCAGTCAATATTACACTTTATGTGGTTGTCGCTTGGATAAGTCTTTACTGTCATGCAAATACATTTTCTGACAACTATTTGGTAAATCAGTTTTGAATAAATTGGTCTGTTTATCTAAATACTTTTCCAAACAGCTGTTATTTCAGTCAAACAAACTTTCTCCACAACACCCGCAAGACACATTAGACTGTTTAGACTCAATCTCAGGTTTGTGCACAATTCAACGCAAATCCTTTAAAAATTACTCATCGGTTTGTGTTCATTTTCTTTTTTTATTGTTTTAGTTTAATTATTCTACACTGGTTTGGTTAAAACAGCTAACAACAGGCACACTTACAACACCCACTTGAACTACATCCAGAGCTGAATTGCCGTCTCAATTTTACAATTTTGCTGATTTGGTTTGAAAAAGGATTAGTCGCCGCAAACAGAACTTGTTTGCTTCTTTTTCAAATCTCTCAAGTGGCCACTTTTGGCGAATGAATATGGAAAGTTTCAACGCACTATTCCTTTAGCGCCCTGCACAAATATATCATTTGTTCTCACTGCATTACGTTTTTTAAAACTTGATTGTTTTTCAGCATAAATGTAATTAAATAAACTGTTTCTGCTAATAATATTTTTGAGTTATTTGGTTTAATTTAGTTTAATTTTGGGTATTGATCTTACCAGTTTTAAAAATTATAAAAAGCAAAATATTTAATAACTATTGGACTCAGTGATTTGAATGTTTTACTTGCTTAAAAACATCAAAACTGATGCTAGCTAATTGGGTTTTGGCTGATCTAAAATAAATTCAACTTTTTGCATTGCATTTTTTAAATAGTGGTTCTTGAAAGTTTAGGTTTTTTTGTTTTTTATTGTCTGCTATTTATCAAGCATGGTTGGTTTTTGGATAGCTGATTTTAAAATTTTAATCTATTTCTTGTTTTTGAAACGCACTATTTGATTTGATGATCGCATGCAAAGTGATCATTGCAATTTTCAAAAGTCGTAGCGTTGATGTCAAGTGTCAAATAAGTAAAATAAAAAACAAAACTTTAAAAATTTGGAATTGATGCAAATGCAAATGTCTAAAAAATCATTTAAAAAAATTTTTATTTTTAAATAAAACTGTTGTTGTTTATTCTGTCTTTAAACATTTGAAATTAATAAACACCAATTACGAACAAACAACTTTTTACCAAATATTTCATTTTGTGTTTGTTTGTTAATTGATTAACAACAAACTAACATTTTAAAGATAAAGAAAAAAATGCAAAAAAAACAAGCAAAAGTAGTGATTGGCAAATTAAAGTGTTTGCACATTTGTAATGAGATTTTATTTAATTTTATATTCTTGTTTTCTCTGGTCAACTGTCTATATAAGTGCACCATATGCAAACACACCTTTACTAATGAATAGCACCAATTGAGACAATTAAAGGTGATGCACTGCCAATTAGCAAATGAAAAAAGGAAAAAAGTGCAGTGACAATTAATTAAGTGCAGAAACTGGATGGTGACGTCATGCAGCCCAAAAATAATTTACTTAGAATAGCTTAATCAAACTTCAATTTTGTTTTTTTGCATGTGATTTTTTTAAACAAAAAACTTGATCAAATTAAATCAAATGGTTATCAATTTTAAAAACAATATTAACAAAAAATAATTTTATTTTTTGGTTGTTCTAAACTCCTAGTTTACTTTTAACTACTGCCATCAATTTTTTCCTAAACAAACTTTTTATTGCAAACTACCTCAAACAAGCACGCATTTAATGAGTTGATGTCAAAATTTGTCAAACACCTTCACTGCCCACTCAAATGCTAGTCAAATTCACTCAAGCAACTACTAAAGTTAATCAGATTATAGACGAATCTTTTTGGGTAATTTGGGTGGTTTAACAAGAACTGAAATAAAAAACTAAAACATATTTGCTTATAATATTGCGTCAACTGTTGAATTGCCGGCGCTGCTGAAGGGGCTGTTGGTAAACCATTTTGAGATTTTTGCCTGCATTTTTGGTGTTGTTTTTAGTTGACAAAAAAGAGCTAAACCTCGTGTTTAGCTAGAGGCAAGTTTAAACAAGTTTGTCTAATTAATAAGCTGCATTGCTTGATTTTATGCTTGACTTACACTAGAAACTCAAAGTTATCTGAAAAAGCTTTAAAGTCAATAAGTTTTTCACTAGTTTTAAGATTTTTCTTGTAAGTTAATTAAAAGATAAACAAAAATATCAGGCATAAAAACAGCCAGCTAAATTAGTTTTTGTGATCTAGTGATTTCACAATTTTATTTAATTAAGTTAAACAGTTGATGATTTGATTTTAAAATTTTACTAATAAAAGTTTAAAAACAAATAATATTTCAAACTTTCTTCATACTTCCAAATACTTTAATGCCTAACGCACTTTAAAAATTAAAAAAATGTAGAGGATTGTTGGTCAGACGTTTAATTGATTGGTTGTTGATTGTAACGACGGTCCAAATCGCTACTACTGAACAACAACTACTGCTTCAAAACAAACAAGACATGAATTGAATGAGCAAAATGAGTTCAAGGTGATGACAAGATACTTATACGATACCATTTATTCCTGACAAGAATTAGGCCGTTGTTGTCACTCAGTACTTTTGTTGAAGTTTCTAGAACATCTAAAACAACTTAGCCTAATGAAAAAGAAAAAGTCTTAATAGTGGTCAAAAACAGCAACAGCAACTGATGCTCTTGTTGTCGTCAATTTTGCCATTGAACTGCCTGAAACTGACTGAAATTAATTGAAAATAAATCTAGTACAAAGCTCACTGATTGCCAGTTGCTATTCAAGTTAAAAAGATGAAGAAACAGAAACCAAGTGAATGTCAAAGTGCTGTCCCACTAGAATTGTGTTAGCAGGTGCAGGAAACCCACAAAAGCAGATACAAACTGAATTTGTCATTTGAAAGCACAGCTGAACATACGGATTCAACTAACTAGGGATTCCCCAACTTGATTTGTTTAATAAAAATTGTTTTGGCTTGTTATTATTTTATTATTCAAGTCAAACGGATTTCAAGAGATTCTGAGGGTTTAAACAGAAAAATAATTTAATAAATCCCAAACAAATAATTGAGTATTAGTTTGCGTTAATTAGTTGTGGTAGTAGTAAAAAAACTTCACTCGAATATCTCTAGATACGGTTTTTATTCACTTCATATTAAAAGCTCATTTGAATTTTATAAAAGTCAAGTGTTCAAGTGGTTCAGCCTTAAAACTTGGCAGCTTAAAATCTGAACAACCAAATCTTTTTTGTGTTGAACTTTGCCTGAGCCAACTTTAAACACCTGAAAAGATTTTTTTGCTGACGCAAAAGTTAATCAGCTCGACCGACAACTCCTAATTGTCTAAATTGTTTTTTAGCTCTATTCTTTGCTTTTGAACGGTTCAATTTTTAGTAAACATTTGCCGTTAATTTGCCAACGGCACCGACTAATAAATTTTAATCTGTAAAATTAGTTGTACAATTTCCAACATCGTAGGCGGCTGGAAATGTTTAGGTTTGTTTGTCTTTTGCTTGTTTTTAAAAAACTTGAGCAAACACAGACCAACCAGAAACGTCTGCCTCAAAATGATAGATGGAAAACGTAAAAAATGTCATTTGGTGAGCAATTGAAGAAAGAGCAAATAAAAGCTAATAAACACGTTTTAAAATGGCCTGAAACTAGAACACTGATTGTATTTGATTGTCACTCTGTTTGTTTATTTATTTGCCTGCTCTCCAGTGTCCACTTTACTGAACTGGCAATTTCAAGTGGATTAAAAGTCCATTTTACCCGGGCACATTACTGCCACCATTACCAGTGTTAGTGATGACATTTCCCAATACTGTTTCCCGCTGATCTAGGCAATAGGATGCTAACTTTTTTTCCCACAAAATAGTTTTATTAATAACAAGTGGGCAGTTTGCTTTTGTCAACACTGCTAATTTAGTAGTTGTTATTGCAAACAAAAAAAATGAAGTTTCAAGTAGTAAACTTGCTGCGCATTTTGTAAAACAAATCTCATTTTTTTGTGAAATTACTTTTATTGTATTTGCAAAATTGAATTTTTTTGGTGTTTTGTTTTAGATTTTACCGTTCGTTTATTTTGGCATACAATTTGCCAATGAAATAAAAAATTTTAATGACATTTAATTTATTTATTGCCAAGCACTTATAAGTTTTCAGAAAAAATTTAAAATTGATTGAGTATTAAAAACAAACATTGAGTGCAAAAAAACAAATACGACTTAACTGGTGTTATGCCGTCTTTTTTTAATTGTTTCATTTTGATTCCATGGTTTGTTTGCATGTCTTGATTACACACAAACAATTTTTTAAATATTTGTACTGCTATTCGAATTTTAAATTTTAAGTGCATTTTTAATGCATTTGTGCATGTGAGTGTCGCAGCACACAACCTCTTTCTGATTCATTTTACTCACTTCAAAAGTATTTTTTAATTTTTAAAGCATTATTTTTTTGCATAATAAAATAAAACATTGCACACCGACATATCAAACAAACCTCTCAGCTTGTTTAACGGTTTTGTTTTTGTTTTTGAAAGTAATTTTTATTCAAAACTTTGACAATTAATGAAAGTGCATTTGACAACAAAGTTTGAGTAGACTGTGTGTGTGTGTGTGTGTGTGTGTGTGTGAACGCGAGTGTGCTTAAGGTAGATTACAGAAATAAAATGGTAAAGTTTAGAATAGTTTTAAAGAATAAAGAAATGTGCGCCAGCAGATGAAGATGAAAAGTTGGCAGAGTCTGGACCGGCCATCAAAATATCTAGAATAAATCAATTTTTTGTTTTAAAAAGCAATACATCAAATGCATTTTTTGTGAATTAACGTGTGTGAGTTTGTGTATTTGCGTCATTAGAGTTTGGCCTGTGTTGTTGTTGTACAATAAATAACGAGATCATTTCGCATGAGAAAAAAATTGAAATCGAATAAGTGATCATTAAAACGTGTGTTTGTTAAGTTAAATGACGTTTTGGGAATGTTTACAATTTATGTAATGATAAAGAAACGGAAAAAAGTGCAACTTCTGCTCAGCCATTTTTCCCCTTCTCTTTTGAGTTGATGATCTTTTCGCCAACGTTCTTCTTGTGTTTGACTTTGATAGCTTCCCTTGCAAGGCGTTGCAACAGTTTCTGATCAAAACAGGGAAGTTGCGGGCCGTTGCTATTGATGCTAGACTTGCCTTCTTTTTCTTCCTTTTTGCCATTCCATAGGGAACTTTTCTGTCTCGGTGGCAACCAACGGGTGAACTTTAGTTCTATCTCTGCGTGAATAGTTCGGTTTATGATGAACTTTTGTTGCTGTTTTGACTGCTTTTTCTGCTTTGATCTATCTTTTAGGAAACAGTAACCGTTTTTGTTCTCTACATTTTGGTCATTGGGCAGTCTTTTGAAGTTGATATTTCCGTCTTGATTAGGCAAACATTGGCGATCATTGATCAAACCCATCCACTTGTTTTTCAGCGAAGTCGCTGGGGACGATGATAAAGAAAACAACGAAGGTGATGTAGATGATGTAGCTTTAGCAAACGGAGAAAAAGTAGTATCTCGATTTGAGGTGTGATCTCTTGTCTTTACGTTTCTCATCTCGGTCACCCACTGGTTTTCACCTAGAAAAGGCTGCTCAATCAGTTTGTTCTTAGATCCAAAGCGACCAAAGTGGTCACCACTTGAACAGTTGCCAAACAGGTTTTCGTTCATTGAATTTTGAACGCAAATTGAACTTTCCATTCCATCGTCTCTTTTCTGAATTAAAGCCCACGGCCCGGCCAGTGTGATAACCAGCAGAAAAACCACCTTGATGTTGACCATCTCTTTCAGCAGCAGAGCGGTTCCGGTAAATAGGTGAGCAAAGTAGTGGCGCCAGAGTGCCCGACCGACGCAGGGCGGACAGTGGCCACACTGGCGACAGTTTTCCGGCTCCTGTTTGACCTTCTTTGGGCGCGTGGGTCCATTTCCGCCTGAGACAGTGACGCCTACTGACGTCAGACCTCGTTGAACTCGTTTGGTAGCTTTGGCTTGCTCCTTTCGCTCTCGAGTTTCCACAATTCGACGCACCTGACGGAAAGTCCGCTCTTTGACGATGCTGCTGCGGTAGCACCACATGGCTGCAAAGAGGTGTGAGTTGGTGAGGTAAAGTAAAAAGAAAAACCCTTAACTGTGGTTAATTAAAGCAGTTTAAAAAGTGTCTTTTCTTGATGTTTTAGAGAAAACTAACTTTTGATTGGTAATCAAGTTTGATAAAAAAAATGCTATTTTTTAAATTTTTCAGTTAATAAAAATGCACATTTTCTTTTTTGGTCAGTCCTGTTTTTGGTAAATTGTAAGCCGGGTAATAGTTGACTCCAACTGCTTACTGCTATGAATGTCTGTAAAGTCAAAAAAAGTTTAAAATAGTGCAGTTAAACATAAAAAACTGTTAACATTTTAAAAAGATTGAGTACCTAAACGGTGTTTTTCGTGCAAATTTTTAAGTGCAATTTGGAACCAAAGTAACACTGTATGTGAGAATAATAACATACACAGCCAAAATGTGCTGAAATCAGAATTAAAACGGTTTGAGTTTGTCAGTCCGGTTTGCTATTTGAGAATCAAATACGAAAAACAAAAAAGTCTGTTTACCCTTTTCTAGTTGCACTGAAAATCATCCAGATTAGTGGTGAAAACCATCTCTCGATCTCTCATCGTCTGAAAGGGATTAACTACCAAAAGTGGTGTGTTGGCAGACTGCAGGCGGATCAGCTCATCGGCCACCCTATCCGCCGTCGGGTCAATGGGCACCACCAGACGACAGCACCGGGGACAGCAGGGACACTCGCTGAAGAGGCGGGGTGGGAAGTGCACCGATGATGTGGAAGAGCTCCAAGAGAGAAGAGCACCAGCGGCGGCGGCGGAAGTGGCCTGCTCCACCGCCTCACTCAGACTTCGAGCTTTGGGGCCGGGGGCGTGGAGGAAGCAGTAGAAACGAGGAAGAGGAGAAGAGCTAGTAGTGGTGGTGACAATGCTGGGGGAGGTGTTTGCAGCAGAGTTTGTGGCACTGCTGGAGCTAGCTGACGAGGAAGATAAAGAGATGGAAGAGGAGGAAGTCACTGTCTAAAGTGGTGATAAAGTAACAAAAAAGTGGAGAGGATGAGTTGATAAGTAAATCTTTTTAAAACTGAGTTTTTGCAAAATTTCTAGTTTTAGGCAGAAAAACTTTGTATGACAAAGATTTTTTATTTACCTGAATTTCCGAAGGCAGGTAGACGACCGCTCCAGTCGGGTACTGAGAACAAGGGCGAATTAGTGAAAAACGAAAAGTAATGGGAAGGTGACGAGAAGATTGAGATAGTTGAGGTTGAGGCAATGACTGTTGTTGCTGCTGATTTCTTTGATGATTCTGATTCTGCTGTAGATTTATACTATTCTGATTGCGGTTTAAATCGACGTGTCGGTTTGAGTTGCGGCTGCGGATGAGATTCTGGTTGTTGGTACGGTTGGGTCGATTTTGATAAAACACACGCTTTCTTTGATGCTGGTGGCCTTGACTTTGGTGGCAGTGATTCAGTGCGTCACTAGAATTTGAGGCGGTAGACAAAGGAGCGGAAGTGTAGCGGGGAAAAGTGGAAGCCATGACACATTGTTCAGAAATGCACACACAGAGATAAGCACACAAAAGAACATTGAACACACTGCTATCTGAACTGATAATCAGTTAATTAACAAATTTTTCAGTAAAATCAAGCACTAATTAAACGATTTTTTTAAAGTGCAAAACCAAAAGTACAAGTTGACAGCGGCCACTGTGGCGCGCACGGCAAAAACGACGATGCACAGAAACGACATGATGGTTAAGAAAGCTGACTTTTCAGAATACAGAATTGTTTTTTTAATTTTAACTAAAACTGATTAAAAATGTTTTGCATTTAGCAACACTAAAATTGTAAGTTACAAATCGGTGGCTTAAAAGAAGGAAAACAAATGAAAATAGTTAAGGTTACTAAATGTTATCTGAACTTTAAAAAAGTATTAAAAAGTTAAACAAAAACACACAAACATACCGTTTAAGTTGGCGATTGTTGTTGAAAGTGTCTGGTTGCTGCTGTGGTCGTTGAAATTAACGCAAGTTGTCGACAATCGTCTTGTTGTCTGGCGCAGCCGCCGATGTGCCTTACACTCGGGCAGATAATTTGAGCTGATGTTGGTGACAACCTCAAAACCGATGATGAAAAGGGTGATGCAGACAAAAAAGAGAACTATAAAAAGGATGCACATGATGGATGGCTAGGTGGTGTGTCGATGTGATAGTGGTAACAATGATAATTTTATAGAAGTTTGACAGGTGATCAGAATCCAATTGCTGAGAAGAAAAAACAAACCAAAAAACCAAAGTCAAAAGTTAAAGTTTTTTATTTGCCCAAATTACACTGATTAATTAAAATTTGCAGCTTGTTCGGTAGCTCGGAAAGTCCGTCTAATCTCAAGAAAGGCGCCTGGTTACGCGCCTTTGCGTTTAAATATAACCAGAAGATATATGCAAAGACTGGCGTGAGAAAAGAGGAGGCACAAACGCTCAGATAAGATGCCTTATGTAAAACGGTGAGAATGAGAGAAACGGAGAGATTCCTTAAAAAAGAGAAGATGTGCTCCTAACCCTTGCAGTATACTCTTGGCAAAAGTGAAAAAGAGCAGTGTTGGGGGCGGTCAAAATGGTTGCAGGGATAAATTGTGATGTGAGGTAGTGGTATGACGAACAGTAATGCGGAAATCCTGGTTACCAGATTCTGTGGCTGAGATTGAGGTAGTGGACCTTGCCTGAGAGGGAGAGTAAGAGATGTCCTGCCTGACCACAAAGTTTGTGTGAGTGTGTGCGCACTTGAATACAAGATTACAAGCGCAAACACTGAGACACGAAACGCAGTGTACGCAGTGTGCCGGCGCAACAGACGACGAAATTGAGAAAGAAGAGAGGAAGAAGGTGAATAGAGTAGAAGAGAGGAGGAGGAATATTCGTGTACGGCAGCAGACCAGTAGTACCACTTGTTCTTTTTCTCCTTTTCTCTCTTCCTTTCTATCTCTCATCAATTCTGTTGCACGTGACGTCTACGCCGCCGCTGTGATCGTCGCCGTTTTCTTTGGATGCGGCGGCGACTGTTATCGAACACTTTACCGGCTTCCTTACTTTAGTCAGTTTGAAGCACTTGTCGTTCGATTCTATCCCCATTCTGATGTTGTTGTTCACTTTGATTTATGTGTTGGCTTATTGTTTTTTGTCTATTCTATTCTGTTCACCTTTGCTTTTTGTCATTTGCTTATGCCCGTTTCACTATTGTTTTTGTATTTAAGCCAAACAATATCTTTGTTAACAAATATTAATAACTGAATTTGATTGTGATTTCTAAACATATAATTCGTTTTGTGAGTGTTTTAAATTAGAACTTTGAGTTTATTTTAATTTTTTAAGTATTTCATCAGTCAACAGTTTTGTGGTCAAATTATTGTTTGCTTTCCTACATCCACCATGTTCTTTGACTCAACGCTATTTATTATTTTGTTTAAATTTTTTAGTGGTTTCATCTCCACGACTTTAATTGTTTTTGCCATCTATTTGTCACTTTTTTGGCCAAACCTGATCTATCATATTCATCGACGACAAGAAGAGCGACGACAGCGGCAAGAGCAGCAGCAACATCAAGCTCAAGCTCAGGGTGAAGTCCAGGCTCAAACCTCAGCTGCATCAACTTCCGTTTTCGTCACCATCGCCCCCTCTTCAACCACTCCAGCGACCACCACCACTACCACAAATTCAACTTCCCCTCCACAACTTCTCAGTGCCCAATCCCTTCTGGATCAATCTCTTCAGAGTGGCCCTCCACTGAATCGCTTCCTGCCTACCACTTCTCCTCTTTCGTCCACCTCCTCCTCAGCTCCTTTTCAGCACCGACGAGTTCGTCACTGCCCTGAATGTACTCACCCTCAGGTGACGCCCCACTGTCACTTTAATCCTCAGGCTCGCGGAAGAGGAAGAAGAGGTTATCGTCTGTGGACTACTGACCAGTGGGACAACTGGACGGAGCAGGTGACAGCGTAAGTTTAAAAAATGTTCTTTAGTCTAAATCACTTTAAGTTAAATTTATCTTTTATTTTACAAAAGCGACCTGAACGGTGATCTAGACAGCGATCACGGAGAAGACGACAGCGACTTCGACACCGATGGAGAAGACGACAGCAATGTTGAGTTCTAAATCAATGGAAAACGAGCAAACTTGACTGCAAAACAAACATTTGTGAGCAGTGTTATTACATAGGCTGAGACACTGATAACACTGGTCGACAAACCAAGACAATTTTTACGGAGACAACGATATTTAAATT
>JAALOO010000905.1_pt1 | contig 23523 bp, 17 predicted proteins | sample 7257641 | NCBI WGS metagenome assembly JAALOO01 (sample SAMN14085613, study PRJNA598686) | mite metagenome | biome: ENVO:01001000; feature: ENVO:01001002; material: ENVO:01001226; isolation source: single female mite from University of Michigan culture on fish food culture... ...
TCTCTCTCTCTCTCTCTCTCTCTCTCTCTCTCTCTCTTTCTCTCTCTCCTCTTCTCTGTGCTTTCACCATTAATGTGTCGGTGCTGGCGGCGGCAGCAGCAGCAGAGTAAGAGGCGATCTCAGCAGCGATTGCTACCACCACCACCACCACCGCCACCGTTGCGCCTGCAGGCATACAGCAGCAGCAGCAGCAACGCCGTCATTCGCCTCCTCTCGCGGTGTGCGCCACAACCACAGAAACAGCAGCCAAAACAGTCAAAGCAGCCGCAACAGAAGCACCACCACCACCACCACTACCAGCAGCAGCAGCAGCAGCAGCCGAGTCTGTTTGTCTGCCTGCCAGCCAGCCATCAACAACAACTGCTAGTGCACACTGCCTGCACTGCAAAGTGGCTCGCTAACTGTCTGCTAAAACGGGGTATGTTCAGTACGTCTGTTTTCTGTTCTTCTTCTTCTTCTTCTGTTCCCTCCATGCTCACATCTTCTTGTACTCGTCGCTTCTCCTCCCCTTTCTGTATCATTTGCTTGTTTTTCTCCCTTTTTTCTAATCACCCTCATCATCATCATTTGTAGGTCCCTCTCCTTGATCACATTTCTTTTTTGCTTAATTTTCTTTTCCGTCTTTTCTCCTTCTCCTTCTCCCTCTTCCCCTTCGTTTTTAATCACTACTCGTCTTCTTTATCCTTTCCTTTCTTTTTGTACCGCTACTCGTAGTGCAACAAATCACGTTGTCACCTTATCAGCATCCCCCCCACAAACAACATCGGCATCAATTCCTTCTAATACACTTTGCCTGTCTTCTTCCTTCTTTTTCTTCTTCCTTCTGGTCTACCCTAGTTTGTTGTTGTTGTTGCTGTTGTTTGTCTGTTTCTCTCTGCCACTGTCTATTTTTGTCACCCCCTCATCATCTTTTTAGACTTGTTAGTATCATCTGTTTTCCTTTTTTATTAGTCAGTTTTTTTCTAACTTGTAAATGTTATTGCTCCAATTTTCTCACTTTTTAACGCTCTCTGTCAGTTAGTTAGTCTGTTGTTGTTTTGAATTTTGTCAACTGATTGATCAATACCACTTTACGGTTCAATGACTAGTACAATGTTTTCAGATACAATTACTTTTGCTTTATATCCTTAGACCATTATTTTTTTAATAGTAGCATCAGCTATTGATTTGTAAATGAACCCTTTAACCTAGTATTAGTTTTTATTACTTTTTTAAACGACGAGTTTAAACAAGCTGCCCAATAGAACTAGCTGATTTTCCCACTTTGTTATTGCTTTTATTGTTTTTTATTAGTCGAACTGAACACACACTAGTCGACTAGTTACCCTTATCTTTGATTGCTCTTTCGATTGCTTCTATTTTGCATACAGCACACTTCTACACACACACACTTAATTAACTCTTGTTGTACTTTCTGTTTTTTCTTCCAAACTAGTTCACAATGTGGCCCGCACTGCACTAGTAGTAATTGCACAGCTAATTTTGTACTACTAAAAACGACGCTGTCAGCGACAACGACGACGCCGTTGACGTCTGCTGAAAATACCTCAATCCTTTTTGTCCTTTTGTGGTCGTCCACTTTGGTGGTGAAAGACATTGACCCATTGAGAACACCAGTTGACCACCACCACCAGCATCATCATCAATATCATTCTCAACTATTACCACTATCATCACTCTTCACCCCCTCACCACCACCACCACTACCACCATTACTCCAAAGCAGCCGACCATGTTTCGGCCCTCTCGGTGGTTTGGCTGGAATCGCCCCACTAGTCCGTCCAACTCCTCCTCCTCACCAGCTCGTGGAAATGGAGGCATTTCTGCCTCATCCAGTTCCATTGGCGGTCACCACCAGCCACCACCCGCCATTACCAACGTCGAGAATCCTCACTCGCTGGAACACTTGAGGTAAGCTTTTGAAAATGAGCACTTTGAATTGATTTTCTGTCACAACTTTTCATGTTCATCTTGATCGTTCTGACATGTCGTGACTGCTGTCTTTAAATGGTCTTTAAGCTAATCGTTCCTTCATCTTGGCTTTTACAGAAAACTACACGACTATACTACGGAGAACAAGGTCGTCACGGAGGAGAACCGCAGCGTTTTGGTGGAAACGGTGCGTCAGATGTCTGAGATTCTCATCTGGGGCGACCAGAATGATGCCACCGTTTTTGAGTGAGTACTACATTTCAAAAGTGACTATAAAGGCAAAACTGTCATTAAGTTTTGCTTTTTTTCTGCGTTTCTAGTTTCTTCCTCGAGAAAAACATGCTCTACGTCTTTCTGCAGATCATGAAGCAGCCCGGCGGCGGCAACGTTTGCACCCAACAGCTCCTCCAGACGCTGAACATTCTCTTTGAGAACATCCGCCACGAGACCTCGCTCTACTACCTCCTCTCCAACAATCACATCAACAAGATCATCGAGCACCGCTTCGACTTTGACGATGAGGAGGTGATGGCCTACTACATCAGCTTCCTCAAAACGCTCAGTCTCAAGCTGAACGTCCACACGATTCACTTCTTCTTCAACGAGGCGACCGCCGACTTTCCCCTCTACACTGAGGCGATCAAGTTTTTCAACCACCCGGAGAAGATGGTTCGCATTGCCGTGCGCACGCTGACGCTGAACGTCTTTCGCGTTCGAGAGCGGGCGATGCTCGCCTTTATTCGCGACTGCACTGCCGCCCCCTACTTCGGCAACCTCACCTGGTTCATCGGCAAACACGTCACCGAGATTGAAGGGTCACTGCAGTCGTACATTGCCAACCGCTTCAGCAACGCCAGCAACGCCAATGCATACAGGTAAATTCTGTTGTTTTCAAGCGAATGCTTTGTGCTAACTCACCTTTTTCCACATTTTTTTGCTCAGTGGTCAGAACCACCTGATCCGCCTGGAGGACCTGATTGCGGAGCACCTCGACCACCTGCACTACCTCAATGACATTCTCCTGCTGAACATCGGCGACCTGAATGACGTGCTCGCCGATAACCTCTTGCACCGGCTGATCACCCCGCTGTACCTGCACTCCTTTCTCAGCTGTCTCAAAAACAACCACAACAACACCGGTGATAGCCAAAACCAAAGCAAACATCGACCACCGTTTCCAGTCAGCGATTCAGAGGCGCTGGCCGGCCAACTTCCGCCCGCCAGTCTTTCGCCCACAGTGGCCCTTTTCCTGCTCACTCAGGCGTATCTCATCTTCAGCTACGGGCCACTGCTAGGCCGTCTGGTCGGCTTCCTTCTTCGCTCCACCCGGGCGGACATTGAGTTTAATGTGCGAAAGTGTGAATTTGCGCCCCCAGAGGAGACGCTGGAGCAGGCGCTGGTCGCCGCTAAATCCAATACTATTGCTGGAAACGGTCAACAGCAGCAACAGCAACAACAACAATCGTCTTCGGCATTAGCAACAACTACTGAAATTGGTAAAGTTGGAACCAAAGAAAAAGAAGAAGAAGAAGGAGAAGAAGATGAGCCGATGGACGTTCAGAAAAGCAGCACGGCGGTCATCTTCCCAGCGGCGGCACCGCCAGCACCACCAAACGCTGTCCTCAAGCCAAAAAAGTCGGATTTTAAACCGAGCTTCTTTGCCAGTGGCGGGCCAGCAAAGCCACCACCAATCTCAGCACTAGCAGTATCAGCAGTATCCTCTCCGAGCTTCTCCACTTCTCATTCAACTTCCTCTGCCGCCTCTTCAACCGTTTCTCTGGCCGCCAATCCTGCAACAGCAGCATCAGTTCCAATGGACGTCGATCAGGCAAACACTACGACTACGGCTAAATCTGCCTCTGAACCGGCCGTGCCGGTGATGACCATTCGCAACTGGCCCGAGTATCCCTTTCTCATTGCCTTCCTCTCTACGCTCAACTCCTCAATCAGCAACAGCAATGGCCACGGCGGAAGTGGCAACCTCGCCCTCCTCTCCACCTCTGCCTCCTCAGCATCGTTGGCAGCCACATCATCAGCCAGTGGACCTCTCTCTCACCCAAACAGCCGCAGCAATAGCATTCCTACGGGGGTGAATGAGAGGGTGACGGCAACGGCAACGGCTGCCACGCCCACCAGCTCCACCGGTGGTGACAGCAGGGACACCGCTTTACTGGCGAACTCCTGTCACTCGCCCACCGTCAGCCGCTCCATTGTGGAGCTGTCCAGCGCCGATGACCGACTGATACTCTTCACGCTCTCGCTCATCGCCTCCATTCTCGAGAACAAAAGTAAGTTTAGAAAAAACCAGGCAAACAGTTTTTTAACTAAAATGACCGTTTTTGCTTACCCTTTTTTTAGAAATCGACCTAGCCAACTACTGCGGCGTCTTTGTGCCGCCAGCCGCCGACGCCTCGCCTTCTGACTCTGAGGCGACCAACTCCTACTGCAGTGCTCTGCTCAACAGTCTGCTGCTGATCATGCGACACTGCACTTCTAGTAGTAAGCTTCGAAAGTTGCGACATTTTTCACGGAAAAAACTGTTCTAACCTTTACCCTCTCCTTTTCAGACTCCTCAATTCGCATTGTCACCTTTGAGCTGGCGGTGTACCTCTTTCGACGCATCATCTTCTACTATCACCACAACCAGCAAAACAACGACAACAGTGAAAACAACAGCAACAGCAACAGCATCGTCAAACGTCTTCCTCAAACGACCCCCGCTGAGCTTACCGAGAGTATTTCAATGCCAAACGTCGGCTCTGCTTCCACTACTACTGATGGTGATGATAAAAAATTGACTGAACAGGAGAGGAAAAGAGGCCTGCCAGCATCGCCGTCACTTCCTCAACAGTATTACCACAGTCAGCAGCAACAACAACAGCAGCCATCGTCTCAGCAATCAGTCGTCACCTTCCTCTCCGACCACCAGTTGGCCGTGCTGGAGCAGGCCAACGAGGACGCCGCGCACCTCCTTCGACATCTCTTTCGCTCCGCCGACGAGTCCGTCTTTCTGGAGCTGTTTGAGCAGGAGGCGACCATTGCTTCGGCTGTTGCTGCCGCTGCTGCTGCATCTTCTCTAACTGCCGTCAACAAAAGCGGCCCCAGCAGCCGCTCAATGTCGGAAAGTAGCAGCAGCGGTGGTGGTGGTGGTGGTGGTGGTGATACACAGAACAGCCGAAACGCCAAAAAGCAACAGCAGATCTGGTCGCACAGTCCGGCGCTCAGTCTGGAGCAGCTCTTTATGGACTCGACGCTGCTGCTGCCGCCCGATGAAATTGCCCCCTCCTCTTTTGACTCCAACTTCTACCTCCGCCTGCCGATGAACGAGTACGAGCGGACGAGATATGTAAGTGTTTAAAAAATTTGGTTGTGTGCTTGTTTAAAAATGGACTAATTTGGTTTGTTTTTGGAAATTTTTCTTTGACAGGCAATCAAAGTCTTCTTCATTCTCCGTCGCCTATCGGCGGATATTCGTGGCGCAAATAGCAGCAGCAGCAACAATAATATCAACGGCGGCGTCGCAACCGAGGTCACCGAAGAAAACAACAGCTTTCTCGGCCTGCCGCCGGAGATTGACAACCTGAAAACGCTGCTCGAGTCGACGGAAACGACCAAGATTGCACTGGATCAGTTTCTTGATTTAGGTAAAAGTTTAATGTTTTCACTCAATCATTGACACACATTATTTAACGTTTATCATTTTAATCCTCTCACCTCAAAACTGAAACCTCTTCCTGTTCCATTTATTCAGGAAACTACGACCTGAACTCCTGTTCCATTCGCTTCTTCTACCCTCTTTTGCCGACGCGTGGCGGCAGTGCCAACGGCAGCCACCGAACTGGTGGTGGGGGCTTCAACCATCATCGCAATAGTGGTAGCAATCACTACGGCTTCTCCTCGGCCCCGGGCTCTAGAGCCGACAGCCCTTCCATTTCGGGCAGTTTTTTAGGCGGAAGTGGAAGTGGTGGCGGCGGGGGCAGCAGCGCCCGAAAGCTGTCCCGCTTCATGACGATCACCACGGAGCACCTGCTGCTGCTGGAGCCGGACACGAAGCACTACGGCTGGGGCATCATCCGCTTCGTCGCCCGCCTGCAGGACCTCGCCTTCTGGTCGCACGCCCACGCCCTCGGTCAGCTCTGTGCGCCGGCCAACCCGAGGAAGGAGCGCGACGACGTCCAGTCGATTTACGTCCACTTTCGCCGCTATCAGATGTCCAGTTCGATGGTGGAGCCGGGCGGAGCCGGTGGAAGCAGCACCTCTATTCGCTCGCCCACGACGCCCTCCTACTACTCCTATGGCAACAGCAACAACTTCAGCAATTCTTCCACTAAGCCGCTGCTCATCCGCTTCACCTTTGACGACCAGATTCGGTGCTACGCCGCCAAGCAGCACCTGACGAAGGCGCAGTCGAAGGTGCACGACCGCAAGATGACCGCCATCATTCGGCTGATTGACTACGAAACCAATAGCAGGGCAGTGGCTGCTGCTGCTGCTGCTGCTGCTGCCGCCGCCGCTGCTGCTGCTGCTTCATCTTCATCCTCAACTCCCACCTCTTCTTCTGTTTCAAAAGTCCTTGATCACGGTAACCAGCAGAGTGGACCGCCATCATCAACTACTGCAAATGCTTCTACGCACTCCAAAGACGCCTCGGCAACGGCGGCTGCGGCTCGAAAGAAGGCCCTCCTTGGTGGAATGCACCCGCTGCTCAGTCGGTCAATGGCTGTGCCCGGCGGGGCGGTCCTCTCCAGCTCGGTGGTCACCGCCACTGAGATGAACTCAAACAGCAGCAACAGCAGTTTGGCCAAGTTTGAAATGCTGCACCGGGCGACCAAGTACGCCTATCCGACTGCTTCCGGTTCGGCTAAAGGGGTCACTTCTTCTTCTTCTTTCGCCTCCTCCTCCAAACCAAAGTCCTCTTCTGCCGCCCTGAAAGCTTCGATCAATGCCGCCGATGACGGAGAAAGTGGAGTAGCTGCCGGTGTAAAGCCGCCTTTGCGCAAGAAAAAGGTGATCAAAGTAAGCGGTGGTGGCAGCGGCGGAACAGGTGGTAACAGCGGAAACAGCTCAATGGTGAGCAATTTACTTTCTGCCACAGTTGAAGAGAAAGCGGGTTTGACTGCGACGACGCTGATTCCCCTCAATGATCTCAGTCCTCAGACGGTTCGTCGAGGTTCCATTGATGGAAGCAGTGGTGGCAGTGGAGGTGCTGGCAGTGATGTGAACAGCCTCCAAGAGCACCACCATCACCCTCTGGCCGACTCGCTCAATGCGCCCACTCACCTCGCCTCAACGACGACCACCACCTTCACTAACACGCCCTCAACCGCTGCCTCTTCCGTCTCCGCTTCAAATCATCATCACCGAAAGTACAAGCACACTGAAACGTTTGATATTTGATCAAAAGTTTTCTTTTTCTTTTTTTCCCTCTCTTGTTCCTGTTAGCTAGCCGCCATTTGTTAAGGCTGAAAAGTTTATATGATTTCTCTTTATTTAATTTCAAAAACCTGGCCAAGTACAAACAGTTTTAACTGGTTTCAACAGCTGTGGCGTTTCCAATGCTTTGCCACAGCAATCTGCAATTTCAAATCTTGCAAATCTTCTTGCCTGCGATACGTTTTCTGTACTTTGTGTTTCTCCTCAAGCATCCCCACTTGAACCTTAATTTATATTTTCTTTTTTAACTTTGTTGTTATTATCTTTTTCTTTCTTTGTTTTTGAGTTAAATTGTTATTTTATTTTCTTAGTTTGCTAATTTTTTAATTATTTAACTGTTTCGATTTGTGTTGTTGGCCATTAATTCGTATTTGTTACCTTTGGTTACTAGTTTTTTCATTTTTCAGGAAACCTTACTACAATCAAACAATTTCTCTCACTTTTAAAAACTTTTTTTCTAATCTAATTTTTGTTACATTTTTTGCAAGTTTTTGCACTTCAAATAATGATACTTGTCTGTGGTCGTTTAATACAATTCTTGTTCTCACTTTGGTTACCAATTTTGCTTTTTTAAAATAAAAAAATTTATTTATTTAAAATAAAAACACATAAATAAAACTTCAATCTAACTAGAAGTTTGTTTACTTTTTAATTCAAATAAAATTTGTGGTTGTTTTATTGTTACAAATTTTGTACTACAGCACAGGTGCTCAGTGTTCTACAACTTTTGAAAATAAAAAGATAAAAATTAGCTGCCAAAAATGTAAGCAATCAAAGTAGTAAATATACATGTACACAAACAAAATTTCATTTCAGTTTGTTGTAAATTCGAAAAATTGCAAAACTGAAAAATTAAATGACAGTTTTTAAATAATCGACAAGAAAAAATAAAAGTTAATCCATTTTAAAACAAAAGTAAATAAAAATTGTTTACAAAAAAGAAATTGTAATATGGAAAATTAATAGAATAGATAGCGTGGTAGTATTGTTAGTCTGGAGTAAAGAAAAGTATTGTACAGAAAGAAGAGAACAATGTAAATTGTGTAAGTGAAAAAAATCACAAACGTACAAAATGAAATTTTTAATGTTTATCAAAAGGTGCACTGTTGTTCACTTTGTTAAGGTGGTGATAATAAATAAATAAATAAAAAGATTTAAAATAAAAATAATAACAAAAACGTATATCTAAAAAAGTTATGCTACAGGTTACAAGTATCGACTTGCAGTTGAATTGTTTAATGCAGAAATCTCTTCTAAGTTTCTCAGACAAAAATTTCTACAAAAACATAAGAAAGGAAAGGCTTAAAAAAGAAAGAAAAAGTGAGAAACAGCATTAGACTGTGTCCGGTGAAGGGGAGAAGCAGACACCAAACTATGCGAACAGCTGAAACCGTATTGCCACTACAACAACGACGACAAAAAGTGAGTGAGTGAGTGAGTGTGTGAGTGATAGAGAGAGAGAGAAAGAGAACATCAAAGAAAAACATAAACTTTTTAACTAATTTACTGTTCCCCTTTTGTCGTTTTTGCTTTTGCCATTTCTTCTACTAAACATTTTACTACTAGTGAGAGAAGAGAAAGACAACTGCTCAGTGAGAAGTCATCTCCGAGACGACCGTCGGCAACGTGGACGTCGCCGTGGCAGTTGCGGTGATGCTCTCACCCAACATGACGTCTCGATAGCTGACCGACTGTCCACCGAGAGGGTGATGCACTCCGAGGGGGGTGAGCTGACCAAAGTGGTGACCGAGAAGGTTGGCACCGTTCCGAACACCGGAGAGCATGCCACCACCACCACCACCACCACCTCCGCCTGAGTGATGATGGTGAATGGTGCTGCCCGAGATGGAGGTCACCAGCAGCTGGTTCGGGTTACTGTTGTTGTTGTTGGAGTTGTTGCACTGTTGAGAAGGAGAAGAGGACATTGGCGAGAGATTGAGGTTGCCGCCGCCGCCGCCATTGGAGTTTCCCGAGACGACCAGAACGCCTGAGCTGCCGTTTTGGCCATTCATAGAGAGCATACCGCCACCAGAGTTGTCCTTCTTGTTCTCCTTCTTCATCATCTCCTCCCGTTTTCGCTGCTGTTTGCGGTCTTTTGCGCGACGGTTTTGAAACCAGATTTTAACCTAAAGTTAAATAAGAAAAATGTAATGCAAAATTAGTTACATTTGTATGCTAGCAATTAAATTTGTTGTTTTTCTAAATAACCAATTATAGTAACTCAAGTTTCTCCCTTTCATTTTTGCTAAATGATGAAACTATTCACCTTTGCACTAGCCAGCACTTATTACAAACATTGTCACTTAACACTGCCCACATTACAGTAGGCAATATCAGAAAACTACGACAACTACAGTGCAAACAAAGCATAACAGCATAGCAGTTGCTACACTTGAGCTGCTCAGCCTATCAACTGTCAATTGATCTGATTGCCCATTGATCGGTGTGGGCAGGTGTGAAAGTGTGTTTTCATTTCCAATCTACTTTACACATTATCAGCCCACAACTTGTCATGTGCAACTCAAAAAGCTTCTCGAGTTACGCTAGTCGCACTTCAAACTAGTGCAAGGGCTTTTGCGTACAAAGTACTGTTTAGGGTGAAAACAAAAGCAGTGGAGGCCTGCGCCTGCCAAAACAGAAAAAACGGAAAAAGCAATTGAAATACTTTCTTACCTGTCGCTCTGAAAGCGCCAACTGCTGCGCCAGCTCTGACTTCCGCTTGATTGTAATGTAGCGTGCAAAGTGGAACTCTTTCTCCAGCTCCACCCGCTGCACCTCAGTGTACACCACGCGGTACTTGTCTTTGGTTCGCGTTTTGCCTGTCATTGGGAAGAAGAGAAAAAAAAGAAAAAAAAAGTTAGTATAAACAGGAAACGTAGTACTAGAGGAAAAAGAGTTGCAGCAAGCAGAAAAGAAGGCAGCAGCAAGTTATGTGTTCTGCCATCACATTTAGCGGTAGTAGTAGTTGTGGTGACACAATGTGAGCACTACTTTTCAAATAGAGATCGGCTTAATCGTCGACAAGCGAGTAAATGGGCTGCAGCAGCAGCAGCAGAAAAAAGAGCATTCAAACGAGTGCCCGAGAGCTCGTTCACCCGCTCGCGCGCGCCCAGTGAACATTGGTAATGGCTTTATTGCCTCTTTTCCTCTCTCCCTCTCTCTCTCTTTTTCCTAGCACTAATCAATTGGCAGTGGTGGTGGTGTGTGTTGACGGTAATCAAACCTCTTCGGTTTCCTTGTGGTCTCGGTGGACATTGTCACATTGCCGATTGTCTGGTGGTGGTTGTGGTGGTACACCAGAAAATGCACACAAACTAATCCACAACGAGCAGAAGAGAAAGCAATAGAGACAGATGGCCAAATGGGTGCTTGGATGCGGCCCCGGCCAGATCGACGGGGGCCAGTCTGCAGTTTGATGTCTCTATTCTCATCTAAGCATCATTCAACATTTGTTCATTCACGGAGATCTCTTTTTCTCTTTCTTTTTCTTTCTTTGCCTCCCTCACCCTTTGTTTGCACAGCCGCTAATTGGCATCAATAAACACAGTGTCTAACAACCATTGACAGCACTGTGTGGCTCGCCTTTGTCGCAACTTTCCCTTTGCTAAAGTCGTGCTCCTGGTTGACTTTTTGCAGCTTTACTGGAGCCAATGACCAGCGTTGAATGGTTGCACTGTTTAGTTGATGTGCAGTTTTACTAAAACAAATTTTAAAAATAAAATAATTTTTGTTTTAGAAGCACTTTAACTTAGTTTATGCTGGTGGAAAGTTGGAAAAAATATCACTGAACGATAAGGATACACAAAAGAAGGAAAAATTCACTGTCGTGAAACAAACATAACGTTTATAACTAAAACTAATTTCAAGTTTTTAATTGTTGTATGTATAACTAAAATGAAGTATCAATTAAGGCCAGACAAGGAGACAGGCGGCGCTGCACTTAGCGTAAAGCATTGTTTACCAAAATCTGAGTAATTTTCGAATTGCGATATCTCGGTCAAATCTTAAGCTAAAACTACGTTTATGGTTTTAAATTGAAGTTAACAAATAGGCCGAGAGACGCTTCAATCAAAATATTTTTAACTGATTTTAAACTTTTTTAATTGCAAGCTGAACTAAAAAAGTATAATTTTTAACGTTGTTTTTCACTAAAATTGCAATTGAAAAAGTTTGGAAACATTTAAAAATATTCTGATTGATGCGTTCCTTGGCCTATTTGTTATCTTCAATTTAAAACTATAAACATAGTTTTAACTTAAAAATTAGCTGAGTTATCGCAAATCAACAATTACAAATTTTTGCATAAAGAATACACAGGAGCCTGTGCAGCGCAGTCTGCCTCCTTGTCTGGCCTTAAGTTTAAACAATTTAAATTCACACTTTCTCTTTTGCATTCATTGTGCCTAATTAAATTTTTAGTTTGTTAGTTTGCAATTTACGGATTTTAACAAAACAGGTAACTGCTTGTAGCATTTGTATTATTATTATTCCTTTACTTCCTAAATTTGATTGATTTTGCTAGCAAAAAAGACAAAAAACAGTATTTAAAAAACGACAATTAAAAAATTACGTTTTTACTCGTTTCATGTTTTTAACTGTTTATAAAACAAGATGCAAATCATCCAATCGTATCAATCTTTTAAATCAGTGCCGCACTTTGCACTTTGCACTTTTTTATTTTATTGAAAAAGAAGCAGAGTTTGCTTTTTATTTTGTTATTCTTTTTCAATGCATTTTAATTCAATTGCCGATTAATTGAGCTGCCCAACTTGCACTTGAATTGTGCTGAGCTTGCCGTTTTATCCAATTTCACTGTCCACTTTGCATTTTCTATCTTTCATTTCACCTCAATGCCTCATCACTTAGGCATTCCACTACTTTTGCCTCTGTCTTTTATAGTTTTGGGTAAGGAGACTTTTTATGCTTTTTTGCCAAATTACGTTGTTGAACTTGCCGCAGTAGTAGCAGCAACAGCAGCACAACAGCAGCGAGCGACTCGTGAATTTTACGATTGGCGCCAACATGGTCGCAAATTGAAACTGCGTTGCTGTTGATGCTGCAACACACTCACAACACTCTCTAGTAAACTCCGGTGAATAAGACAAAGAAAGCCGCCGCAAACTCTAAAGAGGAATGGGCGCGTGAACATCAAATACAAGTTTGGATGCGGTTCAAATAAAGAGAGAGAGAGAGAGAGAGAAAAGGCAGAAAAGATTGAATTAATTAACCAATGTTTCTTTCAAAAGAAAAGGCTTACTTTGCAAAGCTCCCTAAAACCTGCATTAATTGCCTGCTATGCTTTGCACTACTTTTGCCTGGCCCCTTGAAGCAATTGCAGAGAAAGGAGAAATTGATTTTACTGAATGAAACAGTGACTGTTGTAGTGACTGCTGTGAGCAGCACTCTGCTGGGCACACTTCAGCATCAGCAGAAGCAGCAGCAGCAAAAGCACTGAGAAGGGAGGGGAATGTGCGGAATGTAAGTGTGTGCACAAGCTCTGTTCACCTGACTCACTTTGCCTTCTCTTTGATTTTCTCCCCTTTTTTATTTAATTGATGACGGTTTTACGATGTCAGTTTGACATTTGTCGCATTCAAAATAGAGAAAACAAATCAGAAGGTTGAAAAACGATATATCTAGTAAAGGTAAACTGAATGATCAAAAAAACTAAATTTTGTAAAAACTGCTCAATTAAATTTTTTGTTTAAAATTTAAACAATTTGTAAGTTATCAAAACTTGATCAAAGTTTAAACAAACTTTAAGCAAATGATTTGCTAAAAATAAAAAACAAAAAAAAGTGAATAAAACCAATTTTACAGCAAAAGCGCGCGCAATTTCACTCGCAACTGTTGTACATTGTGCTGCACTATAATAATCTCAATTGATGCCTGCAGTAGACGGCAACAGTTCACGCACCAGCACTGCGCAATCCAAAAAATTGTGGTTTCTATGTAAATGTTGTTAGCAAACTATTGGCTTCATGACACCACAAAAATTAAAAATTAACTTAAAATAAAAATTTTTATTATCAAATTTTAAACTCGGTAAACTGAAAATATAAAAACTGATCTGAATAACGCAAAATTTAAATTAAACAAAAACTAAAAAGCAAAATAGTAAACAAGCAATAAAGCAAAAAGAAAGATAAAAACAAAAACAAAAAAGTATTCTGTACCTCTGGAGCACTTACCGGTGCTGGACTGCGACGAACTGGAGTTGGTTGACTTCTTCATCCACGTGTACATGTTCAGGTGGGCTGAGGAGGCGGAGGCCGTCGAGGCGGCAGAGTGAGGCGGCAGGGAGGGCGTGTTCGGTCCACCACCACCGCCGTTGCCTGAAGATCCACTTCCGCCACCATTACTGGAAGAGGATGAGGAGGTGGCCGTCGAGGAGGCGCCATCACTGGTGCCGCTAATGTTGAGAATGCCAATGTTGGGCTTGATGTCCACCTGATGGCCACTATCGTCCAGGCCACCGCCACCACCACCGCCATTGTGGTCGACGACCACCACCGAGGAGGAGGAGGCCGTCGACTGCTGGTGCTGAAGCAGTTGATGGTGGTGATGCTGATGCTGCTGCTGTTGGAGATGCTGAGAGTGCTGCTGCTGCAGCTGCTGAGATCGCGATTGACCCGACGGACCATGGGGGCCTAGGAAGAGGTGTCCAGTGACAGAGGAGGAAGAGGAGGAGGAGGCGGCGGAGAGACTGCCTGGCTGCATGGCAGAGAGCATGGTGATGCTCTGCAGGGCCTCTGCTGAAGGATTGTGATGATGGCCGCTGCCGCCTAAAGAAGGCGACTCATTGCCCTCACTGGAGGCCGTCAGTCCCGAGTCGGGGCTGGAGTTGAGTAGACTGCTGTTATTGCCGCCGCCACCGATGCCATTACTGCAGCTGGCAAAAGAACCCATCATTGAGTGGTGCAGCTGGTGGTGGTGGGCGTGGTGGGCAGGGTGGTGCGAATTGAACGGACCGAGGCCGTCCACGCCGACGCCCACGCTGAGCGGCGTCAACGTCGAGGCGGAGTGCATTGACTGAGGGTGGTGAGGAGGGCCGCCCATCATTGACGCCCCCTGGTGGTGAGGCGCATGAGGGGAGGAGCTTGCAAAGAGGTTGTTGTAGTAGGAGTGATGGCCGGCGGCGGCGGCGGCAGCAGCGGTTGGGTGGCCGTACGGTGAGGCGTGCGAAACATTAACCGAAAAGGGATTTGTCCGTGGATCGGAGAGGTAGTCGAGCGAGTGGCCGGTGGCCATTGCCTGTCGTCCTGCCGCCTGAGGGTGCAGGGGGTGGTACAGAGGGTGGTGGGAGGGGTTTCCAGGATGATTCATCGGTCCGGTGGAGTAGGCGTTGGAAGGATGAGAGGGCTGCGGTGGCGGCGGCGGTGGCGGTTGCAGGCTTTGGTAGGCGCACGCCGACAGTGACGCTGAGTGGTGTCCAACAACTGGGCCGCCGGCGGAGAAGGGACCCGACATTGAGGGGCCCACGTTGGGGGACCACTCAGCGGAGACGGCCATCATCTCCGATGGCGACGGGTGGTGGGGATGATAGGCGGAAGCTGCCCTCAGCCGGTGACTGTTGGTAGCCGCCGCGTACCAGGCACTGTTTGCCGCCGCCGCAGAGGAAAGTGCATCGGCGGCGGCCGCCGCGGCGGACATTGCCAGCGAGACGTTGCCGTTGCCATTGCTTCCGCCGCTACCACCACCTCCACTTCCGGTGCTGGGCGACAGGTGGTGATCGCTGGTGGCGCCCGTAGAGCCGGTGCCGTACGGTGACGGGGGCGTCATGGGCGCCACTGCCACGGCCATGCCTCCCGAGCCGGTGCCGTACATCGTTGGTGGCAGTAGTGACTGCAGCGAAGAGGAGAAGAAGGGAATGGTTGCCGTGGAGAGAGAAGTTTGAGAGTAATGGGTCTGGGCAATGCTTTCTGGTGAAGAGGAGGAAGAGGAGGAAGGTGGCTGTAGTTCGGAAAGCCCGGTTTCCTGCTGCTGATGCTGATTGCTGGCGTTTAGTGTGGTCGGTGATCGGAGAAGAAGGTGCTGTTGGTGGTGCTCGTGCTGGTATTCACTGAGGTCGTAGGAGTTGCTGGTGGTCGGTGGGGTTGAGATCGCCAAGTGGTCTTGCTGCTGTTGTTGGACGCTTTCAGAAGCGGAAATTAAGCTGTTTCCTGGGGTGGGCGGTGAGGTGCAGACACTGCTGTCGCTGGTAGTGGTGGTGGTGATTGGGTGATTGCCGCTGATCACCACTGAGGCGGCAGTGTTTGCGGCCACTGGGGAGGACAGGCTTACAATGTTAGAGGACAAATCAGTGGAAGAATTTTGCGCTTGATGACTGTTCAATGAGGAGTGAGACGTGTCCTGGGCAGTCAGTCCAGGTCGGTGGAACATGGCCTTTTGATCTGGGTACAGTGTGGTGTCAAAGAAAACCATTGGAAAATGACGGCGGTGATAATCAAAAATGAATGTTTTTTGGTCAATCAGTAAAAATGGAATGCAGTTATAAAACAAAAACGCGTTTGTGAAAAAATCGATAATTATACACAGCAAAAAACAACAAAACACATGCGGTGATTTTATTTAAAAGAGAAACACAAACAAATAAAAACAAATGTGTGGAGGAGTTTCTTTTGCTGTTTTTCTGCTGCTGCCGCTAATGACAACTGATGATGACTGAAGTTCAACACAGTTTGGCTAAGAAGCCACACTGTCGTGAAGTGGACACGGGGGTTTTATATTAAGCCCACCTTGTCCATGATGATGATGATGGTGATGGGCAGATGATGCTGACAGACGAGTGCTAAAGCAGATGAGCCTGCCAGGAGAAAGACAAAGCACGAGCGCCAGCGCCAGCAAAGAAAAACACAATGAGTGATCACAATAACGAGGGTGCAAATGATACAGCGACCACGACGACGACGACCAAAAGATCACCAAAACTGAGACGAGACAAGTGAGAGATGAGAGAGAGCGAGGGAGAGAGAGATCGAGGTGACGTGCCAGCGTGTGGCCACTTGGTTTCCAGTGTCAAACGCTTCAAACGCGGACTTTTTGACATGAGAGCGCTCAGAGTCATTGTGTTTTGCAGGCTTAAGCAGTGCTCTCTGTGATTGGCTGGCTGAGCCGTTCAGAGGCGGGCCCACTACACTGCAAACTGCACAGCAGTGGGGCGGCAACGAACACTCGCGGTGACTGCCTCTACCAAAGTTGACGACGTTTTTCATTGGTCGTCGCTGAAGCACTTATTGTCTTTGATCACTGCTGGTTCAGGTTTGCTTTTGTTCACTGGTATCACCTTCTTTTTTGCCGACAACCTAATCTGCAAATTTTATATAAAACTGAATCTAAATATGGTAAAATGTGGTTCGCGGACTTAAAAACATTTTTAAATTACATTTTTCTGAAAACTGGATCAACAGTGATAAAGATGTTGGATAAAACTTGATAAAAAAGACGTTAACTTTTGATTACATTTATACGGTTAATTAAGTTAATTGATTTCTGATTAGACAATCTCTTACATCATTTTTCCTCCAGGTCAGACTTTTTTGCTGACAACTGACAGTTTCCTTTTTGTCACTTTTTTCTTTTTTTCTACTCTTATACTTTACCAAAAACTCACTGGTACTCACTTGAGCTCAACATGAGCCTAAGATTATCAGCAGCCAACACTGTCCCACTGCCATTTTGTCTGCTGATGCCAGAACATTCTCGCGTTGTCACAAACAAACAGCGCTCACAGCACCGACAACAGAATCACAGTATTGAGATGCCATCCGTTTAGACAAAAAAATAGCATAAAACAAACAAAAATGTCAAGTTTTGCAACTCACAAAGTTTTAACTTTAAATAAACAAAAAATAATTGAAAAATTTAAGTTTTTTATAAACGGCAACACTGTATCGCAGTGCAGAGTGCACCAACCTTGGATCAAAACAGTTACGTACAATTTGCAATAAGTCAGACCTAATCTGTCTGCTTTTTTGGCGTGTATGTGTGCTCCATATACCATCAAGTAGTCCTGTCACGATCAGTGAAACGGCTTGTCCGTCTGGCATCGACGAACTACGAGGACACTGCTGCTGATCAAAGTTGCACACCACATACACAGGCAGACAGACCCGACAGTCACCGGGCAACGGGTGACGGCAGACAACACACAGCATAACTTTGCACAAAAAGGCACACTTTCTTCTCCGTTTTCTTTTTAATCAACCCACTGTCGTACAGGCAGTCACAATTTGGCAGGCCGACAGTGCTGCTGCTGCTGCTGCTACTTTTGCTGCCATTTACCAGACCAAAAAGACAAGGAAACAAGCGCACTTTTAAGCTACAAAAGGTACCTGTCTGCTGCTTTTTCACAACATCAAACTCCACAAACCCCTAGTGCCTCAAAATGATGGTTCATCTGTGCTCAGTGACAGCCAATACTAGTGCATGGAGCAGGTGAAACTGATGATGCTTACCAACTTTTCTTCTGCAGTTCTTAGCGCTCACATGGCTTAACTCACAGGCCAACCGGTGTTTGCACATTGTTCCTGATGACTGCCGTCCATTTGGTGTTGTTGCTGTTCTTGTATGCCTGTCAGTGTTAGAACTACCTCCAGTCATTATCGACAGCACACCGCCACATCGCCAGTCGCACCGGCATCCTAAGCAGTGGCTTCTGCACAATCTTTCCCTCTCAACACCACACAACATCACTTAGACACCAAAGTTGCCCGATGCCCAATGTGCTTTGGCAGTTGACCTAGCTGCCGCAGCAACAGCAGCAACCACCAAAGGAAAAAGTGCCGCCAAGAGGGTGAGAGAGAAAGAGAGACTAAAGGAAAGTCTGGGATGCAATGCAGCAATTCAGTGCTGCTGCTGGAGCTTGCAGCTTTTTGGTCGCCGCCTTGCCAATATCACCTCTCTGCCTTTGCCTACCGTCGCTTTCTGCACACCTTCCACTGCTCATTTCTGTTTGCTCTCCAAAGAGTGCTCCCTCTCTCTCACTCGCTTACAATCACCTACACACACACACACACACAATTTGAGCGCATTTGACTCTGACACAGCGCAATGCTAACGATGCGTCGCTTTTTCGCTTTGGCAGAAGGAAAAGAAAGAAAAAAACGAGGTGCGAGAATGTAGGAAAGAGAGAGGAAAAGCGAAAGGCAAACGAAAGTTCTGATGCTGCTGAGCTTTGCAGTCAGTGAGTGCAGTGTTTGACCAAAAAACACTGAAACTCACCGACTGAGAATGTGAGTGTGTTGTGTGTGTGTGTTAGCCGCCGATTCGCCGGCAGACTAGTGGCTTTAATGTTTGCAACCTCTGGTAAAAATGCCAGCAAATAGTCTGTCTTTTGGAGTGTTCGATGTGGCGCCAAAGTCGGAGCCGTTGAAGCTGTCTAATGCTCACAGCAAAAAAAGGCAAACGGACATAGGAAAACTTTTCCCATTGTTGCAGCTAAATTAAAAATTAGTTTTTTAACTTACAAATAGTTAAAACCAAAATAATTTAACAAAATTCAACACAACTAATAATATTAATTCAAGCAAAAGATGTTTTTTAACTTTTTTTTACTTTAAATACTTTGTATAAAACCGGAAATTTTCGTTACATGCAAAAAACTGCTTAAAGTAAAAAACTATCAGTGACAGAATTAAAACCATAATGTAGCTAGTTTCACTTTATTTTACTTTACTGAAGCAAAGTAAAAGAACTACAACTTAATGGCACTTTGCGGCCTTTTTTGACTGCTTATACTGATTACAGCACAGCACAGTACAAGCACACACACACACACACACACACACTTAAACCCATCATCGGTGTCCTTTGCCTTTTTAGCCTTTGGCAAGTGCTGCTGTTGTCTTCTTTTTGTTTGGCCCCGCTGGTCATTTTTGGTCACTAGCAGTGGCAGTAGCAGTGAAGGCCGTAAAATGAGGTCATCGTCACGTCAAGTGAAGAGAAGGTGCTGCTGCTGCCACTGATGTTGCTGATGATGACCAAAACCAGGGCACCTCTCTCTCTCTCTCTCTCTCTCTCTCTTGTTCAGTGCGTGTAATCAGAGTGTAATCGCCAAACGCTTTTACGCTCTGCCCTTTGCCTAGTGCGGCAAATTGAGCATACACAAACACAGCACTACTGTGAATTTATGTGTGCGCACTGAGCGGCAATCTGCTGACCAGGCAAAGGAAAGGCAGGTACCCTATGACCACATGGTGACCGACTGATCACTGGCACCAAGTCCAAAGAGAAAAAAGAGAAATAAGAGGGAAAAGCAGTGATTGAGACATGAAAGAAACCAGCAACATTAGCCAGAAGTGTGTGTGTTTGCTCATTACATGTCCGCACATTGTTCCCTTCCCCTTTTTACTGCTGCACTTTGGCAGCAATCTGCCCTCTCCCCTTCTCTCTCTCTCTCTCTCTCTCTCTCTCATTGCTTGCAAACAAGTGCTGCCAAATTATGTTAGCGCTCGTAACTACTTCTTGCGCTCGATTCTACCGCCGACGGCAAAAAAACAGGGACAACAAGAAACTAGCGAAGAATGAGATAAGAAAAACAGAAGATGAAGGAGACTGCCGAAGCAGCAGCAGCAGAGCCAGCGGCACTTGCCTGTTTCAACAGTTGCTATCGCCGCCGCCGCCTGCTGTGTCTATTGTTTTAGCAGCGTGCACGTTACGATGTCGCAGAGTAAAGTCACAGCACAGCAGCTTTTTCGCTGTTGCAGCTTTTGAGGTAATCGACTGTTGACTGACCCAAGTTACAAGAAAAAAGTGCCCTCGGCTAGCTCTAGGCTAGAGTCATTTGAATAGATAACAACAGCAACAGCAGAATCAGTGCCCAATGGCTTCAGCAGTTGTCACTAATGTTGTCGTCGTCTTCTTGGTCGTCGTCGTCAACAACGACCTGGGGCTAACACTGTGAACATTGCCGACCTTTTTCTGAAACGAAGCCCTTCTAAAAGGGGTGCTGTTTTGGTTGCTGTGTTGTTTCGTCGCCAGTGCAGTGATAAAAAAACGGAGAGGTTCTACTTAAAAACGAACTAGTTGCCGTTGAGTAGTAATCTGAGCCAACTAATCACTCACTAACTTAGCCAGTGAGTGAGTGAGTGAGTGAGCATTCAAATGGGTGGTGTATTTACGCAAAGATTGGCTAATTGCTGCCCCTTTTTCCCCTTTTCTTTTCTTTTTGCTGATGATGCCGAAAGGGGATACCGAAGACAAGTTTGAAAAAAAAGTTGAAAGATTGGCACGCGACACTGGGGGGACTGTGCAACTGCGGCAACGGCAACAGCAATAAAAGCAGTTTTGAAGCCAGGTTCCCAGTAATTACCCGCTGTAAGGCTGTGTTAGTACAATAAAAAAACAATGAGATTGGTGAGAATAAAGAACAGTGGCATCAATTTCTGCTAAAAGGCGACAATAACTAAAAATTTAAAAAAGATTTAAATAAAATGTTAAATTTAAAGCAAAATTATTCCCCCAAAGTTTTAAAATAACTCAGTTTAATAAAAACACAATTTCGATTAGTTTTTTAATTAAGCATTTTACTAAAACTAAAGTTTGTGTGTTTCGGTTTTTTGTTTGTCCAGTTTTTTGCTCGGTGTTTTGGGGTTTCTTTTTGCTGGTCTGCAAATTTTGGCAATTGCACGCGTTGTCATTGGGTGGTTTATCTTCCATTAATCTTCCTGACAAACTGGGCAAACTGGCTTCGTTTGCCATTGACTTTGCTATTGACTAATTTTGTTTGCTTAGTTTGGCTGTTTTCTGCTTCTTCAAATGCACTGCCATGCAGTTTTCAGTAGATAATCAATGGACTGTTGTTAGTGCCATGTTTACCCCGTGTTATCCCTCAAAGTCATAGCAGATGCGGCAGATTAACTGATTTAAGCAAGTCAAAATAGGGATAAAGTGCAGGCAGTTGTGTTTCAATAAGCGTGAAACACACCCGGGCAGTGCAACCAAAATGAGTACAATAATTTGGATCAGGTTTTTGTGCTTTTTTCTTTACATTTGACAAAGTTTGATAGACAAACTTTGGCAATTATTTTTATTTTTATTCACTTTCTCTATCATTGTCCCCATTGGAGCACTTACGTTCTATGACTTTTTCTGATTGCGTGAGTCAGTGGGCATTAAAAAAGAAAGAAAAAAGTTGATTTAAAATAGATAAAAAGTTGAACAAAAATTAGAGCATTGTTTTAGTATAGTGACGAGAACAAGCATCATCACCGGGAAATTGCATTGCTTTGCATTGTGCTCATTTTTCAAATTAGCGATCAAGCCTACGTGTGTGCTACAGATAACGAGGAAGCAAATCGAAAAAAAGAAAAGAAAGATTATGACAGAAATCAACGACTTTTTGCCTTTATGGGCACATCTAGAGCACATTAGACATTGAGAAATAGAATGAAAGCATTGTACTATCAAACGCCAAGAGGGCTCACTTGGGACCGATTAGCGGAAAACCGCTTACGCTTGCACCTTTTTTTTCGACCATTGTCGTCTACACTCAAAATATGGCAGGAAACAATCTCAATTGTCACATTTGCAAAAAATGGCAGGAAAAATGCTTAAAAAAAGTTCAAAATATGAAAAAACTCTGAACTGTTTTCTTTTTTACTTTCTCCTAACAAGTATTCAAACATTAGAAAAGTTAGGATGTTGCCCTAGTTATGAGTGACAAGAGAGTTGACGTTGTATTCAGCAAAACAACCAAGTAATGAGAAAAAAAGAAATTTAGATATAGGGGATAAAATATGTATTAGGAAATGTTGCATTACTAACTTAAAACTGATTTTTTCATTAGTTAAAAGCAACTTAAAAATTAATAATTTTAAAAACAACAAAATTTTACACGTTTTGTATTTTATAAATGCCTTAAAACAAATAATTTTTTAAAATAAACCCAATGAGCAACGAAAATGAAAAGGCTTTATAGATGTGCTCAGTAGCTTTTAATGAGTTTATCGGCAAGCCCTGTTTGCTAGACAGGCAAACGTTCGCTGATGTCTATTCAGCGAGCTGTCATCGACAAAGGCGTCAGCAGCGGCAAGAGCAGTCATATCGACTATCCGCACTATGTGCTTCCAGTGAACTATGCAAATTAGAACGAGAGCAAAGTGTACAGAGTTGGCAGCACACACACACACATACACATACACACACATTTGCTCTGGTTGTTTGCCAATGTTTTGCCAACGTGTACCGTTCTCTGCCATTTCTCTCTCTCTCTCTCTCTCTCTCTCTCTCTCTCTCTCCATTTGTCCGGAAACAGCCAACCAACCAGCCAGCCAGCAAACTGATCAGAGACAACGTAGGCGGCCGACTAGTTTGCAGCTCAAACAGTTTGCTGCTCTGGCTGCAGACAAACAAACAGGTGACAAGCGCATGCCAGTTTTGTTGGTTGGTTGGCATGGAGTGACTGATGCCTGATGCCTGATGATCTAGAAACATTTGCTGAAAAAAAATATAATTTCAAAAAACAATGCAAAACTAAACTACTATTTAAAAGTCATTATTATTGCCTAAGTAAATGATTGTGCAGTTATAATGATCATCTTCATCATAGTGGCTCAAAATTGTGAGTCGTAAAAGAGAGCGGCATGTGTTGGAGATTCTGCTCAACCATTGACCTAGAGAATTATGCTTCTTTTCCTCAATCGTTCTCTTTTCTTCTTTTACCTAATAAAACAATCACACGGGCAATCAACGCGTGCGAGCTGTATTGCACAGTAGCACACACACACAGTAGTATACTTTTTCTATTTTCGTATACTCTTTTCAGCAACTTACACTGCCCACTCTGGCTCTCTGCATAAATCTCTTTATATTATATTTATACTAATTTTTTATTATTATTTATGACATAATTATTGCCACTCGTTCTCTTAGCTCTGCCCCTGGTGCTAATTGTGTGTGCACACACACAAAGACAAAAACGGCCATTGAATAAAAAAAGTTGACTTGACTCGGCACAAAAGTGAGCGGAAAACAGTACTAAAACAGCCAAATGCTCTAATGGTCTTTTAATTGAATGGCAGTGGTCGGGCAAATATTATTATTATGTATGCAGTCATAATAGGGCACAGTATAAACGAGTGTTTAGAGGTGATCCAATTTACAACTGTGGCAAGCCAAATTTAGCCATTATCATTAGTATTATTCTTATTACTTTTA
>JAALOO010000906.1_pt1 | contig 23522 bp, 21 predicted proteins | sample 7257641 | NCBI WGS metagenome assembly JAALOO01 (sample SAMN14085613, study PRJNA598686) | mite metagenome | biome: ENVO:01001000; feature: ENVO:01001002; material: ENVO:01001226; isolation source: single female mite from University of Michigan culture on fish food culture... ...
TCTCTCTCTCTCTCTCTCTCTCTCTCTCTCTCTCTCTCTCTCTCTCACCTTTCCATTCACCTTCCTCAGTAAGTGTTCCTTATCTTTGGCTTTACCGGCTCTTTTTCCGTCATCTTTATACTCTTGCTCCTCCTCATCCAAGTGCATCATCATCATCATCAAATTATTCTTTCTCATCAAACTGGCAACTACAAATTATTTGTAAGCAGCTTGTTGTATTTGTTTTTTTCCCCAAAAGAAATGATGATCTCAGTAATAATAATGCTCAGGTCAGCTGATCCTAAAATGAGGATGATGGGCTCTTATTTTTTTTGAAAGCAACAAATAATAAAGGTTATCATCCTTATTTCAGTGTTGACTAGTCTATCAACTAATTAATCATTACAAGATCTTGTCTGAATCATACAAATAACCAAATTAAATATGCCTGTGTTATATTTAATGTTTTCAATTACAATGAAGTCATTACATTACAGCAGATCAGAACTGAGAGAAGGATGAAGTAGCCTACATTGAACAGAGTGAAAAATGTAGATTTTTTATCCTTCTCTCAGCGCTGACAATCAATTTCATCATCATCGTTTTTTTCTCATTACAATGTTTGAAGATACAGGCAAAACTAAACGTGTGTGTGTTTTATTTAAAAAGTGTAATTAATGAAGTCAGCCAGTCAGAACTTTTTACATATTCAGTTCAGAACTAAGACAAGGGCAAAAGAGCACGCTTTTTTTAGTACCGTAGTAGCAAAAAAGCTCAGCCCTTTTACCTTCGTTTCAGTACTGACCAAATCATCGACCCACCGTCAACTTCATACACTTCAATGTTACATCATGAACATAAAATTGTCGTTAAATGTGTGTGTGTGTGTTTGAAAATAGTGTTCAAAGTCTTAGCAAAGACAGACATTGTATACTGTAGGGGGTTAGTGAAATTTGCTTTGAAAGAAGAACTGTGCAATTGTTACATTACTTTTTAGTGTGAAAACATTTGTCAATTTAAAATGATTTTAAAATTTCTCTCTCTCGCTTTTTTCTGTCTCTCTCTCTCTCTCTCTTTCTAAACAATCGAAGTCTTCAAAGTGAGAACATGGCTGTAATCAGCTGCAGGTGTTGTGTTATTTACAGTGCCAGTCGAACCCTTTGTCGAATCACTCAAAACTCGGCCGCTCAGAGAAGATAAAGGTCGAGAGTTGTCAAGATGATATCTGCTGCCCAAATCTGTTACTCCTCCGTGGTCTTTCTCCTTTCGAGAAGAGGCAGAGGCGGCGGCATTCATCCGCTCAGACCAGAGATTTAGAAAGCTCTGGTTCAGGGCCGGTGAGGATGAGGCAGCAGCCCATAGATTCTTAAGCGAACTGTTGCTGGGACTGTTCTTATTGTTCAAACCTACCTTTGAGTGAAAGTGAAAGGGCGGCGGTCGTGAGAGCAGATGATGATGGCGATTATCTTCCCCTTCTTCAAGGCTACTGCTGTCCAGCTGAAGTGAGGCGTATGAGGCTGATTGGAAGTTTGGGGAGAATAAGTTCGTTGCCGGTGACAGTCCTTGAAAGCTTCGAAGCGAGGCAATTGAGCCCAGGGTTCGAATTCGCGCGGTCACATTGTCCTCCAGTCGGGTGATGTCACAGAGCTCCTGGTAGTTGGCCAGCACGACCAGCCAGAAGAAGGTGCAGGGAAGAATGGTCACTAGTGACCAGAAGAGCAAGTTCAGCTGGTGGTAGGGGAAGAGTAGGTCCTAGGGAACAAAGGGATTAGATTAGCTTTTTTGGGATAAAATTAAGGGGCAAAAAATAGAGATACATTGACCGTCGACTGAAAGGCCACCGCAAGAAGGCGAAGTCCGGCAAAGAGGGCCATCGCCCGAAGCCACGGCTTGATCAGCAGCTCGTATTCCTTCTGCAGGGCTCGGGAGAGCTGAATCGAGGCCGCGAAGAGGTACAGGGCGGAGGTGAGCAGCAAAGCCGAGGTGGCCATCAGCGAGAAGCGAACTAAAAATGAGGCAAAAGAGTTATTAGAAATAGAAATTGTCAGCATTCTAAAAGGTGATCATACCAATCTGATTGCCACTGTACACAAAGAGCATGCTGACTGGGCTGGTAAAGCGGTAATGGGCGCCAGGGTGGGCGAGCCCTAGAGCGAGAAGCTCAAAGAGCGACTGGCCGATTTGAAGCAGGGCAATGAGCTGAGAAGAAAGATAATATAAAATTAGAAGAAAGTCATCAAAACAAAGCAACTCAACAGCTCAAGTCTCACTTACCACAGAGAAGACGGGCGCAAGGAGGCTGAACTTCTGGTAGTTCACCTGATCATCGCTGAGAATTGGTCGTCGACGCCACCAGGACTCCTTCTTGATCTTGAGGTGGGGCGGTAGACCTCCTCCACCACCTCCTCCGCCTCGAAGACTCTTCAGGCTGTAGTTGATTCGCAGAGCCGAAGAAGCATTCGCATTCGTGGTGTTGTTTTTGTTGGGCGGCATCTTTTGTCCGTTGTTTTGCTTTCCCATCGGCTCTCGAGCATCGATGGAGGAGCCCATCGAGGAGCCGCCATCGTGGGCGGCAGGTGTCAACAGGTGTGGCAACATCGTTTGTTTGCACTCGATTCTATCGTTTGGCGTTTGCTTATTATTCGGGAGGCTGTTTTGTTGTTGTTGTTTTTGTGGTCGTTGGTTTTTGCCGAGGCTGAATCTGAGGCTGAGGCAATCTCGGAGCAAGCGACTCAAGCTAAAAGAGTTGTTGCTGTGGTGGTAGTGGTGGTGGTGGTTGCCGTGATGGCGATGGCGGTGCTCGATGTGAATTGTGGAGAAGAGAGAGAGAGTAGAACAAGAGTAACAGCACAGTACTGCGCAGCGGCCGCACCGTCGTCGTCGTTGTTGCCTAATGATGAGACTGAATGAGTTGGTGTGAGTAGCAGCAGCACCAGCCCTGGTCGTGACGATAATATGCTGAGGATGTTGAGGATATTTAGGATATCGAGTGATGGCCAAAAAAGGAGCACTGAAAGGTGATCAAAATAGAGCAGCCCTTTTACTCTCTCGAGCGAGTGATCAAAAGGAGAGTTGTTGACTGAATTTCGCCGTCCACCAGTTGCCGCGCAGCGCCCTCTGTGGAGCTTAGAGGCTACTGATGTTGGAATGCAGGCACTGCCGGAAAGACTTCTGGAGTAAGTGCTTTGTGTGCGCGCTGTACACGTGGCCGATCTCTCCCGCTCTCTCTCTCTCTCTCGCCGCAGCAACAGGTGACTATCGATACTGCCAAAACAATCAAACTGAGCACATTTTACAAAAAGTAAAAGTTTGAAAGCTAATTAAAAAAGAGCCGCTAAGTTTTGGGAAAAACGCCAAAATATGGGTATTTTTGTTTTAAAAGACCTTTTCAAAAATGTCCCTTTTATGTTGATCAGTGCTAACTTTTGTTTGATGACTTCTCTGGTCATAATGTACAGCAGCAGAATGAGAGGAAGTTTTTGTACATCAAAGAAGTTGTAGAGAAATTGACACTGCAATGATTTCAGCAGCAAAGTCATTCCAGGTCAATCCTGAACTAGGAGAGATGTGTTTTCGTTTGGCAAAAAGTATAACAAAAACATAAGCACAATCCCTCTTATTTCATTGTTGACAAACCGATCAACGTCATCATCATCATCAGTTTAAACAAAAACTAAAATTAATTTGTTCTTAAACTTAAATTTTTTTTATAAGTTTATTTACTTTTTGTTTAGTTACTTCTGTTTCAACAGTATAAATCGTCAACACATCGTCTGCATTGAGGATAGATCAAAAAGGGGTCTTTTAAAAATGTATATTTTTTTGATAAAAAACTTCATTTTGGTCGTTCCTCAGTGATTGACTGACTGACTGACTTCTTCATCATCATTATCATCTTCATCATTTCTTTTTCATTAAACTGGCAAACAAATAAGTTGTAGCGAAATTGACACTGCAATGATTTCAGCAGCAAAGTCAGGTCAATCTTGAAATAGGAAAGATGTCCTTTTGTTTGTCAAAAAGTATAGCAATAACACACTAAGACACAAAGGCATTCTCTCTTATTTCAGTGTTGACTAGCCTATCATCATCATCATCAGTATACAAACTTAAAAACAAAAGTTAAAAATAATTTGTACTTTAAATTAAACTTTTTATTTTAATGAACTCTTTTTCCAGCTGCTCTTTTGTTTTCAATTTTGCTCTAATTGATCATCAACAAAAGAAGATAACCAAGTTGTCAGCAGAAGATCAATCAACAACTGTCATTGATGATGTTGAGGGGCAAGACTGTGATTAAGTTGAGAGAAAAAAGTAGAAGAAGAAGAAGTAGATGGTGTGTGGACGGTTGTGCTTTCAAAAGGAAAAGGTGAAACTGTGTAAGAACTGGTGTGATCTTCTGCACTGTGTCTACAAAGTCGACCTTTTTCTCCTTCTCCTTTTCACAAGCACTTCCATCAACATACCTTCTCATCGTCTTCTTCTTCTACTTAACTTCTTCTTTTTCAGCGTCTTGCCCCTCTTCATTTTAGTTCATCCCAGCTCTTCATCATTTTAATTAGCCTTTTTTTCTAATTTGGGGATAATTGTTTTGTATTTTATACATTTATTTTTTATAAATTTTTTTGTTTAAGTTACTTGTGTTTCAGTAGTTATTAATCGTCAACACAGCGTCGTCATTGAGGATGGGGCAAAAGGGAGTCATTTAAAAATCTTAAATTTTTTTTGTTAAATGCCCTCATTTTCCTCATTCCTCAGTGATTGACTGACTTCATCATCATCATCATCATCTTTATTTTCATCAATTCTTTTTTATCAAACTGACAAACGAATTAGCTGTAAACATTGACATTAGAATGATTCCAACACAGACAAGTCAATTCTGAAAATAGGGAGATGTTTATTTGTTTGTGATGACAAAACAACAATGATTAGGCACTCTCCTTATTTCAGTGTTGACTAACCTATCATCATCATCAGTATACATACTTAAAAACAAAAGTTAAAATTAATTTGTACTTAAATTAAACTTTTTATTTTAATGAACTCTTTTTCCAGCTGCTTTTTTGCCTACAACTTTTTTCTAATTGATCAATAAACGAAGACAGCTGAGTTGTCAGCAGAAGACCAATCAACAACTGTCATTGATGATGCTGAGGAGCAAGACTATGATTAAGTTGAGAGAAAAAAGTAGAAGTGGGCAAAGAGGAAGATATGTTGATGTAGTAGTGGTGGTAAGGAAATGGTAAAAAAGGTGAAACAGGTGTAAGGACTGGTGTGTGATCTTCTGCACTGTGTCTACAAAGTTGACCTTTTTCTCCTTCTCCTTTCCACAAGTACTTCCATCAACATATTTTTTCTTTTCCTTATTCTACTTAGCTCCTTCTTCTTCAGCGTCTTGCCCCTCATTATTCCAGCTCATCTCAGTTCATCATTGTTATCGAGTTTTTTTATTTTGTATAACTGTTTTGTATTTTATAAGTTTATCTATTTATATTGTAGGCAATTTATCTACTTTTTGTTTTAAGTTACTTGTGTTTTAGTCGTTATAAAATTGTCAACACAACGTCGTCATTGAGGATGGGACAAAAGGGAGTCATTTAAAAATTTTAAATTTTTTTGTTAAATGGATCCATTTTCCCATTTCTCAGTGATTGACTGACTCATCTTCATCATCATCATCATCATCAATATCATTTTTTTTCATAAAACTTGCAAACAAATGAATTGTAATTGACGTTGAAATTGCAATGATTCTAACACAGACAAGTCAATCTTGAAAATAGGGAGATGTTTATTTGTTTGTGATAACAAAACAACAATGAATAGCACACTCCTTATTTCAGTGTTGACTAACCAATGCACAACATCATCAGCACTTACCTTTTTTCAAATTTTGTATAAATGCTTTGTTTGTTTTATTTTAAAAAATGATGACCATTTCAAAATGATCAGCGTTTACTTTTAATAGTTTGATGCGTTCTCATTTAAAAAATACAGCACCAGAAAGAAAGAGAGAGAGAGAGAGAGAGAGAGAGAGAGAGAAGCTGTTTTGTGTGCAAAAGCACTTTATTGATCAATATAAAATTATAAAATAAGTGCAAAGCAAGGGAATGTTAGCAGACATCAATTTAGATAACTGAAGATCAGTTGCTGAGGTGTGAAGAATAAAGGTTAAAGAGAAAAAAGTGCGAAAAGTGTTAAAATAAGTGATACAAGTTCAAAAACGGTTAAAAGTGTGCAAAAGTACTGGGATAAACTACCATTACAAAAAAATAAAACTAACCTCTAATTTAGAATAAAAGAAGTGTGCAGAATAGTGTGTGTGTGTGTTAGAACATAAAAGATTATAAAAAAATATAAATTCGAAGACAATGCAAAAAGTGCATCGAACAAATCAAATCAAGAAGTCAGCTTTCTCTTTCTCCTCTTCAGTTGTCCTGAACTTCCATTGGCTCTCCTTCTTCTTCTTCCTCTTCTTTGACCTCTACATCGATTTCGTTCTCTTCATCAAGCTCCAGCGCCTCCAGTGCCTCCTGCAGAAAGTCCGGGCCAAAATCTCCGCCAGCAACTCTGGCCATCACCAGCGGAGCGACCTGCTCTCTTTCTAGTCCTCGCATTCGGCCCTCAGTGATGAACCAGATGTCCTCGGGAAGCCAGTCCGGTTCAAGAAGCAGGGGAATTACTTCATCCCTTGGCAGGGCCATCGGCATGCTCCAGGACTCGCTCTGGGCGACTGCAGCCTCCCAAGCCTCGGTTCGGGTGACGCGATTCGGGCAACCTCGAACTCGGTGATCGACTGAAAAAAAGAAGAAAAAGTTTTGGTTAGAATGTTTAAAAAGAAGAAGAAGAAGATGATGTGAAGTGAGCACTTACGAACTTGACCAGAGAGGAAGCTGTCGGCGCAGAGGCCGCACATGACGGTGAAGTTGGGCTGGGGGCGAGGCGGCGGGGGCGGTGCCGCCCCCGCCCCCTGTGCCATCGGTTCGACTCGCCGGAAGCGGCGATAGTAGCCGCCGGTGATTTCCCGAATCACCCCAACAGCTCTCACAGCGGCAGGTCGTCGTCGACGACGACGGCTGTCGATGTGGCCATTCTCGGCGATGGCCATCAACTCCTCTGGAGCAGGAGCAGGACCAGGATTTCGACGCTCCTGCTGATGTTCTCCTTCTTGCTGAGGCGAGGCTGCTGCTCCATTCGGTCGTTGGGCAGCATCGCCCTCGGCATTGTTTTCCGCAATGTGGGCGTGGCCACCGTCATCAGCAACTACTGGCAGAGCTGCTACCACGGGAGGAATGTTAACGGGAATGTTTACGGGAATGTTGGCGCCACCAACCACATCGGGAAGAAGAGCGGCTGGAACATCGTCAGCAGCAGCAGCAGCAGCAGCCAATGCAGCTCCTATTGGAGTTAGAGCATTGTCAATCAGAACTCCCACCGGAGCAAGAGCATCATCGTCATCGTCATCGCCGGGCACTTCCAGTGAAGCTGCCAGAGCCACCACTTCAGCAAAGTCCAACAAAATGGGAGGTTGAGCGGCAGCAGCAGCTGCAGCAGCAACAACCACAGCCCCGGCCTGCGCCGAAACTTCTTGAGCAACTTCTTGAGCAGCCTGTTCAGCAACTTGATGACCACCACCATCTTCTGGAGATGCATCTTCTGGAGGAGCAGCTCCAACCAGGTTAACGTACTCAGCAGCTGCCACCAGTAGATCGATCCGGTCTTCATAAACCACTAATAAAAAGTAAAACAAAACAAAAGGTCAGGCGTTGGAACCTTTGGCATTTTGGAGAGACTGACTTGTAACAGTGTATTCTTTTCCTTTCACTATCCTTTCCTTAATCTCACTGAAGTATAGTTAGCTAAACTTTTTTTTGTCAATTGGCACTATTTTGGCCAATTCTCAACTTGTTTGACTGATTGACAATGCAGCATCATCAGATTTTTTTAGTTACAACTTTTTTTACAAGCTCTATTTCTCTCTCTTTCTACAAAGAACATAATACAGAATATTGAGTACAAAGTTGAATAAAAAAAGAAGAAGAAGAAGAAAGTGTAAAGAGAATAAAAGTTGAAAAAAAGAAGCAAAAAGTGCAAAAATGCAAATTAAGTGATACAAGTGATACAAGTGATACGAAATGCTAATTAGGTAAAAAGTGTGCAAAAGGTGTACAGTACAAAGAAAAAATGAAATAGTGTTACACTGCACACCACTTACTGTTAAATCCCTCCATTTTGTTGGAGCAAGAAGTGTGCGAGCAAAACGGAGAACCGTGTGTGTGCAAAATAGAAGAAGAAGAAGTGCCAACAGTCGGTGCGCTACAGGTGTGTGTGCGCTATTTTGCTGGCAACGTGGCAAAGATGTCAGGTTGTTTTTGTTCAGAGACGAGCGCTTGCTCAAAAAAGAGGCAGGGCAAAAAGAGCTGGAGACTGAGCGCGTTTAAATAGGCGCCGAAAAGCGAGCAGCCAGCAGCCAGCGAGCTGGCTCAGCTTTTCTGGCTGTCCTGGTGGACCGACTCTGAGCGCACGAAAAAACCCATTGGAGCGGAAAGCAACGACAACGACAGTTCGCAAAGCAAAGCAAAAACGGCTTTACCTGGCCGATGCTGACTCCATCTCTGCGCCCGCTCTGAAGGCACTTTTCACTTTGTTTGGTGCCAAAAGCACACATCACATCAGCGCACTGGTTGCGCCTGTAGCAGGTGAGAGAGAGAGGCCTCCATTTTGTTTTGCTGGTCGCTTTTCGCTGGCAGCCGCCCCAAATCGACCGAGGCGGCGCTCACTTGTTCGCTCACTCGCTCACTCGCTCACTTTACTACTACGTGTTGAGTGTGTGTGTGCTAAACTCGTTTTTGGGTAATGGTGGCCTATGTTTTTTTCTGTGAGTGAGTGAGAGTGTCGAGATCTATGCGCAGACAATTGAACTAAATGAGGAAACGGATATTGTCACCTTTTTTTGGACACTTTCTTTTTGAATGCTTTTTCTCACCTTTTTTCAAAGCCATTACCAATAGATTGAAGGCAGTGTGTAATAGAAAATGGGCAACAGCAAAAAAGAACACATTAAAAATAAAAGTTTGTATTACAAACGATAATTCTTTTATTTTAGATTACAGGCTATAACTAAAAAGTTACAATTGAGTTGGTAGCAGATATTATTAGTGCTTTCATCTGTTTTTGCTCTTCTGATGAGTTCCATTGTAACACTATTTTTTGTCTCAGCATCAGCAGCAGCAGCAGCAGCACTTTCCATCTCAATGTTCTCCTCAGTTTTATCTTTTTTCATTTTTTCAGTTTTCTCCGTTTTCACCACCCTCTTCTCCAGCCCACAGGAGGGACAGACTTTGAGGTCAGTTCTGGCAAAAACTTCGGTTAGCCTAAAAAGACGACCAAAGGTGCGCGAGCAGTCGACGCAGTTCTCATCAGTGTCAATTGTTGGCACCTTCACTTCTTCTTCTTTTTCTTCCATTTTTACCTGTTTTTCTTTCTTCTTTTTCGGCCCTCTTTTCCCCTTTGTTTTCGCCTCATGAACCTCCTTCAAATGCCGTCGAAGTTTCGATTTGTGCAAAAAAGCCTTCGGACAGAGAGGACATCGGTGCGGTCGCCACCGCTGGTGCACCTCTTTCTGGTGGGCATTTAAGGCGGCCAAGCTGGAGTAAGATTTGGTGCAAATGACGCAATGCCAACTTTTTAGTTGCCGCTCACTGTCGTGGACGTTGGCGGTGTGCCGTTTGATGTTGGTCACCAGAAGGGAACAGAGGGGACAGCTTTTTCGAGCAGCAGTTTCCGGTGGTGGTGGTGGTGGTCGTTTTTGTTGCTGCTGTTGTTGCTGATTTTTAGAGGGCTTAATTTTAGTTGAGATGATTGAAGTGTTTGTGGTGGTGGTGGTGGTGGTGGTGGCATTGCCTGTAATGAGTGATGAGGGTGACAGAGTTGTGGACATAGTGTTCAGAGAATGAAAGTTGTTGTCAGTGATTTTTCAACAGCAAAAAGTGATTTTATTTTGGTTCAAATTCCTCTTTTCTGGTTGTCACTGCTGCAACTGACGCCTTGTCTGACTTTGAATCCAGCGACTGACTAATGCCGTTTTCCTTGAGGAGAGCGCTTTTATGTTTGTTATTATTAAAGTTGGCCGCAGTTATTAGCTTTCTTAGGTGCTTTGGTAGTGGTAGTCTGCTTTTGATTCTCTTCTCTCCTCAACGACAATCTCTTTTAATCAATTAATGAGTAAATGCAGAGTGAAGAGAGATAGAAGCTAAGAGAATAAGTACCGTCTCTTAAGTGCACTTTTCTTCTTCTCCTTCTTCTTCTTCTTCTTCCTAAGAATAAGTAGAGGTACTTAAAGCCAAAGCTACCCAAACCCAAACAGACACTGCTCTGCGTGATCACTCAATTTGTCAGCCTTCTTTCCAGTAAACAAAGTAAGTGCCACTGCGATGGCGCCCATAATTGATTAGTATTTAATTTGACGTCAGAGCGCTGCCAAAACACAAAAGAGGGGGACAAAACCAGAAAAGTGAAGAAGGAAAATGGAACATTAACTCTCTCTCTCCCTTTTTTGGTGCCGCTGGTGTTGATTAATTTTGGCCATCGTTCAGACTACTTTGCATTTGCCTTCAAGTTCTCAAGTTTGAGGCAAACAAGTAGGCACTCACTGTAGCTCATTCATTGAAGGCAAAAAGTGCTGGCGCTATATAGCTCTTGCGCTCAAGTTTAGTATGTTGTGGACACAATTGAGCTGTGCCCCTCTCTTTTTCCACTTGTGGGCACTGTGTGCTATCCTTTGGGGGTAATCGCTGTGACTGTGCCTGTGACTGTGCTTGTGACTGTGACTGTCGGTCGGCCAATTATGGATACAATGCTTTGGTGGGTGAACACACACACACACACACACACAGTGACAAATAGGGAAACGCTCCGGGAAAGAATGGCAATTGGCCATGCACTGATTGACATTGGGATTAGTAGGATTTGTTAGGCACTTGGTCAGTTGGTCAGCTGTTAAGAAGGAAAGAGAGAATGAAAGAGAATAGACTAAAATAGGCACTGAACTGAACTGAACTGAACAAGGACGTATAAAATCAAAGACAAAGAAGACACGCTCTCATTTGTTAGATTTGCAAGTGGACACCAGCAAGCAACAGCAAGAAACACAACACACACTGCAAAAAAAGATGAAGGTAGTACTACTGAACAAAAAAGTTCACTTGTAAAACTTTACTCAAGTTATCCCTATTTTTTTTCCTCAGTGCTCAATCTATCTGCACAGTCTTCTTCTTCTTCTTCTCAATGCTCAACTGATCACAGCAGCAACAGCGAAAAGAACAACTGAAGCAATTCCAACTGATGAACAAATGCTGCAAAGAATGTACTGGCAGTTTGGCACTCGAATCAGCAACAGCAGCAGCAGCAGTCTCAACAACATATTAGAAGACAGCAGCAGCAAACGAGATAAAAATGAAAAAATGGAAGACGACTTGGAGGCTTCAGAAACACATCCTCAGGACACTAGATCAGTGCATGATGGCCTCGATGAGTTGCACCATCAAAGATCACCACCATCACCACCACCTTCACATCGGTCACCTCAATCATTCTCGTCTTCAGTTTCACTACTATCACCACCTCAATCACCACATCCAAAATCATCATCACCAGCAACAGCAGCAGCAGCAGCAACTAAAAACCGGTACTCAGTGACACATTCAGGCGGAAAAGTGCGCTCCAAGGCTGCTGCTGCTCAGCTCAAGGACAAAGCTAGCAAGAAAAAGAGGCTTTTCGCCCCTGCCACCTACTACCCTTCAGGCTACTCGCCGGTCTTTGGCCGCCGACTGTCCACTGCTGCTGCTGCTGCAACTCGAGCCTCAACAGCTGACAAACAGAAAGCAAAATCACAGAGCAAGCTAGGCACTGCAAAGTCAAAGTCAAAGTCAAAGCCAAAGTCATCAGCTCGTCCTCGGTGGTCTCCACCACTGGTGCTGGTCCCAACTTTTCAGTCGTATCATTCAGCGCTGCCACCACCACCACTGCCACGATCCACAGTGCCTCTGCTGACCAGGTACCACTGGCAAGTGAAGCGAGTCACTGCTGGCAGTCGCCTCTAAAACTGCTCGAGGTCATTGACCGAGGACCAGGAACCACCACCTGCACTGAATCACAGTGATGGCGGTGGTGGCTTCACTTGCTTTGCTTCATTTCATCTGCCACCACCACCACCATTTCCCAGTTACACCACACAGCAACCGAGCTTCTCTTGAACAAGGAAACATAAGAGCAGCAGCAGCGTTTTTATCTAATGATCTAACGAGGTCATGCAGCAGCCAACTTGCCATCATAAGTTTTCTTGGAAAAATCCTAGAAAGAGATGAACTGAGCCGTTGTCACAGCGCCTGCTAATTGCTAATGTTTTTTCCTCGTAACTCGTCTGGCCATTTTGGGTCTTCTTCTTCTTCTTCTTCTTCTTCTTTGTGGTGGCACTGTTGCCGACAAAAATTGCTCTCTTGCCTGCCTGTTTGTCCTCCAGACGCAGTGCAAGCAAAGGAGATTTGTGAATAAAGTGGATCATGGGCCATGCAAGCCTGCAAAGATGTGCTATGTTGTGCATCGTGTGTGTGTGTCATTGGTTGGTCATTTGTCAGCTTGGCAGAGGGAATCAGTAGGTTTTGAGTTGCTGTTGCTTCTCTTGAAGTCGTTAGTTGGTGGTGGTGGTTGTTACATGACTGAGCCTAAAAAAGACAGCAGCCTGGCCAACACAGACACTGATCATCAGCGTCTGTGTTGTTGCACCACCAGTCAGTCAGTCAGTCAGTCAGTCAGTCTATTTTGGAGTTAGCAAAAAGGTTACAACTGTCAGGGATTGATATGTTAGCTAATTTATGACTATACATCACTACTACTCGAGCACACTGAGCTTTGCTCTGCTCTGCTCTCAAATGGAATGCCAGACAGTCTGGAATCTCAACTGCAACTGCTTCAAACTCGGCGAGTCTCGGCGACACAGTCAGACAGAGACACACTCGGGCGAGACATGGTCAAATGTCAGAGAACGATGTTGTGGAATGTGTGTGTGTGTGTGTGTTTCAGTTCGGCTTGCTTGTGCCGCTTTGGTTTGGTCCAAAATACACAGCTGCAGTTTGCCCAGATGGCAAAAACAGAGGATGTGTTTGGCAAGTGTTGGTAAAGACAGTGCCAGTGCCAGTGCCAGTGCACTTCTGCTGCTGCTGCTGCTGCTGATCCCAACTTGAGCACTCGGATGATGATGATTAGCATACTGGTCAATCTTAGGCAAAGTGTTGTTTGTCAGTAGAAAGAGAGAGAGAGAGAGAGAGAGAGAGAGAAAGAGAAAGAGAGAGAGAGAGAGAGAGAGAGAGAAACTGCTCTTAATAGGAAAAAAATTTGTCAGCGTAAAAAAGGACAAAGGCAACAGTGTCAGTGGCAGTGCCAGCGGCAAATTGCCATCAGCACTGTAATCGCCTATAATTGTGCCGTGGCAATGGCTTTCAATGGCTACATTGAAGCCAATTGCTGCACTTTGAGAATAAAAGCACTGGGCCGGCCATCAAGTGCTGGTGGTGGTGTTCCCTGCTGCTGCTCTGTTCCCATTGCACTGCACTAAAATAAAATGGGCAGGTGAGCACAGGTAAACGGTGGCTTCCTAAGTGCTCAAGTGTGTCAGACAAAAAGAGCAGTGTGTCAATGGGCAGTCGCTAAAGTTGTTGCCCACAACTGCTGCCCATAACTGACCACTTCTGCTGTCGCCAAACGCTCAGAGTCGTTTTCTCTGTAGTAAATGGATTCCTAATTTAGTTAGGGAGAAAACACTAGAAAAAAGTGAGTTGTGGTGAAAATGCACTAAAATGAAACATGATGCAATGCAATGCAAGAAGACCGTTTGGGGTAAATCGTTGGCAATTTCCGTGTTGTCCACTGTGTCACTGCCACTGCTGTCAAAATCTCTCTCCATAGTTCTTTTAGAACATTTTACTTTAAATTTAAATTGAGTGTGTGCATGTAACCAGAAACCAAAAGATGAGAGATGGTCAACCAAACGTGAAATGAACTTTCCTCCTTTTCTCATTTTTTGAATTTGTGCTTAAAAATGGCACAAAATCTCTCTCATATGTCACATATCACTTTTATCCTAAAAATATTTGCCTGCCCATTTTGCATATTATTTTGACAGGCCAGACTAAACACTAGACACTAGACAGGCAAACATGTCCAACTGACGTGTGTTTGCAATCACATCTCTCTCTGTCTCTTCTGGCTAATGACTTCAGAGCACGCAAAGTTACTGAACAAAATTTTTGAATGCAATTTCAGGGCTCCTTTTTGGCATCCGAGATGTGAACTTTGAGTTTCAGTTTGGTCGATGGTGATGATGATGATGATGTCACTGATAACAGGGACAGAAGTTTTAAACTGAAAAATACCCAGAAAAGCCTAGCTCTTGAATAATTATCAAGTCCTACTAATTAAAATGCAAAAGTTGAAGAGTGTTAGCACTCGTCTCAAAAAGTTGGGCCCTTTTCAAACTTTTTTCCTTGAAAAAGTGTGTGCTCTTTGTAGTTTTAATTTTGATTAATTAGCACTAGCACTACCACTTTTCATGATCTACAGCAGGTAACCAGAAAAAGAGCCGTAAAATAATTAACAGGAAAATGCCCTCTTCTGTTAATGATCTGGTTTTCCCAACTGAGTCTGTCTTTTGCCGCAAACAAACTATTGATTTTCACTAACTGTTTTCTGGAAAATATACAAGAGAATGTTGTTGTGCAGTAGAAAGTTGTTTTAACTCGTTGTAGAAAATTAAAACTTACAAAATTGTGTGCCAAAACCTAAAAGCATTTGCTTGTTCAAAGCCTCATTTTTGCCTGTGAAAACGATCTCTGTACACTTTCGTCCATTTCTGACCATTGATACTGCCCAAACTCAACAGCAGCAACGTTTTCTGATGTCTCAGTCTAACAAAAATGGGTGCACCGGTTGTGCTTTAAAAAGTGATGCAAAAGCAGTTTTTTAATTACTGAAATGTTTATCATGTGTCATCGGCACTTCAACATCTAAAGTGAACGAGGCTGAATGAGGCGGCCACTAGTGAGAAAGATCAGCAAGAGAGAAAGAAAGATAAAAAGAAACAAGGTAAGTGAAAAAAGAAGATTTCAAGCATCAAACAAAGAGAGGCAGTCAGAAGATGGAGCACAAAGTCTCACAAACGGCTTTATTTTAAGCTAAATAAAAGTAAGTGCTCAAGTAAGTGTACTTTGGAAGTGTTTGAAGGGTTTGCCCACACACACAGACACACTTACAAAGCCCCCATTACCCTTTCCAGTTTGGCCCATTACTTTTTATGCCATATTTCAATCTCCAATTACGTCCACATTTTCACGCCGCTCAGGAACCGATTTGCCTCTTTTCTTCTCAGGCCCAGAATCAATTGGCATACTTTTTATTATTTAGAACAGCACAGCGGCATCTTAACGGCCGTCATTTTTCAAGACTACTGAAGCTAAAACTGAGGCAGAGTGCTCCCTCTAAAAAGCAATAAATTAAATTTGACCACAGGGAGTCTAAGCGAAGATCAGGGGACAGAACAATCTGAGCTGGCCAAGCTTTCAGTCAGACAATTTCAAGGTCCTCTTTGTTTTTTCATGCAAAACCTGAACAGATGCAGCAGTTCCGATGCTCTGAGCTGAGCAATAACCGCTCTGAAGTGGCACTAAAAAGAGAGTGATTTAGGCAAAATTTATGGACTTGTGAAAAAAGAGGCAGCAGAAGCTAAAGGAAAAGAAGAAGAAGGGGAACTATTTCCATAGTTTATGGGAAAACACGCAGTACAAGCCAGCAAGGAAGATGCTTAACGAAGTGTTTTATGGGGCCATAGTTTGTCTGGGAACTTAAAACCAAAGAGTGTGTAAATAATAGGAGAGAGAGAGAAAAGTTAATTGGCAGAAAAACAATTGTGGTAGTCGTAATCCTGACAGATAATAATTTAGTGATCGAAATCGGAGGCTTTCGGAGTACTTTACTTTCAGTTAAGCCTTTCTTTTCCCTTTTCTTTTTCCCTTCTGTTTTGAATTAATTGAAAAGAGGTGCTCGTAGAGAACACCGCGAGAAAAAACGAGGGTTTGAAAGAAAACTGCTCAAAAAACACAGGCAAAAAATCGGCGACAGTAGTGCCAATTAAATTTGGATGGGCGCAAAACTTTTGATTAAATCAGCTTAAAGGGTTATGCTTTGAAGTGTGCTTTGCATGCTAACCATTTTAAAACTTTTTTAAAAACAAAGATAAGAGGAAAAGAAAAGGAAAAGAAGTTTGAAGTGAGCTGAAGTTTCAAGTGCTGCTGCTGCCTTGAAGTGGGCGATTATTTTGATGATGATGATGATGGTTTTTGGTGTCTAGCATAGAAAAACTTGTGAGTTTTCTGTGCAGAACCCAAAAACAAAGAATTGAACTCACTTAGAATTCCCAATAATTTCTTGCTCAAACACACAAAAACGCACATAAGCAGCTATTTGCTTTGCAAATTAAAAATTACCCGAAACAAAGCTTGTCAAAGAGCTTTGTTCGGGCCAAGAACTCTGCCGCATCATTTTTTATTGGAATTTTCCCGTTCAGAATTTGCCTCTGTCTTCAATTCCGACTAAGCAAGGTCTCGTACAGCCGTTGTTCCCTAGCAAGGGCTCAAAAGAGGGCCCGTTTTTGCTGTGCTCTAAGAGCGCCCAATCTAGAGCACACCCAAAAAAGATGTAACCCCCCCCCCCCCAAAAGCGGTCATTTTAATTAAGTCATCTGCCCGAGAGTTGGATTTTTAAATTCAATTAGAGTGAGTGAGTGAATGAGTGAGTGAGTGTCGACGTGGCCAGCAGAAGAGACACAGGAGACAGTTGAAGTTGCAGCAGCAGCAGCAGTGGTTGCAACGGTTGCAGTTGCAAAGCGCTCGCTCATTGCAAACACACACACAACTTCTAATTAAAAGTGAGACTTTAAGCTTCTCAATTTAAAAGTTGGAAGTGCCAGTGTGTGTGTGTGTTCCTGGTAAACCTCGGCCCGAGCCAGAGGTGTGTTAGAAAAGCTGTGTGCGTTTTAAAAGCTGATTCTGTCTTGTGACGGCTTTGCTCTGTGCTGCAACTGCCAATAGCAGGCAAATGACCTCGAGCGGGGCATCCAAAGAGGAGATGCTCTAATTAAAACTTTTGGAATTAGAATCACCTTTTGGAATTTTTTAATTACAGTCCACAGCCCTAGCTAAGCTGACCAGACTTGGAGACACGTCACCAAACGCTCTCTTGTAATTGCATTTAGAACTTTAAACTGCTCAGAGAAGAGCAGAGAACCGAACTTGAGCTGAATTTCAACCGTCGCCGTACGTCCACTACGTCTGGCTCTTACCCCTTGCCCCTTCCCCTTCCTCAAAATTCTGTCACCGACGAGACGCTGTGGGGTGACATCAGAAGAAGAAGAAGAAGAAGAAGACCGCTAGCACTCTGCGTAGAAGCAGCCTGGCTGCCATCGTTGCCATCTGCCCTGCCAGCCGCCGCCGCCGCCGCCAACCGTCACCCAGCTGGAGGTGAAAGGAGAGAGAGCACGAAGAGGCTGGGGTAACCCATAACCATTCAGAATTGCCTTGCCGTGTGCTCCCTGGAGACACACACTGAACGACTGAATGAATGAATGAATCCTCCAGCAGCAGTTGGAGTTGCCGCCATAGCCGCAATATACTGCAGCCGACTTTTGGCGCGCGCGCTGGTGCTGGCGCGAGTGCGCAAGACACAGGCAGCAGGCGGCAGGCAGAACGGGCTGCTCGTAGATTGTTTACATTCTACCCAACGGCCGCTGTCGCCGCTGCCACTGCCACTGCCGCCGTTGATTTTGTCGTTGCAGTGCCTGCCGCCTGACTCTCTCTCTGTGTTTTCTTCTTCTTCTTCTTCTTCCTCTGAACTGAGGTGAGCACTGAGCACCACAGGCCAATTTGGCGTCCAAAGTGTGAATCTCAACTCAACTCAATCCAAAGCAACCCAGCAAACAAAGCAACCAAGGACCTGACCATCAACTCCTCATCCTCCTCCTTATCAGCAGTCTAATCATCAGCATCGTCATCATCATCATCAGCCGTGTCATCAACTCAACTCAACAGCTCAACAGCTCTTCTGCTCAGCTCAGCTCAGTTCATCAACTCAACTCAACTCAACACACCAACAACAACTCTCTAGCACCAAAGATGACGCTCTCCCCGCCGCCCATCGTCGACCTGGAGGCGGCCAGCCGCCGGACGTTCTGCGCTGTCTGCGGCCTGGCCTTCACCAACTTCTTCCGCCGGCGCCGGCACCAGCTCGGGCACCAGCTGGAGAAGCAGGCGGCCAGGGCGAAGGCGGCGAAGATGGCGGCCGTCAAGGCGGCGGCGGCCCTGGTCGTCGCCGAAGAAGCGGCGGCGGCGGTTGGCCAAATAGAACAACAACAACTGTCCAAGGAGAACGACACTTTGGACATCAGCCTGGTGGGGGTGGCAGTGGCGGGCAACTGCGACAGTGATATCAACAGCAGCAGAAGCAGCAGCCCCAAAAACCACAACAACCACAACAATAGCTCCGACTCGGACAGCATCGAGCTGACCGCCATCATCAACTCCAACTCCAATGCCAACTCCAATTCGAACTCGGTCCATTCCTCCTCCTCCTCCTCCTCACCAGCATCACACCATTCTGATGATGGCGGCTCCTCGGCCACGGCTACGGCTGCCAATTCAGAAGAAGGAGCTTCGTCGGCGGCGGCGGCGGTCAAAACAAAGAAAACCGCCGCCACCAAAGGTCGCAAGCGAGGAGCCGCTTTGGAAGAAGTAGCGGAAGTAGCGCAAGAGGCGGAGAAGAATGATGATGGCCGGTGCTCCCCGGTTCGCCTCGACGTCGACCTCGCCTACCGCCGCTTCCGCCACTGCCGCGATCCGGTGAAGAACTCGGCGAGCCTTCTGCAGTCTCCAGAGAACATCAGCACCAGCACCAGCCCCGGCTCTAATCATCATCATAATCTGCTTCGCCCTACTTCGCCGGTGGGTGGTGAACTGCAGCTCAGCAGCCGCTCCCGCCGGAAGCTGCCCTTCCTCCTGCCGGGCCACCTCACCCAGGTGGGCGTCCTGGTGACCGCGGGCGCCTGCCCTCGAAGCGAGCCCCCGCAGGTGATCACCCCCGGCGGCCAGGTCCTCGACGGCCGCCTGGTGACGGTGGCGGGAGCGGGGACGAAGAAGAAGAAGAGTGCAAAGATGATCATCAGCGGCGGTGGTGATCATGAGGATCAAGAGGAGGAGGAGGTGGTGAGGGAGGTGCAGGCGCACGGCGCGGCGCGGATGGAGGTGAGGCGGCGGGGCAAGCGGAAGTTCGTCGCCATCATCCAGAACGCCATCACCACGCGCACTCGAAGCCGCCAAGCCGCCGCCACCGCTAGCATCGTCGACCCTGCTGTCCCCGGCCCCAGCACCAGCGCCGGCCCCAGCACCAGCGCCAGGACCGGCGGCGAAGTCGAAGACCACGACGAGGACCACGAAGAGGAGGAGGAGGAGGAGGAGGACCGCCTCTCTCGGCGGACGAAGCGCATGCGCATCACCGAGCCAACGCCCCCGCCCCCTGAAGCATAGTAAACAGGAGTTCACAACTCCTTCTTCTTCTTCTTCAACTTCTATCTGTCTGCTCTAACACACTTTCTTTTTCTATTTCTATTTAACACACATGCTCTCTCTCTCTCTTTATCATTTATATTCTCATATTCTTATTCCTATCTTTTTGCCCCCTGTTCTCGCCCTCTTTTGTTCTCTCCCTTTCCCTCTCCCTCTCTCGCTCTTTCGATGACTCTGTTGCATGTTCTTGAGCTGTTGGTTGTTGGTTGTTGGAGTTTAAGGAGGAGGAGGAAGAGAAGGAGATGACCTGCCTGATAAAGTCTCTCTCCTGCTCTCTCGCTCGCTCCCTTTTGTCCAAGGACTTTGTCTCACTGTTCTCCCCTCCCCTACCCTACCACTCCCTTCCACCCACCTGCCACCAAGCACACACTTGTATTGTATCATTTACACACACACACACACATTTACACTTTTCATCAACAAACAAACCAACTAGGACTGTCCAACAAACAAATGTGACCCTAAATAAAAAAATTGAAAAACAGCTTTCTGTGGTGTTTTAGAACACATCTATTGTTAGGTTTTGGAACCTAACTGATTTAGATAGAACTGTCAAGCAAACTGCTCTCCCACCACTAGTTAGAGTGGCACATCTCACTGTAGTGAGTCAGTTATTCTCTACTTTTAGTTGAATAAACCTTATCTATCAGCTCACGCTCTCCCTGCCTTCTAACAATTTGAGTTACGGCATTTGTGACTGGTGTTCGACCGGTGGGCTGAATCGCTCTCTCTCTCTCTCTCTCTCTCTCTCTCTCTCTCTTACGATTATCAGATTATTCCCTCCCTCCCTCCTTACCATATGTGATTGCTAACATTCTTCTTCTTCTTCTTCTTCCTTTTCCTCTTCTTTACCACCTAGCGACCGAGCGGCGGGGACATCCAAAGGCTGCCCAACAACGACGACGACGACGACGACGACGACGACGACGACGACGACGGCGACGACGGCGGCGGCGGCCGTTGCTGCTCTCCGCCTAAACTTTAGGCCCTAAACGCCGCCGTTCTTTGCCCGAATCGCCTCACTTCTTCTCTTCTCCTCTCTTCCCTTCCAAGCAACAGCTCTACCACCACCACTTACTGAAAGAACTTGCCGCGACTAGCAGCAATCTAATCGAAGGGAGAGGGAGAGAGACAAAGAAATAGACATCGAGTCTCAGCAGCAGCAGCAGCAGCAGATTTTGGGGGGGGGGGGAAGAATCACAAGCAAGCGAGGCTTAATTCAGGGCCTGACGTGGCCAGAAGAAGAAGGGGAGAAAGAGAGGATACCATCACTTGCTGGGCTTTGCAGTTTGCCGCCTCTCTCCCTCTCTCTCTCTCTCTCCTGGAGACCAAAATTTGAATGACTGCCGCCGCCACCGCCGCCGCTCTCTTGGATACTCTCTTGGGTGCTCTTTGCGCTGTTGAGCAGATTTTGAGTCGAGAGTGTCTGGCGGTGTCAGTGTAGTGCTGTGTGTACAGCAGGGCTAGCCAGCTAATTCCTGCCTGCCTGCCGTCTCGTCGATTGAGTGGGGAGAGGGGAAGAGGGGACAATTGAACGGGTGCTGAGGCTGCTGCTGCTGCTGCTACTCAAAAAGCTCAAAAAGATCCCTCTCTCGATTCTTCAGAAACGAACGAACTCGAGATGCAGCCATAAAACAGCAGTAGCAGTTTCCTGTGGTGTGGTGGCGTCAGCAGCTCATCATCGACTACTACTTCTCGGTCTCTCTCTTTCTCTCTCTCTCTCTCTCTCTCTCTCTCTCTCACTCACTTTGGCTTGCCTGATTCCTTCGGTGGTGGTGGTGGTAGAGGGTCTCCTCGTTCTCTCCCGTTCTGCTGCCACACCAGCGACTACGACGACGAGCTGTAGAGCTTTCCTCTCTCCTCATTCAGTTGCAGTTCAGCTCGTTAGCAGACAGTAGCAGCTACTTCGTCTTCGACGACCACTTCTTCTTCTTCTCGATCTTCGGTCCTCACAACCACCACCACCACTTCGCTCTCTCGCTCGTCTCGGTCTCTGACTTTGAATTTCTGTCTTTGTTCGTTCGTTCTCGGTGTGTCTGAAGACCTCTTTTTCGTTCTCTTCTCTCCTCTTCCCCTCCTCAACTTTTTACCTTTGCCCTCTCTCTCTCTCTCTCCCCTCGCTCTTTTAGCAGACAAGTGTGATCATCAGTGATTGTGATTCTGTCTTGTGATTGCGTCCTGTGATTGTGATTGTGATCATCAGCATCATCATTGTGATCATCAGTGTCATCAGACTAAGCAGCATCGCCACCACCGACGCCAAACATTTTCCACATTTACTCTTTCTCTCTCTCTCTCTCTCTGCTCTGATTTTTCTTTTCTTTCTTTTTCACTTTCGTCTACGATCAGCGACTGTGGTGCGCTACTGCTGTGTCCGCATCGCTCGCCCGTTCGCTCTCACCGATTTTTCTCTCTCTCTCTCTCTCTCTAATTTTCTCTTTCGCTCCTGTGAATTTGTTTGTTCGCACTGTTTCTCCTGCTGCTGCTGATTGAGACACTTCTGCGCCTCTTCTGCTTCTGTTGCCGTCTGCTCACTCTTTTAATTTCTTTCTCTTCTCTCTCCTCTCACTTACACCGTCGGCAGCGAGTGTGCGACCAGACAGACGGCCAACCAGACATTCCCAGACAATCCTTGTCTATCTCAGTGAAAGTGACAGTATCCCATATTCCATATTCCTCGCATTAGTTCGCCTTTGCCGCCGCCGCCGTCGCTGACCTTTTCCCCCGTTCGAACGTGAGCCGCCGCACCAGCACTAGGATCATCAGCAGCAGAGGCCGCGCGTCTCAGCAACAATTTCCACTTTTCAAATTTTCAAATTCGCCCAGCTCAGCGGCCATCTAGCGGCAACTGCCTCAACTGCTTTTTCGTTTTTGTCGCCAGCCTTGAACCAGAACTAGAACCAGCCATTTCGAATCCGCCAATTCAGCCAATTCAATCTCAGCAGCCATGAGCAACAACAACAACAACAACAACAACAAAAGCGTTGCTGGGAATTGTGGTGGTGGTGGTGGTGATGGTAACTGTGATGATAATGAACGACTGCCTGGAGAGCCTTTGGCTGAGGAGGAGGAGGCGGAGGCGGCGGCGGCGGAGAGAGCCCGACCACCACCACGCCTCCCACCTCCCTGGCTGGAGCACAACACCGCAGGCAGTTCAATCTACCGATTCAGGGGCTTTCCCATTCCGTCGTGCCTGGTTGAGTCAGCGGCGGAGACAACGCCGCCTCCGCCCCTTCCGCCGCCCCCCAACACCGCCAACTGCTTCGGCCTGACCCGGGCGGATGAGCAGGCCGACGATCGGGTGCCGCCCTTCTGCGGCTGGGTCGCCTGGCGCTTCCTCGAGGAGGTGGAGCGGCGGACCGAGCGGCAGCGCCTTCGCCTTCGCCTTCGCCTTCGCCTTCGGCTGCTCCTTCGCCGGCGGCGGCAGCAGCAGCAGCAGCAGCGGCGGGAGCACTTCCAGCCGAAGGGAGCAGAGGGGAGGGCGCCAAATCAGCCAAATCATAACCAGCTCTCCCGATCAGACCAGCGGAACCGCCATCACTCGATCTTCACCGCGCCCAGTCGTCCACCGTTTGATGAGCTGCACCGCAGTGAGGGCGAGCAGCTGCTCTGGGAGCTGCAAGGTTGGTGTTGCTGTTGTTGTTTATACTGATAATAACAACAACAACAAAAAAATACTAAAACATACCACCACTTTTAGCTTTCATCTCCCGCTTGAGCACCTACTCGGAGATGCTGCAGAGTGTGAGGCGACAGTGGGTGGCGGCGCTTCACTGGCTTGAGCAGCAGCGCCGGATGATCTACAGGTAGGTGATGGGACTACCAAGAGAGAGAGAGAGAGAGAGAGAGAGAGAGAGAGAGAGAGAGAGAGAGAGA
>JAALOO010000908.1_pt1 | contig 23514 bp, 20 predicted proteins | sample 7257641 | NCBI WGS metagenome assembly JAALOO01 (sample SAMN14085613, study PRJNA598686) | mite metagenome | biome: ENVO:01001000; feature: ENVO:01001002; material: ENVO:01001226; isolation source: single female mite from University of Michigan culture on fish food culture... ...
TCTCCCGCTCCCCTTTTCACTGTACTTCTCCCCTTTCTCCCCTTCCGCTCTGCTTTGCCAGCAGAGCGGTTAGCATGCGCAGTAGCGCCTGTGACAAACGCACCGACAAAGCTAATTTTTTAATAACAGTAGGGGAGGGATGTTTTCTATTTGATGAACTGTTTTTATGTTTTTCCTTCAATTATACAAAAAACATTAAGAACAAGTAAACAACAAGGGCTAATTGTTTGCATGTTACATTTTTTGCAAATCAATAAACTGGCTTTTAGTTCAAATCAATAAACAAAAATTGTGTTTATACTTTTAACATTATTTGTAATAACTTTTAAAACACTTCACGCAAAATTTAAATAAATTATTGTTTGTTTTTATAAACTAAAATGAGCTTTCAAATAAAAACAAAATTTCTACGCTACGTCATTAAAACAATCCGGTACGACTGATGTCAATTTTAATACTATTTTGTGTGCTACTTTAATGTATCATTTTTTCCCATCTAGAATATTTGGCGTGGTTCTCATTCCAACTGATCTCTTCACCTGTTCCAGCCTGTTTCACCTTCTCTGGAACAGCTTTGTGTACGTCATCGTCATACGAGACCTCTGCCGGCCCTCGTACTACCACGTCGAGCAGATAAGGGCGGACATCAGGCAGACGCCCTTCTTCTTTCAGCTGTACCGGTACAGCTTTGAGTGGAGCTTCGTCTTCTCCTACATCAGCACGACTACCTACTACCTGCTTATGCTTCCAAAAATGTTTCCACTGCTCGACTCACCGCCGATCTCCACTTATTACCAAGCGAAAGGAGGACAGCAGATTGCCCTTTTAATTGCCATTTTCGCCCTTGTTGACCTGACCACCTTCTTTGGCTTTCATGTAAATTTTTTCCAATCAGCCTTTAAACTTCACCAGATGACCGCTTGGAAGGTGCTCGTCAACGAGTTGGCGCTGATTGGCGAGTTTATCTACACTTACTTGCCCTTTTGCATTGCCTGCTACACACAGCTGGGCACGCTGTCTGCAGTGCAGAAAATTGAGGAGAAAGTTTATCAAAAGGACTGCAGCCGCCAGTCTCTGTTTCAGATCAAACGCAAGATAGGGGAAATAGCTAATGCCAATTCAAGGTTGCATCAACTGAACTCACCTCCCCTCGCCATTTACCTGGTCACCACCGGTGTGGCCATTGTGGTGAATGTCTGTCGTCAGGTGAAGGCCGATCCTGACTATGGCTTCTTCCTCTACGGCCTGCTCATTTGCGTCTATCAGTCTTATCTGGCCAGCTTATCAAGGAGAACTAAAGTTGCCTTTCAAAGGATAGTCAAAAGTTTGCCGACTAATGAAAAGCTAAATGAAAAATTGCAATCAAGTAAAAATTTTAAAATTGGAAAGAGAGAAGAAAGGCGGGCAAATGCAATGGGAACTGATCTGCTTGAGACGTATAAAACCGAACTGGGCATTCAAGTGTTTAAGCTGTTTACTTTTGATTTTAGCTTTCAGTTTTCATTTGTTCTTTTACTGCTAAATTACACTGTTTTTATTTTGCAAACTAAAGCTACTGAATAGTAGTAGTTGCTTTTTGTGCTAAACGCTGCTTTTAAAATGTTTTTAAAATACATTATTGTAAACAATAAAAACACATTTATACAACAAACATTAAGAACAGCAAACAACAAAAGGTCAATTGTTTGCGAATATTGTTTTGCCAATCAATAAAATGATATCGTATAGTTCAAATCAATAAACAAAACAAAAATTGTGTTTTTGTTTATTAAATTGAAAATTTTTTTAAAACATTTTACATAATACTTTGCAAAAACAATTTACACTTGTTTGCTTTTTTTATAAACCAAAATGAGCTTTCAAATAAAAACAAGATTTTTACGTTACGTCATTAAAACAATTCGGTACGACTGATGTCAGGTTGAACTAAACTATTTTTTGTGCCTCTTTAATGCCTCATTTTTTGTTTCTAGAATATTTGGCGTGATCCTCATTCCAACTGATCCCTTCACCTGTTCCAGCCTGTTGCACCTTCTCTGGAACAGTGCTGTGTACGCCATTGTGCTTCAGGACCTTTGCTGGCCCTCGTACTACCACGTCGAGCAGATACAGGCGGACATCAGGCAAACGCCCTTCTTCCTGCAGCTGTACCGGTACAACTTCGAGTGGAACTACGTCTTCTCGTACCTCAGCACGACCACCTACTACCTGTTTATATTTCCAAAAATGCTTCCACTGCTCGACTCACCGCCGATCTCCACTTACTACCAGGCAAAAGGAGGACAGCAGATTGCCCTTTTAATTGCCATTTTCACCCTTGTTGACCTGACCACCTTCTACGGCTATCATGTGAGCTTTCTCAAATCAGCGTTTAAACTTCACCAGATGACCGCTTGGAGAGTGCTTATCAATGAGCTGGCGCTGGTCGGCGAGTTTATCTACACCTATTTGCCCTTTTCAGTGGCCTGTTACACTCAGTTGGGAACTTTGGCGGCGGTGCGGCAAATTGAGGAGCAAGTTCACCAGCAGAACAGTTTCAAATCATTTGGCCAAGTTAAAAAACAGATCAGAGAGGTTGCTGTTGTAAACTCCAGGCTGCATCAACTGAACTCACTTCCCCTGGCCATTTACCTGGTCACCACCGGTGTGGCCATCGTCGTGGTTGCCTGTCGTCAGGTGAAGGCCGATCCTGATTACGGTTTCTTCCTCTATGGGCTGCTCCTTTTTGTCTATCAATTTTATCTTGCCAGCCTATCAAGGAGAACTAAGCTTGTCTTTAGAAGCACCGTCAAAACGCTGCAGGCTAAGGAAGCTGATAAAAAGTTAATGACAAATGAGCACTGTGATGTTGACAGAAAAGAACCAAAACGGGCGAATGCAAGTGGAGTTGATTTGCTTGAGGCGTATGAGACTGATCTTGAAATTCAGGTGTTTAAACTGTTCACCTTTAATTTTACGTTTCAGTTTTCATTCGCCTTGCTACTACTTAATTACAGTGTTTTTATTTTGCAAACTAAAGCTACTGAATAGTGATAATTGTTTTTTGCATTAATTTTGTTAATTAAAAACGTCTAAAAATGTTGTATTTTTTATAAATGTCAGACACCATCATTGTACTGACTTTGTTGTTTGTAAAAGTAAAATTTGAATAAAATCAATAATGTTATGGCGTTTTCAGCGACCAAATGTTTGAAGTTGTTGTTTAGGTTAATTAGTTAAAAACATTTAACTATTTTACATTTCCAGTACATCCGAAATGCCACTCAAACAGACAACCAAAATGCAAACAACATTTAATAAAAAGGTCTGTTCCAATTTCCTTGGTTTACACGCACCCGGAACAGCAACAACAACATTAAACAACCATTGTACTTTTTATTTTTTGCCTTGGCAATACCACACAATACCATCCAATTGCCAATATCAACAACGACAACAACAACAAAACTGAACAACACCAATAAAATAAAAACATAGTAAATGAACTACCAAATAAAGACGCCATTTCTGGGCTACGTCGTCAAAATAATTAGGTAAATGGCTTTATAGACTAACTTAAACTTTACACTTTAAAACTTTTTGCTTTATTATTGTTTACCAGAATCTTCGGCGTCTTCCTCCTGCCCCAATGGCGTCCCTTTTCAGTTTACTCCATTTTGCACCTTTTTTGGAACTTCACCGTGTCGACCATCGCCCTGCGCGACCTCCTTTCACCCTCTTACTACAGCCGAGAACAGCTCTCTCGGGCGGACATCAGCGGGAAGCCCTTTTTTCTGCAGCTGTACCGCTACAACTTCGAGTGGAACTACGTCTTCTCCTACAGCCTCACCTCGCTCTACTACCTGGCCACCATTCCGCGGATGTTGCCCATTTTAGATTCACCTCCGATCTCCCGTTTTTACCAAAAACAAGGCCTCCAGCAAATTGCCCTCCTTCTTTCCATCTTCACCCTCGTCGACCTGCTCACCTTCTTTGGCTTTCACGTCGACTACCTGAAGGAGGTGGCCCGGTCGTCGTGGTTGGGCCTTCTGAAGCTGATCATCAATGAAATTGCCCTCGTGGGGGAGTTCATCTACACCTACCTGCCCTTCTCCATTGCCTGCTACACGCAGACGGGGACGCTGGCGGAGATGAGGAGAATTCAGGCGGAGTACTGTCGAAGTGGTAGTCAAGGTCAAAATCATTCAAGGAAAGTTGACATTGAAAGAGTGAAAGCGGCTGTAAAGGAGGTCGCCCGGGCGAACTCCCGCCTGCACCAGCTGAACTCGGCGCCGCTGGCCGTCTACCTCGTCACCACGGGCATCGCCATTGTCGTCTTTTGCTGTCGGCTGGGCACCGATCCCGACTACGGATTCTTCCTCTACGGCTTGCTTGTTTTCAGTTATCAGTTGTACCTGGCGACGCTCTCAAGGAAGACAAAGCTAGCTTTGCGAGCCATTGTCGCCGAGCTGCAGCGTCAGGAGATGGAAGAAAGGCTAAGTAGTGTGAAGGAGCTACTACTACTGAAACAAAGTTCAGAAACTTTTGAAGTTTTAAAGGATAAGCATCTGAGCATTTGCAGCAAGGTCACCGCCGAGGTGAGCCGGCCACTGGTTCAGGGCGGCCACCTGCTCGATTACTACGAGGCGGAAGTGGGCGTTCAGGTGTTCAAGCTGTTCAACATGGACTACGCCTTTCTCTTCACCCTGGTACTCTTCCTCCTCAACTACAGCGTCTTTATACTGCAGACAAAGGCGGAAAGCTGAGCGATTGAAAAAAAGTGGACACTGTACAGTTAAACAAAGTAGTAGTTGATTTTTTTATTTATGTAAAGATTAATTAAATATGATACCTATTATTGTCATTATTTTATTGTCATTATTCAATTAACTTTAATCAAACTGTAAATGTGTATTAAAGTGTTGCAGTAGTGAACCCTGTTTAACAGTTCATTTCGGTTGTTCAAACACTACTTTTGTTCACTTAGAGCACATTAGTTTTAGCTGCTGTTGTTGCATTGTACATGTATTGATTTATTAATTAATCACATGTGTTGCTGTTGTAGCAAAAAAGAAGAAAACAGTTACTTTTGCTAATGTTACTTTTACTGTCTATTTGTACATAGTTTTCTCTGGTTTGCTAAAATCAATATTAATTTTTCAGCCACTTTTTAGTGTGTAGTAAAACACTACTGGTTTGAATAATTAAAAAAGGTGTTTAAAATATAAAATGGAAAACACTGACACTGCTCAATCAACCAAGTTGCTCAAGTACTTTATACATTTTTACAGGTATGTTTAATTTGAGTTTTGAGTTTGCAAAAGTAATAACAAAAAACCCTTTTTAACAGCCTTTTTGGCGTTGGCCCCTTATGGTCATTGCGTCCACGTTTATCCATAAGAAAAGTTGCTCATTTAGCTTGGGTCACCGCCGTTCAGCTGTTGATAATCCGCAAGTTCCTCCTCTCAGACGCCTTCCTCGCTGATGCACACTTCAAGGACCTTCGCAATAAACAGTTTTTAAAGCTGCTGCTGGACATTGACGGCCACTGGAACTACGCCATCACCTACCTGCTGACACTGCTCTACTACATTTTCACTCTTCCGAGGATCATTGATGGCCTGGAAAGGTTCACCACTCTCAGTTCATCACCCTCATCACCCTCATCATCACCCTCATCATTTCTAACCACACTGATCACCTTCCTCAGTGCGATCACCCTGATGACCACCTTCTTCCTCGTGTCGTACATGGCCATCCTCTTTGAGTACCTGAAGGAGTTTCCCCTTTGGGAGGTACTCCTCAGCATGGCACTTCTCTACGTCAACTACCTCGTCTTCACGCTGCCACTCGTTCTGGCGCACTTCATCCAGTCGACCACCTATCAGGTGGTGGCCGGCGTCGTTGAAGGCCGCCATCAGCTGACCATTGACCAGCTTAAGGAGCAGTTTGGCCAGGCTGCCAAGGCAAACAGGGCCCTTCACCGCCTGAACTCCCCGCCGATGGCCGCCTTCGTGGTGAGCAACACCATCAGCAGCCTCTCCTGCATCTGCCGCTTCAGTGATCGACCGGAAGTGAACTTCACCACCTGGTTCTTGGGCATGCTCTCGGTGCAGCTTCACCTAGCTCGGCTGACCGCCAGAACGACGGACAAGTTTGAGGAGCTTCTCACTGAGGTGGCCAAGTTTAGCTGTGGGCCTCGGCGAACTAGTTTGAAAAGTACAAACTCAAAAACTAAGTTTTTGGCTTTTCAAGAGCAGAGCAGCTGTATGAGAAGTATGTACGGCACCTATCGAGAGCTTTGCCTGTACAGGGAGGACTTTTCACTGTCCATCTTTGACATTCTCGTCATTGACTACTCTTTTGTTTTTTCACTGGTCCTCTTTTTGCTTAACTACTGCGTCTTTATGTTGCAGACTAGCAATATTTAGGTAGAGACGTACCTTTCTATTGTTTTTGCCAACTTTACTAATAATAAAATTAAAACCCCATTTTCAGTACATTCTAAATAAACAAGTGTTTTGCTGTTTATCTAGCTAGTATGTTTTGTCTGTTTTTATTGTACTTACATCAAAATGTTAATTGGAAAAAAAGTATTGATTTTGTTTGTGTACACAATGTACCCAGCTTGCTTGAGAACGGAAAAAACAATTCATGAAATGCAATTAAAAAAAGTGCACAAAGAAAATTAGTTGTGAAAATTGAAATTGCAATTAAAAAGTTTACAAACAATGGCAGAGCAGCTGGCAATTAAAACGCCCATTCTTCAGCTTTTTATCCGCTACTACAGGTTTGAAGCAACTTAAGGTCAGACAAGGCGATCGACGCGTCACCATGCGACGTAATGTATTCTCTATGAAAAAACTGAAAATTTTCGGACAACGATATCTCAGCTAATTCTGAAGCTAAAATTATGATTAAGGTTTTATATTAAAGCCAACGATTAGGCCAAGGGAAGCTTTAACCAGAATTTTGAGTTAAGTTCCTAAACTTTTTTAATTGCAAGTTGAATACAAAAAAAATCAATTTTTAGAGTTTTTAAACACTTAACTTGCAATTAAAAAAAATTGGGAGTCAAAATCAAAATTTTGATTGAAGCTTCCCTCGGCCTAATTGTTAACTTTAATTTAAAACCTTAATCATAATTTTAACTTCAGAATTAGCTGAGATATCGCTGTCCGAAAACTTTCAGTTTTTTCATAGAGAATACATTACACCGCATGGTGACGCGTCGATCGCCATGTCTGGCCTTAATCAATAACATTTAATTGTTCTTGTTTTTTATTTAAATTTTTTTGTTTAATCTTTCATCAGTCTTTTCGGCATTCCCGCCTACCCGGTGAACAGGATAGAAAGCGGCTGGCCAGCTTTACCCTCCTCAACACGGGCTAAGCTACTCCTCGTGTACCTCTGGTGCGCCCTTCTCAACCTGCTAGTGATCTGGTCCTTCTTCTTCGACGACCCCTTCCTGCAGAAGCTACACCTCGACCACTTCACCCGGAAGCCCTTCCTCAAGTTGATCATCTCCGCGAATGCCAACTGGAACTACCAGCTGGCCTACGCCTGCACCTTGCCCCACTACCTACTTCATCTGCCCCGAATCGTCCACCTCCTCGACAGTGCTCCCCAGTACCGGGCGGTCTTTGTACCGGAAGGAACTGACCACCGGAAACTAGGTTTTTGGTACTTTGCCCTGTGGACCCTGGTGCAGCTGCTCTTCTTCACCGTCTCCTACATGGAAATCCTGCAGGAGTACTACCTCCTCCTCAGCATCCCCGCCCTCCTCTTCCACTGGCCGCTGATGTTCATCAACTACCTGATGTTCACGCTGCCCCTCTGCATTACCCACTACACGCAGCTGGGCACGTTCCTGGCGCTAAAAATGATCGCTAAAAACACCACCTCAACTCTTGATGACCTTCTTCAGCAGCTAAAGGCCCTCGCCCAGCTGACCGCCGCCCTTCACGCCCTGAACTCCTTTCCCCTGGCGGTGTTCCTGCTGAGCAACACTGTGGACAGCCTCTCGGTTCTGTGTCGGCTCAGTGTCCGCTTTCAGCTCGGTCTGGCCATTTACTTCCTCAGCATGTTCGGTTATCAGCTCTACCTGGCGCGGCTTTCCACCAGCACAGTTCACCTGCTGCGGGAGATTATTCGCCGGCGGACTGGTGCACTGGAACTAGAGACAATTGATGATAAAGATGAGGTGGATGAAAATAGGCAGCATCGGAACTATCCAATTCACCTTAGCCAGCTGAGGACGCTGTACGAGGACAGGTTCCGGGTGAGACTGTTCAGCCTGGCCGCCGTCGACTACGCCTTCATCGTCGCCATAGCGCTCTTCACGCTCAAGTACACCGTCTTCATGCTGCAGACAAAGACGGAAAGTTGAGGGGAAAAGTTGAGGAGGGGAAAAAGACGAGGAGAAAATATTGTTTGCTTTAGGGACCACTACACAATTACTTAATTACTTTTTTCTTATTAGTAAAGTGGAAGTAGAGTAAATGGCCTCTTGATTACTTTGTCGCTGACCTTGAACTAGCTACCTTTTCCTTGCTGTTTGTTCCCCGCAACTTTGTTTATTTTGTTAAGTTGATTAAATCAATAAAACAGCTTTTTTCACTTATTAAGCTCTCAGTCTGAAAATTGCAAAATAAAAAAAATAATTTTTTATGTTTTCAAAATGATTCACCGTTTTACTTTACAGTTTTTATGGTAACTTTTTGCTTTTTAGTATAAAAAGTTAACAATTTTTTATTATTCCTAAACTTTAGTTTACTGGGATTCAGCTTTTGCCAACAGTCGTCTGGCCGATCGTTTCTGGGCTTCGCCCAGCGCCTTTGGAGCCTGCTGATCATCACCCAAGTGACGTACATCTTTCTCTTTTGTGATCCCTTCAACAGCCACTTCTACATGAACAGCAGCCCCAGGCAGCCATTTGCCACCCTTCTCTACAGCTACAACTCAGAGTGGAACTTTCTCCTTGCGTACGCCTTCATTGCCGGCTACTACTTTGTTTTTGGGGGACAGATTGCCAAGCTGTTGGTCAACTCGCCGCACTGCACTTCCTGTTTTGATAAGGGAGACCCAAGCTCAAACAAGTGGATCTTTGCATTTGGACTACTGCTGCTGCAGGCCTTCTTTGCCCTGTCCTACTATTGTCCCTGGCAGAGTTCATGCCCGGCACTTTGAGCCGTTTTGCTATTTTGCTTCGTAATTGGGCAGCGATGTACATTAATTTTATCTCTCAGCTAATTCCCCTCAGCAATGCCTGGACGGCCACCTGGACCACGCTGAAGACGCTGGACAGCACGACAAAAAAAGATGTACAGGCAACTCAGGGAAACGCTGATGACACCGATGAAGAAATGAGGCGTCAAATGGAAATGATGAAAAAGAACGTTGGGCAGGTGCTGACGCTAGGTCAGCAACTTCACCGGCTCAATTCGTCGGCCCCCGTTGCTCTGGCCTTCATCATCTCCAACGCCGTGGACAGCCTCTCCTCGCTTTGTCTCTGTGGCCTCTTCTCGCAGTACACCTTCTTCCTGTACACTGCCGCCGTTTTCGGCTTTCAAGCCTACCTGGCGGTGCTGGGCAGAGCCAATTGTCAACGTCTGGCGGAGCTAGCAAGGCAGTTAGTCAGCGCTGATCAGGCGCGTCAAAACGATTTGAAAACCAAAGTTCCGGTAATTAATGGCAGAAAGCCGTTTCATGCTAGAAAGTCGGCAGCAGCAGAGGCAAACTGTGTCTTCTTTACCAGACACCTTCTTCCAGGTCTCCCGCTGGTCTACGGGCCACTCTGTCAGGTCAACATTTACGCCATTTGCACGCTAAACGGTAGCTTCATGCTGGCGCTGCTCCTCTTTGTACTACACTACACCGTCCTGATAGTTCAAACTAATGTCACTGTTAAAAAAGCTAGCTAAAATTAAAAATTAAACTTTGTTAGAACTGTTGAATTGGATTGAATAGACAGCTGTTGTGATGAACAAAAAGAGAGATCACAAAGAAGTGAAAGATGCGCGTTTAAATTCAATTTAGAGTGAAAACAAATGCTCACAGTCAGTTGCCCAAAATGTTGTCTTTGCGGTAAATCATGGCCGATAAATCATGCGTTTCTCTTCTCTGAGAACAACAAAACATCTAAATAGTGGAGACACTGGTCACACAAATGCTTTTGATTTATTAGCAAATAAACAGAAGATTACAAATTCTGAAAAGAAAATACAAATGAAGACAATCTGCCTATCTTTTTCAGCTGTTTACTTCAAACTTTGCCTTAGGTTTTGAGTAGGCGACGCGAAAGTACTTGGAGCCGGTAGCTTTAGTACGGTCAAAGAAGGCGCTGTTGCAAACTTGCGCCACGGCGTAGAAGGTGAGCAATGAGGTGATTAAAATGGCGAGAAAAACTGTAAAAAATGAAAAAAAAGTAAGATAATGAGTGATAAAAAAGTGGGAAAGCAATATAAAGTGAGTTAGTTTTTTGAGTTTGTGTTCAGTCAGGAATTTTGTATCTCGGTTGTACAAACATAAGGGAAAAAACCAAAAAACGTTAAACTTACTGTACACAATGACCGTCCTAAATGGGTCATTCCTCCCTTCGTTTGCAGTTGACCTCTTCTCCAGCAAGGGGTAAAAGACGTACCGACCGATGCCGCGAGTGGCCACTTGAATGCGCGCAAAGCCTAGCTCGCCCCACCGAGTTGACCAGGAGTTTTTAATTGTCCAGTAAGTGGTGGTGTTGGTGGAGTTGTTTTCGATGCCCCAGCCGACTATTAGCACGGCATGTGTGGGCGTTTTAAAACTGTTTGCGTTTTTGCCACTTTTAATAATGCCGCCTCTGAAAAAAGTTTTTGAAATTTTTTGTTTTGCTTTAATGTTCTGTTTTATATCAAATTTTTTCCAACTTACTTGTAGTTGAAAAACTCCAGACCCTTGTCGTTAATTAGCGTAATTACTGGTCCACTTGTATAAATTAGCGCCTTTATTTCATTTTCAGTTAAGTTGAGCCGCTTTTCATAGCCCCTGATGAATGTACGGTTAGTGTACAGTGGAAATGGGCGACAGGCTGATTTCTGCAATAATAGCGGTACAAAATGAAAATGTTGAATCGTATTATTAGCAGAATAGATTTGCAGAATAATAAAAATAGCCAACTTTTTGCTCTTACCTGCATCTCATAAGGATAGATCTCCTCAGGCAGTAAACCGTTTTCTACTACATAGCGAAACGTATCCTCAATGTAGCCATACTGGCAAGCATTATTGCGATAGTAATTGCTATTTGATTTTGTTGAGGAAGAGGAAGAGTAAGAGGAAACAGAAGAAGAAGAAGAAGAAGAAGAAGTGTTTGATTCTCTTGATCGATTCCTCATGAAGGTACAGTCAATCAGCTGCTGAACTGACAAGTTCAAGTTGACATAGTGTTCATTTCTGGTCGAAGTTACCTTCATGTTGACCATGTGCACGGAGCTCAGGTTGTTACTGGTGCTGTTTCCGCTTTCAGTACTGTTTCTGCTTGCAGCACTGTTGGTGACAGTGATGGGCGTCGACCTGGTGGCAGTTGTTGTTGTTGTTGCTGTGGAGTCTATGTTAATGTCGTACTGTATTGCCAGAGCACTTTCAATGGCCGAGGTGACGGCGAATGCATAGCAGGCATTGCACTGTCGTTGATCACGAACCGAGGTGACTTTATGGTGATCTCGCCAGTCGAACTCTGCTGGCAAACTGCTGTCACCTGCGGAAGTATCTGTAGTTGACTGTACTGAAGAGTGGCCAGCAGAGGTGGCAGAAAGCGGTCCTTTAAAGTTGAGCTCCCCTACTTCTTCAAGTGTGGGCAATAAAAATGAAAAGTTTTCGATAAGTTGAAAGTGTAGAGAAATGCAAATCGCAAATTGCATCAGTAGTGTTGTGATGATGCTGCTGAAGTGCATATTGTTGATTCGCACAACTAAGCATGTTGCATTTTTGATAGTGATGAAAATAATTTAATAGCTTGTTTTAGTGTTTCACAGCATTCTTCAGAGCTATGTAGTTATGATGTTTGAATGCAGAGGAAAAAAGTTATAAAAAATATTTGTGTACAGTTGAGATAGTTTCACTAGTTTGCCGTTAATGTGGTTTTTGTTTTGAAAATTTACATTAATGCAAATTGTTTTTTCTTTTTCACTAAAATGGAATATTGGCAACAAGCAATAAGCAGCGTCAAAATATGCTGATATCATCAGAATAACGTCAAATCATAACTGAACCTTGAAGTGTGTTAATATTGAAATATATTGTCATTGTAAATATTGCACAATCAATGATTACCATTAATCAGCATTTTTGAGTAAAACTTTTGATTGTACTAAAGTTTTTTTAAACAAATCTGCATTCATTTAGTTTCATTTTTAAAGGCAAAATTAATAATCAAATAGTATATAAAAAGAAAAAAGTAGTCAAATTAATAAAAATATATACTACGCAAACAAAAGCAATTCATATAATGTCAAAGGTAATAATAAAAAAGGTGAAAAAATAGCAAAACATGAACACAAATGTTGGCACCAATAATAAAACACTGCCAAAACATTAAAGCTTACATTGAAAAAAGAATCTGAATAATAACAACTTTATTGAGAAAAAATGTCTGCACGTCACAGTGGGTGGGTGGGACTGCAGCACATTGTCAAAAAACTGTTCACATTTCACGGTAATCAGCAGTGGTGGGAGCAGTGATTGAACGAAGGAGGTAACACAACAAAAATGGAATATAATTTATTGAAATGAAAGTTTCAAATAAATGCACATAAACACACATGCTAATAAATATTTCATTTGCCAGTTGACACTGTTTTTTGCGAGCTGTGTTCTCTAAACTATTTTAGGTTTTTTGACAAATGGCAATTGCCTAGACACAAAAGGAAAGTATTTAATTGCTGTAGATTTTTGCTAATAAAATGTAAGTGTATAAAGTCTATATTTGCCTACTTGTCTTTCTTTTACTTTCTCTTCAGATTGCTGGCACAATCAACACTACCAAAATTTGGTGTTATAAAAAGTTAATTTCAGTAGTTAAGGTGCTAATTTTATTGCTTTGTTTTATTACATTTTTTGGTATTTTATTTAATATGATTGACGCCAAAAATAAAATGTAATCGTGTTTTTAATATATTAACAAGTGTTCAATGTTTTAGTTTTAATTTAAATAAAAAGTAGTTGCAACGTTAAATATTTTTAGAATTTAGACAAATAAAATAAACAATAAATAAACGGTCATTAGTCATTAGTATCCGTACTTCTTCTTCTTCTTTCCATAGCCCTTCTTCTTCTTTCCGTAACCCTTCTTCTTTTTGCCGTACTTCTTTTTCCTTTATACATAAAAAACAAACAATTGGGTATTTGGTTAATTAATTGAATAAATTCTGTTTAAAAAATGTAATCTTTTTGTTTGCAACTTAGCTCAGTTTTTTGTTTTAAAAAGTTTGAAATTATTTTACTTACTTTTTACCATAACCATTAAGCAGGCCCATACCTGGTCCGCCATCACTGGCCTGCATGGCCACTGAACGGGCCATTGAGCTGTCTGCCGCCGCCATCATCATCGATTGATCAGCTCCAGGAGCAGTCAATGACTTACAGTTCACCTGGTGGTGGTTCAAGTAGATGACCAACAATGCTGCCAAAAGTGGCAAAATAAAGCACGACTTTGAGAGAAAAGATGCAGCCTGAAATTTCAATAAAACAAAAAAAATGCGTGTTGAAATGATAAGAATATAATTCAATCAAGTTAGAATTTGCACAAATGAGTTTTACCATTTTTGTTGACTTTTTTGTTTGCTTCAAGAAACGGCGCAGCTCAAAATCTGATGCCCTTTTTTCAGTTTGTCACCTGATTTATATATGATTTGTTTAGACAGCCATCAAGGGTGTCAAATAGGAAGAAAAAGAGACAAAAATAGGAAGAAAGAGAAAAAGAGAAAGGAAATCAAGTGTTCAATAGAATATTTCATAATAAGTTTAATGAAAACATTGAAAACATTAAATTCTTTTTCAAAAACAATGCCAACGACAATTTGTTACTTCATATCCGCATTCTATACTGATGACTGCATTTTTGTTGACTAAATTCTTATTATTAAGATGGTCAAGAGCGTCAGTTTTCTATTTAACTACTCAATGACAAGGAAGTGTAAATCAGTGTAATGAAAACCTGGTGATATTGTACAACTAAATTCAGTTGTTTTATTTGTAAAGGTCAACATTATGTAAGTGATAGTGATAACCGTAAAAAAAGCTGCAATTTCTATGTTACCTCAGCTCTCAACGCGATCGTTTACTCGCTTTCTTTTGCAATAGATGAAAACTTTTGTTCCACTTGACTTGTCATTGTCTCTTTCACACCTTGGCAAGTGCATATGTAAGTGCTAAAAGTGAGCACTTTTTTTGTTTTTTGCTCTATTATTTCAGTCAGACAAATGTCCAAATCAAATGACTGAAAAAAGCTTACGAAACGGTATTAAAAGCGCATTTGTGTGTGTGTGTGTTCACATTATCATTCACCTTGTTAAACATTTCCGCATTTTAGGTAAAAACGAAAAATTTCAAAATGATGTGTTTTATTGTAAGAATTAGTAAGTAGTTTTAATGATTTAATTTAAAAACATTTTTGATTGTGTTCACTATCTCCAAGATAAACTGGTATACATTTTGTAATACTAGGTGTGTTTTAAAACTAACTAAATTAATACAATTTGATAGATTTGAATGTAAAACAATGCTGTTAGAATGGTAGTTTTTTTAGGGGGTTAAGAATCAAATCTAGTCACTTTGATTTCGCAGCAGTCGCCGACCAAGCCTTACCAGCCAGCCACCGAGGCGAAGACGCAGACTGGTGCAGCCAATGCCCTCTGAACTCTGTTCCTGTTGTTGCTGTTGTTGTTCTTTTTCCTGAATCAACAGTCGAGACTGATCGTACAGCGTAGTGTTGAAGGGCTCCAGGAAGGCCATTTGACGACCCATTCGGGGAATGCCCACACTTGATCGAGGAGGACTTTGCTCATTGCCCGTCATTGGCATTGCCACCGTTTTTACTTTCTTCTTCTGCTTCTTTGCTTCCTTCTCGTCGTCCTTTGATGACGACTTTTTCTTCTCTTTGTTGCCTTTTTCACCCTTTGTTGCTTTTTCCTTTTCCTTAACCTTCTTCTTCAGCAGCAGTTGTTGTTGTTGTTGACCATTGAGCGGCTCGGGCTCAAAACGTTCATCAAAGTATTGGTGGTGATGGTGGTAACCGTGAAACTTTTCATCAAGGTAGTTTCGAGAAAAGGTGTACGACGGTGGAACTACGATGGAGGTCACATTCGAGTGGCTGGAAGAGAAGAAGACTGGCGGCGGAAGTTGAGCTGGAGAAGGCGGCGAGACAAACTGTGGTTGCTGCTTTTTCAGGCTTTTAGATGCGGAATCATTTCTTTCAGTTTGAAACACCCTGGTCGTACACATTATAGATGAGGATTTTGAAGTTTTTTGCGGACTTTCAAAACTGTTCATTTCATTTGCCGATTTATAAACGTTTGGCTTAGCTGTAAACACCTTATTGGCGCCCGGCGTCAACTGTTGTTGCTGCTGCTGTCGGCAACATCGTTTGCTTTGCTTTTGAATTGGCTGCAAAGAAACTTCAAAGGACTGCTGAATTGAGCTCAGAGATCCAGGGTTTGAGCCGCCAGCAACGGAGGACCAAGCGAGGGAGGGCGTAAAGGGGCGCCAGATTGACTGTTGATTTGGTCCGGTACCGGTACTACCGGTACTACCGGTATTACCGGTACCCTCGGTACTACCGGTACTGCTGGCCACCGTGGGTCGGTGGTGGGTGACCCGGGCGACGGCCGACGGAGACTGGCTGGCCGCTGTGTACACCGGATGGGAAACTCGGTTTGCCGGCAGCTGTCCATTACCAGAGGAAGCTAAAACGTAGCTCGATTTGGACTTCTTCAGGCCAATTAATTTGGCCGGATTGCTGGAAAAAGAGTGTTGCGTCCTCTACACAAAATATTAAAAGGTGTTAACTTTGAAATGTAAAAAAGTGCATCAACTTGCCTTTTTGTCATTGTCGCCATTGTCAGCCAAATCATCGTAGCAGTCAAAGTCAATGCGGCGGCCGCCATTGACATTACCCCACCGGTGATGGTCAGCCACTGATAGGCAGGATTTAGAGATTGGACTGCACTTTAGCAAAATAAGCTGCTGCTGCTGTTGTTGCCTTTCAGGCTGAAACTTTCGGTTCGCCTTGTTTTTGATTTTTGCCATTCGACTATTGTGCTTCTCCTCGTCGGCACAGGCTTGACAGGGAAGTTTTTGGGATGATGATAAGTGCAAGGACTGATGTTGCTGCTTCTGCTGATGATGGTGACGAGTCTCAAAACGTCGCTGTTCTTCGTTCCAGAAAATTTGAGTGTATCGGGATCGATGTGATTTGGCGGTTGAAGTTGCCGGTGGTGGTGGTGGTGGTGGTGGAGGTGGTGGTGGAGGAGGTGGGCTAACCAGTGGTTTAATAGATGTTGAATGATTAGAGTCGGCGCAACTGTTGGGATGATGGTTGATGATAAAGGTCTTTTTGCTGGAGAACATTTTGTTGAGGAGTTTGAGCAAATGAAGGCAAAGAAGTGCTGATCACAACTAGTCTGAACTGAAGTCAGGCTCTGAATGAACTGAACAACTGATCGGAGGGAATGTCCACGACCGCTGCCGCCAAACAAACAAGCTCAAGTCATCCGTTTACAGAAGATCCAGTGATCAGCCTGGAAACAACTGAGAGAGAGAGAGAGAGAGAGAGAGAGAGAGAAAGAGAACCCAACTTTTGGGCTAGTGTTGAACAGAATGAAAACAAAAAAGAAATAGTAACCACTGACCAGTCGCTTGACCAGTCGTGTCAGGTCAGTGTGGGTCAGATCAGGTCGTTACTTTGAGCAAACAAAAGGTCTAAGTTTAGGCAGGCGCCCACAGGCGAAGGAGGTTAATTGGGCTCATTATCATAAACTTTTCATGAACATGAAAACTTTTCAATTAAATCGGCTGGTCAAGCGGCAAAAGAGCAGTATACGGATCGATTTTGTGTCTTTATGCATCACTGCTGATCAGTACTGCTGATCACCCTTTGTGTTTTTATGGCCACAACCACAGCTGCTGCTGATTTGTAGCCCAATTTTATAAAAAAGCAAACGACCGAATCGCTGGTCAACCTGTGCATACCAGTGTTTGTTTGATCATTTTGAGAATTTAGTACTTCAAACTAGAAAGCTAAAAAGCAGAAGCAAATGACAAAATATAAGTTGATTTTGATATTGTCTCAAAAATGCAGGCAAAACTGATGTACAAAACAGAATACTTTTTGTTTTATTAGACTAGCAAAATGAGAGAGGTCAAACACTAAAGATCGGTTCAGTGCACTGGAAAAAATGGTTAACTGCAAAGCTCAGTTTTAGTTATTTTTAGCAAACTTAAGAGAGGCTTCAGATGTCTTGTCATGCGCTAGTTAACTGAAGTTCTGCTAATGTGATCAACTTTAGTTCCAGGCAAAGTCAAACTAATGAACTGAAACAAGAAACTGTTTTAACTGTGATAAAACTCAAGCATTTAAAACCGATTAGATTGTACAGAGGAATATTAATAACTCAAAAAAATGAAGGAAGGCAGCAGCCTAAAAATTTCCAAAATTGTTCAAATATTTTCTCAATGTGTGTGCATTACTTGCCAACACTACTGAAGCTATTTGCGTTTGATATGAAGCCCAAATAGCAATCATTCACTCTAACGTACTCATCAGCCAAAAATGTTGCGAGTATAAATACACTTCAAAAAAACCTGATGATGACTTAGTGATACACTCCCCACAGTTTACTGATCAGGCGATTTTCCACAATTCACCATTTGATGCAGTTATTGTGTCATCTTTACAACCATTTGAAGTTATCAAATCACTTCAAATACTGCTTTTAATCATGAAACCGAGCACCAAAACGATGCCAAAAACGCTTGAATCACCCTTGCAGAAGAGCGAGCCCCAGTCTTCTTCTTCACATTCATCAGCAAGGCCACCACCACCACCACCACCACCACCAAGAAACTCATCATGTCTGTTCACCACCTCGTACAACCTCTTCAAGGTGCTGCTCTTCGCGACGATCTGCTTCGAGGTGCTGATCACCGTCTTTGAGCACTTTGAAACGCTGAACATCACCCCCTTTCAGGCGATGGTAAACTTTTTTTAGACTGAAACTTCTTTTTCCGTACACTCTCTCTCGTAGATTAATTTTCACTTCTTTTGACGTTTGTTTGCTGTTTTTTCCCCTCTAGGAGCACCATCTCTTTGGCGTCCACTTCACCGACTTCTGCACCGCCTCACTGGGCGTCAGCATCTTCGGTCTGGCCGCCCTGCTGGCGCCCATTACCCGAATTGGCGGCCAGGTCCTCCTGACACTCTGCTTCTTCTACAGCGAACAGGCCGTCCTGGCCCTGCTCTTCGTCGACCAGTTCCGGCCTGATCCTCGGGCGGTGTGTCCTGATGGTCCTGGTCCTGGTCCTGGTGGTGCTGGTGATAATGGTAATGGTATCGATAATGGCGTCCAGGGGGTGGCCATTCTCTCCTGTGGCCTCTTTGGCGGCCTGAAGCTGCTGACCACTCAGTCGCTACTGTTCTCCTCCAAGCTAGTGTCGCTGGTTGTCGGCCTGCTCTATCTGCTGCAGGTGATGGTGAAGCACGGCAGTGCTGGGGAAGAGGTCTTGGCCACCAAGATTACTCAGAAAAAGACAGCAGGCAGTTCAGTGACAGGAGAGGACGGTGATACGGAAATTGCAATTGAAGCGATTGAAGCAGTGGAAAGCAGTAGCTGGAAACACAGCGGAAAGCGCCGCCAAGAAGGAGTGATTGTGAATGAAACACAAGTTACAAGAGTGTAAGAAGAGTCCAAAAAACAAACTAATTTTACCTTACTACTAAATAAATACCCGATCGTTCAACTCACACACTTATTGTCTATTCCATGTTTAATCTGATTACAGCTGATAAGTGATCACATCAGCACTGGTTGCCAACTTTTGAAAACGATATCTTAATCGTATTTGTCGTCGTACAGGCCGTCAGCTTTGATAACGGCCTGCACGGCAAGTCAGCAGATGACGTAAGCGCGTAGCTAACAGACGCGGCCAGTCTGTCTGTCTGTCTGCTTGCTTTGTTGCCTGGCTTTGTTGTCGTGTCGCCTGTGCTGCGGCTGTTCTTTTGCCTGCCTGCTTGCCTGCTTGCCTGCTGATAGCTCGATTGCTCGTTTTGAGAAAATAGCTGGCAAACTGTACAGCAGCAGCAGCGATGGCAAGGAAAACGGCTGCTTGTACGACAGCAAAACACTGCTGTTGTACAGCGGCAGCAATGAAAACGTGGGGATAATAGAAAGAGACAGGGCAGTGACAGTACAGTGACTGGCCTCATTCAGCTTATATGCATTTCTTAGTTCTTAGTTATCTGAAATCTATTAAGTACTATCATTTATCAACACAATACTAAGTGATTGTAAGCTGTTGTACACCAGTTTTTGCCCTAATCTTTCAGTGTTAAACCGTGTGCCAACAGAGAAGATATTGATCACCTTGTTCACCTTCTTCTTCTTCTTCTTCTCCCTCTTCTCTTTGGCTACACGACCCACTTATCAACTTTGCCGTGCTTTTCTTTTTCTTCTTCTTCTTCTTGTCTTTCAGTCAGCCAAACACACTGCTTGCAAAGTAGTGGAGAAGATATAAAGTTCCATTTTGCTTCAGAATCAGAAATTGTCGTTGTTGTTGTTGTTGTCTGCAAATCTGTTTGCACGTTTGTCACCTTCACTGCCACCAGAATACTCTCTTCACTTTCTTCCTCGCCAATATGACCAATTCACCTTTATCACCCTCATCACCTTCATCACCCTCACCCTCATCACCCTCATCACCTGGAATTCAAAGTCCAAACTTTGCCCTATCTATCCACTCCTCCTCCTCCACCACCACAACTCGCCAGCTACAGTGCATCCTCGCCGGCGGGCTGACCGGCGCCTTCGAGGCCTGCTGCTCCTACCCGACGGAGTACGTCAAGACGCAGCTGCAGCTGGATGAGCGCAGCACCACCGGCCGTCGGTACGCAGGAATTTTCGACGTAGTTCGGCAGACGGTCAAATCACATGGGCCGCTGGGACTGTACCGAGGCCTCTCGGTGCTGGTGGTCGGCCAGGTGCCGCAGTCGGCGATTCGCTTTGGCGTCTTTGAGGCGCTCAAGAGGCAGTTGTTGTTGCACTTTGACGATGAAAACACTTCAAAGTACAATGGAACACTGCCCGCCCACCTGAAGATGGCCTGCGGCCTGGGGGCGGGCGTCGTCGAAGCGGTGGTCATCGTCACGCCCATGGAGACGGTCAAGGTGAAGTTCATCGACGATCTGAACAGTAAAAAGGTAACTTTTTTTACCTATTTTGTATAAACTGTAATTTTGAACTAACATTATCTTCTTCTATTTATCACTCTCTTTTTAGCCCAAATACCGCGGCCTAGTTCACGGAACTCGGGCCATCGTCCGCGAGCAGGGCCTTCGCGGCACCTACCAAGGCCTGGTGCCCACCATTCTAAAGTACGGCAGCAATCAGGCGATTCGCTTCGCCATGGTCGAGTCGCTCAAGGACTGGTACCTTAAGCGGAAAGAGGGGAAGGAAGATGATAAAAACAACCTCAAATCAATGCCAAAGCAGAAAACGCCCACTTCCGGCGCTGGGGCCGCCGGTGTAGTTCCGCCGGCCATCACCTTCGCCTTTGGCGCCCTCTCCGGGGCGGTGTCAGTGTACGGGAACAATCCGGTGGACGTGATCAAGACGAGGATGCAAGGCCTGGAGGCGGCCAAGTACCGCGGGACAATTCACTGCGCGGTGACCATTCTGAAGAGGGAGGGCGTGACCGCCTTCTACAAAGGCTGCATTCCGCGGCTGGGCAGAGCCTGTCTGGACGCCGGCCTCACCTTCATGGCCTATGACGCCATCATGCAGGTGATTGGAGGTGATTGAAGAAAAGGAAAATAGAGAAAATAAAGAAAGCTACTCGAATGTCTAACCGTTTTGAACAAACAAACAATGGAACTGTTTATTGGCAATTTGGTGGGTTTTAAAAATGTGTGTTTTAAAGAGTGTAAAGTGATTGTTAATAAAAAAAATTGAGCAGTGTTTGATGTTTAGGCTGTTGCTGTTGATGACGAGCATTTCAAGCAGTGTTGTGCTGTGTTTCTTGAAGATCTGTCCGTAAGAAAGGCAAAAATAGTTGTTAAATGATGAGTGAGAGTTTTTGGAAAGTAACTTACTTTTAGTGGGTTGCTTTTGGTGAATTTAAATTAAGTGAACACACAAAGGTTCAGAAAAGAATAAAGTAAATAAAAGTTTTGAAAGAACATGAATAGGAAAATTTAGAATTTGCCAAACAAAGTGATAGAACTGGATAAAGAACAACAGCAGAATAGAGCACAATTTGAAATAAAGAAACGTCTGAAGAAGAAGGTTATAGCCTTAAAAGTTTCAAGTTTGATAGTTCAAGTTGGGTGATTAAATGGATAAGGTAAAAGCTTATGCGATTTGTGTGTGGTTAAGCAATCCGATACAAGCAGAGTGCTACAAAAGGTAAAAGTGTAAAAGATATGATTACGATAAGAAAAGAGAGAGGCAAAGAAAGAGAAAGAAAGAGGCAAAATAGAAAAATCTTTAAAACTAAAGCATTTTCAAGACATCAATGTCAAAGGCGGCAACCATTGAAGATGCCCTGAAATGATTAGCACAAAAAAAGATTTAAAAGATATGCCAAAAGTGGAGATAAAGAAATTGAAGCAAAGAATGGAACAAGTGCAGAAGAAAATAGATGATAAAAAGTGTTGTAAGGAAAAAGAAAATAGAAAAATAAAAGTTTGTAGAAAAACTTAAGGCAATAATAAAAATAATGGCAATAGAGAATGACTACAAAACAGCTTGACAGAATATGAAAATATGCAAAGACTTGCTGTTGCTTCGTTAAACTGCTTGGTGCTTAAAAGTGACTGATTCTGGATTAGATTCACAGTCAATTTTGGCTGCAAAAGAGCTTAGAGATCTCAGGAGACTGACACAGCTTAAAATGCAGATGTTATTTCAGCTGATATATCAGATAAACAAAGAGACAGTTGGCAGGAAGAATAGATAATTTGGCGTAGTGGGAAATTTTGACTAACTGATTCGGTGGTAGGGTAAAGAAGTAAAGGCAGGATAGTAGTAGACTAAATGGAAATAGTGATAGAGGGAGTTAAGTTAGTGATTCTGACAAAAAAGGTCTGAATGTCTTTGAGCAGTTTTGAAGCTTCAAAGTTGATTGTGTAAAAATAGAGACAGAAAAAAGAGAGAACAGAGCTTTGGAAAAGATTTACAAAAAAAGAGTTGTTGTAGTTTTTGTATGCCTGAGGTCAAAATACTTGATTAGTGTTTCAATTTCAAAGGCTGGAAAGTGAAAATAAATCAAGCAAAAGTTATAGGCTTGTTTAGTTGGCAGTTAGAGATTGGAAATAGCTGGAGATCGATTTGCAAAATAGGTGAAAGATAATTTGGAATTTTAAAGTTCAGAGCTGGAAGTTCAGAGCAAAAGTTGAAGGTAAAAGTGGCTGCGCGTGTGTGATAATGAAGAGTGTTTGAGATTGCAGGAACACTCATAAGTGTCATCCAAGTTAACATTGATCACATTGATAAAGACTCATTGTTAAGGATTAAAACTTATGATCAGTCAAGTGGTTTAGTTTAGTCAACGGTGTTGACCCCACTGTGCCAGTTGACATTAACAGTGATAAAACCTGCTGTGTGGGACGTAAAAACAGAGGAAACAAAAGCTCCGAGATAGGTGAGAATCACAAAAGAGTGTGGTAAAATAAACTACTGGAAAAAGTTGGTTAGAGGTAAATGGAATAAGAAAAAAGGAAAGGGAAAGTAGAAGGTGGTTATAGTGATAAGGTAGTGTAAAGTAGTGGGTAAAATAATTGAGATTCTGATTGTAGAGATAGTTAGGTTTAAAAACCATTGTAAATGAAATAAAGAAAGTGTGTGTGTGTGTGTGTGTGTGTGTGTGTACTGGCAGTAGCATAAAATGTCATGGCAGGGCAGGGACTGATACTTTGGCACGATGACCATGATGGTGTCATCGAAAAAAATTGGCAGTTGATGGAAAAGTTGACGCTGTGAGAGGCAGTTTACAATGGACACCAAAGCAGTAGATGAACCGAATGAACCGAACAACAAGGACAGGGCAGCACAAGGAAGGCAGGCAGCAGTGGTAATGGGCAGAAAAGTTTGCAGAGACAAGAGCAAGGGATCAAGCAGAATCAAAAGATGGGGTCAGAAAAGTTGGGCAAATAGAGAATGGTGGTAAACATGGGCAGAATGAGCAGAATGAACGAGAATTGGGCGGCGAATTTGGTGGAGCAAGAGTGGACACTACCAAGAAAGAGAGAGAGAGAGAGAGAGAGAGAGAGAGAGAGAGAGAGAGAGAGAGA
>JAALOO010000909.1_pt1 | contig 23512 bp, 22 predicted proteins | sample 7257641 | NCBI WGS metagenome assembly JAALOO01 (sample SAMN14085613, study PRJNA598686) | mite metagenome | biome: ENVO:01001000; feature: ENVO:01001002; material: ENVO:01001226; isolation source: single female mite from University of Michigan culture on fish food culture... ...
CTCTCTCTCTCTCTCTCTCTCTCTCTCTCTCTCTCTCTCTCTCTCTCTCTCCCGTCCGTCTAATTAAACTGCTGACAGTGACACTTACCACCTTCTCTCTTCCCCCCTCTCTCTCTCTCCTTTGCAGCCATTCAACTGGTAGACCTCGTTTCGAAGAAGCAACAGAAAATAGTCAACCCAACGGGGCGGTCTTTTGTGCACTTTGGCATCGTTCCCGGTCTGGCGCCCAACAACAGCTCACTCTTCTTTCCACCCTCTCCACTGCTGACGCCTCCCGCTATCAGCCCAAAACAGCCGCGACACGTTGCTTCAGTGGGCGATGCAGCGCAGTCGGTGGCACTGACGCCAAAGAAGGTGCAAAAGGTGAAAGTGGTGAAGAAGATCAAGTCATCGAAGAGTGATCAAAAACAGCCAAAGAGACAGCAACAGCAGCAGAATCAGCTTCGGCCAGCTGGACCACCACCGCCAAAGACGTACCAGTATGGCACGTACCACCGGGCAAAACGATGCACTCCGGAAGTCTGCCAACTGCCGGACTGTCGGTGTGGCGGTGTGGACGTCCCTGGTAAGTGGTCATTGGACAGGCAAAAGTGCTATTACTAATTTCCTTTCGTTTTAGCCGGACTTGAGCCACGCGACATTCCTCAGATTGTCCTTCTCACTTTTGATGATTCAGTCAATGATCTGAATCGAGAAATTTACAAGCGACTTTTTGAGCAGGATCGCAAAAATCCAAATGGTTGTCCAATTAGGTAAGGTCATGAATTTGATTAACGCGACATTTTTTCTGATGATTGCTTTTACTTCTTCAGAGCTACTTTCTACGTGTCTCACGAGTGGAGCGACTACAGTCAGGTGCAGAATCTCTACTCAAAGGGCCATGAAATGGCATCGCACTCAATTAGGTACGTTTTGACACTTGAGTACCAGAAAAAAGCTAACAAAGTTTCCCATTGCAGTCACAGTTTTGGCGAGAAATTCTCAAAAGAGCGATGGATGGCGGAAATTGCTGGTAAAAACTTTTAGAAACTTGAATTTGCAAAAAAACCAAGATTACATTTTTTATTTTTTAGGACAACGTGAGATAATGCACCTCTACGGTAACGTGGACTGGAGAGATATCAAGGGCATGCGTGCTCCATTTTTACAGGTAAGAACTAATTTCAAAAGTTTGAGACAAATAAATAAAACTTTGTGTTTTTCAGACGGGTGGCAATACGATGTTTGAGATGCTCAAGGAGACCAACTTTAGCTACGACTCCTCAATGCCCGTTTATGATATCAACCCACCCTTTTGGCCGTACACTCTCGACTATGCACTTGGCCACGAGTGTATGATTGAACCGTGCCCGACAAGCTCAATTCCCTGTAAGCATTATCAAAGTTAATCTGATTGTGAAACCAATACTAAACGACTTTTTCATTTTTTAACCATTAAGCTCTATGGGAAGTGCCCATGATCATGTAAGTGCCGCAAAGATTCTTGATGCACTCAAACCATTTTACTCAACATTTTTTGTTCTAGGTGGGAAGACCTGCGCGGCGGTCGCTGCTCAATGGCCGACGGCTGCTACAACCCCTCGGATGAGCAGGGCGTGTACGACATGGTGAAACTCAACTTCAACCGCCACTACGCCAGCAACAAGGCGCCTTTCAGCATGTTCTTCCACTCGCGGTGGTTCCTCACGGAGCACAACATGAAGGGCTTCATCCGCTTCTTCGATGAGATGCTCGCCATGAAGGACGTCTACGTGGTGACCAACTGGCAGATGCTGCAGTGGATGAGGCGGCCGACGCCGCTCAGTCAGCTGCACCGATTTGCGCCCTTCGGCTGCGATGACCTGCAGCAGCGGCCGCCGCTGTGCAAGGCGCCGCACACCTGCAAGGTCAAGTTCCGCAATGAGATGAGGACGCTGCGCACCTGTCAGCAGTGTCCCCGGCGGTACCCGTGGACGGGCAACAACGGTCTGGAGGAGGACCAGGAGGCGCCCTTAGGAGACCACTAAACGCTGAGCATATTGAGCTGCAGAAGCTGCAACCAGTCATTGGATCATTATTATCAATTCATCCTCATCTTTTCATTCTCTTCTTTCACCTCACCTCACCTCTGCTCATCATTATCATCATCCCTTTCTTTCTTTTCTCTTTCTTTCACTCATCTGTTTGCACATCCACAGCCAAATCTAACACCAACACCCCACTGAGATGTCTGCCCAAAGATCAAGTTGAGCTTTTCAAAGCGAAAACTTTCCTTTTTCATAATGCACTTTTGCCCACCCCCTTCTTCAATCGGACGTCACCACACTGCCTGCCGTCTAGTTACCTGTTGCCTGTGATGCTGTCTCGTTTTCACTTTTTTCTCTTTTTTCCTTTTCACTTTCTTTCTCTTGCTTGCCATTTTTGTCTCACATTTTTTACATTACACACAATTCACACAGCACAGCTTTTTAATTTCATGTAATTCTCAGATTACTTTCCCCTTCTCTTCACTCTTTACAATTACCACTTTTTTCGGTCGGTATCTTATTTTTTTAATATAAAGTTTTTCAGCCTTGTGTACAGAATACAGGAACTTTGCGTATTTTTTCTTTTTACTTTTTTGCTACACTTGCCCCATCCGCATTGCCTTCCTATCAGCTCATTACTTTTTTCCTTCTTTTCCTCCCAATCTGTCGGCGTTTATGTACCAAAGGTGGCACACTCTTCTGCCACTCGATATCACTAACCTACCATCCATCATTGCGGCGTGACATAACTGGGTAAGCATGTTCCCACGTCAGCGCAGCGTTTGTCACAGCAAAAAATGATTTTTCTTTTTGCTATTTATCACATTTCACACTGGCCCTATCTCACCTTAATGATGTGCTACCTTATTATAATTATTGCAATATTTCACACTATCAAATAAACGTGCCTTGCTGATGATCTTCGGGTGCCTATTTTCGTCGTCCAGCAATCTTTCATTTTTTTTCAAATAAAGTGCATCTTCTTTTTTTGTCCACCATGACTATGATTGAGTGCTAATTGTGAAGAGCAAATAAGTGTCTGCAAAAATGATAATAATAAAATTGTTTGCTCTCATTTTTTAAAGAAAGTAGAAATGCAAATAGTGATGCAAACTCATTTGCACACATTGGCCACGCTGGGCATTACGTTTTGTATAATGTGTTTATTTACTGCAAACACATTAATATTTACGGGGTAGTTTGCAAAAAAAAAACTTATCGCTGTTCAATTTGTCCAGACGGCAGTCAAAAAAGGAAATGTGCCTGCAAGCAACTGAGATCTTCAGAAGTGGTCACTAGAGCGGACAGATTTTAATTGACAAGAGAGGCACACAAGCGAAATGAACTCATTCGAAAGTGCATGTTTCGTCTCAAAAATGAAAGTGTATTGAGCGATAAGACTTCTAAATGTACGCAGATAAGAAGAAAGCTCGTTAGTTTTGGCGGTGATCAAACGCGGAGGCTCAATTTCCCTTTTCATTTGATTTTTACAGCGAAAAAACATGACCAGAATAAGCAGTAGAGTTGTAATTAGTGAAGGATGCAGGGATATATGAAGAAGCCGTCACTTGTCAACCTCGTCCTGTGCACTTGACGACAGTCGACTAAACCAGTCTGCCCAACCTCAATTCTGTGCTTCTGCAGTGACACTGAGACATGTTCACAAGCAAACATTCAGTCAGTTCGATAACCCTCCACAATTAATTACCAAGTGACCTTGATGAGGATTCTTTCTGCAGCAGCTGCTGTTGCTGGCGGCACAAAAAGGCTATCACCTACCTAAAGTGCCATTAAAACGAGTTAGAGTTGGCAGATTTTTATCATCATGCTGATTGCAATTTATAGAGGGTATAAAGAGACAGAGGGTGAAAGTGCTCGAGAATTATTTGTCCAGTTCAGTAACGCAGAAATTGCACTTTTTAAGAACTGACTTTTTAGAATTATGTTTTCAAAGCTTACCCTCGTTGTTTGCCTGCTCATTGGCAGCAGCAGTGGCTACGGCCCTAATTGTAAGAATTTTTAAGATTTGACAGTTGATTTTACTAAATTTTGTGTTTTTACAAATCAGATCGAGAACCTTCTGTTTACACTCCCGTTTCATATGCTCCTGCTGACGATCGACAGCAACCACAGCCACAACAGCAACAATTTTTGCACTTTCACCCGCAACACAGTTCCTTATTTGGTCTACCGCCACAACAACAGCCGTCATATCAATATCAGAGCCATGCGCCAAACTTCATTCAGCCACAAACTCCCTGGCCACTGCAAACACCTCCAAACAGCTACTACTGGCTTAATTCTGCACCCCAGCAGCAACAACCATTTCCCAACGGTCAGTCTCCATCTCTGGTGAACTACTTCCAACCTCAGCTGCCCAGCTATCAGCCCAACTCACTCATAGTCATCTACTACCGAGCAAAGGCGGCAACTAAAAAGCCGACAACTTCTGTCGACCAGCAGGTGGCGACGGTGCCACGAATTGAGTCCCAGCCCTCCAGTTCTAATCGTTATCCGAACATTTGCAAGGGTGAAGGCATCATTCGTCACCCAGATGACTGTCTGAAGTTCATTCGCTGTCGTCTTAGCCTGCGTCATCAGGTCTACTACTACGATGTGCGCAGCTGCCCGCTAGGCCTCGCCTTTGATCCTGAGCTAGAATCCTGCAATTACCAAGCTAACGTGACTGCCTGTGCTAGTGAGCCGGAATTAGCTGCTTCATCATCATCACCTGCAACTACAGCCAGTACTGCTGATGATGCCCAACAAAAGCAGACAGCGCAAACCTTGCTCACCTATCACAGTGAACTTCCTGAGCCGGAAAAAGTCGGTGAAGAATCAGATTCTTCTTCAAACAATCCGTCACTGTACATGGTCAATTTGCCACAACCTCTGAGTGAAGACTCAAACACACAACTGGTAATGGTTTCTGTTAGTCCTGCTCTTGTAGTCTAACACAGTTTTTATTAACTTAGGAAAGCAATTCGGCTGTTGTTTCAACAGTTGATGACAACTCCCGTCATGCTGACACTGCCGATTCTTCTCTCGCCTCTGTTCCACTGGCTGGAAAAAATGCCGACGGTGGTGATGTCAGTGGCATGAAGTCCCCTCCACCAGCCACCAAAACAGGCAAGAAACCACCGCAAAGTGGCACAAAGAAGAGTCCTTCTCGAAAGGTGGGCACCAAACGTCCTCCAACAACTGGAGCCATCAAATTGGGTTCCACCAAATCAAAACCAATTGTACAGGAAAAGGAAATTTTACCTGCAAGAAAAACTCAGAAAGTGGAGTCTTTCACTATTGGTGACTCGGTAGAGAGTGCTCGCATGATGCTTGATGATGAAGACATCATTGAAGATGCTGACCAGCAGCCAATGGCCAAGGCTACCTTTCAGAAAACGGTGGACAGTAATGTGGCTGTCACAGAAAACGTCGCACCCGCGCCCACTTCTGATCATCAACCGAGCCGATCCAGTGTGCACTACGAAGACGAGGAGGAATCTTTGGCTAGTTCAGTTTAACCAAAATTGAGACACCAATTTCTTTTTCACTTTGTAGCAAACAAATAAAAGTTCTAATGTAAACAACTGTTTACCAGTTCTATTTTTAGAACAACTTTATTTTCAACAATGCCAAACAGAGGGTTTATTTTCAAAGTAAAACACAAAAAAAAGTTCATCTGAGGTGTTCTAATTTGCTTGATTTAGAAAACTCGCCAAGTTTGCAAACCAGTCAATCAGCAGCATCTTTGCAGGTGATGCCTCGAGCTCCCCGTCGTGGTGCTGCTCGTCGTCGCGCCAACCAAAATTTGCCTGGCAATCGACGAGGTCGAGGTCGAGGTAACCCAAGGACGGCTCGTGGTAGTGGCCGCGCACAGTCCTCATCCTCAAGAGGCGCTAAAACCTCCGGAATCAGTGGGTCGGGTTCCAGCGGCCGCTTCACACCGTCTACCACTCCTACTTCCACCTCTTCCACCTCCTCCTCCTCATCGGCGGCTGCACTGGCCATTCTGCCCAAGTTCAAATGGGCATTGCGTCCGGTGGAACCGGTCTCGGCGAAAGCCGGCCAAGAAATGGCTGCCAAACTGCGCACTCTCGTCTTTGCCACCTTCAACCAAACGGGCAGCACTGGTCAGCAGGTAATTGCGTGTTGATGTTTATCAAAAAAAACTATTTCTAACCTCCTTTTCTCTCTTTTTTTCTTGTGCAACTGCAGAGCAACTTTTCCGAACTGTACAGTCACGTGCACAAGATGACCGTGCTGAAGAGCCGCCCAACGGTGTATCAGGTGGTCCAAGAGTGTCTTAAGCAGTGGTTCGACGCTTTCGCCACCAGTCTGGCCTTTTCAAGTCGACGTGAACCGGGCAGTGTAATCAGCTCGGCCTCTGCAAAGGAGATCTTCGCCTACTATGATGCCTTTTTCGGCGGCACTCTCGTCAGCCTTTCCGCAGGCATAAGCTTTGCTGAGCGCCAGGCAAAGTACTGTGAAGAGAAGAAGATGCTGCTCAGTGAGCTAGCCTCCCGGTGCTTCACCCAATCGGTTCTGTGCCGTGAACCGGTGAAGCAGTACATTACCGAAATGGTTCAAGTTTTCTTCTCGCGAATAAGGGAGCTTTTCAGCAAAAACCTCCTGAGCAGCACTGCCGATGAAGGTGTTGTAAGCAAGGCGGCCATCAATGAGTACTTTGCCTCAAACATTGCCAGTCATGAAGAGGTCATCCTGATGTGCAATCTCCTGAAAATGCTCGTCAGACTCGACCCGGTGAACCTCAGCATTTTCCACCGATTTGTGCAGTTGCCGCTTGCGCTGAAAAGTGTGGCTTTGAGCCAACGATTGGCCAGTGAGCAGCTGAAGATTATTGAGCAAACCAAGTCCATAGAGAAAGATGGCACTCTGGTCGTCATCCACTACCTGCACTGGCTGACCAACTACCTCACTGTGGACCAGCACATTCTTGAATCGCAGTTCGGTTTTGACCGACGGGCTGCGGAGATGCTGGGCGCCATCTCTGCTCATCAAATGGCCAAACTGAAGATGGCTCCGCTCATCATCGGCCACCCAGCTGGCGGCTTCAACGTCCTCCTCATCAGTGGGGATCGTCCCAAACTGGCCGCCCTTTACCGCCTCCTCGTGGGCCTGCACAGCCGTACCGGTCAGTCGGCTCTGCTGAAGGACATCGAGCAGCACATTGAGCAGCACTTTGTCCAGCTGAAGGGCACACTCAGCTCAAAGTTCAACTTCAAACGGCGCACCGATCAGGTGGCCTTTGCCGAAGAGCTGCAGGCGCTGAAGCACAAGTGGGACGGCATTCTCCGAGAAGTCTTTCCCATCAGCTCAGCTGACACTAGGCCTGAAGTGGGAACTGAGAAGATCGACCAAATCGTCTTCCTCTTCTTCCACAGCACACTACAGTTGGGGGAGGCAGTACCACAAGCGCTCGCCTTCTACATGCACAACCTGATGCTGGTGAAGATGATGAGCTGCTCCAGCAGTAGCAACCGAAGCACCAGCAAGCCGTCTTTGCAGGAGCTGAACAATCAGTTTCTGTCCTGTGCCACCCTTCCTTCCTGGGCAGTCAAGCTGCTAAAGTTCCCCATGTCCGTCAGTCAGGTTGAACGCTTCGCCGCCCTGTACCACCTGCTGACGCTGCTGCAGTACATGAAGGACGCCAACAGCTTCTTCGAGTACTGCAAGCACTTTTTCTGCACTCGTCTGCTGATGAGTAGTGCAGTGAAAGGAGGCGGTGGGGGAAGTGGCAGCAACACCGCCTGCATCTTCAGCCTGAACCAAGAGCTGACGTACTTTGACTTGCTCATCGAGGAGATCAAGCGCGTCTTTGTCGACGGCGTCTTCTCCGTGCCTAAGTCACCGACTGGCGAACTTCTGCACAAGCAGTTCACCCAGAATTTGGGCGACTTTCAGGCAATTTGCAAAAGCTGGATCAACTCGGAAAAGGGCTACAGGGGCTTTCTGGACTACCTGCAGCAGCCGCAGCAACAGCCTCAACCTGTGGTCGACTCCTTTCGCATCGCCAACCTGGGCACCTGGAAGTTGGCGACCTTTGAGCGCTGTCAACTGCCCGCCCCCATGGAGGCCCACTTCCGGGAAGTGGAGGCGCTGTACCAGGCAAAACACAAGGGTCGTCGCCTGATGCTGAACACGGCTGCCGGCAAGGCCACTATCAGTGCCGCCTTCTGGAAACACGCTGACGCCCAGCCACTCAGTCTCAGCCTGTCGCTGCACCAGTTGGCCATTCTCGAGCAGTTTAACCACGCAGCAAACAACAGCAGCAGTAGCAGTCTCAGCTATGAGCAGCTGCTCAAAGGAGGTCGCTTTCAGGTGGAGAACAACGCCAAGCTGGCCATCCTCTCTCTCGTCTACTGCGGCCTTCTCAAGGTGATCGGCCTCAGCTCCACCCCGGCCAGTTCTGCTCTTCAGGTGCTGAAGTTTGCCGTGGACGACAGCCAGCACTTCTACAACGCCAACAAGGAGCTGGCAACGGACGGCAAGACCAAGGACCTGTCCACCTTTGAGCAGGTCAACTTCTGGTCAGGCGAAGGCCGCACTGTCGACCTGAAGACGAGCAAGCTGATGGCCGCTCTGGGCGTCTCTGCAGTGGACATTCACCTGGAGGCGGCGGAGAAGGCGGTGGAGGACGTCTACGCCAACTGCTCAATCATTCTGCGCCGTCGGCATCAAAATCTGGCAATTCCCTTTGACTCTGCTGACGATGCCGTTGCTGGTGCCAGTTCGAGCAGTGCAGTCCATCACAGCATGACTATCATCAGCTGTGTCGACACTGCCCTCGACCGACAGGTGAAGATTGAGGCGGCCACTGTGCGAGTGGTGAAGCAGGCACGGCACTTTAAGTCCATGTCTGAGCTGTATCAGGCGATCAAGGAGCACCTCTTCACCACCTCCAAGGCGCCCTTTCCGCCCACTGACAGACTGACCCTCGATGAGGTCAACACCATAGTGGTCGACCTCATTGACAAGAAGTTCATCAAGCGCACCCCGAATGGCGGATTTGAGTACTTGCTTGAATGAGCTGCCGCTTTGCTGCGGCAACTTGAATTTGCCAAATAAACAGACGTTTTCTGCGTTTTAGTTTTAGTTTTTTACTGTCAGTTTTGGCAACTTTAACGCATAAAAATTTTTATTTCATATTTTTTCATCTTTGATCTTATTGTGTTTTCATTTCTCAAACATTGTGTGTAACATTCAGTGAGTAACTACTGTTTTAGGTTGTAGGAGCTGATCATGTCCAGTGCCTGAAGGAACATTGACTTGAACTTACCTGTTCTCTGCTTTAGCGCCTCAGCGTCCATGCCCTTCACTGGTTCGTCGATCTGTTTCCACATGTCAGCGGGAAAGTTTTTGGAGCACTGCTCTGACGTCTTCAACTGGGCGCAGAAAATGTTCACCGTGTCATCGCTCACCTCATCCAGTGTATCGTCCCAGAATCGGGCATTTTTATCGTGACACAGGTTGGTATTCTGTTCGCTGATGCATCGCTGGAACTCGTGGAAGATACAGCAAGTTGACTGGATGCCTGTTTAGATAGTTTAACAATTTTTATATTTTCTCTACTTAATTTATAATGCTACCTTTCTCTACGTCGACCTTCAGTTTCAGCAACTCTTGCATTCGGTGGAACCACTTGTCTTCGCACTGGTGGAACTGCTCAAAGATGGCCGGGTCTTCAAAGCACTTATTATGCTCTATAAAGTCTTTACTGTAGTCTGGGTCATTGCATCGTTTATTGTAGTGGTCCTTGACGCTTTTCATGATGCTCTTTGCCAAGGCAGCGGGTTGTGCTTCAAGGCACTTGTTTGAGTAGTCAATCAAACAGTCAACGCCGTCTTTGTATGTTCTACAAAAACAAAATGTATGTTTTAGTGTAAGAAGAAAAAGCAATGGTAATGAGTTTGCCGGTGCACAAACTTTGGTGCCCTTTGTTTTAGTCTATTCATACGGACTCATTTTTGTTCACTCACTTACTTGCAGTTTTCATCAAAAGCTGCCTGGTTGCTGTTTGGCTTCTGTGCTCGATTGCCGAAAAATTGCACCTAATTGAGTGGAAGAAGACATTGTTTTATTAACTTGAATCATTAGTAACTGGAGCAAGCATCTTTGTATTTTCCCTTTTTCATTGTCAAACTTGTCACTTGCCTCTAAACCACAGGTAACATCAAGGTGTGCTAAACTGTCACAATCAGCACGAACAGACGGCAGGCCCCAGGAGACTGTCAATACCAGCACTACAGTAAAGAAACAAAACAAAACAAAACATGAAGCAGAAAAGGTACACTTCGTTGAGTCTAGTTAAATTTGTTTCACAACCAGAAAATAACTGGTTGTTTCACTTACCGGTGACTACAAGTGAAAAAGCCATTTGCAATTGTTAGTGGGGCCAAACTGTGCTTGTTTGTGTGTGAAAGTATGTTTGCCAAAAAAATATTTTTAAACTGTATCCTGCATTCACAGATGACGATAATGATGGTGGTACAGCAGCGCAGTGTTCTTCAGTACGACAGTCAGCTATTGTTTTCCATTGATTCATTCAGATGCCTATTTATATTAAATCCAGCCACCGGTTTCCTCTATCCATTGTCAACTGTGTTGCCGTCGCCGTCGTCGCCGGTGCAGCAACTGCAACAAAAACAACAACAGCAGCAGCAGCAGCACCGGTGACAATGGCATTCATTAGGCGTCCCATTGCGGCCAGTACTGTTCAGCATCATCATCATCAAAATCGTTCTCATCCTCATCTAGAAGCAGACATCTACTGGCAGGCAGGCTACCTCCCAATTTGCCGGCGCCCTTTAATTAGATGAAGGCCTGCACACGGACTCTGAAATTACAACATGTCTTCTTTGCTTCCCACGTCTGCCCTGCCTCGATCGATGATTTATATAGAGGCGCCCCCTCAGTCTGCTAATGATTTATTAATATCGCACCACATGCCACCAAACTACCGTCCATTGCTGTTTGAGCCCCAGCTTCAGTTTTGTTTTTTTCGTTGCTCGTTGGGCAACCAGAGTTTTTGGCCAATGCTGCGTGTGCTTTCCTATCTTAATTATCGTTCAATCGCATGTCGTGATTATTTTACCATTTTGTTTTATACTTTTTTTCCAATATTTTTTAGTATTAGTCTTTTGCTATTTAAGCTTTTGTTTATGTGTGCTGCTTTACTAATGAAATTTTTTATGAGTTTTTAAATTGTTGCATCAAGCTTAATCTTTGCTGACATGTTAAGATTTTTAAAAACCGTTATCACCTAAAGCTGAGATTTATTGCTTTTTTTAAAAAAAACTGAATGAATGATTAATTGTTTTTATTAGTTGCTTAATTATAATGAAAACTTGCCGATTTTGAGTTTATAAAAAATTTCAATGAGACTGGCATTGTGTACCCTTTTTGAACTTATGATTTTAAGATAATGAATACTTTTTATCTGCACTAACAAGTCAGATGTTAAAATTTTAAAAAAGGTTTTTTTGTAAACTTTTCTGTAGAAAAAACAAGAAGAGGCAATAAAGCAACAGCAAATCCAATCGCTCAACTGGCACTAATCGATCAAGCGCGTGCTGATTTGTTAATTATTTAATTATCTGTTTTATTTTATTGTGCAATACATTTCTAAACAAATTCATTAGTAAATTTTCATTTTATTTGTTTTATTTTAGCCTAGTAGATGGGGTGCCGATTCCGCCGGTCGTTGAATAAAAAAATGAGTTTGGCAATTTTGTACAGTAATCAATCTTTTTAACAAAACAACATTTTCCAGCGTGTGTGAGATTTTTAATTTTAAAATTTAATTTAAATTGTAATTTTAAACCAACTGTAATTTTTATTTGTTTAGTTATAAAATTTTTATCAATTTAGCATTCTAGCGAGTTAATTGAATTTCCAATAAAATGTTAATATTTTTTTGTGTTTGGTAGAAGATAGTTTCAGCAAACAAATGTTTGTTTTACAAGCATTGTCTGTTTCACCGCCTGCCTGCCTTCTGGTGATTTATTTCTCGTTCTTTGTATAAGTGATTTTTGCCATCAGGCTTCACTTGAGGACGATTAATTTTGCCCGATTTTTTGGGCACAATCACCGAGTGTACAGCAGCAGTTCTCTTGCATGTCTCCGTAGTGTTGGCAATGGCACTAATTACGGAAATTACTTGCCAGCTGGGATTTATCATGAGCCTCATGCCAGGCCAGAATGAATGCATGTCAAGCAGCCTCTCTTTCCTTTCCCTTTCACTTTCAGTCTTTGCAAGCCATTTGCATTTTTAGTAGCAGTCATTTGTATTCGTTGCTTATTCACACAATTTACCGGTTGTTGTCACACAGACAGCACACAGGCGACATTTTCACTTTTTGTCCGCATTTTCCTTACACTTATCAGCGCGAGCGAGATTCAGAGTGCAATTTTTTCTCATTTGCAAAGTCGCTAATTATGTTTGTAGTCCAATATGCTTTTGAGACTACTTTTATGTTTTGCTGTACAAAACGGTACTATTTTTGCATGGCAAAGTTGGGTAGAAACACACAACGAGCTTGAACAGTGTTAGCTTGCACATACATTGCAAATGGTATTGCATTGTTTTAGAAGCACAGAACAAGCACAGAAACACGCGTTTCTCTCAATCAGTGGCCATTTAGCCGACGATTTCTGTCATATGATAACAGGCGAGCATGCTTGTCAATTGCTGGGAATGTACAGTGATCGCATCGGGTGATGCTCGATAGCCTGTACAATACAATTACTTTCAAAAAGGAGGCTCTTCCCTGCCTTCGCTGCCTCCTCGTTGCCTCAAAGATGGCCTCGATCGCTTATTACGATCATCACCAGCAGTGGCGTCATGCTGCTGGCGCTGCTGCCACTGCTGGTCAATGGCGGCAACAGTTTGCCAGTGACTGGTAGGCACAGACAGAGCAAGCGGCAGACAGCGGCACAGCGGCTCACTATCAGACGTGCACAGCGAGTCATTTCACTGGCGAAGCATCTCTCCCACTCTCTCTCACTCACTCTCATTGGGCAAACGGCAACTCTCTGGCCGAAAACACGTTTTATCCTCTCATGTGCTTCGTGGTATCGCCGAGTTGCTGTCGATCTGTCCACATGTGCTCAGCACAACACACCAAGGCACTCACCACATTGTGTTCTCCACTTTCTTCACACTGACACAGTGAAAGTGATCGCTTTGTGCCCCTCTATCCACCCTATCCATCTACCCATCCGTCTGGTGGCCTGTCTACTCCCTTATCACTGACGTCTATCTACGGTATCAGCAAAATACAAAGAAAGAGGGGAAGATTGAAAAGTTGCATTACATACTTGTCGTTTCCACTTCCATCCACCCGAAACCTGAACCAGTGACTGCTCAGCAGCAATCCACTCCATCAGTCGATCGTGTCAGCTCTCTTTCTCTGCTTTCAACTCTCTACAAGACTGTTCAGTTGTGTATAAAACTGCCGTCACACAAGGAAACAGAGACTTGTTACTCTTTCTCTCTTTTCGGTGTCTTCACCAACATTAACTACCATTACCAGCACCACCAAAGAGCAGCTCTCTAAGAACATGTCAAACACTCCGTACACGTACAACTTCAATCCTGGCCCAGCGAAGGTGCCCAAGGAGGTGCTGCAGAAGGCTCAGGATGAGCTGATCTACTATCGAGAGTCGGGCATCAGTGTCTTCGGTAAGCACCCGACTAGTAATTGCCTGTGTGTATGTGTGCACCAGAACTTTCCAAAACACACAGTGCTGTTATTCTCCATTCTCACTCTTAATGTCCATTGTAATCGCAACTGTGTTCTTTTTATTGCCATTTTCTCTTTTTCTCTTCCTTGCACAGAAATGAGCCATCGATCGCCTGAATTTGAGGGCATCATCAACAACGCTGAGAATTTACTGCGCGAAGTACTGTAAGTGACTGTTTACTTAACCCTCTTCCCATCCTCCTCCCCATCCTCTTCTTTAGCCAAACAGTTTGCTGTGGTACGACAATTGCTGTCGTCGTGCTAACGGCCGCTGAATGTCAGGCGAAAGTCATTTTCAGGCTTAGCCGCAACTGCTGTTGACTGTTGCTGAAGCTGTTAATTTCATTATCACCATGCAGTCAGTGCAGAGTAAGAAAGAGAGTGAGAAAGAGAAACTGAAGGCTGGTGACAGTGCCAGCTAATTGCGATTAGCCTAGTTGATATGGACAGAGGCACTTTCAGTGTTCCCCAGCAGCAGCAGCAGTTTCTACGAAAAGAGTGCTTGCCCAAGCAAAGCTTCTCTCTTTCGATTTCGCTTTCTCCGACTATCTTTCTGGCAATTTCACCCACTACTACTACTACTACTACTACTAGGATCACCCAGGGTAATCGGCAATTGACTGTCGATTGTTGTGTGTCTTGTGCACAGTCTTCAAAATAATAATGAGGAAGTTTCGATGGAAAATGCTCGGTCCGTCTGCAGACGGCAGCCGTAGCAGTACACTCACGTCATCGTAATATGTTTTCATTATACGGTGCGCGATCAGCAAAACAATTTGCTCCTACTGCTCCTACTACTAAAACTGCCGTAGTGAACAGTTATCACAAATTCGTTCCTTTTCCTCGTTTGCTGTTTGTTTCATTCATCTCATATTTTTTCTCTTCTCTTTTGACCCGCAGAAACATTCCCAGCAACTACCGAGTATTATTTCTGCACGGCGGCGGCACTGGCCAATTTGCCTCCATTCCGCTGAACCTCACTGCCCCGGGCGAGAAGGCTAATTACGTGATCACTGGCGCCTGGTCGGAGAAGGCGGCCAAGGAGGCGGAGAAGTACATCAAGGTGAACCGAGTTAATCCTAAGCCCGCCAAGTTTGTCTCCATTCCCGATCGAGCTACCTGGAATGTGAGTGTTGCCATTGCTTTTTCTTTTACTTGCTTTCCTCAACTTTTTGCACACTGGCTGCTGTCCAAAGAAAGCTGCTGATGCTGTGGCAATATGATTAATGAACAACTTTCATGCTTGATTATTTGCCTTCTCTTTTATGGCTCCCATTCTTTCTTTTCTCCCATTTCTCTCTTTAGGTCGATCCAGAGGGCAAATATTTGTTCTACACCGACAATGAAACCATTCACGGCGTGGAGTACCCCGCTCCGGTGGCGCCCTTCAGCGAGAACATGCCCGTTGTCTTCGACATGACCTCCAACTTCCTCACCCGCCCGGTGGATGTGACCAACTACGGCGCCATCATCGCCGGCACGCAGAAGAACGCCGGCGTCGCCGGGCTGGCCATTGTCATCGTCCGCGATGATCTCATCGGTCGACCGCAGACCATCTGCCCCTCCATCCTCGACTACAAGGTGCTGCTGGCCAATCAATCGCTCTACAACACACCGCCCACTTACTCGTAAGTAGGGAACAAAAAAGCAACAAGAGCAGCAGCTCATGCAACTCACTTGATCACTGGGCTCATCCGGGTGCAGCAGTCTCTCTTTTCAGCGATTCAGCGCAATTTCCTCTGAAATGCGTGCTGAGCCCGGCTATATCGACTGATTAGCTAATCAATTCTCCGCTTTCCTCTTTTTCCTTTTTCTTTCTTCTCTTTCACCCCTTTTCTTGCAAAATGCTTTCATTCTCTTTTCTTTTTTCCTTCTCCCCCCTCTAGCATCTACATGACCGGCCTTTTCCTGCAGTGGATCAAAGATCAGGGTGGCCTGGAGGAGATGTCTCGGCGGGCTGATGCTCGCGCCAAGCTAGTCTACGACGTGATCGATCAGTCGAATGGCTTCTATTCGTGCGCCGTGGAGCCCACTGCTCGCAGCCGCGTCAATGCCTGCTTCCGCGTCGGCGGCCCGTCCGGCGACGAGGCGCTGGAGAAGAAGTTCTTTGAGCAGGCAAAGGAGCGCCGTTTTGTCGGCGTCAAGGGCCACCGCTCGGTGGGCGGCGTCCGCATTTCCATGTTCAACGCCTGTCCACTGTCTGACGCGCAGACCATTGCCGACATGATGGTGCAGTTTCAGAAGGAAAATCAGAAGTAGCTGATTTTACTCCCCAAAAGCACTCGATTTGCCCTTTTCAGCTGTTGTTTTTACTGATAAATTGCTAGGACAGCACTATTGCAGCAACCAAGTTCATTGTCCCATCCGTTTGTCATGTGTAAATGTGTTAGTGTGCTTTGCTTGAGCAACATCCACAGCACACACACAAGTAAATAAATCGAAAGCAAATTATTAATAATGTAATCGATGATTAATCTCGTCACTGGAAGTGACAGAAACTGACGGTGATGGCCTCCTTCTTTCCTTCTTCTCTAACAGGCCAGCACTTAATTAATGGCCATTTGTCTGGCATCAGAGTACAATAGACTGACACAGAGAGTGCAAGAAGGTACAGCAAGATAGCGGGAAAGACCACAAGTCCAGTGTCGATTGCCGATTTGCCCAACAGCAGCAGCAGCAGCTGGTCTGTTTGCTCACAGAACTGCCCAACAACAAGTAGGGCACATCACTGCTTGATCAACACACACACTCACACTTTCAGCAACGGGCAAATCACCAGCTTAGAGAATGAGTGTGAATAGAGAGCTTGTTGGCAGACGGGTAAGTCCGCTAAGTTCCCTTCTATTTCTCTGTGCTATTTCACTCATCCCACTCAGCCACTGAGCTTCTGTCAGCTGTTTTCAGCAAAAGCTTCCCTTCTCTGCAGTAGAGCTGCCCTTGAGTTCTTTGGGTGCAGTAGTTGTCATCATCAGTAAGCAACGGTTCTCCTTGCAATTGTACCCGAATGTCGCATTTGGACAGTCGCAAGTGTCAATTGTGAGAGAGCGTCGATTGAGTTATAAATCAAAATTTTCCCAGAGGAGCCTAGTGTTCAGGGTGCCACTGCCATCAGCACACTACCATTACCACTGCTACAATGCTCACCACTGCGACCACTGCTCAGCGTGATGTCCCTTAATGGACAGTTCCTATCTCCCAGTCTCTTTTCTGGTGTTGACCTTTTGTGCAAGTCCATTTTAATTGCTCTCTCTCTCTCTCTCTTTCTCTTTCTCTTTTCTACAACTTTGGAAGCTTCAACAACAACGGCAGTTTCTCCTTCTATACCACTACTACTAAAATATCCTCTTCTTCCTATTTCCCTTCTCATTCACTGTCTCTAAACCATGTGTCCCACTCGCTGTGTGTGGTGTGCCCCATAAATATTCGTTAGTGTCTTAACAGCCCCTAACTGCCCACTCCGTACTCCAGTGCATTATCACTTCAGTCAGCTCACTAAAGTGTACTGCAGGCATACTGCTGGCTACTCTGTTGACCTTTTGACATTTTTTGCCAGTTGCAGTACAGGACGGCTTCAGTCTTCTCTAAAGTGTCATATTCTCTGTTCTCGTACGCCTTGATAAATACCGTGTCTAGGGCAGTGTGTTGAGCATTTTAATTACACAACGACAAACACACTCATAGTTACAGTCACACTCGACACGGGTATTTATCAGCAGAGTTTGTACGGCTGAGTAAACAGGCAGAATGTGTGTGCGGTGTCGAGCAGTTGTGTCCGAGATGCTTGAATCCGTCCGTCCGTCTGTTTGTTAGCTCTGCTTGTTAGCTTCTCCTGGGAAGTGAATCACCAGCATCAGCAGCATCAGCAGCATCACGAGGAACCAGAGCAGCAGTGGCTGTGCAATGTGGGGCAGAGGGAAAGCGCGCCTGTAAGTGAATAGTGGACAACTGTAGACGCTGCTCATCGAGACTTGTGAGTATGTGAGTTTTGACGATACAGCTCAACGCTGAATTATGAGATCGATTTTTTCCAGTCCTAGGAGGAGCGGGAAGGAAAAGTGTGCCAAAAGTGGCAAGAATCATGCGACCCACTGATTGGCAATGCCATCCGCACACATACCACACTTTTGTTGTACGGTTTGTACTTTACAAGAGGACAAGTTGGTGTGCATGTCTAGTGCTTGTCTGCATTTTTTTCTTTTTTTTCTTTTTTCTGTTTTGACTTTACACTTCCACTCACTGCTGGTACTTGATGCCATTTGGTAGTGTAAAACACTCGAGAAAAGTGTTTATTTGATGTAATGTCTACCTATTTGTTTGTGTTGTGCTACTTGTGCTGACAGCAACATTGACGGCCTGTGTAATACATGCTTTGAATTGTTTCACATTAATCATCCACGCTTGTAAAATGATAACAAAGCTAATAGAGTTGGAGTGAGAACCAGAGAGGGAAACGCTTAAGAAAAGAGGGTGTTGTTCATCACTTGAAAACTCTAAATGACACTTGCGGGAAAAAAAGAAGAAAAAAAACATAAAATTGTCCTAGATAAAAACTCCAGAAAAAGCGACAAAAACTGCAGGATGAGAAAAAAACTATTGCTCGTTGCGCCGGGCGCCATGAATTTTGGTTTTGGAGAAATGGCCCTTAACACGCAATCATTTGCCTGCAACAAACTGAATGACTGGCTGGTTGTATGTGTCACCATTTGGTGATGTTGTTAATGAAAATTAATAGAGAGCCGACCGCAATGTGCAAGGCCACTGGCGTTTCTTTTTTCCCCTTTGCCTTTTACATTCCTTTGCTGTTGCTTGTGTCCTCCTGCAGCATTACCACTTCTTGCACGTCCTTCATCTGCTTTATGTTGTGTACCCTCTCTTTTTCTTTTTTTCTGATGGTGTGTTTCTGTTCTGTTACTGACAAATTTTCTCTGTTTGTCTAGTGCAGTGCAAACAAAAAATCGACACAAAAAAACGACAGCAACAGCAACAACAACCGAAGCAGAAGCCAGACACTCGCCAAAATGCACTGCGGCAAAGACGCCTTTGATGGAGGCAGCGCCGATGATGAACATTGAGTTTGCGGCTGTTGATGAAACAGACAAAAAGAAAAAACTAAATTAGTGAGTGAAAGGAGTGAGAAGAAATGATGCTGCACGAGTGCTGTTGCTGCTGTTGCTGCTTTTTCGACCACCACGACCAGTGAATGACTGTTGATGAAGTTGCCGGGGACATTGTGCGGTTCTTTCAAGTTTTTCCTTCTTCTAGTGCACTATGTTTCTTGCTTCTATGCCGACAAATTAATTCATTTAGGAAAAAGCAAATGATGATGTTGAGTGCTGAGTGTGTGTCTGTGTCTGTGTGGGTTTGAGTGTTTTTCTCTCGGTATGTGTGTGGCGCAATTTGAAAATGCAAACAAGCAGCAGCAGCAACCTCTCAATGAATGCCTGCAACCAGTGATGGCTGTATGGTTCTTTGAAGATGCTATTTCTCTTCAACACCAGTGTTTTTTCTAGTTTTTGGCATTCAAATAAAATAAGAATGCGACAGAGAGTGCTTGCAGAGTGCCGATTGTACGAAAAGTGCACTGTCGCCCTAATGTGCTAATAAAGCAATTGAAATTAATTAATGAAAAGCCTCTTTGTCGTCGTCGTCAAGAAATTGGTAAATGGTAGTACTTTCTTCTTTTTTCTTTTAACACAACAGCAGTCAAACAACTGTCACTCAGTCAGTTGGTCAGTTGGCAATCAGTCTAATGTCCTTAGCACCCGCCTACTCACTACGGTATTCGGTCGGCCATTACTCCATTAGGCTGGTGGTAATGCCAGTGATGCCACTCGAGAGTCATCATTAGCGACTGTCTCTTTTTCCTCTTTTTTCTCCTTTCCCTCTCCTCCCTCCACCCTATGTCCAGCTGGCAGACGCTGAGTGAACCTTCTTCAATCACGACCTCTTTTTCCGTCCTTGTACGTGCGTCTTTTTGTGTGCCAAACATAGAACATTGTCTCTTTTAGTCTCTTTTCTCTTTGCTACTTCAAGAGACAATTGGACACGAAAGCCAATTAGGCTCATAAACCGGAACACTGCTAATTCGTCACTCTACCACACACACACACTGCCTTCCCTCACTTGCACCGGACTGTTTTGTCGACTGATAAACAGTCAATTTGGCATCTTTTTGCGTGTTTGTCGGCGTGCGTTTGCCTGGTAAATGGCAACCAGTCCACATGCACACACACATACTGAAACATTCATTGCTCACGCACAACATAACAGCAACGTCTAGAACTGCTGCGCCATACAATAAATTAGCCGTCTCACTTGCATCATTCAGTTAGAGTGCGTGTTTGAAAAGGAAAAATGCAATTTGTTTGTAGTGCACTGTTGACGAACAAAAGTGTACTGTCCAAGTGTGCTTTTTCTAGAAACAAAGTTGTGATCTGTAAGTTCAAGAGTAAGAAGAATGAAAAAAAAGAAAAGTAGAAGGCAGTTCAAGTTGAATAGCAAATTCTCTTGACCATTGAGAAGTGGCAGTGAAGCAAGCAAACAGGCGGAAATCAGTTGCGCACTGTTGCCAAACAAATTGTCACTGTTTTTCTGTTCTGTGCACTGTCATTTATCATTAGCAACACCAGCCTGGTGCACTTGAAGTGATAATAAGCTGCTTAGGCGAGTTGCCTTTCAATGAGGTGCAAGCTGGGGACTGTGAAAAAAACTGCATTAATGTTTAAATGTTTAATGTTTACTATTTACTGCGATAAATATTGATTCTAATTGGCGCTTTGGAATTATCATTCACCATTCTCAAAAACACGCCTAAGTCTTAGAAAGAAAAAGATTTCTTTTTTGAAAAGCAATCTCTGTTTCTGTTTTATGATTTCTTCGTACAAGTTAAGTTGCACTGACAAAGTTTTAATGCAAAAAACTTGAGTGCAACAGAATGGCGGCGACTTGATTGGCCTAAGCCACACTTGGCCACTCTGCACTTTCACTTTCAATAAGACACTGTCGTGCTCTTATCGTGCGACTGTTGTTGTCGCTAGCTTGGCCGTTCCTATCTCCTCTTGGCCAAATGGTAATGAACGGCGGTAGTGCTGCAGCGTCAATTACAAGAGAAACAATTATAGAGGAAAGAGAAGAAAAAGAAGAGAGCCTCTACGGTAATGCCACTGTTGCTGATAAATTAGATGTCCTTCTTCTGCACTACAGTGCACGGAAGATACCTGCTGTTACTGCTGCTGTCAGACTGTGATCCTACAGGGGGTTGCCATTGCCTGACACATTTACTAGGCAAACAGTAACTCAACTGCTGCTGCTGTTGTCTCTTGACACTTTTCTTTTTTCTTCCAAAAAAGGCAAGCTTTTTATTTTTTTTTCAACGAACAATTTGGTTGCCGAGTCGCAACTAAAATTTTTCTTTACTTTTTTCTCACTAACTTTGATCGATCATGTGCTTTTTTCTGCTTGACATTTACAACTTGCTAAGCTTGAAACTTTTTTACTGAAAAAAACTTACAAGTTCTCACAATGTTAAAATATTAACAAGTTTTTAATTCTGGCAAAAGGGTTAAAAGAAAACAAAAAAAGTTCAATAGATTTGGTATAAAAAGTGAATTTGTCTTTATTGTGAGACTAATTGAGCCCAATCGATGCTAATGGCAGCAAGGGCAACGGCAGTTGCCGCAACTGTTCTGTAGGTTTGCATTCGTTAATTGCAACGGCAGTGATTTATTAACAATGGCTGAAGTGGCGTTTTTATTATTTGCCTGGCTACTAACAGTAACAACCAAACCGTCGCCACTTTCATCGCCTTCCATCAGCACATCTGTCAATCGGCCCTAAATTGTGTTCGGGTAACGTTTTTTTAATTTTTTTATAACAGCGTTTGTTTCAGTTTGTTTTCGTTTAGTTTTTTGTGTTTGCAATTTTGTGGTTTGTCAATTGGCGTCAAAACTAAACAACGCAGCACAACTCAAGTCAGTTAGTCAGAGTGGAAGCAGCAGCTGCAGCAAAATCTACGTTTTCTTTTCTTTTTCCATCACACAGTTTTGACGACACTTTTCTGTCGTTAATTGCACTGACAGAATTCAGTGTGCATGCAGTGCACCGATTTGCTGATGGTGCCACTAACCAACAGAGCTTTCTTCATTTGGGGTTCATTTTAATTTTCAATTTGCAATTCCATTTGTTTCCCAGCAGCGGCAGCAACGCTGAGGCGCTGAGCAATTTGTCTTCGCCTTCAAGCGGCTTCCAAACGACTGTACGACAAAATGCACGATTTGTGTTCAATTCGGCGCTGACAAAAAAGGGGTAAAAAGAAAGACAATTCTGCTCTTCTCGTTAGTGAGAATTAGATTGAATTAAGTCAAATTAGACACGTTCTCTTGCGCTGTGTGTCCGTGTGCAAAGTGAAAGTGTAGGCTTTTTGCACGCTTTCATTCTACTCACTCGTGCACGCTTAGTTTGACAGTAAAGTTTTCAGTTGTCCTAATGCTTGACAAATTAGTCGTCATATTAAAGTGGTGCCCGGGTAGCACGCTTTGACTGACTGACAATGTCACCGTCGCCATCACCACTACTCATCAACTCTTATGCTAAATTGCCTCTTTTCCCCTTTTTTTTTGTTTCCGACTAACTACACATTTTCACCTTGTGATTCACATCATCGTCTTTTAGTTCACCCAAATTCAACAATCGACCTACTTTTTTCTTGCTCAAAAAAGAGCACGAACATTTTTATTTTTGTCGTATTATTCAAATTAGTCGGCGCAACTATTATTTACAGATCTAGCGTTAGCAAAATTACTTTTTTCTGTAATTTTGATGTGCGTGTATTTCTTTTCTACTAATGAAATCGGTAAAAAGAGACATCATTTGCGTTGCGTCAAAATACCCTTTGAACACAGTCCTCAATGAAATATCTCTTGAAACATGGAAAAAAGCAAATTTTGTTAGAAAACCAATGTAGCAACCCCAGCTTTTTTACTTTTTTTTGTGTTCGTTCATGTATCACCTAAAAGGCGTGCATCAGCGACGATTGAATCAAGCGTATTTTTTGCTTCAAATTTTATTTGCCGTTTTTTCAAGCATGTACCATAGAAAGTGTGTGCACTAGCAACAACTGTACTGTTTTTGACTTTAAATTTAATAAGACGCTGAAAGCAGCTGTCTGCAGCGGAAAGATAGGAAAATTAAGGCAAAAAAAGATTTTGAAACAGAAGAAAAGCCACTGCTGCCGCTGCTCAGAAACTGGCGTTTCAGTGCAGAGGTGCGCAGCCAATATTGGCACGACAAAACGGACAAAAAATGTGTGTCATTGGAACTGATGAAGAGAGAAAACGAAAAAAAGCGAAAGTTTAGGTTTTTGTTGCCGGTGTAGCACAGTCGAACGAAACGCGGCGAGAATATTCAGCAACAGCGATGTGTTACGACGTGTGTGCATTGTGCCGGTGCGATGTGCTCTCGTGGTGACACTGAGTGCACTCATGCACTGGAAGCTTCACGGGAAGCCACCGACAGAGGCACTCTGATGGTAGTGGTGGTGGTGGTGGTGGTGGTGGTGGTGGTTGCATTCACTGTTCGGCCAGCAGCAGCAGCAGCAGCAGCACCAGCGCCAGCACTGGAATCACCAGCACTGGCACCAGCTCCAGCGGCGGACAATCAACACTGCCACTCACCGATATAGTCTGCTGGGCACACTTACACACACACACACACACACACACACACACACACACACACACACACACA
>JAALOO010000910.1_pt1 | contig 23461 bp, 17 predicted proteins | sample 7257641 | NCBI WGS metagenome assembly JAALOO01 (sample SAMN14085613, study PRJNA598686) | mite metagenome | biome: ENVO:01001000; feature: ENVO:01001002; material: ENVO:01001226; isolation source: single female mite from University of Michigan culture on fish food culture... ...
AAACTCAATATGATACGATTTGCTTGTGCTTTATCAGTGTCACAGCCTATGTAAATGTTTTTTATATTATTATAGTAGTATTTTATTAAATAATTTGTAATATTTGTATTATTCATTTCCAAAATAAAAATGGACTTATAGTCTTGCTGTTGGTGTGTAGTTGTGTAATCCTGTTTACAACAAAAATAAATAAACTGAGACAAAGCTAATTGTGTTCATAGCTGATTTAGGTCACAGTTAAATTTTTTTTTTGTTTATAATTTTAATATTGCGTGTCATATTAGTATTTAGTGATTAAAATCTCCTAAACCACGCTGAACGTATAGTGGGTCACGATCAAAAGCTCGACCATAAAGTGCTACTGTTCCAAGAGGTAAACTTGTGTTCATTTCCATGTCATTGCCAACATTAACTTGCCACTTCTGTTTTTCATTAAAAATTCCTATTTCCTTAAATGACCAGAGTTTATCTAGTTTCATCAATTGATGCTGGGAGCCAACAACACTGGGTAAAACAGTTGTGTTTGAATGAAAACTTCCCTCAAGATGCGCAAAATAAAATTTGGAAGCTAGCGGATGGTCTGAACGAATATCTGAACAAACAAAAAATTTTCCAGGGCAGTGAATCAAGGCGCAAAATTCTTCCACAAACGGAAACGGGCCTGGTTTAGTTCTGTTACCAGCCAAAAGATAAAACTGATCATCTGTAAAAAAATTTTTATACGTTAAAGTAACATTGATTTTAAAAGTACTTACCATCATCAATCGTTTTCTCGTCCATTTGATATTTTAAATGACAACACACTCCACCAAAACATGTTTCTGCCTCACTTTTGTTTACTTCCAGTTTTTTTAACTTAGTGTCATTTAAATTCATATTAATTTTAAAGTAATACATTGGGTCCTTTTCTGTGTATTCTGGAGATTTCATTGGAATCTTGAAAGTGCTTACATTTAATGAGCAACTAACGTTTAATTCAGGCTTTATTGGCAAGTTTGCTATTAAAAGTCGGGTACTTGCATCCAAGTGGTTGACCACTTCAAATTTTTGTGTTGAGCCTACGTAAATGCCACTGCCTCTTTTAGAAGCTTGAGGGTGGTGAATGTTGGCAGCAAGAAGATTAACTTTGTGATTCAAACTCCAAGACAATTGAGCCTGAACTGCCGTCAAGAAGGGAGACTCTTCTACCCAGGACGTTGGAAAGAGAAGAGTGTCAATTAGTTTCTGTTTTGCCATTAAATGTCCTGGAGTTTTATATAAAAGATCAAAACAAACTTGCAGTCCCAAGTTTCCAATGTCTGTTTTGACGTAAACTAGTTTTTTCTCAACTGCCGGGTTTTTTGAAAGTTCCCCAAAAAGATGAATTTTGTGATACTTTGCCAGCAGTGTTCCTGATTTGTCGAAAAGCACTGCGGTATTGAAAGCATAAAAACCATCATGAGGACAGGTGTGATTTTTGTCGTTGGTGCTATTCGAGCAAGGCTGAATGTCAATGAGGTTGGCAGCAATGTAAATTTTGTGAGTTGATGAGATGCAGGAAAGGCGGTGAATGATGCGATTTGATGTGGCGTATTTGCCATCACAGAACTGACCCTGATGATCTGGAACGGTTTCGCCCACAATGTGCGCGTTGTCTCGGTCAAACACGCCCAAAATGCCATCTTCAGCAAAAACAATGATATCTGCTCCCTGTTATTTATTGAAGAGTTTATTAAAACATCATGTATTTCTTAAACGAACACTTACATTTTCTTTAGCAAGTTTAGCACTGCGGTTGTAAAGTTCCAGGTTTAATTCAACTGTTTTAACAGCAGACTCATCCACCTGCAATACTTGGTCAAGAATAGCTGCGCGAAAACATCCTGGTTGAGCTGAAAATCCAAGTGAAATCTCAAAAAGAGTTGTAATTGTTAATATTGCGTAATGTTTCATTGTTGACTATTTTAAAACAATAGACATACAAAATAAAGTTGTTTCAATGTAAAGAAAAGTGTTTTCTATTTACTTTTATGCAAAATCAAAATGATTAAACAATCAATTTTGTCTTTTGGTCAAACTCTAATAGAAACTAGCTACGATTAAAATCAAAATTACATCTACCGTTACTTAAAATGAGTCTTTTCTCATATTGTGGGACAAATTAAAATATTTTTTAGTTTGTACAAATGGTCATTTATTAAAATGATTAAAAAATAAAATGTCAGTGCAAAACAGTAATCAATTTTGTAAAATGTAAAAAAATGTTTTTTTAAACAACTAATGTATAAATTAAAATAAAATTTAAAATTTAATAAGTTTGAGATAAACTTTTAAGTTCATTTTTTGTACAAAAATTTTAAATAACAGTTTTTTAACAAAAACTCAATTTTATTTTTTGTCGTTTTTTATTTTTAAAAGATGTTTAACCAACCAGTTGCTTTTGTTGATAACCATATGTTTGGTTTCTATTTTGTTTTTGCATTTAAATTTTTGAACAACATTGCTAAATATTGTGTCTTAATGTAGAAAAACACTTAATTTTTTAATCAAAACTGTTGTTATTTAGTTCATTGTAAAATTTAATAAAACAAGTTACAAAATCAAATTACATTTATGCAAAAACAAACTTGATAAGTTGTAGATAATGTCAAAAGTATTTTAAAAGTTGTCTAGAACACTAAATCACAAATACAAAAACATTAAAAAATAGTTGAATAAACAAACATAATTTAAAACATTGCAAAAATGTTTTTACATAAAAACAAAGCAAACATTACTACAATTACTCCCCAATTTAAGACAATGTTCAAAGAGTTATTAGGTTTAGGTGTAGGTGTAGGTGTAGGTGTAGGTGTAGGTGTAAATATAGATGTAGTTGTAAGTTCAGGTTCAGATTTTGACAAATCACAAATTTGAGTTTTACATTCTTCAGTAAAATTTAAAAAGACTTTTTTAAGTTGTGGTTCAAATTTTTTACACTCGCTTGTGTTAAATAACACTTTTTTTGTACAATTTGCCCAGTTCCAAAATGCAGTACATTCAGTTTTATTGATAGGTCTGTTACGTTCTGAATTGTAAATTTTAAAAAATTCATTACATAGTTTTCCATCATTCATTTTTTTAACAGAAGCATCTCGACATTCATTATGTTCAAGTTGATTTAAAAAGTGGTTTAAAGATGTTTCAAAAACAAATGCCAAATAAAATTTTAAAACAAATGTAAAAACACAAATGGTAAAAATAGTTTTAGTAAGCATTTTTGTTTTCAATTTTTTATGTTAAATTAAAATCATTAAATTGTTTTGTTGTTGACGCGTTTACAAGATTTTAACTATAAAGTTAAAAAATTAAAAAAACTGTTGCTTTAAAAATAGAATCAACGATAATTTGCTTCACATGATTAGTCATTATTTGCAGTTTTAATCCTGGTTTGGGGGCCTCGTTGGTAAAAGATAACGTTTTGATGAGAACTATATTTGTATTGAAAAAGATATCAAACAGATGTTCAAATGTATTTATCAGTAAATATTGTAAAACAAGTTTGCAATTTTCGTGCAATTGCATTCTAAAGAACTAAATTAAATTAATTTTTAGCGGTATTGCTTAAATATTTTATTTAGTTTAAAACATTAATTTGCATTCATTTTATATTACATGTTACGTTACTGAGTTTAAAAAGTGATCGCAGTAGTGACCCCGGTTTTTCAAAAAATCCGATTATGGCAAATCACACACCGTTAAAAAAGAATTTTTGAGTTGATTACTGAAAAAATTTCTAAATGCTTGTCTGCCAAACCGTTCTTAGAAAATATAGGTTTTAAAATTGATTAAAACTTGCGTTTTATCAACAACACAGAAGTCTAACTCTGCTATATGGCGTAAAAAATGAAGGCAATTCAGAGTTAAAACGCTTTTTAACTTTCCCAAAAGTAGTGCGTTTATGAAAAATGTTTTTGGATTAACGATTTTTTAGTCTGATGAATTAAAGTTACTATTACTTTGAACAACTAGAATCAGGAAAAAAACCATGCTGGTTGTGATGATGGGCACAATTGCATATATTAAAAAAATATTTGAAAAGAGTAAAAAAACTGCTAAAACTTGATGAAATAGGGATTATTTGCACTTAATTTAAGTAACTTAACTCCAAATAAACTCCACTTATAAATTTTGTCACCATTTTTGTTTTAGCATGTATTGGATTTTTTTGTCATTTTGTTCTATTTAAAAATAAAAAAATTAGTTAGTTTACTTTTAAAATAAATTGCACATTTTAAACCTTTTTGACTTTGCAAAAATTGGTTGTTGTTTTAAGAGCTTGACTTTGATAAATTGTGGTTTGGCTGTTTTTGATGTAAATTTGATATTAAATATGTAGTATGTTGTTTTGAATAAAATTGTTTTTTGCTACTTTTTATTATTAAATTATCATTAAACTAGTGTGTCGACATTGTGTGTTGTATGTAAAACTAAATGTTTAATTAAATCTAAATAAACTGATTTGTAATGCGTGTTGCCACTTGTTTCTCTTCTAGTTGCGGATAGATTGACATCAGTCTATCTCTCAACAAAAGCTCAATTTTTGACCATTTTTCAGCACTAGTTAGCGCTTCGATTTCTTTAAACAGCTCAAAATTGTTCACTTTAGAGTGCTGCTCATATCCAAACTGCTCGTCAATTTGTTGAAGTGTTTTGCCAAACTGCTCGGTGACATTCAGAGCGTAGCTGCGAATGTCCAACTGGTTGGGTTTTACATTTTGATCAGAAAGGTACTGCTGTCCAGTCACTTTTCTTGCCATGACATCTAGCAGCAGTAAAGTGCTGTTCACTTCAACAGCAGTGTAGTTGATTGGGATGTTTGGTGAAGGGGAGCTGCTCGGATTAAACGGATTCATCTCAGTTGAGACAAAGTTTTGGCGGTCAACGTCAGCAGTCGAACCAGTCCCCCACAAGGCTGCCATGCCTGCGCTCAGTTTTCCCACCGGTGACAATTTATTTATGTTGGGCAAAAAAAGTTTATCCAGCCATCGTGAACAGCCATCAACTTCACTGGACCTCACGTTTCGTTTCACCCTCTTCTCACTGCGCACTTTCTCCAGCAGCTGGACGACATCTCCACTGAGGTTTTTCATCCTCCTGGCGACGTCAATGGCCGTCTCATTGTCGGCATTTCTCGCCCCAACATTGACGCAGTGGTTCAGTTCGATCAGGAGTCTGACTATTTCACTGGAACCGCGGGCTACGGCAACGTGAAGTGGTGTTTCGCGTCGGTCGTCTAGTGCGTTCAAGTTGCCGCCGTGACTGGCAATGTACTGAAGTGCAGCTGGCGTTTGCACCTCATGAGCTACCGTGCGACCAGAGGCAGTTTTGAATGTAAACAAGTACCAACGGAGAATATGGTCAAAGTGGGCATCTTCATCGTCATTTTGGATTGCAATTTCAAAGAAAGTTGCTCCACTTTTGTTCCTTTCTAGTGGGTTTGCTCCATAGGAAACCAGAAGTTGAAGCATGTCTACTGATTTAGCGTCAAATACGCTTCTAAGCAGTCCTTTCTTCAAAAACATTTTCGCAACAACAATATTATCTTTAGTTACTGCAGTGGAGAAAGGAGTTGTCAATGTGTTTGAAATGGTATTAAAATTAGCTCCACTTTGTAAAAGGAGCATTGCTATTTCTGTGTAGTCATTTTGGACAGCTTGATGAAGCAAGCTCATGCCTTCTTTGTCCACAGAGTCCACGTTGCCTCCAGCGGATAGAAGAAGTTTGATGATTTCAAGTTTTTGAAAAGCATTACTTGCAGAAGGTTTTAAAAGGGCGCAGTGCAAAGCGTCTCGACCATGGTCATCTTCAATTTTCAATTCAGTACTATTTTCTTTTAAAACCATTTGGACTAGGCTTAGACTGCCTTTAAAAGCAACCTCCTGAAGTTTTGTCCATTCCGCGTGACTAAAACCAGCTTTTATAATTTGCACTTTTTTCTTCACCAAATACTCAGCAACGTCAATTTTGTCAGCTTTTAAAGCAAGATTAGCCAAAGTTATTTCTTCATTTGTATCAGTTTTAACTTTTAAATATAAATTGGCACCATTCTCTTCTAGGTACTTTACCAACTCAAAACTGCCTTTGCCTTCAATAGCAGTTGCCAGTGGAGTGTATCCGTTTTTGTGAATTTGATCTACTACAGCTCCATTAGCAACGAGAAGTTTAACACTTGGCAGGTTTCCATGTTTAGCAGCGTAGTACAGCTCACTGGAACCAGAAGACTCTGTTAGATTAATTTTGGCACCTGCATTGAGTAGGTACTCCACTATTTTGGTATCAGCGTTATACTCGCATGCCAAAAGGAGTGAACTTTTTCCATCGTTATTGAGTGCATCGAGGTAGCCAGCCATGCTTTGTCTTACCAAAAAGTTTTTATTTGAATATATTTCATGCTCTTTTTCAAAATGCTCTTGAAGGAGATCAATGGTGCACTTCAACATTTCGTAATGTCCTTCTTTAGCAGCCAAATGGAGCAGTTCAGCCAATTTTTTTTCCGATAAATCAAAGTTATTTTTAATAAAATACACGTATGGTTCTTTTATAAGTGAAAATAAATTTAAAAATTCTAATTCTAAATCATTTTCATTAAGGGACCATTTATATTTTACAGATCTAATTTTTTTTAAGTTTTTAATTATTTCGATTTGACCAAATTTGATTGCATTCTTTGCACAACTTATAACTCGTTTGTCAAAATCGTTGTCTTTTAGTGAATTCAATAGGCGAAGAAATCCCTTACGACAGGCAAAAAGAGTGAAAGTTGCTTGGTAATCTTTTTTTGCCTTTTTTAGCATTTCGACCATTTGAAAACTTTGATCCTCATTCAAGTGAAGTCTACTTAAAGGCTTGTTGATTGAATCCATCTGACTGTTTTTCCAATCAAATAGAAATTTAACTTCAGCATTGTTTTGAATCAAAATTTCAGCCACCTCCACGTTGCCATTCTCTAAAGCCAAGTCCAGCGCTTGTCGCTCCACTTTCTCGCCCTCCACATGGAGGTAAAACTTCTGATTAACGTCGGCTCCTTGTTCAATCAGACCTCGAAGCACGGCCACATCGCCCTTCACTGCGGCCAGGTGCAGCTGAGTTCTGCCGCCCACCAGGAGCAGGTCAAACTTGGCGCAGCTGGCCAGCAGAAGGCGCACCACATCGGTGAGGCCGTGCTGGAGGGCGTAGTACAGCGGAGTCACCGTTTGTCCCAGCGTGTCCGGCTGATTGACCGGGGCGCCTGCCTCCAGCAGCGCCCTCAGCACCGCCGGCTCGTAGTGGGCGACTGCGTAGTGAAGCGCAGTTTGGTGCTCGGCCGCCGTCTGGGCGGCCACATCGGCGCCACTGGACAGCAAAAGGCGCACCAGGACGGGGTCCTTCCGCTGGACTGCCAGGTGGAGGGCGGTATTGCCGCCCTGCCCGGCCACATTCACCAGAAGCGATTTGCCTTGCCGGTCCTTCTTCTCCAGCAGCCGCTCGACGACTGTCGTCCGGCCGTTGGCCACCGCCAGATGAAGTGCCGTCCAGCCGCTGTCACTGGGCTGGTTGATGATGGCGTTTTGGGCGGCGCCGAATTCTGTGCTGAGAAACAGCTCCACGATGGCCTCGTAGCCGCGCACCGCCGCCAGGTGCAGCGCACTGAGGCCATGGTAGTTCTTCAGCGTGACGTCCGTCTGCGGGAAGCTGAGCAAGGCGTCCACCACCAGGGCGTGCTCGCCGAGCACTGCCGAGTGCAGGGGCGTGTTCGACTGGTAGCTGAGCACGTTGGCGTCCATCAGCCCCTCGGCGATGGCGCCCTCCACAAAGTCGACGGCGCCCTTCCAGGCGGCGTTGTGCAGCGCCGTGTAACCGTTCCGGTCAAACTGGTCCGCCCGTGCGCCGTGCTCCACCAGGTAGCGCACCAGGTCGAGGTTGCCCGAGGCGGCGGCGACGTGCAGCGAGGTACGAGCCTTCTCGAAGACCGCATTAATGTTGGCGCCGTGCCTGACGTATGGCTCAATCTCCTCGACGGCGTCCTCCGACGTCTCCTTGGCAATGTTGAACACGTCTCGGTCAATGTCCACGAAGGAGGTGGCATTGGGGGCGGTGATAATGGCCACCAGTTTTGGATCGTCGTCAGGGTGAAACTTTCGGTAGATGATTCGCGTTCGACGCTGCGGATCGAGGGGAATTTTAACGGTAGGGCAGGCCTTGCTGCCGATGCGATATGGATTTGACCACCGGCTGACGACTGTTCGCTTTTTAGTGTTTTCATCCTCGTATAAAATAGCATAAGAGACTTTCCGTTTGGCAATCCAGCTTGGCTTGGCTGGAGTTTTAATTTTTGATTTTGAGAAATCCGGATTAACGGTAATCCTCTTGGGCACTTCAACAAATTGAGACTTAATTTTGTTGGCAATCACTACTTTCAGTTTTTTAAAGTTCTCTTGAGCTACACTCAGTTCAGTTAATAAATCTTTTTTGTCGGCAAAATCAGGCACTGAAGCAACTTTTTCCAAAACGGCAATGACTTTGTCAATTAGACCTGTGTTACTAGCAATTAGTCCAGTTCCAATGTCCTTGAACATATCATAACGAAATTTTAAAAGTTTGTTGTACTCTTTAATTTCGCTGTGGTCAAAATGTTGTTCAATTAGTTTGCCGTATTGAGCGTTTAGTGTTTCAAGCATACTAACATAACTTGATAAACTATTAACCAGTAAAAATAGCATGATAAACTTAAACGAGTCTTTATCGTTCTCAGGTATTGCAAGATCTAGATTAATTATGTCATTTAGACGTGCGTGAAAGTTTCCCGATTTACCAGACTTGATTAGTTCTTTAATAAAATACATGAAACCATCAGGATTTTCCAAACGAGTAATCAGCTCATCATCGTTCAGTAACGATAACTCTTTGCTTTTTGTAGTAAAGTCGCTAAGAAAAGTTTTTAAATCAGAAAGGATTGGTTTAATAGTGCTTTCTTCAACACTTTTTAGTATTTCATTTTTAGCGTTTTGAAGTTCACGAGAAATCTGAAGCACAGCCTGGTAGTTCCTATCGATTAGTTTTGCATTTTGGGCAATAGACTGGGCGTTGGCTTTAATATTTTCAAAGTTTCGATTCATGCAGTCAAGGAGAATAGGATCAGGTCCCTCTTTGCCACCGTTTTTAATAGTGTCATATATATTTTTGCCTTGTTCGACCACATTAACAATTGCATTTAACTTGGGAAAAAAACCACCAACAGCTTTAGCTATTGCCATACCAACATTATAAATTATAAGTGAAATTGAAGGTTCTGGAGGTTTACATCGATTAGACATTTTTGAAAAGTGTAAACGACACACTTAAATGTACTATTGCTAGTTTAAAAAATGTTTTGTTAGTTAGCAAGTATAACAAAAATTAAAAAATGATTTTAAAATTTGAATTTTAAAAACATTTTATACAAAAAGTAAATATTCAAAGTAATACAAAATAAAAGTTTATTGTACATACCAGAACAAAAGTTATGTATTTAATTTTATCAAAAATGTTGCGTTTTACATGTCAAAATGTAAGTAATAGTTTTTTTCTCACAATATTTTGTCGACTTTTTTATACATGAGTTTCACAACCTACATGTATATCATGTGATAACTCATAGTTTTCAACTAACAAAAAGCAATAATAGATTTCTTGTTAACTGATTTTAAGAAACCAGTTTATTTTGCTACGTTTAACATTAAATTTTTATCAACAAAAAACAATTATTAGTTGTTAAGTTAAATATAATTTTGCTGTTTTACACAAATAAATGCCATTAAAAAACACTTTGTAAAAAAATAATGGATAAAATAAATATTTATATATATTTTGTAAATCGAACTTTTAAACAACTAATACAAAAAAATAAAAATTTTTTAAAATTTTAAACGTTTTGTTAAAGCTGAAATAAAACTACATTTTTCTTTAGAAACATCATTTAAAATTTCATTTACAAGATCAAAAATTTGCATTAAGTCATAAGTTCGATGTTTTGAAAAAATTACATTGCAAAAAGTCAATAAAAATTCTGAAAAAAAAGTGTTTTATATATGCAAAAACTTTTTTAAGTTTTTTACCTGAAAATGTAGAAAAACAAACAAAAAAATCATTTTTGTTTTTTAAAATTGTATTTTTAAAACCAAAATTGTGTTGAACCAATGTTATACCCTAATTTTTTTATTTTTAAATGTTTTTTAGTAATATTTTTACATATTCGTTTTAAAAGTTACCTTTATAAAAAACAATTTTGGTTTGTTTTTAAGTTCAATGCAAGATTTGTCATTAAAGTTGTTTAATATTTCTTCAAACTCAATATATTCTTTATTTATAGTGTAGAATCCTGTCATTATTTTAATAAAATTAATATAAAAGTTTTTGATAAATATTTTACCGTTTTCATCTCCAGTGCAAATAATTACAAAAACAAGACATTGTCCATGGTTTGATTGAGAAGCTACAAAAAATCATTTACTGTTTTAATAAAAAATCTAAACAAAAACTTAATTTATACCTTCTTTAAATAATTGTCTTGTTGTTTCTAAAGACAATTGGTTGTTTAAAGGACAATCAACAGTAAAATTCAAAAACTCAAAAGTTTTTTTGAAAACTTCTACATCAATTTCACCATTGATGTAATCCAGAATGATACATCGTTTCTCTCCTTCTAAATTGTATTGAGACATGTTAAACTATTAACAAAAACCAATTTTTTAAAATTTTGTGTTTTAAATTTGTTTTATATAAAACAAACAGGAAATTCATTATTGCATTTCCCGGATAAATTTTATAAAAAAAGTAAAACTTAACTTTAAAAACAGCATTTTTTATACCAATTAGTTGTTTTTAACGTAAGTTAAAAAAAATAATAAATTTAACTTTAAAACTTGTAAAAAACAAACATTACACACAAACATTTTACTAAAAAAAATTGACAAAAAGTGTCGTAACTAAAATTTATAAAAAAAATTTATATATTTTTATTTTTATTTTAGATTAAGTTAAAGTTATATTTTTAATTTTTAATTTAAATAAATTTTATTGTTTTTGAAATTATGTTTTTGTAAACAAAAATATGTTGTTTAACAAGCTTTATTTTTAAACACACTTTGTTAAAAAATTTTAGTAATTAGATGTTCAAGTTTATTTTGAATTACAATCATTTCTTTTTCAATTTTGATATTATTATCATACTGATTAATTGAAACTTTTAAAGTTGAAGTTAATTGTTCTAGTTGAATTTTTTCTTGTTTTATTTCATTTGCACTGTTTGGGTTTGAATGAATTGCTTGATCGGCTTTAGGAAACAATAATTCGGATCTTTTAATCAAAGCGTTTTTCATTAAAGCTATTAATACTCGCTCTGCACCAAGTAACTGAGCTCTTGTTCCAAAAATATCATGATTGCCATTTTTAACAAGATTATCTAAATTGGTTAATTGTTTTTCAATCTCAACAGCTTCATTGTTCATATTTTGATTTTTTAAAAATTTTAACGTGGGTTTAGACAGTTCATGGATTGCTGGAACTCGATTTAACAATTGTTGTAAAACTTCATCTGCACAAACTAATCCAACAACTGTTGCTACTAATAAAACGATATATTTAGTCATTTTCAACTTACAAAAACAAACAAAATATAATAAAAATTAAAATGCAATAAATTTCAAAAAATTTAATGCATTTATAGTTTTGAGTTTTTGTAATACATAGTTTAATTAATTGAAAATTTTGATGAATTGCCAGCAAATTGTCAGTTCAATAATTAATTTGGTGTAAAGATTTTGTATTTGATAAAATTTTTTAGTTAATTAGTTTGATAATATTAGTGCCAATTTTTTTTATTTAATAAATTATCAAAGTTATTTTGATAAACAAATTATATTTTTATTTAATGTTTTATTACATTAATTTTAAGCACAATTTTTTATTATTTAATATAATTATTTGTATTGGTAACTAATGGCTTTATTAAAAAGCTTTTGTTTTTTATTTTTTATTTTTAGTTATTTTGTTTGTGATGCCCTAAACAAAACTGAAATTGTGAAAAATAATCAAAATGTAACTCAGTTTACCATTATTGATGGCCACGTTGTCGAAGTACCAAATCATCACCGAGCACAAACGCCAACCCTAAAATTTTCACTTAGCACCGCAATTGTACAAGTTAAACAAACAAACCCAACCACTTGGTCTTTAAAACTTAACGATTCAAGTATAATTGACGTAGCTATTACTGAAGTTAATAAATTAGTTAGCGAGTACAGTGTAGCTTGGCATCATGACAAGCACGACTTTTCTCGTGAAATGTGCTTTCACTACCAGCACAATTCAGCCTATTGGTATTTGGGCTACCAAAGCAATAGATCGACCTGGCCTGCTGATCCTAAACACAAAATGGAGAAAGTTCAATTCAACTACATGTTTGAATTCGAACGATTTTCAAACCCAACATACTTGCCTAGAGAGTTTCAATTTTTGCTTGAACACTTATTGCTAAATTCAGATGGTTTTGCCGTTCACCTGGACCAATATCAACCGCTATTTATTCGTCGTGATCCTAACGGCAATGACGCTGTTGTTTGTTTTTCTGTGTTTTATGACAATTACTATTACGCTCATCGACACCTGAATGACACTGACTTAAACTTGAAAGTTCGTCTATTTTCGTCGGCCTCAGTCCGTTCAACAACTGACTATGTTGTGCATCAGTCAAAATACATTACCAAACCAACTGAGCTTCCTAAAAACTTGAACATTTTTCGATATCCAAGTTGGTTTAGTGAGGTGATCACTGGAAAAACTTTTGATCAAGATAAAATTGTGGAATTTGTCAATGAGCTAGACACAAATAAAATATCTACTAAAAGCGAGTTTGTAGTAGAGCACTACAATTGGATCAATTACACAAACAAATATAGTTTAAATGAAAAACTATTTCCGCACATGAACAATTTGACCACTAGGCTACTGAATAAAAATGTTCAATTAGGAGCAATGCTGGTCAGTCCACGCTTGGTAAAATCATCAGCTCATCCAGATCTCAACCAGTACATTTTACACGACCATTGGAACAACTCTCTGTGGTACGTTGATTTGTCACTGCCAGCGGCTGCACAATTTTACTCCACTCTTCTTGCTAAACTGCACAATGACTACAAAATAGACAGTATCTGGTTGAAATCATTTATTTTCGATAGATCGGCAGAGTTCAAGAATGTACTGTTCAACAAGTACAACAGTTTGCTAGCAACAAAGTACATTGAAACGGCGTGCCATGCGTCAAATGCCACTGTTATTGCCGAATTCGCATACAAGTCACAACATTTGCCGGCATTTTACCGATTAATCGACTACTTTATGACTAGCCCTCAACAGCTACTAGACGAGCTCATTCCCACTGTACTGTCAGCGTCAATTGCCGGATACTCCTTTATCATTCCCTTTTCCATTGGCGCTTTTGACACAAGACCTAAAAATGTCGCCACACACACGATCAATGAAGAGCAGTACATTCGTTTACTTCAGGCAACTACATTCATGCCTAGCATGTCATTCACTAAAACACCGTGGAGTTTAAGTGCTAAAGCTTCCCAATTGACTGAAAAATTTATTAAATTGCATTTTGATCATAGCGATACGATAATCGATTTAGCAAAGGAGCGAATTAAAGTAGGTAGTCCAATTATTCGGCCAATTTGGTACGAAAGCGATGATGCTCGGGCACTTAAAATAGGTGATCAGTTTATGTTGGGTAAAAATATAGTGGTTGCCCCTGTGTTAAAAGAAGGTCAACATGAAAGAAATGTTTTTCTGCCTGCTGGAAATTGGATTGATCAACATGGAAAAACTTACAATGGTCCTGGAGAGTTTAAAATATCTGCTCCGTTAGAAGAATTGCCATATTTCAAAAAAGTAGGGCATTAAAATATAAAACAAAAACAAACTACCAGTTTTAAAACTTAAATTTTTAATATATCAATAAAAACAATGCTAATTGCAAACAAATGAAGTGTTTGTGAATGTTTTAAACACATAAAAATAAATAAAATAAAACTAAAAATAAATGCGTTTTAAAAACAAAAATACAAATAAATAATTGTTAAAATGACTGTTTTAATTGTTATATTTTGTTTAAATTAAATGCAATTTTTTCAAAACTATTAAAATGAAATTACTCAAAAAATGTGGTGTTTAGTTATTTAAAACGTTGAGTTATGTTGGCTAATGCAACAGATAACGCTTGCACAGCAGAAAAGGGATATTCAAAGTCAAGTGTGTATGCATTTTTTTCAATGCGACCAAACTGCATAACCTAAAATAGTAAAGACAAATTAAACTAGGTTTTATAAATATTATATATAAATGTTGTGTAGCATACCTGTTGACCTTCGTGCTCAATTTGAAAATTTTTTGCTGATTCTTGCGTAACACGGCCTCCAAAATCCAGTTGATAAACTTGAGTAATTTCATTCCAAAGCGGAGCTTTATTATGTAATGTAAATTCCTGCGTTTTAATTTCGTTAAATTTGTTTTTAATTTTTGATTTGATCATTCTACGTGGTAATTTTGGTGTCAAATTAATTGGCGTTTGGCAAGCTGAAGACGTCGTTGACGAAAAAGTGATTATTTCTTCTTCATCACTAGAACTGTCCTCTTCAGAACTGCAATCAAGATAATTTAACCTGTAAAATTTTGCAAATAAATTATTTAATTATGCTTATGAATAAAAAATATTTACTTTTTTCGCATTTTGCGCATAACCTTAGGACTATAGAAAAAATGACGTCCATCCGAATGCCGTTTTTCAATGGTAACATCAATCATGTTGTTGTTAGCTGTTTTCTGAGTTATTGAATTTTTAAATGATTTAATCATTTTAAACGGAGAAGCAGGTAAACTTTGATTTTTCCAAGTTCTAGTGCTTATCATTTTTGTTTGATTTACTGGAGTTCTGGGTGCATTTTGCAAAAATTCTAAATTGTTGTTTGATTGAATAAATGCTGTTTTTTGCATTGTTGAAATCGTAATATTAGTGTTTTGATGAGGCATTTTTGGCGAGCCAAATGTGAGTGAATTGCTTCTATTGTTTGGTTTTAAATTATGATCCTTCATAATAAGTTGCTTTAATGATGATTGTTGAGTAAAAGTTGGTTTAGATGAGTAGGTTAAACTTTCTGTTATTTGCTGTTGAGATTCTTTTTCTTTTGCAGCTTTAGAAAGTTTTTCACTGAGCAATTTTACCACTTTTTCAACATTGTCCAAATGATTTTCTTCAAGTTCCAAATTGCTTTCTGTCACCAAACTGCATGCTGTCTTTAATGGCGACTCAAAACTTTTACTAGAATTTTTGTTTGCATTTTGTGCAAATTGTTTCCGCCTTCGATGAACTGGTGTTGCAGGAGGACCATCGTTGATGACCTTTTTCGTATCATTTTCTAAAAGATTTAAGCGGTTAAAACGATCAGTATCATCGTAGATGTGATAGGTTTGCATTGTTCCGACTTCACTTTCACTAGTCATTGTTTGGTGATTGCAATTTGAGGTGGAGATTTTTTTGTGCGCATTTGTCTGTTTGAAAAAATCAATATTTTGAGTATGAAAATCATTATCGTAAAGACTGTTTTGATTTGTTTTTGAAAATGGACTGGCAAAACTGACTGGACACTGGGCTTGCTGAAGTTCCGGAAGGTCGGCACCAACTGCGCTGCTCTCTACACTGTACGAGAGCGGTGGATTGCTGGTGTGCAGGTGACTGCTCGAATAGGCTTCACTGGAGCAACTTTTCATTTTGGCAGATTTAATTGGAAAACTTAAACCATTGGCGCCAGTGACACTTGGCACAGTGGCGGTTTTATCACAGATGGAGTTTGAAGTGTGGTGCGACGAGGCCTCCTCATCCGCCTCCTCAATGTAACTTTGCGTGCTCAGGGCAGAAAACTCCGTGCTGCAGTATGAAACGCTGGACTTGCGAGGAGACTCCTTTAGTATCTTCTGGCGAATGCCTGCAAATTGATTAAAAAGATGCTTAGTAACTTTTAAAGCATTGTTTCTCAAACTTACTTTTACTAGGTGAAATGTTTGGTGACCCTGACTTTTTGTTGGTGACAGCACCCTTCTTCACTGACTGGTGGCGCAAGTATGACACGTGCTTGGGACTTTCCGACTGAAAGGACTGGTGCTTAAACTGCCGAACCATGGTTGGCAGTGCAGAGCCAAAAAGGGTGGAGGGCGTCACCGAGTCAAAGGGCGACTCATCCGGAGAGACGTAGTACTCAGGCTCACGGGAAGTTTTTTGTTGCGAACGGAGATTGTGCGCTCCCGTCGTCAGCTCAATAGAGTAGACCGGCTTTCCGCCCTCGTTCTGGTTGATCTGCAGCGTCAGCAGCTCTTCATTCATGTTGGCGAATCGCGATATAATCGACTGACACTCCTCCCTGACGCGAGCAGCATCTTTTAGGCATATTGGCTTTGGAAATGGCTTTTGGCTTTGGCCTGGCTGATCCAGGTGCTTCACCTCAATGGTAGTGGTGTCTGGTTGCTGCACCTAGTAGTGTGATAAATATTGTTAGTTTGTTGCAATTACTTTATCAAGTTAATTTTTTGTTGATTTAAAAAAAATTAAATAGAAAGTTGAAACGTACCAAATGAGAATCAAGCTGAGGATCAGTAGTATCAGCCGCCTGGTTGGCTGGTTGTCCCACTGAGAAGAACATTGAATTGCGCACCGATTTGAAGGGCGTCAGCGGGACAATAGCCGGTGTGTTGGTGCAGGATGTTCCCTGTTTGTTGCGCGAAGAGCAGTTGCCGCCGTAGTCTGAGTACTCATCCTCGGAGTCGGAGGAGACTAGGCACGAGTTTGAGCCGTACAGCTGCTGCTTCATAGACCCATCACAAGCCCCATAATCAGTTTGTTGGCGACAGTCGTCAGAGGACAGCACCGTACTTGTGTTATTATGGTTGAGCTCTTTAATGTGCAGCGACATTTGCCTAGGCTGAAAAGAGGTTAATTAGTTTTTTAGTTTTACGAGCGTCTTTATTTGATAATCTCTAATGCTCAACAATCACTTTTACCTGAAGGTGAAGAAAGCTTGTGCGATAGCGCATTGTTCCAAGGTCCGTCGGCAACATCGAGGACAGGCCAATAAACTTGAACTTAGTTCCCCAAATGTTAGAGGCAATGTAGACGATTTTGCTCTGTTCAGGCAGATCGTTCACCACTGAACTAGAAGGACAGGGTAAACTGACTGGGACATCAGGCGTCGAACTGGAGCAGTTGGGCTTGTTTGTGGCCCGTTGGAGAGCACCCTCATCCGCCGGTTGTGCGCCTTGTCCTGCTGCACTGTCCTGGTGCCGGCCCAGATATCGCCGAAACTGTGCCGAACGGGAGCGAAGACGGCGTCGCGTTTTGGGCGTCAGGTAGGGAAAACTGAGGGAGGAAGACTTGGCAACATCATCATCATTACTGTCCGCTGGGTCCACTTTCCCCAAGGTGGCCGAAGCTGAACTGGATCGACCTGAAGGAAGTTTGCTGTTTAGTAGAGTTGCCTTGGCTAGGCCAGGCGGTTTGCAAAGCGGAATAACCGCCTCTCGGGACACCTCCGGGTCGTAGATGAAGAACTCCGTCTTCAGTTTGCTGGATCGCTTTCCCTTGAGAATGGGCACCAGGCCGCCCATGTACTCGAGGTAGAGGACGTACACTGAGTTTTCCCCTGTTGCTGCTGCTGCTGTTGCTCGTGATGAAGTTGAACCGTTTTCAAGCTTCCCCACCGCCGCCTCCACCTCCACCTCATGGCGCATCAGAGTGCAGTGAAGGCGAGTGCGGGTGGGCGGCGGCCGGAAAACGAACTCCCGAATGCGCTGGTAGTCGGGCAGGTAGCAGCAGAGGGAGGGCGTAAAGAGCTCAGAAAGGCTGCACTTGAGCGGTTCGGGCACGGGCACAGTGGCCACCTTCGACTCAACCTTCAGGTGGCGGTGTATCTTCAAGCGAGCTAGGAAACTTAGCGTTGGAATGCTAGCAAAAGTTATTAAAAACAAAAAAACATTAGCAAATTATTGGTATAAATAGGTGGTATAAAAACTTACTTCTGAAAGACCCAGCCGACGTAGAGCACCTGTCCGCAGGCAATGTACAGGCGGCGATCGGCATTGCCCCAGGTGATGGCCGACAACGGCTGGGCGTCATAGCTGAGCACCTCACTGCGCGCCGGCGGAATCGGAAACGCCGGCGGCGGTCGATGCTGCTCAAAAACCGTCCTCGAGTAGAGATTGAGCACGTTGTTGTAGGTGAAACCGTTGATGGAATGGTCCGAACGGAGCACCCGATGGCCGCCCACCGCCAGCACCTGACCGTCACTGGACCAGTCCACCCTGACGCCCGAACAGTCGGTGCTGATGATCTTCGGATCGAGGTCGTCGTAGTTGCGCATCACAAAGACCGTCCCGTCGAGGAAGGACACCGCCAGACGGTGCTGCTGCTGCTGCTGCTGGTCACCCATGGTTGAGGAGTCCAAAGATCCATTAGAACAGGAGGAAACGTTGCCGCCCCTGGCACTGCTGTGAAACTTGGCGCAAGACCAGGCGAGGCCGGTGATGGCCAGGCCGTCCTGGACGGCCACCTGCGTCACGAAGGTGCCGTGCACTGAGATGACCAGCAGGTGGCCGTTGGAGGTGCCGAAGAGGACCTGCTGGTCGGTGGGCGACCAGACGCCGCAGGTGATGGTCGTGTCGGCGAGGTTGAGCATCGACGACCAGTAGCGCTGGCCGGAGACGGAGCCGACCAGGACGAAACCGTCCAGGTAGCAGATGAGCGCCATGCGGCCGTCGTGCGACCAGGCAATGTCAGTGACGCGTGTGTTCCGGTCGTTGATCAGCTCAATCGACCAGCGGCCTTCGTACTGGATCCAGATGAAGATGACGCCGTTCTCGTCGCAGGTGGCCAACTTCTGGAAGGGCTCATTCCAGCGGACGAAGAGAATCTCCGCCCGGTGGCCGCGGAGGTTGTAGTTGGTGCGGGCTGGCAGGGCACTGGGCACTGTTCCACCAAGACGACTGCTCGGATGATGATCTGATGATCCTGATTGGGACAGCTGGCCCGCCCCCAAACTGGCCGACTCAGCGTTCACTGTTGAGTCGGCCGCCGAGTGGCACCAGTTTTTGGCGTAGTCGAAAGATTTGGTGGTGGTAAAGCTGACGCCCACTATTCCGCGAGCATTGCCCACCGCCAGCCAGCCATCCTGGAAGAAGAGAAGAAAGGGAAAGCAGAGTCAGTTAGCAAAAACAAAACAATAACAAAAAGAGGGTTTGAATGGCTAGCGCTAATTAAAATTTGGTCATGCAGTGGTGGTGGTAATAACAATAACAGTGGTTTTAATGGTGGACATTACTTTGGCAAATCTCTCCTTGGCGCTGTCGTCCTCCACGACGCTGACGTTGTCCGAGTCAAATGACCGGTGAGAGTGTGTGCTGAGGTTGGGGTTGTGGTGGTTGTGCTGGTGGTGGTGCTGGTGCAGTTGCTGTTGGTTTTGTGCGTGCTGGTAAAGCGCTGATGGTCGGCTATTGTTGTTGTCATTGTCGTTGTTGTTGTTGTTGTTCAGATCTGCCTCTGGCGCTTCTGGGTCCCCAAAGTGGTGGTGGTGCATTGTGGTGGGCGACTGCAAGTCAGGCACTGCTGCTGCATTGTGGCTGCTGCTGCTGCTGTGTTGTGCCTCAGACTCCAGTGAGACATCATGCCGCATAAAGGACAAACTGGTAATTGGACTGTCATTGTACGAGTTCGGCTTCTGGATGCTCTCGAAGCGGACAAACATTTTGCAGTTTTATCCAGCCAACAGTAGCTCTTGCAATATGAGCTCTAATTGAAAAATGCAGTTAGTTGGTTTTGTTCAGAAAAATTATTTAAGCTTTTTTTTATAAAACGGTAAATTGACGTTTATTCATTTTATAAATTAAAATACCAAATTAATTTTAGAGTTTTATCATAAATAACAAAACAAAATTGATTTTTTACTGGTTTAAAAATGCTTGTGAAAACAAAAAAATGATAAAATTCATGTTTTTAAGACAATAAAATAAAAATTTTTGCTTTAACTGTTTAACTTTATTTAAAAAAATAAAACTGATTTACAAAGTTTGACGTTGTATACTTACTTTACTTTATTTATTATTTAAATTCATTATTATTGTAATTTTATAAGTTAGTTAAAATTAAATTTTAAACTGACTCATACAATCAAATCATTTTAAAATATTTTATATGTTTGAGTTGCAAAAATATTGGTTTAAATAAACAATCACACAAAAATAAAACTTCAAAAATATATTTTTGATGCACAAATGTTTATTTATCATATAAAACAAGAAATCATCAGACTTTCATGTTAAGCAAAAACTTGCCAACTGAAGTAGATCAATGAAAAAGCACCAGTTTATATCGACTTTTTGGTTAAGTGATGAGTTAGAAATCATTAATAGCATTGTTTGTGCTTGTACTTGTGCTGTTCCAGAAACAGTTACAAGCATTCAGCAGCAAAAAAGAATAGAGAAGATAAAAAGTGGTTTTCTGAGGACAACGCCAAGTAGAAGAATAGAGCATCGACATTGACTTGAAAGAGAAGAAACGACGACCAAGATTTAGCGAAGCACCATTAGAAGACTAGAACTGAGACAACCAGTGGACAAGAGAGGAAGAAATCAGCAATAAGAGTGATGGCAGTCATCTTCCGTTTGAACACACGCCTAATGCTGAAGAGGCTGCAAAAGTTGGACCAAAGAGAATTCAGTGCAAACGAGCGTGTGTGCGTTTATGTGTGCGTATGCGTGTGTGTGCGTGTGTATGTGTTTGGAACCGAATGAGCGCCCAAAACAGAGTTAAAAGCTCCAAAGTGAATTGCTTTTCTGCAACAGCAGCAATAGCAGCACTGGGAATAGAGCTCCAGATCTGACAGCAGAGGAGACAGAGAGGAGAAGTGTGCCTAGGCGTGGAACTGTGTGGAACGTGGCCACTGGTGCTGGTGGGGGCAACCCACAAAGGCACACGATGCCCCTCAGTAAGACGGACAGTATGGCGGTAGCGCCTCATGGACAAACTGACATGGGCAGAAACATGGGCAGACAGGCAGACAGAGCACAGGCAGTTCTCTTTCTCTCTCTTTCTCTCTTACTGGACTGATCCATTCTCCACTGCCCCCTTCTATATAACTTACATTTTAGGCTCTTCTTTTACATGCAGTTAACAACACATTTGTTTTGGTAAAAAACAAAAACATATTTTAAATTGTTTTTTGAGATATTCATTTGTTCTAATTAAAATTTTTTAAAAATTTAAAAAAATGTAATTTTTTGCTTAAGTCATTTTATTGCGACTTGTTAAAAGTAATTTAATAACTAACAATAATTTTAGTAAGTTCAAAATATGTTAATTGCAAAACAAGAAGTTTAAAAAACAAAATTAATTTATTAAAAGCACTATTTCTATTTTGTTTTAACAACAACACAAATGTTTTTTGTGCAGTACTTTTTAAAAACAACAAAGTATTTTAAAATAAAATCTAATTTTAAAAATGATAGTACTTGCTACAAAAAAAAGTATTTGAAACTTTTAAAAACGGCATAAAAACCAACGAAGACAAATGTTCTTCTTACTTGGCTCCCTTTTTCTCTCTAGTACAAGTTTACAATCACACTCATTTAATCTCACGCGCACTTACGCCGGTTCAGTGCGATAATCAAATTGGCATTATCTAGTTGAGAACAACTCTTCATCGCGGGAACGGTCATCCAGGCTTGACTTAACATTGAATGACATAACATGAATCAATGGTTGTAATGTCAATTTCAATCATTTTTCTACGATTTTTCATTTTTGTCTGTACTTTTTTTTAAAGTGTTTTCTTGACTTTCTCATAGTTGTCATTACTGTTTCGAAAAATAAAATTATTGCGGTTTTTACTTTCTTCACTCAAAAAACTTTTTTAAAAGGTTAATTTATATTTCAATTTAATTAACAAAGCTTGACTATTTTACAAAATGTTTCAATTTACTTTCAAGTTTTAAACATTTTAAGTTTTGTTTTTAAAACAAATGACATAAAAAACTTCTAAAATTACGGTTTTGCATTTTATTTATATAAAAAATGCTAATTTCAAATAACATGCACAACAAAAATTTTATTTTTAAAATTTTGTTTGCAATTTAATATAATCATTTTGTTTTGTAAAGTTCCTTAAATTTTTGTTTTGTTAGAACATTTAAGATTAAACAAATAGAGCATAACTAGAAGGGTGTTTGATTGTGGTAATCTAGTGCTACTGTTTGTTTTTGATTAGTTCGATTAGAGTGATTAAAGTTTAGTGCAGTGAAAAAACACAGTACAGTTTAGCGCAGCACAATGCTAGGCAATGCTTTCATTGTCGACTATTGTTTTTATTGAGGTGTTGATCGTGCGACTGGTTGCCCTTGAAAACTATTCGAAATCTACTACTGACTTACTTTGTCCGCACTTAAACCGAAGTGATGGGCAATTACTGGAAACCAATTTACCACAATGTTTGGACCCCAATGTGGTCACTAAAGGAATTGTTTCAGAGAAGTGTACTAGAAAAAAATGTGAGAACTAGAACTAAACAACTAACAAAATACAATGCACTACAATTCCTTAAAATTCTGCTATTGTTTAGACAGTTTGGTGTTTTGTTTTAGCGAATTTTTTTTAACACACAATTTCACAAAAAAAGTAAACTGTCAAAAATTGGATAACCTTAAAACAAAATTTAAAATAAATTTAAAATTAAAAAAAGTCTTGCTAAAATACATTAAAAACACTTTTAAAAAATATTTGTGCGAACTTGCGTATTTTTAAAAATCAGACGCCAAAACAATATTTTTACTGTTTGTTTGAAACACACAACTTGCACATTTCTACACTTGTTTAGGTTTCCAAAAATAAGTTTTGCATGTTATTTGCACAAACTTAATAATCAGGACTATCTTTTCACTTGACTAAACGCTAATAAGTATTTTAATTAGCAGGAAAATGTCACAACAAGTGCAAAAACTTTAAAAACTAATTAGTTTTAAAATTTAAAAATCTTAATAAAATAGCTATTAACATATTGTGTTGCATTTTTGAACTATTATGTGCGTAACTTTTAATGTTTGACTATTACAAAAATTTTAGTATTTTTATGTTTTTACTTTTATTTAATATTTTAAATGTAACAGATGATTAAAACAATATTAAATATCAAAAACAATTACGCACACTTAATGTTTAAAAATTATATTAAAAAATCAAACATTATTTGCGATTTTATAAGAAAATTCTAGTAAATGTGGGAAATCACTTAAAAATAAAACAGTAACTTATTGTTAAGAAATACTAATGTGTAAATCTATCTAACTTCACTAAAAAAATGATGTTTCTCCCTCTGCACTGACTTTTTTGCTT
>JAALOO010000912.1_pt1 | contig 23406 bp, 17 predicted proteins | sample 7257641 | NCBI WGS metagenome assembly JAALOO01 (sample SAMN14085613, study PRJNA598686) | mite metagenome | biome: ENVO:01001000; feature: ENVO:01001002; material: ENVO:01001226; isolation source: single female mite from University of Michigan culture on fish food culture... ...
GAAATTATTAGAGACGTGAAAAACTAAAAAGTTCGAGTGACGGTTGCCTTAAATTCAAAAGGGGGTTTCTTCCAAATAAGTTTTTGTCTTTGTTACAAAGATGTACTTTTTCAAAAACATCTTCAGCATCCTTTTCCGCCAAGTGGTGATCATTCATTGCGATGGCCTATCACCAGCTTACAAACGAATTATCATTGTAGTATACTTCATCTTATTGCTACGAAACGTTACTATGAGCATCTGTTTGCACTGGGATATTGAGGTTTACTTTGAATTCGATCTGCTCCACCGACAACTCTACTACCTGTCACCCCTTCGTCACAAGCAGATTGAGTATTTTCTTCTCTTCATTCCAATCTTTTCAACTCGTCTCCTGTACCTGCTGTACTTCAACGGAGATAGTCTAGTCTGGGAGCATCTGTTTGACATAATTGTGCGTAATCTAGAACAGGTAAAGTGGTGCCGATCAAAGAAAACTCAAGGCATCTTTTGGTCAATACTTTGTCAAGTTTGCCTTTTCCCAAAAATTTCAAAATCTTCTATACTGCTTTACTATCCAAATTTGAAGCAAAAATTGCGAAAAAAATGCATAGTCATTTATTTTGTTTTTGAAGTACTGACAACAATTATGAGCTTTTTTGGGTTCTTCATCACACTGATCACGTTTTGCGACATGGTTGTAAAGGCGCAGTTATCCGCTGTTCAAGTACTTTACAGTACTTTTTTCCTAGCAGCCGCTTTACCACAAATTATTTTGTTTTCTGTGATGATTTTTCTGATAATGCTCACTTTGTATCTGGTCTGCTACATTTACGTCAATCAGTACCTTGAAGTAAATAGTAAACTGGCAAAAGTGAAAGTTATTTTACAAACAGAAAATGGTGGACACCAGCACTACATTTTTAGTTCACTGAAAACCAGTCTGGCTGGTAACGCCTATAGAACTTCTCACACTCGCTTGACCGCTTTCATTCTCCACTACAACAGGACTACGGTCTCTAAAATTGTTTCCGCCTATCTTCAATGCGTTTTGCCTGTACATGCATTCTGCGTAGTGTTGGTCTACTTTCGAGGCCATGACATTAGCTTGCCATTTACTATTCACCTCATTGTGGGAGCCATTTTTCTCTGGCTCGTTCTGATGGCCCTTACTTTTGTCGTAGCCAGGGTCAACCATAAGATTAGTCTTTCTGGACCTATTTTAGGGGAAATCTTTGCCCGAAAAGGAGTGCTAGCCGAGAGGAGAAGACAGTGCAACTGGTTCAACAGTTGTGAGTCAGTTTGGAGTCGAGAAGCGCTAAAACTGTCCACGTACTATGAGATGATCTGGAGATGCGACAAAGAGTTGGCTTTCACTGCAGGACATTCAGCAACAATGAATTGGATGTTTATTGTTGATGTAAGTTTGTGATTAAAGCAAAAAGTTTTTTTCTTACATTTTATTTTACAGTTATCTTTTCGCTACTCGACATTTATTCTCATTTTTGGCGGGAACTTTATAAGCAAATTGAGCAGCTAAAAACAAAATTTATACACTTTTTAACTATTTAAGTTTTAAACTTTTTAAAATTGACACAACAACTGTTGACGCACTGTCTTTTAAAAAAACAAAAAATCTTGACTTTATGACAAATGATAGCTTTGTTTGTGTGTCGCATAGCAATAAATCATGCACAAAAACTTATAAACACAAACTCTTCATTTTAAGTTTTTTCTAAAAATGTTAGTTAACTTGAAATCAACTACATAAAAAAGACTGTCATTTCCAAATAATTTTATCATTTTCAAAACAATGTACTTTATCGAAACCATCTTCAGTTTCCTCTCCCGCCAAGTGGTGACCATTCACCGCGGTGGCCTTTCACCCGCTCTTAAGCAACTTGCTTTTCTAATATACTTGATCGTTCTGTTTCAAATCACCGCCATCAGCATCTGCATGCACTTTGGCATTGATGTCTACTTTGAGTACGATGTCTTCAGTCGGCAGTACTTCTACGAGTCACCCCTTCGCAATAAGCACATTGAATACTTTCTACATTTTATGCCGTCTTTTTCGATGCGTCTCTTTTACCTGCTCTATCTCAATGGAGACAGTCTGGTCTGGAAGCACCTGTACGATCTAGTGGTGAGAAATAAAGAACAAATTGAGTTCCAGTGGAAAAAGTCAAAGTCAGAAGTTCAAAACAGCTGGTCAGTTTTCAGCCGTTTCTGGCCACACTTGAAGGTGTCCAAATCTTCCAAGCTACTTTACTATCCGCATCTAAACCGAAAATTGCGTATTACCTGCTTAGTGATTTATTATGTTTTTGAAATACTGACAAATATCATGGGCTTTTTAATGCTTTTTTTCTTACTTTTGGATAATTACAGCCAGGCAATGAATGATCAGTTTACTGTTGCTCAATTTGCTGCTGTTTTTACTATGGAATTTTCATATCTTTTTTACAGTGCTCTTAATTTGACGATGACTTTTCTGGTAACTCTTACCATTTACCTAATCTGCCATGTTTACGTTGACCAGCACCAAAAGGTGAACAGTAAACTGGCAAAGGTGACAGTGATGCTTAGCTACAAAAATGATGATCATCATCAGCAGCTTTACACTTCAAGTTTATTGAAGACCAGCCTTGCTACAAATGCATATCGATCAGCTCACACTCGTCTGACTGTTTTCATTCTTTACTACAACAACACCACAGTTTCCAAAATTATTTCTGCCTATCTTCTATGCGTTTTACCGGTGCACGCCTTTGCCACAGTGATGATTTACTTTCAAAGTGATGATATGCCACAGTCCTTTGTTCTCAACATTGCTTTTGGTTTATCTATATTTTGGTTCAATTTGATGGCGCTCAATCTGGTTCTTGCCCGAGTCAACAATAAAATCTCTTGTTCCGGACCGACTATGGGGTCGATTTTTGCCCGGAAAGGAGCGTTAGCTAATGGAAAAATACAGTGCACCTGGTTCAACAGCTCAGAGTCAATCTGGACTCGAGAAGCGTTTAAGCTGTCAACCTACTATGAGATGATCTGGCGAAGTGACCATGAGCTGGCCTTCACTGCAGGCAAAACGGCCACCATGAATTGGATGTTTATTGTTGATGTGAGTTGATGTAGCTGGTGCGTAAAAAATAATAATAGCTTGAATTTTGATTTTATCAGTTATCACTTCGCTATTCGACATTTATTCTCTTTTTTGGCGGAAATTTTATTAGCAATTTGAGAAACACTAAAAACTAAGATTTTTTTAAAAGAAACGCCGTAACTGTTTTCAGGTAGCATTTACCTTTTCACGTCATCCATTGCTGATCTCTATCTTAATGTCCGGTCAGAGGGCAGTTTTCTGTTGACCTTCACTGCCAACGCCCTAATGAGGAGCAAGTTAAAGGCAAATGTCTGTGTGTTACTATTTGCTGTGACTGCAATGAAAAGAAGGCGGCCAGACAGTGCAGTGCCAGACAACAATGTCACTCTCTTCAGTGTTATTTGTCTGCAGCTTTTCTCTTCTCTCTCACCTGACCAACACCTCCGTTCAACATAATCCGATCAATTTTGCGAGTAGATAGTGCCCAAAAAAATCTAAGTTTTTACATTGAAACAGTTTTTAGCTGCTTGAAGCGATAGTGTCGGCTGCTTCAGCTTTCACTCTAGTCTGCCTGTCAATCAACGCAGGAAAAACGTCTAAAAGGCTGTTCCTCATTTGATCAGCATCTAAAAAGTCGATGATTTTTCACTGAAAAAAATTAAATGGACAACGGAACCGTTTAAAAAGTGCAAAGGTTGTGATTGATTTAACAGCAGCAAAAAGTGACTGGCTGAAAAACATCTCATTAAAAAGGACCAGACACTGAAAATTCAACAGGTTAATGCCGGATTAGCGGAAGATATAGTGTAATGAATAATTGTTTTTTGCAGACAACGAGGAGTAATGAAAATAATTGTGTTGATTGTTGATTGGCCTTTCTCCACCTTTTTTCAATTGAAATTGCAAAAATGCACATTAAAATGCCTTCAGATGGACAGTGGCCAACGACTTTTCAATAGCTCATTTTGCCCCACTTTGCACTTTGCCACAAAACTAGCTGTTTTTTTTGTTTGCAATAAATTGAAATGAACTTATTATGCAGATCACCACACATTCTAAACATTTGTAAAATATAAAAAGTGGAAACCATTGTGATCATTGAGACAACAAATAATAAAAGTTGCGTAATGCTCAAAAGTTTTATGCAGTATTGTGGGAAACGGTCTTGAACCGCTCGTTATTTGCCATTTAGCACATTTTTCAATTTTTGTTCTTGTGAACGATTATCTCTTTCTAATCGAGTTATCTTGGTATCTTTACTGCTTGATCTAATTTCTCCATGATTTATGGCACATTAATCCGTTTGCGGTGCACAGTAGTTTAGTAACTATCATGTTATTCAGTAGATGGCAGAAATATCTATCAATTTATGATGACTGTCAATTTGAACTTTAAGGAAAAAACATTTTGAGCACCCCCTGGAGCAAACGTGCTTTCTTGATGTGTCTCCTTCTCCTGGCTGATCACATCACCAACAGTGCCAATTATCGAGTAAAAAGTATGATTATTAATTCAATCAGCGATTGTTTGTTTGCCTGTTTGTTGGTGCATTTTCATCAAACTGTTCCCTGTCATTGAAAGGAGCCACTGCCATATGTTTTCTACAAAAATGATCTTCCCCACTGTGTGCGCCAATCATCAATCACACTTCAGCAAAACTCTGATTAATCGACTTTTCATCTACCAACAACATCTTTCAACTTAGAGCCGCACTTTTGAATTTCAATGACGACTCAATTGGCCGTGATCTCTGGCAGATTGTTGACTTGGTAAGTTCAAAGTAAACTTTATTTTTGTTGCGACAAGAAGACCGAAGATCAAAACTGAAAAAGTTAAAAAATTTAAATTTTTGTAGCAAAAGTATAAAACAATTTGTTAACTACAAAAAAATAAGGCGTATCTTGTAGCTGTCATTCAGCAGTGTTAGCGCAGAAGTGAGTTTTCAAAGTAAGAGACCTCGAATTTTTCTCTTTCTTTTTTCTTCTCTCCCTCACACTTTTCTGTACACTTGATTGCTGTAGCTCATTGACGAGTGCCTCCAGTGCATTTGCAGTACTTTGAGTGACGACAAACAGCGCCAGCAACGACTTTGTCTTTAGCTTGCTAAACTTTTAATGTTTGACAGGATGGACAAAGAGATGATGATGGTAAAGAAGTAAAAGGAGTAAAAGGATTGAAGAGCTAAGGTAGCTGCTAAGTGTGGTTACCAACAAGAAAGGAAGGCGTTCTGCAGTGGCAATGCCAGCCATTCAAAGAGGGCAGTTCTGTGTTTGTGTGTGTGTTTGTACAAAAATGCTCATTGGCAACAACAGCAGTTGCTAATTGTAAGCAAAAGAGAATGTCTAATGAGAAGTGCTAGCACTGGCACAGGGCAGCAACAGCACTGACCACTGAGAAGTATCACTTTTCTTTCTTTCGTCTTTTTCTCTCTTTCTCTCCCTCTTTCTCACTTTCCTCACTCTGAAAACACACCTGAAAGGTATATAAATCGATTGGCAATCAGTGCAGGTCTGTTTGCTGGAGTGAGCTTGTGTGCGTGTAACAAAGTGCTGCCAAAGTTTCCCTCGATGATTACGTAACTCATCACTGCATCAGTTTAAATCTCAACAATCTCACTGCCTTTTTGTTTGTCTTGCTTCTCCCCACCACCATCAGTGGCTAACAGTGTCCACCAAAAACTGTAAGAAGGTCATCATTCAGCGAATAACTGAATTTTTAGTTTTTCCTATCACTTCAACCTGTGTGTATGCCACAAAACTACTCCACTGCCTGAAAAAGAAGATGTGGTTTCTCGCCAGGCGAATGGTAATGTCGTTTTAGAGAAACCAGGGAGTCGTTGACTCAGGCGTCGGTATATTTATAACCCCCTCGTCATCCTCTTTTCAGAACATGGCGTCGTCGTTCCCTCTCCTGTCGTTCCTCTTTCTCAGTAGTCTGGCCTACTATCTGCACCTCTTCACTTCGGCTACCGCCTACGGTCTGGGCGGCCCGGGCAGCTTCTACAGCTACACTGCCACCAATCACCTCAGTCCATCAGTGCCCACGCTGTACAGTCCACTCTACAAAAGTAGCTCTCCGCTGTATAGCTACTCGTATCTACCGGCCGCCTCCACTGCCGTCATTCCACCGCCACCTTTGGCCTATCATCCATCGGTGCACACTTCCGTGTGGCCTGCCACCACTTCTGCCACCTACTTTCACAAGCCGGTGAACTTTTACGCCCCCTGCCTGAAGCAGCACGTCACCTCCTTCTCGCACGTCATCACCGCCGCTCCTCTATTTCCCCGAAAGCCGCTGGTGGGCAAACCGGTGAAGACCAAGCCGAACAACAGCACCGAACACGTCTTCAAGCCCATCTACTACCCAGGCGTTTGGGGCGAGTACAAGCCACCGGTCTTCTCCTACCAGGGCACTATTCAACACGGGGCCCCAAAGAAAGAGGGGGCTGGTGAAACGGCTGTTTCGACCACGACGACCACTGCAGCAACGCCTGCTGCTGAGGCTGCAGAAGAAACAGCAGCTGAAAAGCCTGCTGAGCCTGCTAAGGCTGAGCCGGCCAAGGCCGAGGAAGAGGTAGATGAGGGCGAAAAGGAGGACGAGAAGGCTGATGCCGCTGCTGCCGCCGAGGCCACCACCAAAAAGACCGAAGAGATCAAGCCGGCAAAGGCGAAACGAGCCTCGGTGTCCATTGCCAAGGGCTACGGCACCAGGAAGATGATGAAGAGCAGCAACAACAAGCGGCGCAATGTGTGGAACTTTAGAAGTGCATAGCTTTGACTGCCTTTAAAGTAAAGTACATTTTGTTCATCACATGGTGGCAACGAAGTGTGTCTCTGTTTATCAGAGAAAAGACCGATGGGGGACACCATAACCACCACTGCAAACCTTATCGCTGGACAGTAAAGTTTGTTTTTGCCAATCGGTTTTGCAAATCAGCTGTGGTGGTGGTGGCTGAGTGAGTCAGTTGTAGACGATCAGCAAACAATAAACTAAAGTCTGAGTTTTCAGCTTTGCAATAATCAGCAACACTTTGTCTCTTGTGAGTGATTGGAAGCATTACACTACTTCGAATGGCTTGAAATATTTAGTCAGCAGAAAGAGGAAAATGGTTAATCCCCTGTGGAATTGGTCACCGCCAGTTGAGGGCAGTATTTTCTGACCTCATCTTCTGAGCCCCATTTTCTGATTGTGACTGAGTGATTAGGGAGTGGTCCCCGGTATAAAAACGCTCAAAAATTTTGCAATTAAACTTCTGTTTTTGCTCATTTTGCTTTTCTCGCATTTTTGCACCAGTGTCCAAAATATCATTTCATCATGAACTTTCTTCCCACTTATCATCGCTTTTCACTTCTAGTGATCACCGTAGCTTTTGCCTCTTTTGTCTCTTCTGCGCCAGTCAATCAAGCAGCTTCCTATCAGTTTCAAGAGCAGAAGCAATCGGCTCCAGCTACGGCGGAAAACGGTGGCCCTCCTCCTCTTCCTCGAGCACCTCAACTTCCCCTGCTGCCACATATGGCACATTTACCCTCTTCGCCTGTTGTAGCACTTTCTGGTCCTGCTGCTTCTTCTCCTCATGTTCCTGCTGCTCCTGCCTCTTCAGTTCCTACTGCTGCTGCTGCTGGTGGCGACTCAAAGTTTCGTCCAGACTTTATGGATCCAATGATGATGGGACCGGGTATGATGGGCCCCGGCATGATGGGTCCCGGAATGATGGGCCCTGGCATGATGGGACCGGGTATGATGGGACCGGGTATGATGGGCCCTGGCATGATGGGACCAGGAATGATGGGACCGGGAATGATGGGTCCTGGCTTTATGGGTCCCGGAATGATGGGCCCGGGAATGATGGGCCCCTACGGCGGTCCAATGGGCATCATGGGCGGCCCTCTTGGCATCGTCAACGGCGTCCTTAACGGCGTCTCCGGCATCGTCAATGGCGTTTTGGGCGGTGGACTGCTCGGAGGCCGTGGTCTAGGCTTTGGTGGACCTGCTTTTGGCTGATTTGGGCCTCGTTTTGTGGAAGGCGGCAGCTCACGACCAGTCGAGGAAGTTGTCTAGACGCAAACAACCTCTACACTTTTGTTTCAATGAACAACTTTTACAATACAAACAAATTTCATCATTCTTTTTTGTACAAAAAATCAATTTTTATTTTTAATTTTTCCTTATTTTTTCTCTTATTCATCGCCCACCGTCGCCAGCGACTCAATGAGCGGCAGCGTAAAAGACTTGTAGGGAGACTTTTTGGTTTTCGGTTTATCTACGCGATACTTGGCGCAGCTGTCCGACTCAGGACTGTACTCGGCGCAGAGGAAGTTCATCAGATTGCCCTGGACGGAGTTGAGAAAGTCCACCGAGGTCTGGGCTTTTTCTGGGTTGCAGACGGGCAACGATGAGGTGGCCATCGCATTGTAGATGCACTCCTCCATGCGGTTCATGTTGCAGCAGATGTAGGCCAGCTTCCGGCGGTTCTCCTTCATTGAGATAGTATCGGTAATGAAGTAGGTGGCCTGGTTTATGCACCGCTGGTGGGCCTCTTTCACCGAGTTGGCGCACACGGCCGCTCCGATCAGCTTTTCCTGCTTTTTTGAGGGTCGACCGTCGGCCGTTCGTCGACACTGGATCTTCGACTCTCGCCGAATGGTGTTCATCATAATGGAGAGCATGCTCCGGGTGAACTCGTTGCTTTTCAGGCAGCTTTTGTAGTACGTTTCGAATTGCTTTGACAGCGCCTGAGTTTCACTAGGAGAATAGAAGTTGATGATAGTTGAAGATTTAGTTGAACTAATGGACTAGTTTACGTACCTGCAGTACGACTTAAAGTCAGCAAAGTTCTCCGGAAAGGGCCGCCCCGAGTGGCCGTACGTGTACAGCTTCGCTATCTGCCGGTCCATCTCCAGCTGACTGCCGCATTTGATGCTTTTGGTGGTCTTCTTTGCCGACGCCGCAGGACCACCGCTGAAAATGGCGCACCACTGCAGGAGAACCAGAATGGCGATCAAGTGTTTGAAAATCATATCAGTGCTGATCGGGTTGATTAAAAGTTAAAGTTTCAACAAAATTGAAAAATGGCAATAAAGGATGATAGTGACGTGATGACTGCTACCTCAGGATGTACACCTTTGTCGTGGCTGAATGAGTTAAGGAAGAAGAAGAGGAGCAATCAGGCAGTTTTTCGTTCTCGTCTTCATCATCATCATCATCATCGTCGTTTTCTGCTTCCGAACAGGTTGCCAGCTTGGTTTCAGACTTGCACTGAGCAAAGATGGCCGACAGGCAAAGGAGGGAGAGAGGGAAAGAGGGAGCTCGACCTTCAATTAGGCTAATTTGCTTGCTTCATTACTGCTGCCACTATTCAAGGGTAAGACTTCTGTCTCACCGTCACAGTGGCACAGTATGTTTGCAACCATCGCCACCAACTCTCACAGTATCGATGGGATCATAAATTGTCGCATTTTTCCGCCATTTTCCCAGAAATAAACTGCCTCTTTTTTCTTGTTGACACATTTATTGCAAAATGGCTGAATAAACAGAAAAATCCTTTTTGATTGGCAAAAGAAGAAAACTTGATCTGAATGGGGAAATGTGGCAGTGTGATGTTAAACTTTAATGTCCGTTCAACTTTACATGAACCGGTTGCAGAAAAAGGCTAACGGGTTTTTGGTTTCGGCCATTGATTTGTACTTTAAAAAAGTTTGTTTTTAAAAAATGAGCATCAGCAAACTTTTTCAATGTTGACGAGTTGGAAAGATGCAAATGCGCGGTCATTTCTCATTAAATATTCTCCATCTCAACTACTGCTGAAAGACAATGCCAATCTGCCAATCGGCACTCTCAATTGGCCTGTTTTCAGCAAGGCAGCAGACTTATTTATCGTTGTTGCCCTGCCCTGCCCATCAGGTCATTTCCATAAACAACAACAACAACAACAACAGCAACACTTTGCACAGTCATGAAATAGTTTGTGTTCAAACATTCGTTCATTCATCAGTTTGCAAGAAAAAAATATGATTACTGATAGTGGTGAATTGTGAGAAAGTTATAAAGTTGCAATCCACCGAATACCAAAGCTTTGTAAGCACATTTTATTTATTTACTGACTGACTGAATGATTAGGTAATGATTGGGAATTTTTTTTCATTTCTGAACGCTGACATAAATGGCCAATTAGGGTAATGAGAAAACTGAGATAGTGAAATTCAATACTGAGATTTGAGAAGAATCACATAAACAACCACAAAACTCAAGTTTGACAGTGTACAGGTAATCAGTACGTGACTTTTTTATGGTTAGGTAGACCAAGGGAATGATGATAAGAATTCATTGTCACAAAAGCGGAGAAAAAAGAAACCGGAACCTCGAATAATAATACCAGTGACAACTCAGGTGCATCTACCTTCAATTTGGGGAGATGAATCAGAATTATTGTCGCCTACAGACTAAATTGGAAAGCTGCCTTGAAAAAATGCATGACGGAAAGTTTTTCATGTTGACAAAACAGTTCAGTTCAATGAAAGTGGCCTAGCACTATGTGACAGCAAAATAATGAAAAGACAAGTTTAGGCTTTTACACGTCAATAACTTGATAACGAAAAAATGTACAATTTATCACACAGTAATTCAATAAATTGAAATACCAAAGTTCTAAATTACTTGACAAAAGTGAAGTTTGTATTTTTCTGTTACCTAGTAAATACATGAAAAAGCAAACTGATTGAAAAAAGCAGGACAACATGCTGGAGAGCACTTCGTACGATTGGCAGCCAGTGACAGTGCTGTCATCAGGCCTGGCAGCCCTGGTCCTGCTCTGCAACGCCCTCCTTCTGGCGATCAACTATTTCTGGAGCCTTCAGGCCGTCGATTGGACCGCCTCAGTAACGATCCTACGCAGTCCCAACTGGTGGACCATGAACACCTTTCTGGGCCTTATTCTCCTCTACTCAGTTCTCCAGCTGGTGGTCCTCTTTGCCCCGCTGTACAAGTATTAAACTGTGTTGATAAAAAAAAGTTTTTCGTAACATGATGTTTATTGCTTGGGCTTGCTTGTTCGAGTAGGGGAAGGGGCAAAAAAGGGGAAGGAGGGGCAGAGAATCAGTAAGTGAAGAAGGAAAGAGGGAAGGCAAAAAAACCCGTCTACAAGTCTGTGGTCATTGGTAGCTATTCTTGGTGAGAGAGGGAGAATGAGAACTCAAGAATTGAAAAAGTTTTGACGAGAAACAGCGACTAAACAGTTTGTCATAGAAGGATATACTTTTTCACCAAAGGATAACAGGTAAGAGAATAAATATCAGAGCAGCCATCGTCCTCAGCAGGAATTTGTGTGTCAAGGTGTGAAAGGCTGCAGTGTGCAATTTTTTTCATCCTGTCACAAGAATGATGATAACAGAAAGAAAAAGTATGGTAGAGGTGGCTTCTTTCAGAGGCTCAAAACAAGAATATAGAACTCTAAAGATGTGAAACGGGTGGATTGATTTGATTGAAGTGTGCACCGTCAAGAGGAGAAAAAGTAGGGATGAAAAAGTATGGAGAGAGTCCGCCAACTGCCGAACTCGCACACATCTGGACTATTATTGTACAACTAAATTGATTGTACAAATTCAGTGTGACTAGCAAAGTACAGTGCTCGACTAGTGCGGCGAGCCGAGCAGCGTGGGCGTAATTTTGGTGACCAGATCCTCAATGCGGTGCTTCAGCTCGTCGAAGATGCCGCACACCGTCTGCACACGGCCCTCCAGCTCCCGGGGAATGTCCACGAAGAGGCCCTCCTGGAGGCGCGTTTGCAGCTCCAGAAAGGGCACCTCCTCGATGAGGATCTTCTCGTGGAGGGCGGCGATCTGCAGGGCATCATCGGGGGAGATCAGCCCCGGGCAGAAGGCCTGCTTCCGGTGGAACCAGTCGATCTTGCCGCTGACCATGCGCAGGCAGTCGGTCGCGTCGGCAATGGACACCTCCGCGTCCTGGTGGTGGATGCTGAACTTCAGCACACTGGACGGCTGGAAGGGCGAGTTGGAGTTGAGGAAGCCGGCGGGCATTCGCAGCGGCGAAAGGATCGCCGAGAGGGAGGGCGTCGAGTCGGAGGAGAGGCTGGGGCTGAGGGGCAAACTCCGGCCGCACTGCTCCAGCACTGGACTTGCCATGCCGGCGGGAGACATGCTGGACGGCTGGATCATCTTTGGACTGCTGCTCATCTGCGTCATCATCATGATGTGGCTTGGGAGTGTTAGCGGAGTGTCAGAAAAGTTGAAGAAGAGGAAGAAGCTCACAAAGATTTGCTGGTGGAGTGGACTTGAATGTTCAACAACACTGAACAAGTTGTTCGACCGAGAAGTTTAGCCAAATGCTGTTGCTGGTGGTGATATGAACACGGCGAGGATCGTCGATGAGCTGCTGCTGTTGATTCAATTCAGGCAGTACTGATTCTATTGTTAGAGAAAGAAAGAAGAAGTACTACTGTTAGCAATTGTTGTTGTTTTGTTGTTGTGACAATGAGCAATCACAGACAATGACGGTGATTGAATTACACACAGAAGAAGAGGCACCTGCAAAACATGATGGCACTTTGTTGTATCAGGGGGAAATATCTGTTGTGCAGAGAATAGGAGAACAACACTGGAGAAACACACTGAAGTGAGCGTGGCTTTGTGAGTTTATCACCAACTGTGATCTCGCCAATGATGTGAACAGCACATCTAAACAGAAACAGAAACAGAGGTTGCTCAGTGAACCAGGCACTCAGTGTTGGCACTGGTTTTACCGATACACGATTCGAAATGAAGTCACTACATTTAAAGTAACAACAGTGCAGCTGTAGTAAAACTTGGCACTGTACAGAAGCAGGCACAAAAAGCAAATGTACAAAAGCGAAAACGAAGAGCCCTAAGTTATGCGAAGTGCTGCTTGCGAGCTAAATGCCGGCCGGTGATGCGAGAATGAAAAGAGAGTAAAAGAGTACTTCTATTTTGCTGCCAAGTTCATGGGCAGGGGGCTCGAAATAAAAGAAAACGTCAGCTTACGCCACTGGTCACCAGAATGGCTCAATTTGGTTTGGTTCAGTGAGTACGTCGCCGCCGACGCCGCAGTTGGCAGAGAAACCTCTTTTTTATTCTGAAGTTGGCCTTTGCGATGCTGAATCACGAGGAAAGTGCTGTAGTGTGTGATGTGTTAAACAACTCGTTGTTGTTTTGCAAAAATAAAAAAACAGAGGAACTTTGGATGAGCTAGTGTTCACAGGCACATAGGGAGAGAAAGAATGAGCAGATTTGAAGCATTAATTGCATCAATTAAAATGTGGCGACTAGGGAGAGAATTCAGGAATCAAGAAGGTGCCACATCAGCACAAAACGTCTTTTTGAAGTGAAGCCAAAACCCAGTTAGGACGTCGGTTTAAATACAAACCCTCTTCTGTTATCTGCGCCACTTGGTACGGCTCATTTTCAGTAGTGGCTGGCTGGATGGCTCTCTTTCCTACTAACTGTCGTCAGTGTTTTTAGGTGTAAGCAAACACCGAAGCTCACCTACACTAAAGCTTGCTAAAATTAATTCCAGTGTCATGGCAGTGAAAGGGAACATGAAGGTGCTACTGAGTAGTATTTGGCTAATCTGCAGCTAATACCGCCATTGACGAGGGTTGCTGCTGTTTTATTTCGATTGCGAACAATTTTCACTTGAAAACAGGCGATTCTATCTCTAGCTGGCCAGTGGTGACTCCTCAATTAGCAGCACTGTGTGTGTGTTCCAGAAAGCACTAATTAATTCGCCCTCTCACAGGAGAGATAAAGCGTCTGAATTAGAGCTAGGAAAGTTAGGTAAATAGACGGAACATTCGTGCACCATTGAGAAGGGTGGGAGGAACAGAGGTTAGGCACACAAACAACATCATTGACTTGTACAAAGAAGGTACTAGAAAGGAACTATCAAAACAACGGTAATAATGGAGCCACCAGCAGCGCAACAGCTTTGATAAGGGCAGCTAAATGTGTCGCACTGCAGATTATCAAAGTAGAAGAGAGAAATGTCAGCGATTGATAGCAAAGCAGTGAAATGCAACAACACAAAAAACATAACTCACGTATTGCACGTATAAACAAAGATGCAAAACAAATAATATAAAATAAAAGTGCAAAATCGGTTCGTGATCATGCGCTTGCGAGGTGCTACTGAAGACGACAGAATAATAATAAACAGAAACGCAACAAAAGAACCACAAAGAGAAAGACAATAGGAAAGCCTCCAGATGAGATAGAGCTTGGCATTTCAATCTCTCACACACAAGTTCAAACAGCCACGCGAAAGAAAAATCAAGAATAGCTAAAATGTTGGCAAGTTGGAGCCGAATCAACGGTGGCAAAAAAGGTTAAGCGCAGAAAATCCGGGAGGAATACACTTACGAGAAAGCTGGCAATGACTAGAAGAGTCGGCTTCTTTCGGCAAGAGAATGGTGCCAAGTTATTTTCACTTCCATCACCACGACGAAGTTATATCCATGAAGAGCTGCTGAGAAAGGCTTCAAAGTCTTCAGAGACTAACTAACTGTTTAGCAGTTTGCGTCTCTTCTCAAATCACGTCGCGGCAAACAATTGCATGAGCATTTCCATTGGAAAGGTCTGAGGTATCATGATGAGTTGATGATCAGCGACTGATTGACTTATTGAGGTCTCAGCGTTATGGTTATGGTCTCAGTTATTGCGCTCAAAGCATCAATGTGTTGTTCAATGATTGGCACCTGAAATGAGTGGCACTTTAGTTGGCGGTAGTGACGCTAGATCGGTAGAAACAAAATGTGAAAGTGAAATAAATATTAGATATCCAGCGGCACACTTACACCAATGTACAATACACACAGCTTTCTGTGCAATTTTGTACACACTGACAGACTTTTGGGGTGGAATGGAGGCGCTCTTTATACTTCACGGTACGACGTGACTCTCCTGCTTACTCGTTGTACATCGACGTGTGTGGGTTTTTGGGTGATATCCAAGCAATGTGCCTGCTGCTGCTGCTGCTGCCTGCCACTCGCTGGTCGATGGCTGCTTCTTATGAAGGCACTCTGGTTGAGACGGCAACCAAATCTGATGGTGGTGGTGATGGAAGGAAGGAAAAAAGAAGACAAGAGAGCCAGGAGAAGGAGGAGGTTGCAGTGAGGTTGCGTGACAAACCGTACACTGAAAGGAGAGAAAGTGAGAGCAAAAGCCCAGAAAATGTTGTTTTTATTTGCCAGTATTTTTTTCTGTTTGCATTTTTCCCCACTGACTTTGAGAGAGAGTCGATCCACTTTGAGATCCAGTATTTTTTTCCTAGACGGTGCTGCAATCTAAGGAGCAAAAGTGGGACTGAATTTTTTTGTTTTGATGGTGGGGAATCCGGGGCGACGGACGGACGGACGGGAAAAGGATGAATATAATCTTTAATAGGATAAAGAGTACATGTTTGCCTGCCGGGGGCAAAAACTGAGAAACTCCTGGAGCAAACGCCCCTGCTGCTAGATCGCTACTTGGGCGGCATGCCGTACATCGACACGGACTTGATGTTCTTCTGCTTGGCCAGTATGGCGTAGTACCCGGAGCCGGTGGACTTGATCGCCGAGCCACCGCCGTCCGCCTCGGAGAGCGTAGTTGACTTGAAATCGGTGGAGCGGGCGGCACTCTTCCCTCCGCCCACCTTCGAAGCCAGCGAGCCGCCGCGAGAACCAGCATGGAGGTTGCTTCCCTGCTTTGACTGCACCTTCGAGTTGGGGCCACCACCGATCACCGAAGAGGGCACGGTGGACATTTTCACCGAGCTTCGACGACCGCCACCCCCGCCGCCCCCAATCTTCGAAGCAGCTCTCTTCTTCTTCTGATGCGACGGTCCGTCTTGTTGCGCCTTTTTTGTCGTTTTCTTTGACACCGTCGACGGTCCGCCACCTCGATCCGGCTGGCTGCCACTTTTTGCGGAATTTTCCCCGCCGGAGTTGTCGGCGCACAGCAGCAGACTGAAAAGGGTGATCAGCGAGCTGAAGAGGAAGACCAGTCCCAGCGTCAGAAGGGAAAATGCCATCTTTGCAAACTCAGAGAGTATGTCGTTGCTGTTGATCTGGAGTTGAAGTTGTGTGATCTTCGGTTCAACAAAACTGCTGTTGTTGGTGTTCAAAAAGCTGACTGGCTAGTAGCTGACTTGGTTGGAAAGTGCACTGATGACTGTGTTCTGATGCTGTTGCTCTCAAAAGTTATTTTTTCATAAGGGTCTAAATGTTCTATTTTGTTTGCATTAATAGAACTTTAGAATTAGATTCAGCAAAAAAATATCATTTGATTCTGGCAAAAAACACTGACTCTGGATAAACTTTTCTGAAATGTCAAATGACTTTACAACTTTTCCTTCTCTTTTTTCTAGCTGCTCTATGGCAAGCCACTGTGACAACCACAACCTCACCACCACCCTTAACCATTTACCAGCTGTGTGGTGAACTGGCGAGCAAAGAGGGAACACCACTGCAGGGCATTTTCCCTTTAGGAAATCTGCTGTACATTGTCTACCGAGGGCAGGTTTTCACAGTGCCTTTTAATCCGAGCACCGTCCTCTCTTCAGGAAAACTTTTCCTAGAGACCGGCTCCTACCTAGGACCGCTGTCCAGCCAGCCCTGGTCAGGACACCTTGTGTCAACTCTTAAAAACAGCAACAGCAACACTACATTAAAGAACGTCTACCTGCTTTTCACGCCAGCCGGAAAGGCAGAGGTGAATGTCCTGCTTGAAAAGAGAGAAAACCGGCAGCTGTACAGTCAGAGGTACGACTTTGAAAACGGCAGTCCGATTCAAATGGTTTCAAAGCTGGACAATGAAAAGCAAGTCACCTCCAAGTACTCCATTCTCACTGACGGCGACCAGCGGACGTACGTTCTGGTGGAAAACGATCCCGCACATCCAACGAAGATGCTCCTTGTGCCGCACATTTTTAGAAGTAGGTAGTGATGAATGAACAGAAAAGCTCAACAGTGATCAGTAACCATTCTTTTCTGCATTCTTCTAACCAGAGTCAGGAAACTTGACGATACCGTTAAAGGCGCTAGAGAAAAGCGAGCCCCTTCAACAGCAGCAGTACTGGATGAGCCAAATCAACGAGCATTTTGTCAGTTTTACTAGAAAAGAGCCTTTCACCACCACCACCACCACTGATGATGATCCGCTACTACGGGCAATGGACCGCTTTCCAAAGCACTTTCCCAGCGTCGGTTTTCTCGCCAAGTGGGGAAAGGGAAAAGGTGACAACCGTACAATGCACCTCTTTGAGCAGCAAACTCGACGGGTGCACATCATCGGCGATCCAGGAACTGCTCTTCTTCAGGCCTGCAAAAATGATGGTGAGCAGCACTGCCACCAAGATGTCCCACTGCTCAGTTCAAAAAGCTACTCTGCCTACTTTCGCTGTCAAAGTATCTTTGAGCATGTGCTCGCTATTTGCACCTCCCCCTATGGCATCCTACTCATCGGTTTGGCGTTTCTCCTCTTCTGCGCTTCGCTGTATACTTGCTACGGCAACTGTCGACAACAGCAACAGGGAAAGAAAGCTCGGATAAATGCGGGTAGTGTTTTGAAAAGTTTGGGCGTTGCCAGTCAGAGTGAAAAGTCTATGATTATTGAGCTACAGTTTGCCAGTTCCGCCTTGGCCAGTTCTGCTTCTTCTTCTTCCTCCTCCTCTTCGGTATCTTCCTCCAAGACGACTTCAACTGCTGGTCACCAAGAGAAAACTGGAGCTATAAAAAAGAATAAAAAAATTTGATTCAAGTAAATAAAATGTTGAAAAAGATTAAAACACTCGGACAATCATTGATAAAGTTTTCATTTTCATTTATGCTGGCAGTGAAGCGTACAATGGTGCATGGCAGTTTCAGAAAGGAAAATAAATAGAGCTTTCAGTTGGTCGACAGACAAACAAAAAAAGGCAAAAAGTAGTTGAGTAAGCCCAAGTCCGGAAAAAAGAGAACCCAGTGTGTACAAAAAAAATGCAAGAGACATCAAAAAGAAAAGCAAAGAAGCGATTACCTACGTAATATGTACACATTGGCATTTGAGAAAGTAGAATCAGAGAGAAAGAAAAAGTTGCCTAGAAGCAAAAAAGTAGTTGAAGTATCACCGGCCCCCTTCGAGTAAGTGACCGAAAGAGTGAGAAAAGAGTTGACCAAAAAGTGTATCTACAAAAGAAAAGCTTGCTGATGAGGATGATGATGATGAGAACAAAAAGGCAGTCGAGTTGTTGAAGAAGAAGAAGAAGATGAAAAAAATGTGTGTTACATGTGTGTGTGTTTATAGATTGATCACATTTCTTTGGAGTTGTGTTTGGTGTTGTGAAAGTTGGCAGTTTGGTTTTTTGGTTAAGTTCTAAATTTTTTGTGTACATGACCCACTACTATTTCTGACCCGAATCACCCAGCCAAGGATACCTCTTCGGACAGGGCTGACAAGTCTTAAGAAAGCGTGATTGTCCTGACTGAGGGTGCTCTACATTGCAGATATTTGGGTGAAGACAGGGCGAGGGGCGGTGCGGGTCTCGGGCGCAACCAAAGAGGTTTACGCGATAGAGCTCTTTCAGCGGCGTTGGATTGCGGATCCACTGCAGCAGCTCCCATTTGGTCACAAAGTAGACGTCCTTGTAGTAGGTGAGCAGGTCGTCGATGACCCGGAGGAAGCCTCGTCGGTGGTGTTCACTGTTGAACCAAGCCGAGTGGTAGTACAGGCCAAAAGGAGCTCGGTTGCTGAGAAGAAATGTTAAAAAGTTGTAAATACGCCATTTATCAGCTTGATCTATTCAAACCTGTTGTAGTGTCGTTTAAAGTTCTTCATGATCATCTCGTAGACGCCGTCCTCGTTGGAGGGGTTGGTGCAGGCGTCGCCCATTGAACAGCGACCGCCATTCAGGTCTTGCCACCTGAAACATAAATAACATAAATCAGTATTCAAACAACATAACAAAAGCCACAATTGAGTTTACGCACATAACCAGACCAATGGACCAGAGGCCGGGATAGGCTTTTGTCGGGCAAGGGGCAATCATGCACTCGTGGTTAATGGCATAGTCCAGCGTGTACGGCCAAAAGGGCGGCTGATTCTCAAAGACGGGCATCGAGGAGTCGTAGGTGAAGTTCTGCTCAAAAAGCATCTCAAACTGTTTGTTTCCGCCCCCTTGAAGGAAGGCCGCTCGCATGCCGCGAACGTCGGCCTTGTTGACGCCGCCGTACAGGTGCAGAATCTCGCGTTGACCTGCCGGAAAAAGTTACAAAAGTTTGAGTGTAAAAATCACAAAAATATCTTTTTCAAAACATACCTGCAATTTCCTTTTCCCACTGCTGCTTGGTGAAACGCTCGCCAAAGCTGTGACTGTGTTTAATGATGAAATTTTTAGTTAAGATCAAATTGATAGCAAAAACCCTTTTTCAAAGTTTTTACGTGATCGAATGAGAGGCAATTTCATGGCCACGAGAGTAGAGAGTCTGCACGAGCGAGTAGTCGGTCCACTCGTGAGAGCAGTAAAAAGTGGCTGAAAAAGAGTTTTGTTAGTTAAAATGAAAAGTTTAAATAAAATCTACTCACATTTAATGGGACAACCGTTTGGGTTACTGCGACCCGAGTTGAGCAGCTCCTCAAAGATGTGCCAGTTGATGTCATTGACGGCGTCATCAAAGCTAATTACCACCAGCTGTGGCACGTCTTTCACCGGTAGACCGCCTGAGTTTAAAGATTAAAAAATCTAAAAACCTATACCAAAAACAAAATCAAAAACTTTACCTGGAATCTCCGTCCCACCACAAAAGCAGTCAGGCAGGCGACACACCTCTTCGCTGCACTTGGTCGCCGTTGAAAGCGGCTCAGGCGTGCTAAAAACCGAAGCAGGACGGGCGGGCGTCTGCAGTGTGACGTTTGCAAAACGATTGCTGCCCCTTGAAGAGCTTCCAGATGACTTCTGACTTCCTCGTTGGTGGCTGCCCAGGTGGCGAGCATGAGAGCCTCGATTGTGGATGACAATCGGGTGTGTGCTGTTGCTAGCCTGGCTGCTGCTGCTGCTGCTGCTGCTATTTGACACCTTTTGGTACTTTGAGTGGCCTCCTCTCAGCGTGATGTGATCAGTCGGTGGTGAGCTAAAAATGATGATGATTAATGAAAGTATGGTAATTTGCAGTTTAAAAAATGAAAGTTTTTTATGCAAATGTTGAGCATGCAAACCTTTTGATCGTCGAGTTGCTGCCGGCGGCAGCAGCAGCCACAGTGGAAACTGCTGCAGTGCCTCTTGCACCCTTCGTCAGTCGCTGAAAGTCAGTGTTGAAGGCCTCCTCGACGACGTCCTCGTCCACTGAGGAGGGCGGCGGCCCGGCCAGCTCCACCAGCAGGTCGGCAATGTCCTCCTCGTCGGTGAGGATGGCTGAAGCGCCTGACTGTTGTTGTTGCTGCTGCTGCTGTTTATTTACTGGTTTCAAGCTGCGCTCTTTCGAACCGAGCAGCTGTCCGGTGATGGTGGTCTTGTTGGCAGAGGCAGAAGAAGCTGATGATGATCCAAAGCTGCGACCACGAGACGCAGCTCCACCACCGCCCACTGGCTCCTCTGACTTTTCAGTGCGTATGATAATGGGCTGTAACATGAAGGAGAAACAATTAGTGCTTTGAGAAAGATGAAAAATCAAAAGTGATCTGAGGAGGAGGAGCAGGACTAAAGTTTGGCCTAAAAATAATCGGTTACTAGGAAATGTCATCGGCGGTAAAGGGAGGAAAGAAGGAAGGAAGGAGAACACACACAAACAAGTGTGTGGGATGACCACAACGATGATCATGATGATGACGGTGATTATCATCGATCTAATCAATCAGAGCAGTCAGCGGTGATTGACTGGCCAGCCAGAAAGTCCAATCATTACTTGTCAGCTGATCATCATCATTTCAGCTGATCACTACTAATTGGAGATGTTGTTGATTGCTGATCACTACCACTGCTGTCCACTTCATCCACCTCCTCTTTTTATCTGTAATAATCTGCTAAAACACTCACCTGTCTCGGTCGATGATTTTGTTGTTGTTTTGCTGCCTGTTCGGCGGCCTCATAGGCGGACAGCAAACTCTGCCGACCGTCCTGAACGGTGGCCGTCGGCTGTTGGTGGTCAATGAGGATGAAGGTGGAGCTGCCGTTGCCTTTTCCTGCTCCTGAACCAGATCCCTCACCACCATCACCACCGGTGGACACGGTAATCAGCTGGGTTCGGTTGAAGACGAGAATGGTCCCCGCGCCGGTCTTCAACGTTTTGATGTCCAGACTGTCGGTGTCCGGAATGGAGGCTGAAGACTTTCCACCACCACTACCACCAACTTGAGGACGCTGTTGACTAGATCCAAAATGGTGCGTCTTATCATTCAGATTTGTCGTTGTTGGGGTAGTTTTGGAGAGTATCATCTGCTGACTGGCGGTGTTTCGGTTGCTCGCCGCCGTCCCTGGTAGCGAGTTTTGCCCGTTGAAGGGTGGCGGAATGGAAGAGATCTTCTTTGGTTTGTGCTGCTGCTGCTGAACTAGGGGCGTGTTGGCGATGATGCGCAACAGCGTAGGCCCATCCTCGCCGTCTAAATGAATAGCACCGTTCTCGTCGACAATCGCCGCCAACGCCTCATCAAAGTCCTTTGTTCGACTTCGGTGGCCATCGTCATTCAGATGATCGGCGCCATCGTGATCATCATCATGATCTGCCGATCTAGTGAGATGGTGGTCCAGACCTGATGTGTCCTGGTCTAGTGATGATGAGATTCGGGTCGCTCGATCGTTCAGTCCGCGGCTGTTCTGCAAATTCGCTGCCGAAGAGGACTGCTTGTTGTTTGGCGTCTGCTTGAAGACAAAGTCCAGCTCAGGGAGCATCGCCTCAGAGGAGGTGGAGGCTACCACAGAAACTGACTGAGCGCGATTTGCGCCGTTGACGCTGCGACCTGAACAAAGAAAAAAATGTTTTGTTAAAATGGCTGAAATAAAGTCACCCTGCTCCTACCAATAGTACCCAAAATGTTGTCATTGTAGTTGGTAGAACTCCCCGATTTGCCAGCACTCCCCGACTGGTGGCCACGAAAAGTCTTCCCTCCATCGAGACTGATGCGAGAACGCTGCAGATCAACGAGGGTAAAATTCTCGTCCAGTTCGTCGCCCCGCAGGTCACCGTCACCTCCAGCTCCTGAGCCACCACCGCCACTTCCATTGTTATCAAGCTTATTTGAGTTGATGTCATGCGGCACACTGGAGGTGAGGTCAATGTAGCTGTGCTGCTGTTGGTGGTGGTGATGGTGGTGAGGGTGAACTCCATCCCCATCAGCAGCATTATTCTTCACTAGATCGTACTGCATCGAGGGCCCAGAGCTTGCTTTGCCTCGATGTCGTGAGGAGGAAGAGCTGTGTCGAGCGAGCTTATCAAAGCTCTCCTGCAGCGCCGCCTCGTTGATGTTCTCACTGGAGCTGGAGTGGTCCTCGGTGGTGAAGGTCGTCTGTGAGGGTGAAGGGGTGGTTGTCACTGGCAGGTTGGTCACTCCTCTTTGATGATTGTGGTGGTGGTGACTGTTGACGACTATGTGGGCGTGGTTGACACCTCCTGCTGAGGATGACTGCTGCTGTTGCTGCTGCTGCTGCTGCTGAGACTTGCCGACGTTGATCACCGCCGCATTTTTGGCCTCCTTGACGTAGCCATCCAGCAAGAGGCCACTTCGACTGGTGGTCAGCTCTTGGACGATTCCCGAGCCGACTGACTTAGAATGAGAGGACTGCTGGTGGTGGCCACCAGAACTGGAAGAACTTCCGCCACTGCTGCTGCTGTCACCTTCTTCGCCATCATCGTCGTAACTAGAGTCCAGATCTGCAAAAAAGCAACAAAAATATGGTAAGTTAGAAAGTTGTGAAGTTGTTCCTGCTCCTCTTTTTAGCGCCACTTCCTCACTTTTGTGTGGTGTGCATTACCATTGAATTGAATTGGTAAGTGAAAAAAAGTGGCATTGTGTTTGTCAAGTGGTGGAGTGACCACATTTGAGAGTCATTGTTCACTTGTGCAGTGAATTGAAAAGGTACTAAAAGTTAGAAATTAGCAAAAACAAAAGCTTTCTCTGATGAACAAAGTATTCTTTGACGTATTCTGAGCAAACCTCGAGACAGGGCAAACTATCAGGAACAGTTTCAGTAAGCAACGCCTCAAACATTTTAGCAAAATATTGAAAAATGTCATCCTTCTTCCCTAAAAAAATGATTTTCTCCCTCTATTTCTCCCTCTGCACTGACTCTTTTTGCTCTAGAAAATACACCTTTAAAGATATTGAAAAACGGTTTTCACCAGTGCAACG
>JAALOO010000913.1_pt1 | contig 23403 bp, 19 predicted proteins | sample 7257641 | NCBI WGS metagenome assembly JAALOO01 (sample SAMN14085613, study PRJNA598686) | mite metagenome | biome: ENVO:01001000; feature: ENVO:01001002; material: ENVO:01001226; isolation source: single female mite from University of Michigan culture on fish food culture... ...
CAGTCAGAACTGAAAACTTTTTTCAGTCACCACTGAACCCATTTCTCTGTGTGAATGGCTGCCTGGCTAGCTCTAATAGTCAACTTCATATCGCTGACGCCGCTGCCGCCAGGCACTGGTAATGGCAATCCAGCTCACTCACTGTCTCACTGACTGACTTCTTCAGATGACATCATTTGACTGTCATTTTGTCTTGCTGTTGATGGTGGTGGTGGTGGCCGCAGCCTGACCATTGCTACCATTACCAGCTGTGTACCACAGAACAACAACTGCCATCAGCACGGGCAGATGATCGATTGAAGAATGATCAAGGTGAGGTGACTGAAGATTACAACTGCTGCTGCCTGCTTAAGAAAAGGGCAGAAAATAGAAAACAAAGTAGACAAACACCATTTACCAGCGTAAAACAATAGCCAACAACTTGCTGTTGTTGTCGTTGTCGTTGTGTGTACAACAGATGTACTTCTGTATTGACAGTGATATGATTTCCATTAGCGTGTTTGTGCTGCTTACTCAGGTAATGTAGGTCGTAGTTATCGTTTTAAAATAGATAATAAAGATAAACTTGCTGATACGGTGAAGCCAAGGTCGTCACGACAACTTTTACGTTTTGCCACTGGGAAAGCAATTTTAGTTTTTTTTGTATAAATAAAACAATTTTTCTCTTGTATTCAATTTTTTAAAGTTTAAACAACATTGTCAACGGTGTCAGTTTTTGTACTAATTAAAAGAGATGAATCAACTGTATAACAGTGTCAAGCAACGGTAACAAAGAGTCGCTTTGAAAACAGGAAAAAATGTAAAAAGAGAAAAATTTGTTTGAAAGTAAACCACTTTAGAAGAACAATCAGTGGATGCCCAAATGATGTGACGTTTTAGTTATAAACAAAAAAGTAAGTAGATTTGATAAATCAGAAGTTTGCTTGTCCGTGTGTTGAAACAGTGCGAATGCGCAGTAGTCTATTTGGGCAACATAGAAGTAGTAATAGAGACTTTGTAATATTGATAACAGTGAGTAGTGATGATGATAAGTTAAAGGGGAATAAAAGTAGGGGAAAAGGAGATTACTAAAGCAAACAATTCTATCAGGTTTTTTGGATGGAAATGGAAAATTCGGTGATCCAATGTCATTGTGTATGAATGCCAATAAGTAATGTTTGTGTAAATGATAAAAAAGTTAGCTGTTGACGCAAAACAAAAAGTTGTTAAGTTCAGTCAAAAATTTTAAAGTTTAGTAAAAATTGACTAGTTTGATTTGATTATTGCTAGGTAAATGAAAAACAACTATTGACAAAATAAAGTATCAGATAATTTAAAAACGAATATCATTTCGTTTGCATCTTGTTTGCCAACTGATTTTTTATTGCCGTTGAACTACGACTGCCAACTCATGCCTTTACTGAAATTGACTAGAACGTGTTCAATTATTAAAAACAATATAACAAATGAGTTGAACGTGATGAGCCTTCGTAAGTATCATATAAATAAAAAACTAAAACTGATAAAATTCATGTCATTGAGATCACGCAATTATCAAGCAATAAAGAACCATTAACAATAAAACAAACTAAATTACTTTTGAAACTGTTGGTTCTGAATAACAATTGATATCAATTTGTTTTGATGGTAATTAATTACAATAAAATATCAACAGTCAAATCTGAGCTTATTGTATTCATCACCAACACTTTTGCTGTTTAAAATAGCTCATTAAAATTGTTTTGAGATCGAGACACTGTTAGTAGAAACAAAAGAAAAGAAAAATGATGCTTCAAAATACGAAACAAATGTTGAAAGTTGCAACTGTTGGGTCGCGTGGAAGAAAACTTCAAGGTTTAGAAGGTTTTGGAGATTTGTTTGATTAAAATAATAGTAGTAGTAGCGGTTATTAAGGTAGCAGTGTTGTATATTCTTGGGCTCACTTTGTTTTCCAACAACAGTGAGTGCAGATAGTAAGGCTACGAAATGATACGTGGTGAAAAGTAGGGGAAACACTTGCACACTTGAAAACTCATCTTCAGTATCTTTGTTTTGATTATTCCAATTGCAGACAATTACTTGCAATCCTCTTCATCCTCATCAACATCATCATCAAAAGCGCCAAAGTTGTGGTGATTTTCTTGGTGTCCACCACCACCACCACCACCACCACCTGCATTGTTGACAATGTCTCCGTTGGGCTGTTGATTGCGAAGTGTTTGTGATGAGGTGGAAGGTTGTTGAGCAGCTGCTTCCGCTGCCGTCGCCGCCGCCACCACCTCCACCACTGATCCATCGTAGCTGGAGGCAGTGGAAGTTCGCCGACTGATCTCTCGCATGGAGTCGTCCATTGCCTGCTGCGTCACCGTCTCTGAGACCTCCTGCACGGCGATGGCCATCGAGGTGCTGATCGAGGTTCCCTCTGACTCCTGCGCGAGCATCTCCTCAAAGTTGACCATCTCGCGGTCGTAGTTGCTGCTGCTGCTGCTAGTGCTGGCTGCTGCTGCATCTGCACTTGAACTTGCATTGGTCGCAGTTGCTGCTGCCGTTGTTGCTGACGACTCACTGCCCAGCATGGGCTTGCACTCAATCTCCGGCGTGGGCTGAATGATGACGCCCATCTGGGGCGCCATCAGCGTCATTGGAGCTGGTGGCGGAGGAGGCGGTAATGATGTGGTCCCTTCTGCTGTTCCGTCTGGCGGTGATTCGGCAAAGTCGGTGCTCATGGCAATCACAGGCGGAGGGGGAGGAAGCACTGGAGGGGGCGGCGGGAGATTTGGAGCCGCCGCTGAAGAAGAAGTGGGAGGCGGCGGCGGCGGTGGCATTGAAAGTGAACCAGGCAGTGGTGGCGGCAGATTTGGCACGCCAATGCTCATCATCTCTTCATCGTTCATGTCTTCGTCCTCATCCTCATCCTCGTCTTCATCTTCGTCGTCATCCTCCTCCTCCTCATCATCATCGCCGCCGGTGACCAGAACTGAGGGAAAGTGGCCCACGGCGCCGGCCTGATTCTCGCCCGTCCACCAGCCGTCATCAGTGCTGCTGTCCAGTATCTTGATCATCTCACCGGCGGCGAAGGAGATCTCCTCCTCATTGGTGGCCACGTAGTCGTAGGCGGCTCGCACGTACACCGACCCATCATTTTCGCCGGTTTGAGGAGGTGGTGGGGGCGGTGGCGGCAGTGGCAGGTCCTGCGAGAACTCCTCCGCACTGCTGGTGCTGTTCAGCTGCTGCTGCCCGGGGTGGTGACGGGCAGAGGAAGAAGCCGCCGGTGGTGAGAAGACGTTCGAGGTTGATGAGTCGGCCGGCGGCGAGCTGATGGAGACGGTGGTCGTGGTGCCACCGCCCAATCCTCCTCCTCCTCCTCCTCCTCCTCTGTCATTGTGGTGCTCACTGGTGCTCTCGGTGCTGTTCAGTGAGGTGCCCATGGAGGGCTGCGAGACGCCCGCCAGCGAGTGGTCGCCCTGGCCGGGCATCTCCTGCAGGTAGGCGGCCGGCACGTAGCCGTACTGACCTGCAAAGGAAGAAAAATGTGTTGATTGATAACTTTTTGATAGCAAATCTTCCCAGTTGTTTACCTCGATCATTCTGCGCCCGAACCCAGTCTCGATCGGAGGCGTCAATGACCGAGACAATTTCCTGCTCAGTCACCGACAGCTCGTCCTCGCCGGCGCCCTCGTAGGCGTACAGGACAAAGCACTGCTTGCCCACAAGAGAAAATCTAAAACAAAAGTTTAGGTTGAAAATTAGTTTCGGCTTATCTTATTTATCATACAAAATCCAAGAACTTACCCATCAGTAGCCGCCTGCTCTCCGTACGCCTGGCTATCCTCAAAGCTGTTGTCGTTGTTGTTGTTGTTGTTGCCGCTGCCGTTGTTTGCCTGTGCACCACCAGAGGGTGCCCCGACGGCGGCGGGCGCCGAGACGGCCACCGCCGGCGGCTCCTCGTCCCACCCGGTGACCGCCGTCGGGTCGTAGTCCATGGCGCCCCAGCCGCCGGCAGAGGCGGCAGAGGCGTAGGCCGCCGAGCTGGGCGCCGGACTGGTGCACTCCACACTGCTGCCCAGCTGAAGGACCTCGCGGTCCGGCGAGTCGAGCTGCTCCGCAGAAGAGGACGATTCGGGGCGCATGTGATGCGAGTGCTGCTGCTGACCGCCACTCGAATCAACGGTGTCCCCTCGGTTCGGACTGTTGGCAGAAGAAGAAGTTTTTTTGTATTTTAGTATACATTATTATAATTGAAAATGTTTTGTTTTTTTGTTTAGTTTTTAAAACGTACACTGGCGATTTTGCCTCTGCTGACGACGAGCCGATGCCGCCCACGTTGGAGCGCATCGAGGAGGTTCTGCTGAGCGACCCGCCGCCGGTGATGTCCATCACGTCCAGTGACTGCTGCTTCATCTCCATCGCCGCCTGCGCTTCAAAGTTCTCAAAGTCCTCCACCTCAGCGCCGCCTAAAGTGGGGAGAAGGGGAAAATGGTAAGCAACATCGGATTAATTTAATATTCCTTGTCCTAATAATTTGTGTTTTGAGCAGTTTGCACTTACTTTCTCGAATCACCTGCAGTCGAGCTCGTGCCTTGATTTTGCTGATTTCACACTTGCGAATTTGTTGGCGAATTTCGTCGATTCTCGTCTCAATGTCCACCTGACCGCTGCCCGTCACATCGACCGTCTGTTTGTAAGTATTTCTTATGTTAGTAAGTTTTGCTCATTTTTCAAAACATTAGTTAGTTTTTTTTGTACCTTGTGTCCCTCCATCTGCAGCGCCTGAACGCGCACCAGCTGAGCCGAGAGGCGATTCAGATTGCGACATTCTTTGCAGAACCAGGAGAACCATTTCTGGCCCTCATTTCTCAGCGCAATGTCGGCATTGTGCTCCAGACTAATGTAGTCGATGCTGTCATTATCACACGGCTGAAAGTCGTACGTCAGAGTTTCACTAAAGTGAAGTAAGTGAAATGATTTGTTTTGTTTCAGTTAGTAGTCAAAAAAAGTAGGCATGACTCTTACGTGATGCACAGCGAATGGGGGTCCTTGAGAAAGACGGAGTTGGTGTAGTCGGCGGAGGAGTGCTCCATCGTCTCATTGCACCGGTGGATGACCTCGTGCCAGTTGGTGACCATGTCCCGCTCCGACTGAAGCAGTGTCATGATGAAGGACCGACACTTGTCCAGCACCGCGTCGTCAATGGTGAACATCAGATTGGGCAGATCGGTGCCATAGTAGTGGCCGAGGTGGGCGTTGCCCGCCGCCAGTGCCATGATGTAGTCGTTGCGGGCCTGAAATAAGGGGGAGAGAATGAAAGTGTTTTTCAGACCAATTTAAAGTTTAGCCTTTTAAATAATAACCAAAGCGTAAAAGGCTTAAAACAGTTAAATGGAATTTACCTGCGTCGACTGAATGTCACTTGCTTCACGGTGTGCTGACGTGCGCTCCTTTTTAGTCTGCAAATTGGCAAAAGAGGAGAAAATGCCAGTCTTGCGTTTCTTAATCCTGTCGTATCAGTCATGTCAGTCATTTTTTGTTTAAATTTGAGTTTTTTTGTAATGATGGTGTACGTCAAAAAATAAATAAATAAATGTTTGTTTTAGAAAAGGACAAATCATTAGCAATTTTGTAAAAAAAAGTTAAAAAAATATAACATCATTTATTGAGGCATAACTAAATAGAAAATAATTGAACTTGGAAAGGACTATTTGGGAATCATTAGTTTATCTTCAACTACAACCTTAATCACTAGAATTTTTTATTTTTTTATCATTAATGCTAGAATATAAAAAACAAAATGGCAAATTGTACATACTTTTCTTCTTTATCTCGTGCCTGTTTTGCAAGGTGCTCTTCTTCAAAGTAGAGTTTTCTTGTTTTGTCAATCTCTGAAACTGAGTTGACAATTTCTTCTTGCATTTTCCTGGTTAAAACAAACAAAAATTGTAATTAGTTAGTAAAAAAGCTTGTTTTTATTTTATAAAAAACAAATTAAAAATGATTATTTATAGATGACTTGAAACTGAAAGTTAGCTCTAGTGAAGTGAGTGAAACTGACAACAGCAACAACAAAAAAAAGTTTGTCTGCAAAGGGAATTAGTTTTGCAAAAAGTAAAGTACAGATTACTGCTTAAAAGAAATGAAAAGGATAAAAAAGGAGGGTTTAAAAACAGTGACATAAGCTGATTATCACAAAATGAACGAAACTTTACAGTGCTGCAGCATCACCAACACTAATAGCAGTTCTGAGTCAAGTTACTTTACTTTCAAAAAACTCAAACTTGCTTTTCCACACGCACACACGCACATCTTCACAATGCAAAAGCGATAAATGAAAGTGAAGTGAGCAAAAACAAATAGTGAAATGAGAAGTAATAAAAGCAAACTGAAAAAAACTAGACTAAAAAGCTATTTGTTTAAAAAATAGGTTTTTCACATTTTTTGGTAAAACCAAACAGTCAGTCAGTCAATTAGGCTAGCACTTACTTGAGATGGCTGTCCAGACACTTTTTGCTGACAGTGGACTTGTGCGAGCGAACCGCCTTCAACTGGTCACAGGCGCTGCTGAGCTGTTCAAAGACAGTGATGCGACTCTTGGCGTGCTTCTCAATGTCCTCCTGGTAGACCTTCCAGGCGGTGTACACCGTTCTGATGAGTGAAACAATTGTTAGTCACGGTAAACAAAAGTTGTCGAAACAAAAGAAAATGTCCCCTTTTTGAATGCAAAACTTACTTCACATCGGAGATCTCATCCTCGGCGGCGCAGAAGCTGAGCAGTGAGCTGCTCCGCTTGGAGTGGGCACTGTTGAGTTTGGCCAACGAGGTGGCGTAGTTCTGTTCGATGGTACAGCGGGTCTTCAGGTACAGTCGCAGGTCGTCCAGCAGTTCAGTGTCGGTGCTGTGCTTCAGCGCCAGACGGGCGCTCTGCTCGGCCAGCGTCGACTTGGCGGCGGACACCAGGGCGCCCGCCTTCGTGGAGTGATGCTGGTGCGCAGAGGAGGAGGAGGAGGAGGTGCCGTGGTGGGCAGGAGAAGAGCTGGGGCCCTGGCTGCCCCCGCCCGATCCCTGCAGATTAGGGGGCGGAGTGGGCGAGGGAGAGGGGGCGGGGGAGGAGGAGGAGGTGGCCATTGTCGCCATGATGATCAGACAATGCTTTCTTAAAGGACCACTTAATATGGCAGCGTTGATGGAAACGTAAGCTGTGCTACAGTTTGAGGTAGGTTTTGTCGGGGGTGAGTGTTAGGGGCTGACGATGCGGGAAAATGATGAGGTGGTGGTGGTGGTGATCATCAGAATCAACTGGAAAAAGCGGAAAGCAGAAGAGAAGTCCTGAACGCACATAAATAAGAAATAAATGATTTGAAAATGGCGTTTATGTGGAAGCAACGGTTGAAAAAAGATTGAAACTGTTCAGTTGACTAGAACAGTCGAATCAGAGGTTTTTCACATTATCTGGGTGAGCAAGTTTGATCAATATTTTAGTGTTGTTTTGAAGATGATGATTACGTAGGAGTACGTGATTTTAGTAGCAGTGCTAAAGAGTTGATATCGCGGAACGGACTGTATGGTGCAGCAGTGTTCAGTATACAAATTGTACAGCAAATTGTCTGATTGGGGGCGATGATGACAGCTGATGATGGTGATGAGAAGTCGGCTGCTGATGTCGCCTGCTATCACGGTCCACCGTCGACTGTTCTCCGCTTGTCTGTGCGTTCGTTGTGTGTTTCCTTTGATAGCAAGCAGCTTCACCGTTGATAGAATCATCCAGCCGCAAAAAGTGGTGGTGCTGGTGGTACTTTCCCTGGTTTGTACACTTTGATTTGCTACATTTTTGTGTGTTGTGTTTTGACAGTAGTGCTCGGCAGTTGCGGCGGCAGCGATAATGACCGCCGCCGTTGGCTCTAACACGGCGGAAACGCCGACACTGATTTCACTCACTGTCGTTCTGTGTCGCAGGTGCTGTCGCCTGTTTGTTGCGGTGGTTTCAATTGTGATGTGTCAGCAGTTTAGAAGTTTAGGTTTGAGTTTAATGGAGAAAAAACAGCCGACAAAAAGCAGACAAAAAGTTGATTATTCATTGATTTTTAAATGTCAAAATTAAAAAAGTTAAAGCTTAAGAAACTTGATAAAATGCAGAATATACAAAAAAACACACACAGTTCACTATGGCAACAGAGCTCATACTATAAACGCACTAAATCGAACGATGCGGTGAAAGCAAATAAAGTTAAACGGATGAGAAGGAAAAAAAAGCGGAAAAAGAAGAAAAGGTGAATAACAGAGAAGGAGAGAGAGAGAACGAGCATGTGTCTGTGTACAGCAAGTGTACACAAATATTGCACAATATTAATGGTGTTCAGTGCGTTAAGTGCACTGGGAGTTTAAAAAGGATGAAAACAAAAAAAGATGGCAAAACGATGTTAACCTGATTTTGGTTAACATGATGGTGATGATTATTAGATGCTAGTAAAAACTAGACAATTAAACAAAAAAAATCACAATTTAAAATTTATTTACAAACATTGTAAAAAATGTAGGGTCAACATAAACAGCAAAAACTGCAAAACGAATTTTTTTGTTTTGTTCTTCTTAGGTCAACAGTACTTTTTTAGCACAAAAAACACCAACATTATTTTTATAAAAAATAGATGGTCAGTGTTTTTTGTTTTTTTTAATTTGTAGATTCTATTAACAAGTCAAATTAAAAACAAAAATTAAGAAGCAAACAAATTTAGATCAAGTTTGGAGTTTGAATTAGTGTTATGGTCGAAGTGCAGTGGTTGTCCTTTGACTTAGTAGGCCAATGGCAAATGAATGGCAGTCCAGCAAGCAGGCACAAGCAGTCAAACCAACTGACTGTGTGGTCCTGAAGTGGCGCAAACTGAAACAGAGACGACAGCAAGAGTGAAACGACCAAGACGACCAAGACGACGAAGAAGAAGAAGACGACAACGAAAACGAGGCACCCGAAAAGGAGAAAAAGAGAGAAAAAGAGTATTCGCCTGCTGATAAACTGCAGTCTCTTTCTCAGTGTGTCAGCAGTGTGTGTGTGTGTGCAGTGGGTGCTGGGGCACACACGTTGGTTTGCCGCTTTTGGCGCCCAATACCACGACGGACCAAACTATATACGTGCAGTGAAAGTCCGGCAAAACATGGGCGAAAGAAAAAGAGAAGGAAAGAGAAAGAGAGAGAGAGAGAGAGAGAAACGATAGGAAAACTCATTCAATTGTCGAACTGTGAGCTGCTGCTGCTGCTGCTGCCCTAGTGTCTGTACAGCAGCAGTCGACAGTAGGGTAGTAGTCGCAGTAGGGTAGGGTAATGTAGGCAACGAACAGAACCGAACAGGGGACACAGGAGAAAACACTGCTCGCTCTTTGCACCGAAATTCTCTCATTGAAAGGTCGAGCCAATTTGAGGGCCCTTGACTGCCCCGTCGTCGGCAGTATTACAGTGTGCGCAGATTCTGGCTGGCCTGCCTCAGTACCGAAAACTGCCAGCACTTTTAGTAAAAGCCGAAAATATTGCCGCCTTTTGGTCATCTTTTTAATTTAGGCTGAAGATGACCACTTAATTTTGAAGAGTTTTTCTTTTTCAATAGGAACGCTTGGTTTTATATTGTTCTTAGATTTTCTTTCTGAGAGACCCAATTTTTCATGTATGCGCACACACATGTGCTCTGTTCTGTGCGACCAGCACTGGCCAGAGTGTGGCTGACCGACTGACTGACTGACTGAATTACTGAATTACCACCGACAGACGGGAACGTTCCCTGCGTCCATTGTGTCAGCAGTGCTGCAGCAAACAACTGAAAAAACAGAGAGAAGAAGAAGAATGTACTAGTGTGGCAGAAGTCTGTGGAAAAGCTTTGAAAGAACAAAATGGGAAAAAGAAGAGAAACACAATTCTGTGATACAACCAAAAAGGAGAAAGTGAGAGAAAGAAAATACCAAAGTTGCTCTTTCGCTTTTCCTCCCTTGGTTATTTTTCCTCCTGCCGCCAAGAACTATTACTACTACTACTACTTCTACTAACAGACGTGCACAAAAAAAATACACGCCCGAAAAAATGAACCGGCGTCAAAAACTATATACGTTTGTGTATAAAGAAACCACTACTTCCACTACCACTCTTTCATTTGCTACCAGTGCCATCGATGATTAGCAGCTGCAATGGCGGCGGCGGCAGTGGCAATCATTGTCGAGCAAGACCCATCGTTTAACTCGGCCATCAAAACGTTTACAAACACATTCTCAATTCTGACTGTTTTTTTACTACTTTTCTCGTTTGTTTTGTACAATGGAAAGAGGTTTTGCTGACAAAACTGAATAGAAAAGCAATGGCATTTTAGTTTAAAAACTTTAAAAGATTTTTAGTTTAGAACTCATTGCTACCTAAAATGAGCGACACACAACAAAAATTAATAAAAATTTTTAAATTGACAAGGAGTTGATAGAATTAAAGAAAAAAGTGAACTACCAGCTTGAAAAAGAGAAGTCATCAAGTCAGCACTAGTCTTTGACAAAAATGATTGACAGTAGAGAAAGTTTAACAAAAAATCAATAGAAAAGTCAGCAGTGAATGGTTGAAACAAGCTGACACTCGATCTGCACTAATTCATTCTGCAATCAGCACAGAAAAAAAGCAAAACTTTTTTTCAGTGCTGATCGGAGCACATTCAGTGCACTTTTAGGGCAGCCATTTTCTGGTTTTGGCTGGTAAAAACTAGCCAATTTGCAAAACAGTCAACAAAATTACCAGCACCTCATGGGAGTGCAGCGGGGGGCACTTTCACTCACCCAAACTAAAAATTAAATTAGATTTCAATTTTTCATTTCTTTCTATCATCATTACCACCGTCACCACCATCATCACCACCAAGGTGCCGTCATCATCAAAGCACTTACACAAATGCCAAAAAAATAGAGCAGGTCACCACCACCATCACAGCAAAACAGCGAATCAAAATAGAAATCATAATAATAATAAAATTAGTGCTAAAAAGCAGTGCACTGAAGACAGTGAACAGTGAGGCTGTTTTTGCCGATTGAACAGGAGAGAGAGGCAGCGGGGAGAAAAAGACGAGAAAAAAACAAGGGGGCACAATAAACTCACACTAAACGAGCGAGAGTGAGTACTTTGCAGCAGTGGCAGCAACGCCCACATTGGGAAACACCACCACAAAGTGAACACTGCAAAACTGCAGTCCTTTCACAATGCAAAAAGCGCAAAAAGTGAGCCATCGATCAGTGAGCTAGTCAGTCAAAGACTAACTGACTGGCTGGCGGCAGTGCCCTGTGACTGTACGACCACAGCCAAACGATGTTGTTCCTTGAAAGTCCTTTTCTTTTTCTTTATTTCTTCAGCTTGGATTACCCGCGATCGATTGGCCAGGCCAAATGTGAGTCTAGCCTGGCTTAATGCTGTTTTGGTCTGGTTTTCTTTTTTGTGCTTGGCCATTTGCACACTGACACACTGCTGCCAACTGGCTGAGAACTGAACTGCTGCTGTTGTTCTTTACGTTGTTGCCCATTATTTGTTCCTGGCAAGCTAGACAGCTAGGTTGAAAAAGGAAGCTCAGTTTCTGTTGGTTCCTCTTTTTCCTTTTCTACTAAACTCTAATTTGTTTTTATCACTGTCCACATACAACAAAAAGCTCATGCAGCATTGCAAACGCAAAAACCCATTTTTCTTGATTGACAACTAAAATTGACTGCAGTGTGCGCAGGTTTCTCAAGTTAAAGGATTTGCAAACTAACTAGTTTGTGTAATTAACTAAGAATGACAAAAAATGGTTAAAATTCTTGAGTACTTTTTCTTATTTTATTTGCTGTTACAAATTTTATATTTTAAACTGTTTTAATGTTGTTAAAACAGTTTCTAGTTGAGCTTCTTGTCAACTGTACTCTCCTAAATTGTAGCGTACACGCACAAAACATTGATAACAGGAAAAAAACAGGTACAAAAGAGGGTAGTAAGTGTGACGAGTGTTTACAAATGATTGAAAATGCTATTTTTAGAATAAAAATAGGAAAACAAATTAAACTGTGCAGCAAAAACAGCAATAAAAATTGGTTTTTGCAATTTAAACAACAACAATTTGCAATAAAATATTTTACAATATTATTTTTTGGGGTATTTTTTATTGCATTAAAAAATTTTAAAAATAGTCTTATACTTTATACAACTGCGTTTAATATGTTCTTTAAAAAATTTAATTTTGCAAATTAGATGTTGCAAGTTTGTTTGATATATTATACTGTTTGATGTTGCACATTTGAAAAATTTATTTAAGTTTTGTAGTATTTTTGCACAACTGAAAAAATGAAAATTTTTAGTGCAACAAAAAATAATTAAGCAAAAAATTATAGTCATTAAGTTCAAAAACAAAAAATTATTAAAAAAACCTAGAATTAAGTTTGTCGCATTGGTAATAGAACTGTCATGTTAACAAATAAAATAAAAAATGGTAAAATCAAAATAAAATGTAAGCTTTTAGTTAACTAACAAAATTTTTTGACAGTTGAAACATCTTTTATGCAAATAAGCTTGCTACTTTTTTCTAACACCTTAGCAACACTTTCTAGTAAAAATGCAATTTGTAGATAGTTTGATTTTTTTAAGTGCCCTATCAATTTGTTTTGAAAGTACATTAGTATTTTGTTTTAATGTACTGTTTCAGCACTGCTTCCAGTTCAGTTAAAGCTGTTTGGTTTTTGTATTGCAAATTTTAAACTTTTTAATTTAAGTTCTATTAAGACGCTTGAACATAACTTAAAAACAATTTTCAATTTTAAAATTTATTATTTATTGTGTTAAAATACCCTTAACATTGTTAACAAAAATATTTATGAAAACTAAACAAGCATGTTAGGCAAAAACAATTCCAATTAATCTAGAACTAGTGTTTGTTTTTTAGCATTGAAATTTTTATTTTGAACTTGAACAAAAAAATAACCAACTATACATTTGCAGTACATTATAAAAAACGAAAAAAAAACACAAAAACTATTTAAAATTAGTTGTATTAAAAAGTGAAAAATTGAGAAATTCAGTTAAAACATCAAAATCAGTTTAGTTTTTGCTTAGAAAACTTTTCAAGTGTGCAAGCTCTTCAGCAAAAATAACCAAAAGAAATGAAAATGAAAAAAACGAGCAAACGTAGAGTAGCCAATCAGCAAATAATTGCAGATGATAAGGCAGTTAACGAAACTGAACTGAGCTAAAACAGTGCTCTACTGCTGTGTTCTGTGCAACGTGTATTTGTGTACTTATTTTTTTACGTACAGCTGTTAAATGAGAGCTAAAGTTTAAAACTAATTAACGGCCAACAAACAACCAAACACACACACACGGCCTCACTTTTGAGTAGCCAACCGCTTTTTGCTGTACTTCTCCTACCGCTTTTCACCGTCAACATCAAAAGGGGTGAACAGTTATTAGCTGTCAGCACACAGCAGCTGACGCAACGCTGGTGATAAATGCAACAAACTAGGGCCAATTAATTAATTGGAAGGCACTACCACTACTGTTGACGCCAATCAAAGTAGACCGGGATAAAAAGGGCAGTGCTTGAGGTGTTTGATAAAAAAGAAAAAATTAAATGAAGGGACAGAATAAGAACACTAGACTCTAGCACATTTGATGATGGTGGTGATGGTGATGATAATGGGTCCGATAATAATGATTATGCTGGTGATAGCGGTGGTAAAAATGACGGTGATGATGATGATGATGATGATGATGCGGCAACCTGCAGTTTTGCCCCATTTTCCGCCACCGTATCTGCTTAAATTGCAAAATTTGATGCGGGCAAACGGTATGCTTTTTGTGTCGTATGTTTGTACTACTGTTGCTTGTAATTTCTGCAGTTTGAACAAGGCACAAAAAACGGTAAAAAATTTCACTGTTTTTTCATTCTTTGGAATTAACAGAAACGGCAAAATTCTTTTTCCATTGTTTGAAAGTGTGTGTGTCTGTGTGCATGTACTAGTTTGTTTGTTTTTGTCTGCATTGTATTATGTGTCTGCATTTGGCCATTGTATGTTTTGAAAAATGCTGGAATAACGGGCAAAAGTGGTACCAGCATTCCCATCTTCCTCTCATCTCTCAATCCACTTCACCATCTTTATTCCCATTCCCATTCTCATTCCCATTCTCACAACTATCACTATCATTTTCGTGCTTCTAAAATGCAAGCTTAAACAAATTTTCATTGTATGTTGTCTCAACCCACTTTTCCATTTCTTGCTTCCCTATTTTTTTTAGTTTTTACCCCTTTTGTCTACACAAACTTAAACTTAATAATTAAAAGATTTTAGTTTGTTTTCAGTAGCGACTGCTGTCAAGTTTGAATGGTTTCCAGTGGCCCAGAATCTTTTTTATTCTTTGTTTCTTCTTTTTTTTTGCTTTTTTCTCTAGTTTGGTAAAACTCTAAATCTGTCAAGAATGCCAAAAAGAGAAAAAGATATTTGTCCATTTTTTTAAATGAACAAGGGATATCAGTTTAAAACAGCAGCAGTTACACAGAAAAACTGCTGTTGCCGATTTTTAGCAAAGTTTTCTAAAACGGCAGAAAAAAGAAAACAAATCAAAAAAAACAAAAAAATGCTTACAAATAAATTGACGAATAGTGGAGAAAAGCAGAAAACTAATTGAGAAAGAAAAAAAAGTAAAAAAATAATAAAGACGTAAGTGAATTGAATGAAATTGAAAGAGTGCTAGCTTACTAGGTAGACAAAAGGAAACTAATAAAAACGGCAGTTGAATATATGAGGTAAAATAAAGGTAAAGGACCAACGGAAAGAGCCTATGATTAAACTGAAGGGTTTTACTTTCACAGAAAGGTACTTGTCTAGACTAGGTTTGCCCAGACGAGACCGTAAAAAGGCTGCAACTGAAAAGCGGCTACCGCAATTTCTGGTTCAAGTTTTTGATTTCACTTGCAATAACACACTTTTGCAAACAGGAAATGGCAAAAGGAAGGGTGAAAAGGCTGACAACAGTTTGCAATTTGTTTAAATTTCAAGTTGTGTTTAAAAAAGTGCTAAATAAAAATAAAAACAAAAATGGCAATTTCACTTAAATTTTGTGTTTTTTTGAGTAGAATGTGATGTTTTAAACACTTACAAAGCTGCAAAGTAAGTTTCATTTCATGTTAACTTTAACACCATTTGAATTTTGTTTAAATGTCTTTACTTTGCGCATTTAAACGTTAAACAAGTTGAGTGTTATTTAAATTTAAAATTAATTACGCTTGAGAGATACACACTCAAGCACTGGTGAACTGACCATTACTGTTAAATGCAAATTTATATTTGCAACAACGGCAAAATTAGATTTTGTGGTGTTAAGTCTGCCACAATGGACATTACACTGACTGTTTTGAGCTTAGTGCACGCAGACTAAAAGGGAAAAAGTAACTGAATTAAAAATATAAAACTAAAACATTAATCAACTCAATGTCAGTAACGACAAAAGCAAATGAAAAACAAAATTATAAAATTATAAAAAAAAGTGCACTCAATGAACATTTACTTTAATATAAAAAAACTAGAAATTTTTGCATTTTCAATTATAATTTAATTAGACATACTAGCACAAAAAGTTTTGATCAAATCAAAGAAAAATGAAAACGCGTACAAAATCATTAAAAGGGTTTCAAAAACAGAAAAGTAACCCAAACTATAAAAGATTTATTTTTGCAAATAAATTTTTAATTAAAGGAAATAAAGTCATTTAATGTATTCTTAAACTTTAAAATTGCTAATCATAAAAAGTGCAGTTAAAAAAAGTTGAGTTTTAAAACTGCAAACACTAGCGTGTCTATGGTGACAACTGAACTGCACTTACTTGCGCATACATTTGTGGCACTCACAACTGTAAACAGCCAAAGTGAATGGGAGAAATTGGTGAAAATGGATTGTAAAATAAAAAAAGAGCAAAAAAAGAAAAAAGCAAATAAGAGCGGAAGGTAGGACAAAGAGGAAGACGATGACATTAATGTACCACATTAAAATGTGTATGTGTGTTAGTAGTGAACCGGCGCCCGGACTACTTGAAAAGCAAATTTTTAGCGAGGAAAAATAGGAAAATTAAAAAGAGAAATGTAAGACAGGCAAACTGACAACAACATCGGCACCAGCACAGCTACTCTCCCACACTGCATGCACACACACACAGACACATATTCAAAGCAGAACACACAATTGATCTTCCAACAAAGTCGGCAAACCCGTCTGACTGACAAACCAGCAAACACACACACACACACACATACGCTCAACTGAAGAAAATTGGTGTGCGTCATAGGGCCACAAACAATAAGAGCCCTTCCTTGCCCGTTTTGCCTTTGTCAGCCCACCTTGTTTACCACGTCTGCTATCGTCACCACTATCGCCACCATCACCATCTACCCACCTTCAACGCCTATCTGTCATCTTTTTATTGACAGTGAACAGGCCTGGTCTGGTTGACAAGTGCACCTTCACCGCAGTGTCAAGTTCACCTCAAGGTTCAATCAATTCATCATCAACATGTTGTTGTTGCTGCTGTCGTCCACTGCTGCTGTGTTTTGAAAACATTTTGCTGCTAATCTTTCCTTGCCTACTGATGTTTTCTTTTTGTCATTTTTTGTAGCCTTCTTTGGTTTTTTGCTGTTTCTTTCTAATGGTGCCGGTAAGTTCTGTCCCCAGTGGCGGTCTGTTTTGCAGTTTTCAACCCAGGTTTGTCTGATAACCTTAATTTTTTTTATTTTTTTTTGGTTTAAGCCATGTTTCGCACCACCTGTGTCATTGTCATTGTCACCATTGTGGCCATTCTCTTCAGTCAACGATGTAAGTAGTAGCAAATTAATAGTAAACCTGCTGCTGCTGTTGCAGCAGCAAATTTGATGGATCACTTCCAAGGAAAGTGGAGAAAAGAAGAAAAGATATAAAAAGACGCAAAGATAAATGACTTCAAATAAATGATAGATAAGCAAAGGGCCGTACAAGAAGGGGCAGCAAAAAGAGGTACAAGGAAAGCTTGATTCAATTACCAAGCTGTGTTCAGTGCCATACTTGACACTGTTCACATCTCGGTACAAGAACTGTACACTGTGTGTGTGTGCCCTCTGCAGATAAACAGCTCTTCAAGCCAACGCAGATGTCTAGTATAGTCCAGCCGAACATCAGTATCAGACGTCCCAGTAGATGCCTAGTCAGTCGCCCTGTTACCCTGTTATCGGAGCAATTGAGCAAAGGCACTTAATCACTTACCGTTTTACTGTTTTTTCTTCTTTAGCTTGCTGTTTTCCACTTTTTCACTTTTAAACTTTACTTTTATGCCACTAAATATTTGATTAACTTTCCGATTCATTGCTTTTACCTTTTCCTTTTCCTACTAAAAACTACCAAACTGATCCCTGTTTCCTTGCTTGTTTCCACACCTTTAGATCAAACTCAACGTGAAGAGAGAGCCGAGGCGACCCGTCTTCAGCTGCTGGAGAGTGAACTTCGCCTGCCGCCAGTGCCGCCGTCATCCTCGGCGGCCGCCGCCGATGAACTGGACGACTACTGTGATGCCATTTGCAAGCTGCACGACTGTCCGTTCGGTCAGCAGGACCTGCGCAAGGACGATGCCTGCCTCTGCTACGACTACAGCCAGCAGATTTGCGAGTTTGCCGCCAGTTGAACTGGCTAAAGTGGTGGCAGTGGCAATGTACAGTGATAAAGCTACTTGCAAAATGTAATTCAGAATTGAAAAGTGCTTGCAACACGGAACGAAATGCTAGGGCAAAAGTGAAAAATGAAACTTTTTCAATTATGCAAATTTTGATGTCATTTAACGTGTGAACTGTGGCTGACTGTTGGAAGTAGAAAAAATAAAATTTATCAGTAAAATTAGTTTTATTACAGTCAAGTGAGAGGGAAAGAGAGTGAACTTATTTAAAAATGCAGAGTGGTAAAACATTAAAAAAGGGAAAGGGGTGGAAAAGTTGCCAACTGAAAGCTGGCTGGGATATTTATGCAATTGAAAAGAAGTGTTAAAAAGTTGAGCGTTAATTTGTACTATCAAAGAGTGTTTCAAAAAGTGTTGTTGTCAGTGGTGTGCAGGAACATTAAGGTTAAATATAATTTAAATGCAATGTTTTAGTGTTCAACTGGAGTGGTAAGTTGTGAGCAGTCTAAAATTTTGAGTTTGTGTGTGTTGCAAACAAAATGTGTTTATTTGTCAATGTGCTGCTAGACACTTGTAATTGACGGCTAATTTGTTTATCTTTGTACTAATGTGTTTTGGTAAAAAGTTTTATTTTTTCCACATTTTCTCTAAACCCTCGTTCCTAGCGACTCGATGCACTCCTTAAGAAACAGGTAAACGTCGTCAGGAGGGACGCCCAATCGAAGTAAAGTGAGGAGATGTCTGTAAAATGAAAAAAATTAATTAAAACAGTTTGTTAAAAACGTAATACGAAACAATTAAAATTAAGTTCAATAAAACAAAAATTAATTTTGACTAAGTTTTGACATAAATGATTAGCTAAACATATACGTTTATTTTGAAATAAAAACTTTTTACTCTGTATTTTAACACTTTGAATACTTGCAGTTTACTATTAACAATACTACTAATTTATAAAACAAATTCAATATTTTTTCATATTTCAGTTTTTTGTACCACAGAAACGGCTGCCCTAGAAATATAAATATACCAAAGCATCCACTAATACACACACGGTCCAAAGGAGACAAACTATTTGTCTAGCATGCCGCGTGCATAAATTAGCATCTCTAATAAGGTTTTTTGCCCTGTGTCCCAGAAAAAATGCCAATAAAAGGGAGTGAGAAAAAAGAGAGAAAGATAGAAAACAAACTAGAGATGTCCATGTGCAGCCAAAGCATCCAAAATTAATTAGACGTGCTTCTGCGCTAATAAAATCATGTTCTAATGAAAAAGGCTTACACTAAACTAAACTGTAATGAGGAACTCTATGTCTCTTCTTCTTTCGGCCTCTTTTTAGGCATATTCATTTCGCCACACTACACTAGTTGTCAAACACGCAAAAAGAGCAAACAAGAGCAAGAGCAATGTCATTCGAAAAAACTAATTAAATCAGTGAAAGCAGCTTACTTGGTGAGCGATTTTGGCAGCTTCACATTGACCGTCTTTGCCAGATTGGTAAAGGTGGAGACGGTGCTGTGTGAGGTGCCTATTCCACCACCACTACCACCACCTCCGGTTAAACTTGAAGAGGGCGAGGAGCCAGCTGTTGCTGCGGCCACCACTGAGACAGTGCTCGCCTGAAGATTGTGTCCACTGGGCAGGAAGTCCATGCCGTACAGTGCTGCATTGTTGCTGCTGCTGCCGCTGTTGTTATTGTTGTTCACCTGATGCACTTGGTAGTGGTCAGATGATTCCTGCTGATGATGTTCAGCATTTTGATGCTGCAGCTGCTGTTGGGGGTACTGGTTTTGATGGTGCTGATTAAACTGGTGCTGATTGTGAATTTGCTGGTGATACATCATTTGTTGCTGTTGCTGATACTGGTTTAAATGTTGACCCTGTTGTTGTTGTTGCTGTTGCTGATGATGATGATGATGATGTGGGTGGTGGTGATGATTCGGTGGCTGATACTGACCATGTTGTTGTTGATGTTGCTGGTAGCCTCGACTTACCGGCAAACCGGCGTAGCTATCTTCGTATTCATAGTTGTCGTACGGGTAATCGTAGTTGTCGTTATCCATCACTTTTGCCAAACAACTGCTTGTTGTTTACTAGTCAGTTTGCAAAAACATTGAATTTAAATTTAGCATAAACTAGAAGTGCACTAGACTGAACAGAGTTAACTAAAGGTAAGAATCAGTCTAAAAAAGTTGGTAAAAAGTGAGCAAGTGCTGATCTTTCGTAGTGTTTTGGAATGCTGATAAGTAAAATGAACTCTGTGTTCGCCAGTGTTGAGCAAGCGAGCACTTTTGATGACAACACAGACTCTCACACACTCATGCAAGTCACACTTACTCAAGGGGGGAAAATTGCTGCAGCTGTTGCTGCCGCTGCTGCAGTCACCGCCAACGCAGAAAAAATCCAACGATCATCGGCGGGTGAGCACTATTTACACAGAAGGAAGGGAGAGAAAGAGAGAAAAATAAGTGAATAAGTGAAAGAAAAACAACTGTCCAGCTGGCTTACAAATTTAAAAATGGCGGTAATAATTAGTTCAGTAACTAGTGTTTATTTGATAATTTGTTTTCAATTTTAGTAATTTAAACAAATTTTATTTTTGTAACAGCCCAAGTTCTTAGAACTTTGTAGACATTTGATAAACGGCTGCTCTGCTCTATTGCATCTCATTCTAGCTAGTAGTGTTCTTGGCAACTTGTATTGTGATTAAACAATTAACCTCACACAGCGTCTTCTACCTGGCGCTCCGCCAAAACTCTACATTTTTATATTTTGTGTTTTTACAAATTAGTTATCTCATTTACCAAAATGTGATATCATTTTTCTACTTTTCCGTTTCAAATTTATATTTTGAATTTAATTGCTTTCATTTCAAAAGGAGAACAGTGCTATTTGCTAGTGATTTATTGTCATTATGGCCATTTCTAGTTTGCCTATAATTTTTTAACTGAAAAGTATAGATAAAAAATACCTCAAAAGATGACCTGCATTGATGCCTTTCAATAGAGCTGCCGTATTTGTCGTTGTTGTTGTTGCCCTGTCGTACAACTGCTACATTGACCATTGTTACTGTTGTTTGTTTGTTTGTTTGCTTAGCCGAGTTGCACTTGCTGCAGAAACAGCAATGGCAGTAGCAGATGTGGCTCCCTGCACACAATTAGCCTAATTGAGCAATCGACATCGCTAATCACATCAGGCACATTGCGTGCCTACCAGGGCGACAATTCACCAGAATAGAAAGAGAATAAAGAGAGGCAAGCGCCCACACGAGCCACTGGTCAGTAACTGGTACAACAACCGTTTGTGCAACACTGCCACACAGAAAGCAGTGAAACGACAACACAAATTCAGAGAAACTGAGATTTAGAGTGACCATTAACCGAGAAAAGGCAGAGTTGTGCGTCGGCCAAAAAGGAATGAAAAAGAGAGAAGAGCTTTCAATTGCATTATTAATTCTACGATAAATTAAGTAAACTTTGTGCCTGTGCTGAGCTCAGGACCAGATGTTGTCCGCTAAAGCGAGAGCACACAAGCGCACAAACTAATTGTTCTTTCTAGAGGAAAGGGGGAAGGGGGAATGGAAACTAGAAGCTGTTGACCATACTGTGAAGGCACCAGACTAATATTGGCTAATTTTAAAATATATTAAACTTTGCCTAACAGGAATGCTGGCTGGGTTCAAGTGCCCACTAGTGTGATCTCGACAAAAGTGCGCTCCAGTTACGCAGTTATTATAGCATCAGCCGTTGCAGCCATCACAACGCTGACATCCTCCGCCAGTGAATCTGTGATTACTGGCATCGTTGTGAGTAGCATTTTATCGTTTTGCGTTTCACTGCAAAATTAGCCACCAAATTGACCAGTAGTGTTGAACACTGCTGCAGTTAAGCCGGTCACTAACGAGCCACCATTACTTCTCATTTGCATCTATTGCCTTTTCCGCTATTGTTTTCCACCAAAACGTTTGCTTACCCATTTGCTTACACTCTTTTCATTCAATTTCGTGTTACTTTTCAGTTTTCAGGCAGTGCCTAGCAACGGAGCATTTCTAGTAAATGTGTGTGTGTGTGTTTGAACCCCGCGCACCACACATTAGTGGTTTCAAAGTGTGTACGGTTGTCGTACCCTGCTGTACACCGTACATGTCCTGCATACCTCGTGTACAACAGTGGCTGGTTGGTTCAACAGTAAACAACAGTGACAGGCACGGCAGTAAGAGGGTTTGCTGATATTGTTTTTGTTTCTTTTTTGTGTTTTTTTTGCCGCCGATTTTATTAAATTGTCATGCACATTCTAGTGTCGCATTCTGCTGCCATCGCCGCTGTCGGTGATGCTAAATTGCGCACTAAATGAAAGAGAAAGAGAAAAACAGAAAATGAAACGGAACATGCAAAAAGGGGGAAAACTATTTAAATGATGATGACATGGAGGAGCATTTCACGCAGTCTGTCGTTACGTTTTATCTTATTTATTCTTTTTTACTCCGCCTTTTTCTTCTTTTCCTTCTTCTCCTCTTTTGGATTCTAGCCACAGTAATTCGGTGTCTGTAAATGAATGTTTCTCCGACTGACAGCTTTGTTTTGATGATCGTTCATTGCCGCCGTCGTTGCGCCTGCCGTTTCCGCACAAAAAAGAGTAGAGAAGAGGGGGTAACAAAATTTAATAGGAAATGCAAACGATAAAAAATGTGAGGTACTTTCAAACCAAGCAGAGAACACACACATACATTTGAAGACTTTTGCTCTTTTGATCTTTGCATCGCCTTTTTTCCTATTTGGGAAAGAAGCAAAGAATTGCATCTTTTCCTTTCTTGTTATCTTTTCTTTCTCTCCTCCTTTTCCCTTCCCTTCTTTCTCATGTCTATCATTTTGGATCTCGGCAACTACCAACTACCACCACTATTAATAGTCGCCGGCAAGGAACGACGACAACGGCAACTGCTGCAGTCGTTTGTCATCTCTGTCATCTTTCTCCTTCTCTCCTTTTTTAATGCTCCTAAACACTACTACTTTTCCGGCTCACTGGGCGACGCATCCATGAGTTCTCTTCCTCATCGTTTTCTTCTTCTTTTTCTTTTTTTTCCCCTTCAGTTCACTGCCGCTGTCCTTGTCACTGTCGTCGTCGTCGTCGTTGTTGTCGTTGTCATACACACAAACACACACACACACATACACAGTCAGTGGGCACAATGTCTCTCAATATCTGCCTGTTATTCTCCCGCTGCCGTTCATGAATAGAATCGCTCGAATCTCGCTAATCAAATTAGATTCAATATATTGCCTGTCTCGTTCTCTTTCTCGCAGTTTGGTTCATTGTTTTCCGAAAGTCAGTCAGCGGCACTGAATTTCCTGTACAAGGCAAGGCATTTGAAATTGTACACCATCTCGCGCGCGCACACGCTCATTGTCGTCATCTGGTGGAGTGGACTGCAAATGGGCACTGGGCGCCACTGGGCGCCATCAGTAGGAGCGCTCCTCACTGCTGTGGGCGCTGCTGACCCCTGACTCATCGTTGCTACCATCCACAGCACAGCAGCGTGTGGGTCATTGCAGCAATCGATGTTGTGCACACACTCAGGGACGTCCACTCACAACCAGCCAGCCACCCCGAATGGCTCATTGGCAGTGTTTCTTTTTTTTCTCCTCTCTCTCTCTCTCTCTCGCTCGTTTCCTTTTTTCGCCTCACTACTCCCTCTCTCCCTCTGTCGGTGTTTGTCGGCGTCTCTCTCTCTCTCTCTCTCTCTCTCTCTCTCTCTCTTTCTCTCTCTCCTCTTCT
>JAALOO010000914.1_pt1 | contig 23350 bp, 11 predicted proteins | sample 7257641 | NCBI WGS metagenome assembly JAALOO01 (sample SAMN14085613, study PRJNA598686) | mite metagenome | biome: ENVO:01001000; feature: ENVO:01001002; material: ENVO:01001226; isolation source: single female mite from University of Michigan culture on fish food culture... ...
TTCCCTCGACAGTAATTGCAACTTCCTACCAGTGCACAGCTAAAATCCACAAAGTTTTTTAGCGGTGCACGCAAAAAAAGGCTCGCTGTAGTCCTGGCTTGCCAGACTTACCCCCTGTTTCTTTTTTTTCTTCTTCAGAAAGCAGTCTCAGGTGTCTTGCCTGTTGTTTGTTGTGTCCACCAATTAATCATCCACTACTGCTACCTGTGGTAAGGAAAGTCCATTATGACTCTGATGATTTAAAGTGCTCCCCGTTTAGTGAGGCTTCAACTATTGAGCAGGTAAAGTGCACTGTCAACACTGACTAACAAATGGCGCCATGAGGAGGCGCCTGACAATTGCTCCATTCATCACCTCCATTCACTGTCCGTCTGACACCATCGATTATGTTCTCTATTAGCGCAAACCTATTATTGATTTCATCTACTGATACACAGCTTTTTAATTTGTAGTAGACAAGTGAACTAAGCTCAGTACGATGCCAGTGCCACATCTACCTGAACCTTCCAGTTGAAGTTGTTTTCAACTCTAAACATTAAAGTGATGATCATCTTCTAAAGTTGTCAAACAACAATGCCAGTAGGCATTTGGCTCAGGTGACACTATCGATTTTCGTATGCTCCATTGAGAGCAGCTACGTTCCTGCTGCTGTTGCTGCTGTGGCGATAGTATACGGAAGTTTTTGCACTCGTTTGGGAGAGTAACCACGAGAGCCGGTCACTAATGTGCAGACACAAATGAGAAAAAGCCAGCGACAGACACAGGACACCTTGCGACAAATGGCTGCCTTTTTGCCTGGCGAGAGAGGTTCACTCGCCAATTACTTCTGTCACTTCTGTCTGCTCTACCGGCGCTTTGTGTCGCCCATCGACAGCACACTAATGGGCGCCCAGTGAACAGACATACATACTTCAACACACGAACACATGTGTGTGTGTCTGATTGTCATTTTCATTTGTCGGTGTTGTTCGTTATCTCGGTGCAAATGTCATTTGCCAAGCAGTAAGCAGACACTTCAGTAGTCAGTTTTTGGTGAATCGAACTGTGTGCGCTGTGGTGACCAAGAAGTGGTGACACTGACTCTCAAAGTCTCAGCACAGCTGCGCATAGTACTGCTGCAATCTTGCGTGAACACTCAAACAAACAACAACAGCAGCAGCAATATAAAGTTCAATTAATAGAGCACAACAATAGCAGGCGATGCAGAATTGGCTGGAGATGAGCTGACAGAGGACTGAGGAAGCCTGAGGGAGTTGAAAGATGACTCCTCAGCTGTGCCCAAGGAGAGAATGGGGATGTTCAATTGCGTTCAGAAACGATTCCAATGTTGAATGCGAATTTAATGAGCGTAATGACAGTTGCTTGGGAAGGGAGCAACCTTGGCAAGTCTGGGCTCACTGCCCACCACCAGCAGCAGTAACACCACTTGACTATTTTTTGCCAGCAACAGGCGCACTATTTTGTGCTTTGCATATGTTGGAGTTCTCAGTGTGTGTGTGTGCTGGACAGTGTTCAACAGCAGGAGCAGTAGCGAACCGAAACACTCGTGATGCGTGTTCGGGCGAAAGTGTCTACTCTCTCTCACTACTCCTTCTGATTCGAGCGTCATTATCGTTCCTTCCACAATGACGCCTTTTATCATAATTTAATGAGACTTAAATTGAACTCAAGAAGCGGAAAGAGTGCCAGCCAGAAAGAGTAGCAGTAGTGCTTGGCTGCCTGCTTGCTTGCCTGCTTGCCTGCCTAGCCGAGGTGGCCAAGCCGTGAGCCAGTTGATGTCGATTATGTCATGACAATTGCTCTAATGGTGCTCGCTGTCCTGCCACCGAGCAAAACGATTTGCCCTCTTGCCTGTTGCGCTCTTTCTCTCTGTTTTTCTTGGCCGGGCTCTCGCACCACTGCCACTCAATACTCGGACTAGGCAAGTGTTGAATCAAAACAGTCATGAGAGAAAGGAAGAATGCATTCCACAGATAAACCTGTTGTTCCTGCAGTGCTAGTGTGTCCAGTGATGCACCGCTGCCATACACCCAGAATAGTGCCCTCCCCCATTTTTGCCCATTGTTCTTGCCCTTCTTCATCGGCTGTCATGTTTTTTCCGCCAACCCGCCGGCAGCTTTGGTGCTGTCTGTTTTATTGCATTTTACTGGGCGTGACAAATCCCTCAAACACTGGTTGACGCCGGTAATTGACCAGATTTTTGCGTGCCACTCAACTCTTTTTTGCCCTTCTCCTTCTCATCACTTGGAATCACTTTCAGTTCTGCTGCGTTTTGCAGAAAACTAAAACAACACTGATGGTGTGTATCTTTACTAGGAAATCACTACCTAAATTAAGCATGCTGTTTGGCAAAAACTGAATTGGTAATTACTTTTTAGCAACGTAAACTACCAAACCCGTAAGTAGCAGGGTCATTTGAAGTAGAGTTATTGTTTTTTAATTGCTGTTGGAGTGTGTATAATGCTATTTTTATGACAGTTTGACATAAAAAAGTGTTTTTATCGTGACATTTCAGAATTTTTAAAAGCCTTTATACTTGCTATAAATACTTGCTGTGTATTGATCAGTTTTACGTTTTATTGTTTTTTACTTTTTAAAACATATTTGTATAACATACATTTTGTTATGCTTAACAGAAATTACTGATTGTATTTGAACTAACTGGGAGCATTATTTTTCTCAAACACAAATGCCAAGTGCCTCTTTGTACAAAGATGTTCTGTTTTCCTGCAATCTTTGCTTCAAAGCTTTCAATTGGCTAAATCTTCGATTTATCGTTCACTAATCTTCCTTCTAAGCAATTGATTACTATTTACGACTCAATTTGTCTGTTCTGTGGTTTTGTTTGCCGGCCTCTTAACCGCTCTCTTGTGTGATTACCTTGGCTCGGTAAACAATGCTTCTTAGTGACATTTAAACTACTAAATGAAGAGTGTTCAATCAAATGCCGTCATCTCATCTGTCTGGAAATCTTCAGTGCAGACCATTCAATTGCGAGTAAATAAATCCAAGTTTGCTGAACATGTTCAGACGCTATATTTAACTAGCTATTAATTTTTTTTGTAAGTAAACTTCATAGTCATGCAGATTATCTATTAGTGGTGGTTAACCGCCGGTACAGAGGCCATTGTGCAGTCCAGACAAAGGGACATTGCATAGTTTCACAAAAATAGTCACAAGCACGTCTAATTGTGCCTGCCATTGGATCGTATGCTAGAAAACTCTCCTAATCCTCCTCAGTTTTCGGTGAGTTGAAGTGGTTTGGCAAACGAGGAAAGTTTACGACAGGATCTCAAATTGGTAAAAACAAACTAGATCAGGTTTGATGGATAACAGAGAAGTGCAGTTCTTAAAAACTATGCATTTGACAAAAAACTTTTGAACGTTTGACGTAATAAACATGCTCACAAAAAATATTTTTTGCTTTGTTTAAAAACTGAAAATAATCATTAAGAGTGAAACTCGGCACAATTTCTGTTTAGAACTCCTTTTATTTCATTGTTTTTAACTAGACAAAGATGTGTACAGTTAACTAACTGGCTGCGTGTGTCTTTTTCACTAAATGCTTGCCAGTGTTTAGTGCATTGTCATAAGAGCAGCGGTAACAAGAGACACCTCGATAATTAATCATCGTGCTAATATGACTGTGAGATGAGCTCAGTCAATGCGTTCATTAGTCAAAACAACAGTTATGATGCCCTGACGAAGTGGACATTCTCTTGCAGATGACTGTAGTGCACTACTACATCGATACACTTTTAGTTAGCTGTACAGTGCAAGTGCTGCAGCACGTACAACAACCATTGCAACAGCACGCTTCACCGTCGCCATTGTCGGCCACACACACACACGGAAGAAGCGAAAACACTGTTGAGACGTCGGTGATGATCTTTAACTTGCAGCAGCTTCAGCTAAAGCGTTGAACTAGAAAGAAAGAGAGTCTTGACTTTTCTAAAGATCCTTCTTTCAACGCAAGTCAACTTTTTTTCCTTTGCGCTTTCTTAGGTGTAAAGGATGCTCAGCATGAGAAGTGCTGCTGCTGTAGCTTCTGATATCATTTGCATAAACAAACGGCATCGTACTGGCTGGCTGGCTGGCTGGCCCACTAGGTCACCATTAGTCTCTGCTGGCAACTTTCTCGTGCTCTTCTTGATCCATTTCTGATCCATCCGTCACAATTTATGTCACGAAAGAGTTTGCTAATGTATGAATGTGCACTTGTTTTTAGGAAAAGAGTAATAACTTTAAACGCACAGGCATTATTGTTTTTGCACATTATCAGCAGCATTTAATCTGCATTTCAAAAAAGTAATTTTTCATTAGAAAGCAACATGTGGTTGCAAGGCTTCAACAGGTATGTGCCAGCTACTGAACAAGAGACAAGTTGTTTTGAGCAAATGATCAATTTTGAGGTAATTGGCACTTTGAAGGTGCCACTGCTGTGCTGTGTTATCTGATCAGAAAAATCAATGTTTGTACGGGTTAATTGTGTGCAGTAATTGAACAGCAGCAGCAACAACAACAGCAACAACAGCAATGGTACTATTGTCAACAGCAGTAATTATTTGTTTGCTCGAATTGATTTTGTTTGCTCGCCAGTGCACTGGCTCAACCCACTACCGCCGTAGTGCACCGTCAGCGAGGCACTTGTTGAGTGACACTTGGTGCAGTATGGGCAGTCGTGATTCGATTCGCTGCCCATACTGCCCGACCTGAACTGTCCTTGGCCTTGGCGGTCAACTGGCAGCAGCTTGTTGTTGTACCTGTTGTATTGATCACTTGGCACTCAGTGCACAGCTTCCTCTCATCCATGACAGCAGCAACAGTGGCAACAGTAACAGTGGCGGCGTCGGCGTCACTGGCACGGACACTTCATATTGTTGCTGGCAGTGCATTGTCTTGCAGACACTCGGCGCACTCAAATGACGGCGTTCACCATGGCGATGACCTCTCGCCATGACCTCTGTGCTGTGGTGGTGGTGGTCATGCACTCGCCCCGTATTGTACCCCCTTCTATTCTTATTATTTGCAGGTTGCATTGACCTTTTGCCTTTTCCGTTTCTTCTTCGCAAAAAGGTCGCTGGCTGAAGGGAGCCAGGGAGGTCGGTGGCCAGTGCCGTCTGAGCCAGACTGCTGAACTGCTTGCCATGCATGGCACGTTGTGTGTGTGTTGTGAGCACGGCAGCGATGCATTCTTTGCGTCAGGTAGAGGCATCAATTTAAAGTAAATTTAATTGCCTACACGAGCTGTGCTCTGAGCGAGAGTCTCCTGAACTGCGATAATACTCTGAACAGATTGCTCCGGTCAGACGGGAACGATGGTCACCGAGACAGCAAACAATGGCAGAGATGGTGATGGTGATGGAATGAGCAGCAGTGCCAACTCACTCGCCGGCCAGTCAGGGGAAAGCAGACTGACCATTCGGGCGAGAAGGCGGCTGATGTTGCTGCTGCTGCCGCTTAACTGCTGCACTCTACCTTAATGGTGCCATTGTGCATTGAGGAATACTGTGTGTGTACTTCCACCACAATGCGAACACTGCTGCAAATTCTCTCTCTCCCTTTCTCCGCTGAACACATCTTGAGTTCCATTAGGCAGCGGGTATCCCATTAGGCAGTGAAATTTACTCTTTGCTTTGGCAACGTGCAATTTACATTCGATTGCAATCAATTGAACGACCACAGAGTGGGAAAGTGCGTTTAAGCCTGTGTGTGCGAACGATTATTAATAGTGATTGCAGTAACAGTGCTGCGACAGAACAAAAAATACAATTGAACAGATGGAAAGAGGGGCTACTAGTAGTACAGACTTTGAAATGAAGGTGACCGGTGGAGATGACTTGCAGTGCTGCTGCTGCAGTTTTATTGACTGAGCCCTGGTGCGGGAAAGCCCAGAAAGACCACTACTAATTTTCTGACGTTGACAGTCGTGCTGTGAAAGATGCACCAGCATGTACAGGAGTGAGTGCCAGGGAGAAATGGTCATTTGATGTCGTTAATTGATTAATCGATCTGCAAGCATGTGAACACAGCAGCAGATCAACGGCAATGAACAGCATCTTTGCCAGGAGCGAGTGAGCAGGCGACACCACACCTGAGCATTAGCTTTAGAAGAAGAAGAAAGAGGTAGCGAGTGCTGCCTCCCAGCAGATCGGAAAGAAGAGAGTGAACAATGCTAATAGAGTGACGAATGTGCAGTTGCAATCTAAATTAAATTGGTCCATTGTCTACCGGCGCGCGGGCGATTGATATTATTTGCAAGAGACGTTGACGGTGATTGGACTCGATTTAGCGCTAAGGCTCTTTCTCTCTGTTTTGCTCTTTTGCTGAAGAAGTAGTGGCGCCACACACACACACACAAGCTGTCATTACCACACTCAGTGAGCTGAATCTGCCGGCACAAGTGCTTGCTTGCTTTGCCTGCATTCGCCACTCGATTCCGGCCCGGTCACAAATTGTTTGCCCCACTCGCTTGCTGGAGCTGTGTAGTATTGACCTGCCCTGACCCTAATTGTCCCCTCTTTGGCTAATTCAATTTTTGTCATTTGCTCTACGACTTGCACTGTTCTTGCCTTTTGTGTTTCACCGCTCTCTGCAATGTCTCCTCTGTTTGCTGAAATGACCGAGTCGCTCTCTCCTAACTCACTCGCGACGATGCAGAGCACTTTTTGCACTCACCTCTACGCTGACTTTTTCCCCCTACACTTCGATTCCAGTCAAATTGTTTGAATTTGTGTATCTATTTTTACGTTTTCCAGTTTATGCTCCATCCGTTTTTCTGTCAAAGCTTTCTTATACATTTTTAGCAAAGAAGGTCATTAATAAATGACACAATTAACGAAGTTTTTATTGATTACGTTGAACTACTCTGCTACTTTGCACTAGAATTTACTCTCATAACATGGTAATCAATATTGTTGAGTTTTTCAGAAGACAAAAAATACTTAAAATTCTTATGGTTAAAATGCGCATTTTAAAAAACACATTGTGTTTGTTTTTGTCAAGGTTTGCACTGTCATCAATCATCAAAATTGTCACAGCGTTAGAGTTTGTAAAATCGAAATTTTTTATTAGTTTTTAAAATGACTTTATTGAGCAAAATTGAGCAAAATGGGTTTGCTAATTAAAAATCAGTAAAGTTTGGTAATTTTGGGTTGCTTCAAGTGTAAAAAACTGTTGATTACTTGCCTAACTTGACATGGTAAAAAATTTCACACACCGTCGGAGACAGAGGTACTGAGGTAAAATATTTTATCTGTCGGTTATTATTTGCACCATTACATGAGACACGAGGCTGATGTAGTAAAGATAAGGACTGCTCTTTGGCTTTTTGGTCATTCCGAGGTATAAAGTAAACTGAAGAACGGTGGTACTGTACTTCTCCTTTAGAGGAGCTAAAGTGAGATACCTCTGCCACAACAATTATGCGCCATTAGTTTGTGTGCAACCTCGCTAGCACCCAGGTTTTATGCTAACCGAGCGCTTTTGATTTAAAACCCAATTTGCAGATTAACTGAAAATCGAGCACATGCCACATTTGGTAGTGCAGAGAGGCAATGTATAATTGCAGTGTTTGTTTCTCCTGACCACATGACGCCAGAAGAACGGTGCCAGAGAGGCACAAGCTGTCTTCTGTGCCATTGTCCATTGAGACGTAGATGATCTGATACAAAAGGCTGAAACTAAACTAAACGGTAATTAGCGATGTGTTTGCCCTCAGTGTTGGCCACGACAGTGTGGTGCTCACAGTGGGACGCTGTCACGCTGAAACACTGAAAAGATCAGAGCAGAGTGAGAAAAGAGAAGAGAGCTCAACACTAACTTCACCGGTGCTTCACTTTGCTTCTTCAGCCAGTGATTTTATCTGGACGTCAGGAAAGAAGCGGATTCACTTGCTGTGCTCGCATTCGCATTCGCAGCCTGTAGCCGGTTTACCTCTTCACCGAGGATGATCTGTGGCCTGACTGGGGCGCACTGAGCTGACCTAAGCCAAGCCAAGCCAAGTTGATGCCAATTATTGCATCAACTGCTGATCGTCACTTGGCGGTGCGTCCGTGCCACTTGATAAAAATCTGACAATGGACACCCAAAGCAAGGCGTTCAGTTGTGTCAGTTGTCTGTGTGTTTGTGTCGGTGTGTGTGACTCTATTTATAAAGTGCCTTCAGCGTTGATCAATTGCAATCAAGGTATCTAAATCTACTTTGAGCATGGCAATTGAATAGAGATGGCAAGCACTACTCGGAGAACATCATTCACCGGTCTTGCTGCTGCTGCTGCTTGTTCCATTCTGTGAAATTGTTGCTGTAGTTCACACACAGGCTGACTCTCACTGTTTGCTCTGACAAATAGCTATCGCTCTCTTAGATCACCACTGCGTGAACACAAAGCCACTTCGAAAAGAAGAAAAAAGAAAGACTGCTGGCAACTCCTGGCTGTGTCTAGGAAATCGACACTCGGATAATAATACATCAACATGCGAGATAAGGCCAATATGACCATAATGACGATCGGTGATGGCATTTCTCTCTGTCTAATGATAACAACAAACACTGCGCCGCCACAAAGAGAAGAGCTCAGAACGCCGCTTTCATTTGGTAGGGCTTTTGATAGATTGAGTTCTCTCATGCTTGATTTCTATCGCCGCATAGGCTGTTACCGCTGCTACAGGTAATTCTACCACTCAAATTCCCTTGTCTCAACAAAGCCCTTTCATCATCTTTCAGTTTATTTTTATATTTAAAGTCATTTCTTTATCAGCTTGTTCCCAGTCAAAGCTTTTGACTGTGTCATCACAAGTTTTGCTGGAGAAAAATGTAACTATTGTTTCTACCGGAATCTATCGATTATACCGGGCTGTAAATGTACGTGTAGAAATGTGTGCGCCGATGTGATCCATGGCAGTTCGCCACTTGTGACAGCCGCCAGTGTTTGTCTATCACTAGTCTAGTCACTAATTGAGTTGTCAATCGATGAACAGTTTGCAGTGGCAGCAAAAGTGAAAGCATTTACATTATACAACTGCACACTTCGGTAAACACACGGCAAACTGGGTCGTTGTCAACGCTCAAACAAACGACCATTTTCCCACCGACTAGAATGTTCTTCAAAACGGCGCATATCATTATAAGCAGTGACACGAACAATTGTCAAGGTAATAATAATTAAGCCAAAAAACAATGGTCACACACTATGGGAATTTAGTCTGGACAAACGCATCTAATAGATGTATCTTGGGTTTAAAGTGCCCTACATGCTCAGGTGCAATAACAAACAAAAGCTAGAAATGTTCCGAGCCTGTCTTTTAGCCTTCAGCCTGAATCAACTAAACAAACAACTCTTCGGCCTTGCTTAATTAGAGCATTCCTACCCTTGTAGACTTTTTTGACGCGCGCGCTCTCTCTCTACTAATTGCTATGGGGATGGTATTGATTAGATCAGTTTTTAAATTTCTTCATTGTCTCTTCATTGGCTCACTGCCTTCTTCACCATTGTTGGCCTTCACTTCACTTTGCTGTTGGCGTGTGCGTGCGTTCCTGCAGTGTCGGCACTTCGGCCGTTTCGGTACCGCTGTTTCAGTTCCGTTTGGGACTGCCTCCTGAAGAGTGCACACTTGCCGACACAAAAACGCCAAATGAGATTCACTTCTCTAGGTATTTTCTCCTGGAGTCAGTTTGCAGTTTTTACTGTTTTCTTTCTCATTTGCTCACCAACAGCAGCATACCTCTGCAGAGACGCAGCAGCATTTTTTTGAAATTGACTGTTTTATCGCTTTTAAAATCTTTTTTCTGTGAAACTATTTTTGATCAAAACTGAAAGTTTAAAGTAACTCTCGATAACTTTTAGGTAAGTTTTGGAAGTTTTATTCAATACTTTGTACAAAAACAAAAGCTGTTTATTCAAATCACCGCTGATCATTAGCGTGTTTTTGTTGTGAATACTTTTTTGATTAAAAAATGTATACAGATAATAGGACGCTAATTACTAATAATTGACATGTTAGCATGTCTGACTGGCTGAAACTGTACTCGCGAGCCGGCTCACTTGCCGTTTCTCACTCCTTCACTGACAAATGGCATGTGTCTTTTCGCATTAATAACCACTTAACTAGCTTGCTAATATCTGCCCAGCGATGCATTCAACCACTAAACATACACACATACACACACACCATCATCAAGTGTCAGACATTTTCAGACTTTTCTACCTGTACATTTTCGCTACGCTGGCCCTGACAGTGGCCAGTGGTTTTCAGCACACAAACACACAAACACTTTCTCTCTCACCAAACACACACAATTGTCGAACATTTTGTCGATGGAGAAGCACACTTGACTGGTGTGAGGAGCACACAACAGCATATAACTCTTCACAACAGCCGAGTCTCTTTCCAATTTTGAAATGGTTTATGATAATTTGAACGCACGCGGATTAGAGGATCGATGCATGTGAATTGATTGCTAATGGTAGTTGCGAGAGCGTCTCTTTGCTCGTTCGCAACAGCTCATTTTTTTTGTACACGCGTTCATGACCGCCTTTTGACAAAAAGGTTGCACGAAGAGCTACAGAGCTCGACAGGCAGACTTTCAACTGAATGAAACTACTAAACGTCTCACGCTAAACACAGTGACTGATGGTGTGAGTGCCTGCCTGCCTTAGTCCTATTCAATTTTTCTTTTTGGTTGTTCAATTTTAAAGTGAAATTGATTAACCTACAAACACACAGTGAACACAATGAAGAAGAAGGTGTACAGAGGAATTAGACACTTTTGCAACTTCTTCCACGTATCGATTGCACTTTTGCACTGCTGCAGTGCGTCCTACTTCAGGTATAATCGTCTAATTGATGGTACGGCAGAGTCGACCGTTTCTTCTTATACTTTCGATTTTGACTTTGCTCACTTTAGCTGCACACAGTGTCACTTCAATGGAGCAAACGCTTTTGCTCATTTGTCATTATAAGGTATTCACAGAGTTGACTTTGGGTAGCAGTGCGCACCGGTACTTCTTTCTCTTCTGCTCCTCTCTTTTCAGCATTTTGTATCTGTATCGCGCCCACAACCATTTCATTGCTGACAAAGAGAAAGAAAGATAGGGAGAGCCACTTTATAAAGCTACAATAAAACATTTTTTCACAGTAACGTGCTGAAACGACCACTAGCATTTAGCATTGTTGTCCTAAGCTGAATAGTAAACTAATACAAAACAATCTATCTTTTTCTCTTCTTCTTCTCGTTCTACCAGGCAACTGAACTGAGCAGTGACAGTGGCGGTGGCGGCGGCAGCGGTGATGACCAACCAAACAGTTGCAGCCAACTGATGAACCTGTCCTGTCCTTGGTGATCAACAGCAGCCAACCTGAACCAGTGTGAATTGCCCGAGTGAGCACTAGCAGGCAGGCTGGTCGCCATGCCGTCCGATGTGTCGATGCACCCTTCTTCCCTGGCTCAGCAGCATCGGTCCCAGAAGCAGTCATCCAAACAACAGCAACAGCAACATCAGCTGATCACCTCCGTTCACTCTGCTGCTGCAAAGACCACCTCCGGTGATGATGATGATGATGACATCGATACATCGTCCAGTGATGGATCAATTTACGAGCAGCGGTACCATGCACTGCGAGCCGCTGGCTTCGAGCACGAGACTGCCAGCAAGTACGCGGCCATGTACTCTTCAGTCACTGAAGTCATCGATAACATCTTGTCACAGTCGCTGATTCAACAGTTGGCCATTGAGAAGGGCAACAACAACAGCAACGGCAGTGATGCGAGTGCTGCTGCCTGCAAGGCGTCCGCCTTTGAGGCGCTCTTATCAGGTGGCCAGCATCACCACTTGGCGACGACGACGACCACGGCGGCGTTAGACAGCGCCAATTTAAAGTCCATTTATGATGCAGAGGCGTTGTGCAGCCTTCTCAGCCACAACGGTCGAGTGCAGCAGCAGCATCAACAGCAAAATGAGAATGACTGTGGCATCATTCAGTGCCGCAGCACTGCAAACAACGCTGATCTGATGGGCGCTGATAGGAGTGGAAGTGCAAACAAAAATGGAGTCAATCAGCTGTCAATTATGAGACACTTACAGGAAAATGATCATTTGGAGATTGCTGCTGATAAGCGGAGTTCAGAGGGAACAGCTAACTACTTCAAGAATGGCTCCTTTGTTGAAATGACTGACTGTGCTGCTGCTGCTGGCCACTACCGCAAAGGCAGCCTCCACGAGCAGGAGTGCGAAGAGGCGCGACTGAGTGCTGAGCTCCTCGGACTGAACTTCTTCAGCAACCGCGAGTTGGACCAGTTAAAGTCAATCAGTGATCTGGTGAAGTCGCATTCATCAGCTGATCATAGTGAGCAGTACGGCAAGGAAGACAGCTACGGCAAAGCTAGGCCTTACTTTGATGAAGACTGCCTGAATGGGGCTTTCAATCGCAACCTTCTGGTCACCGTGCTCAAGGACGGCCTCTTCGATCCTGATGAGGCCAACCTCGAGGATGAAGGCGTCGGTGGAGAGCAGAACATGGTTTCCACCGCTTCCTCATCTGCCTCCCTCTCCTCCTCAGGGGCGTCGTCTCTTCTGCTCGATTCCTCCTCTTCACCGTCGTCTTTCTCTTCCCTATCCTCTTCAATTTCCACCACTCCTCCTGATGCGCTGAACTGCTTCGAGACAGGTGCCCTCGAGCCCTCTCTTGGTGGTAATCCGCTGTTTGCCTTTCACCACAGTTCCTCATCAAAGTTTATTGAAGAAGGGAAGCTTTCATACGGTGATCTGCTGGCAGACAAGCAGATAAACTCCTGTTCAGAGATGCTCACTTGCAACGGCGATGACAAGTTTGACGCTATTGATCTCACTCGAGAGGCAGTGAATGGCACCTTAAATGGCTTTGATTCGGCTGCCTCCTATGAGCATGCAGGCTGTCCTCATGACATGAACAGCGGTGGCGGCCATTCTGCCTCAGTGAGCTCCCAGAAGAACCACCACTTCCACCACTACCACTCTGACTACAAGTACGCAGGGGAGAACATCTTTGCCTTCTCAGCAGGCAACAGCACCGACAGCAGCGAACTGCTTTTTGATGGTAATGGTCCCAGTCATCACCAGTCATCTGCGAATAGTCACCACTTTTCCGGTGGATTTGAAAAGCTTCATAATAACCATCAGTTTAGCCAGTCAGCCGATGGCGCCCTTTCGGAAAACATCTTTGTCAAACCACTGTCAATGGAGGACTCGGAGTATTCGCCCTTTGCTCCGACCGCTCGCCACAACTCACTGTTTGACTACAGTGAACAGCAGACAACAACTCATGCCAGTGATTCCTTTGGCTTTCCGCTGGACAAGCTAAACAAATCTGGTGGACAAGCTGCTGACCTGTTCGGCGATTATGCCTCATTTAGACATGAGGCCTTCTTTGGATCACCGTCAACGAACGACTCCTCAGAGTTGCACTGTAGAACAAATCAATCTCAATCTCCCTACTCGAATGGCTTTCTCAACAGCCGAACCTTCGCCGACATTGCCGCCTCTAATGTGATCTCAAGTGGAAACAAACTAGTGGACGATGCTGAGAGCTGTCTCGGTGCCGTTGGAGACTGCAAGTCGCCCAAGTCGAACTCTCTGAGCTGTTCCAATCTCAACATAAACAATCTCAACGCAGGCTACTTCAATCTGTTCACCAACGGCGCCAATGGCAACAATCATCTTCCTTCGGCTCAAAATGTCACCAGCTTTTACGACCAGTCCACTGGTCAGACTTTGGCCAAGCAAAAGACAAATTCTTTCTGCGGCCAGGCGAACAATGCATTTCACGCCTCACTATCGCCCATTAGCGGCAACTCCAACAAGAACATGTACGGCAATGGAACACTGAACATGAGCGAGCAAATGAACTTCTCTCAGCAATCATCCATGCGAGCCAGCCTGTCAATGCTCAGCTCCGGTCTGAATGGCAACAATGGACATGGTCAGATTGGTCAGGCCACCGCTGACATGATCGGCCTCTCCTCCACCTCCTGTGACGGAATGATGGGCTCAGGGGTGGATCACAAGCCAACGAACATCATGGCGTACAAGGGCCTGTGGGTGTGCAACATCTCACCCGACGTGACGCTGGCCTACCTGAAGCGTCGCTTCCGCCGCTTCGGCCACTTCACCGGCATTCAGACCTTTGAGCGGCGTGCCACCAATGGCTCGAACATCGTCTTCGTCCACTACGACAATCCCTACTCGCCGGTGGAGGCCATCGCCTGTCTTCACAACTACACCGGCCAGGACCTGTGCGCCGACCCGGTGGAGCCGCTGAAGCTGCGCTTTGCGCCCAGCATGGAACAGTCCCGGGCTGGTCAGCTGCCCACCCTGGAGCAGGCGCGGAAGCTGGTGGAGCGGCACGGAGAGTGCTTCAACTGGCGCCTCTCTTCCGGCTGCCACCGTGGCATTCGCTGTCAGCTGAAGCACGTGCCCATCAACAAGGAGATCGACTCTCAGCCATGGGTAAGTCACACAATAGTGATCCTAAACTTCAAACTTCACTACCTTTACTCATTACTCGGTTCTCATTTCAGGTCAAAGCCTTAAAGAAAAAGAACTCAGACATGTGAATGTCCATTCTTTCCAGCAGTCGCCTGCAGCATCCCAATTATTTGGCGGATGTCACACAAAGTGAAGTTTGCCATCCTTGAACCAGCTGCACTAGTTGCTCTGTTACCGACACTCTATAGTTGTTTTTGCAAATGTTGTTGCACCTGTTTTGTTGTTTGTTTTTGTTTGCAACCAAATCTTTTATTTATTTATTTTAAACCACTTTTAACCACACTTTTTTTCTCTGCGTGAAGACAACTCGACGCCTCTTTGCCACTCGAACTCCTGAGTCAATCTGAACTCAATTTTTCACTATTTTCAGCACTGAATGATCATATAATCTTTGTTTTTCTTCAAATGTGCAATATAAGAAGTTTGCTTTTAGTAGCACTATTCCTCAGAATCACTACATCAGATTTCAAACTATTAGTATTTATACTTCTTTCACGGGATTTTTGTTTCATTTCACCTCTTTTGTTCACTACTTTTTTTCTTCTCTATTTGGATCTTTTTTACACATTTTCATCATTTTTATTGTAACTTATTTTTTCCTTACTAGAATTCTAAGTCCTAAAACTAGATTCGAATTTTTGTTTTTTATGTTTCGTCACAACTTTTTTCTTTTCTTACACTGTCTTGATTTTTTTCATTTTAGTTTTTTTTATTTTAGTCAATAACTTTGGTTCTCATTCAAAGTCTATCGACAACATTATTTCAATTTTGTGAATTTTTTTATTTTTTACGGCATATTTTTTGTATATTTAGTTTGCGCTTATCAATTCAATTAATTTTTTGTTAATATTATTTAATCTCACAATAAATTATAATTTAAAAAGGTACTTGTACAAACTTAACTTTACAAAAAGTTTACTCTGCCGAGCTCGGAAAATAAAGGGTTATACTCAAATTAACGCTAAAGTGCTGAGAAATCGCAGAATCGCCTTCACAATCAACTACAAGTTGGCCGGATTTTGTCATGTTGGGCTCATCGAGCAGTGACTGTAATGTTAAGGTGCATTTTCCAATTTGCCGCTCGTAGCCGCAGCCACAATCGATGATTTCCATGATCAGGTTGTCCGTCGGCTGAAAAGAGTCAATCAAAAAGTAAAAATTTTCGTTCCACAGAGGATTGCAAGTGAGACTGGCGATGCTGCTCTTTTGAGTTGTGCCAGCCAGATGAAGAATCACCTGCGGACTCGGTTCGCAAGAAAACATGGGCAAGTTTTCAGCAGAATTTAGTTGGACCAGCAAACAGGCCACTGAGGACGGAGAGTTCAGGTGGAGGTCATATGACAGAAAAGGACTCTGTGAAGTGGTGAAGCTGTGGAAAGCCATGTATGAAGGCTCCAACTCCCCATCAACTATACTATTATCAACTAGTGTTTTAGTCATGCTAAGCGAGCTTTCTTGTGTTTGCACCAAAGTCATTTTGCTGTTTATTTGATCCACTAACTGTCGCTTGTGCTGTAGGTGACTCCAAGTTGCTCTCACCCGAATGGCGCCCTTGTTCATTCCAATCAGGTTGAGTTCATCATCAAATTGACCTTCTTTTGCGACAATACTAACTGGTAGCACTGCTCGGCCCAGATATTCCTCACTGTCTGTTCCAATTTGCACTTCTTCAGTGTACATCACTTCAAATGCGATTGTTTGGGTCAAGTCAAAAACTGGAGATTGATGAGAAAAGCTCCACTTTGGACTAGAAATATTCGAAGTTGCATTTGTGCATTTCTCCTCACTGCCAATGGCAACTCGAACGTAAACTTTGCCTTTTGGTTCTGAAATGTAAAATGTTTAAGAAAACTAAAATCACAATTAAAATCAACTTACTGAAAAAATCCGAAAACACGGACTTTACATTTTTCGCTCCGATCACTTCTACTTTGATCAACCCAATTGGCTTATTGATTCGAAGTGCATTTGTGTCAACATTAGGCATTAGTGAAATAATGTGCTTATTTGGCAAAACTAAATGACGAACAATTTGCTTGTTGATGGCAGTTTTCAAATAGTTACTAAGAATTAAAATGCAAACATAAAAAAAGAAACAAGTAAAACAAACACTCACTCTAAACCAGAAATATCTAATAGTTTTCCAAGTTTAGTCAGTTTAAAATCAATTTGAGGACTCTGCAAAAAGTACATTGACAGCGAAGATGCATACGGCCATTGGCCAGAAAGTGATTTCAGTTCAATTCGTAGAAAACCGCGAAGCTTTACATTCTTACAACCAGCCGGCAATCCTTTTAGACGAAGTTCAATATTGCAATTTCCGCTGTATCTAATTTTGTTTATATTCAAATTTATGAAAATCAATGTTGAAAATGTTCAAGTACTTACATCACTTCAACATCGAGAATAATTTCGTCTTTTGAAGTATTGCTGCTGTAACACTTGACACTGCCGATTCGCGGAGAAACAGTGCCAAAGTGAATAGAGGTAAAGCGAAATCCGCTAAGCAAGTACGGCAATGCTTCGTCAATATTCGGCTGCAACTTTGTCCTCATCCATCTTTCAATGGAGTTGTGAAGAAATGGCCACAGTCGAAGGAGTGACTGGTTAAGCCATTCCGCCCGCTGAGTGTCCGGAAAGTGCACCCAACTGGGTAAGTGTCTGATCAAGTGTTCTATAGTCGATTTTTCATCTTCGTTAGGAGCATCAGATGTGTCTGTTTTGAGTTGATCACTTTCAAGACGTTGAGCGTTGAGCCAAAAACGTAGGAGTAGAACTATTGAGATCGTGGATACCCACAAAAAGGAAAGGTTGAAATAACAGAAAAGATAACCACACAAAATTAACCCGAAAAAGCTTATAAAATCTTGGTTTTTAGAAAACAGCTTATGAAATTCAGTTGATGAAATCGCCTTTGTCTCTTTGTTTTGAATCATGTTGAAAAGTTGTTTTCTTTGTTGGATGACATTTGATGCAATCAACTCTGATGAAAAGTGCATTTATGTAACTCGGAAGACTTGCTAACGGTGACAACAAGCAACACATTGCCATCGTAAGTATGGTAACAGTCAAGAAAGATAAATCGTTGATATGGCAATGGAAACAGTATAGCTAAAAATTTTGCCCTTGTTTATTTAAAATGTTGGTCGTTTCTAAAGTTGGCCAAGGCAATATTTGCGAAGAGTAGCTCGGCAACACAAGGTTCTAAACAACAAAAGTTACAGCTTTGATTGCAGTTTTTTGAAATACAACCGACGTCAAATCACATGCATTTGGTAAATAAGTTTTTCCCAAAATGCTTCCTTTCATCACAACTTTCACTATCGATCAATAGGTGCCGCCACAATCGTTTTAACAAGTCATCTTTTTTGCAAAAATACTCCGGATTCAGGAACTGCTGGTAAGTGCCAGAATGTGTCTTAGATAATGTGCTGTGTAAATCACGTTTGCAGGTAATCAAGCAAATTGTGTTTGCGTGATTCATGACAAGTCAACATTCTTTTCCTTGTTTAATTATTCTACCCAAACGCTCTCGGCGGCAATCCTTTCGCATTAGGCTCTATTGAATCATCGATACAGTAGTGTGTGGAAGAGCACGAATGTTTGCCAAATTGAATTACGCCTTTTGTTTGTCAGCGGCTGCAAACAGCACTGTACTTTATTGGTAAGTTCATCTTTCATTTTTCTGACATTCTTTGCCTTTACAGAGAATCACATGCAACTTTATTTGCCAAATTAAATTAGGTATCGCAAAACATCTAATTTCACAATGTGCTTATAAATCTTGACAATTATTTAGTTTATGCATGGCAAAGGTGCTCCTCCAGAGGGCAAACCCCATTATACACTGCCAGCAGTGCTGGTGATGATCTGCGGCACCATGCCATTCGGATTTTTCACCGGCGTCTCTCTCTCTCTCTCTCTCTCTCTTTCTCTCTCTCTTTCGGTATTCCAGTCGACGGCAAATGAGCTGCCAAAAGAAATTAAAGTGTCTTCTTCAGGCGGAAGCGGATATGAGTGAGAATCCTGTATATTAGCTAATTAGATCGCTTACGATTTCTTTTTGCCGTTTTGCCAGTTTTCCGTCCAAAGTTGTAGTAAAGGAGAGAGAGAGAGTACACAATTTTCAGCTCCTGGTCGCTAGTTATGACAGCCCAGCGACGCGTTCCATTACACAGAACCCGGAATGATTCGCAGCGAGACACCACACTTAAACGGCTGTGATCTTATCACTGGACAGCAAATAGCCCGTCTCGTCGCTCGTCTGTGTTCTCTTCTGGTCTGGTCTGGTTAGGTCTGCTTGTCTGCTTTTGCAGGCAGGCAGTGTGCTGGCAAGCCTGGCATGGACTAGCAAAGCAAAGCCTAGCCCAGCCTGGAAACACTTTTTGACTGAATCGACTAATTTTGCGATGAGAATCGGTGCAAACTGGCGTGCCAGCAGCCTTGGCACTGAATATTAATCATGTGTCTGTGTGTCTGTGTGCATGTACGCGCGTACATCTCTCGATTAATTAATGTCTCCCCGCAACTAAAGCAGCAGCAGCAGCAGCTCATATTGATAATATAGATGCTGATGAAGGGGCAATTAATCACAGCAGCAAAAACAATACAAGTTAATTACAAATTGATTCTATCGCAGATAGAGAAGCCCTGCTTGCTCGGCCAAAGTAGACTGCCTGAGTGAGTGAGTGAGTGAGAGTGACTGTGACTGTGAACACCAGAAGCAGCAGCAGCAGCAGCGACGACGTGCTACTGTGCATGCAAATGCACTGGTTGCCTGTCGCTAATCGACTGCCGAGTAGTGCCTCGTTCCGCTCAATTGCCACCACCTCGGTGCCTCAATGATCCAAATGCCTGCCTGCCAGCAGCAATAGCCACTGGTCTGTCGGTCCGCCGATTGAGTCGCAGTGAGTGTGCAGATCGATTGAGAAGCGGTAGTCTTCCGAAGTGTGGTGTGAACTGCGGTGTGAACCCAAACGCCCACCAATTGATGCTGCCCCATTTAGCACTGTCTCCCTGGCACATCCATTTCTCACGGCCAAGTTTGTTTGTTGTTCTTTCATTTCTTTCATTCTGATACTATTGCTTAAATAATTATGCTAATGATGTCGACGATAAAGGGCCTAATGATGATGGCCAAAATGGTGACGATTATTTATGAAACGTGAATTGTTTTCACAAGCTAAGCCACTCAGTGCCACAGCAAAGAGGAAATTGTTGTCACCAATGCGCAGTCTTTTCATTTGTATCTTTTTCTTGTGAGTGTACACTATTTTTTTCAAGGCAGCATGGTGAATCAAATCATCGCAGCTGAAATATGGACAAACGACCATCGAAGTCATTACCGAAGCATTCTTCAGCAACAAAGTTTAAATTAAATTTTCGTTTATTTGTTTTTGCAGTTGTCTGCCCACACACTGACTGTGCACATAAAAGTGTCCATTTTTCTCAACATTGGAAAAATGTTTTTCTTTTTCTAAAGCTCCAAAGCAAAGCTGGTCACTATTGCCAAGATAAACTTTGCTCAAAACGCTTCTAAAACATGTGTCGATTTGATTACTTCTAATTCAATAACACTTTTATGTGAGTGTTTGTTTGACTAATTTTTTGTTTATTGTTATTTTTTGTTTTAACTGGAGTCAGGAACATGGAAATCCCTTTGTTTTTTCTGTTTAATCTATGCTGATAATAGTAAATTTTTTCATTACTAATTGGGAAATCTTTTCCTTATGCTTTTCTAATAAACTTTAACTGTCAGAGTGCATGAATAAACTTGTTTTCAATGGGAAGTATTTAATTTAATTACCTTAATATTATTTGCTCAAATGACTTTAATTTTTTTATATTATTTTTAACAAGAGCTATATATTTCACTTAAAAATATATTTTTTATTTTTATTTTTTTAATTTAAAAAGTTATATTAAATTCCGTTTATACTTTTAGTTAATAGCTGTGTAAGTTTTAGGAAAACAACATTCTTTATTATCAACTTTTTACATTTCTGGTTATCAATGTTGTTTTAGTTTTAATTAGTCAAGTGCATTTTGTTGTGATTAAACAGACAAATATTATGTTTGATTTTTAGATTGCAATGGTAACTTTTGTTCATAAATATTTACTACCTAAATGCTTACGTTTTCTACTCTCTATCAAATGAAATTCTCTTGTAAGTTGTCGCAGTGCTTGTTTCCAAGCCATGAATTGAAATAGTATATCGTATCGACTAAAATATTACCATTTGACAATGAGTTTGCTTCCGTATCGTGTGAATGTGCAATTTGATTTGCCGGTACTTTGTTACTTTTATATGCTATTCACATCAACTAACCAGCAAAATCTTTAGTGCAAAAAAACGTCAACGATGCACGCCATAATTTCGCAGAACTCTTTTGGGAAATCTAACTCAGAAAATTTACATTTTTATTTTTTAAAACTTCTTATTACATGAGTTGACTTTGTTTAAAAAAGTGCTAAAATACATTTATGAGCTACCATAATTTGCAACAATTTTAATTGAAAACATTTAAAGCATAACAAGTCAAATTAATTGTAGTTTGTTGTATATTTAAAACAATTTATTTATAAAGTAGCTAAAATAAGAATGTTGTGGCATTGTGCTGCAAACAAATTGACCAATTACACATTTATCTAATCAATAATTAACGCGTGACACAAATTGATTTCTTGTGCAAAAAATTTACTTTTAGCAGCCGCAACAAAGCACACGTTGTTTAATGAGTTTGTCACAGTGACTTGAGCACAGTTCTTTATCGGAAGTAACACGACGATCAATTGACAATTAATTGACGATTACAAAAAATTAATTTGACACTGCGAAAGCAAAGTGATTGAAAGGAAACAGTCGCAAAATGTGTGTATGTGTGTGTGTGTGTGTGTGTGTGTGTGTGGGTTGTCGGAGGAAGTGCCATTTTTTGCTGCTCTGATTAGCGGCCACAGGAGTGGGTACAAACACAATTTGTACACAAGTTGTGCCTGCAGCCCTGCTAGTCCCCCTGTGGTAATGAACATTGTGACGAGTGAACAGCCTAACGATGCTGCTCCATTTTGACATTGTACAAATTTGCCCGACAAGCTCGTCGGGCATTGTGCTGCCGGCCAAAGCTGCAAAATGGCCTTTATCGTCATTGTGAAAACGCCGGCGTCTTTTTTTCGCTCCTTCATTTTGGCCTGACTTGCCTTTCAAACGTTATTAGTGTGTTTCTTGTGTGTGTGAAAGGAGCCTCATCGTCAACCTCACTTGCTCGCTTGCTTACTCACTTGCACTGGCTCACCCGTTTGTGTGAATGTCAGCAGAGGCTGGCAATGAAGAATTATCAGGCGTATTACGCTGCTAAAAAAAGTGTCTCGTCTAGTCTCTCAGCGGGCACACACATTGATCTGCTGGGACTCACAAGCCAACTGTCGAGTGCTAAGATATGTGTGTGTGTGTGTTTCTGTGTGCAAGCCAGTAAAGTGCCAACTTATGAATGGATAATTGTGAGACAACAGACTGCTGCCAGTGCAAGGCCTGTTGGAACAAGTTCATTTGGCAGCTTCCCTGCAAATATGCCTTAGGCTTAGTGCCCTTAAGTGCATTTACATGATGATGCCGCCTCACGAAGGAAAAGTTTTGGTCAATTGAAAGTCGATCCATTACTGTCCGGTTTACGCTTTTTTTCAGTTTTTAGATCGGATTTTGAGGATATTTTAGTTTATGTATTATATTCTGTTGAAGCAAAACCGCAATGTTTTTTCTCTATTACTTGGCACTTACAAACTTTAGAAAATAATAATGGCACAACAAAATAGGAAAAAAGCATGCCGTTGCACTTCAATTTAAAAACGTTTAGAAATTTCCATTCATTTTTTCAGAGAATTCTGATTTAAATTGCTGATTTATTCGCAACAGTTCAAAGCGTAAAGCATTGAGCAGAATCATAGAAGAAGGTTGCTTTAAATTAGCCAAGGGTCAATTCTTTTGCGTTTTGTGTCGTGATGCTAGTTGACCAGCAAAAGGCTATTGTACAGCATTCAGTGTACAACACTCATTGTGGCAAATCTGTATAAATTATTTTTTGCAGCGATAAACTTTGTCTGTCAATAACTATTGATTTTGCAATTTTTTCTTCCAACGGTCACACAGACAGAGAAAGTGCAGGTCGCATGCACACAGTTTGACCACTGCCCAAAATACACAAGATGCACAGGGCAGCCAATGAGACAAACGTTGAGGTTTAGTCACTAAAAGGAAAACATTTTACCATAATCTATTATTGAACTTGCATATAAAAGAATAAAAAAGAAAAATGACAAGTTGGTCGTTTTAAATATTTATGGCTTTAAACTAAACTTTTTGAAACAAAACCGCTTATAACATTCAACATTTTTAAATAAGCAGACTAAAATTTATATTCTTTTAGAACTAAACTGGATTTTTGATCATCTATTAAAGGTATTGTTTATGTTTAGAAAAATATAAACTTTGTTGCATTTGGTATAAAAAATATTGTATCATTTTTATGTTGCGCGTTGTCATATAGTGCACTTTGATAAGTTTTTCAACAGCTAACTGACGGCATTTCCACACATGTTTTAGGCATAAAAAAGACAGCTTTGCAGGAAAGCAGTGCTCTACAAGCATTCATGGCCATAAATAACTACAAGTGGAAGTGAAAACAACAGCAGACAGTGCACACAGCAAACGCCGGCTGTGTTATTAATGCGCCACCGTTTGTTTGTTCGAACCTGTAATGAGATAATATATGAAGTATAGTATCCCCTACTGTTATTAAAAAATCTCGGTTCGCGTGTGCGTTTGTCCGTCACAG
>JAALOO010000785.1_pt2 | contig 23339 bp, 21 predicted proteins | sample 7257641 | NCBI WGS metagenome assembly JAALOO01 (sample SAMN14085613, study PRJNA598686) | mite metagenome | biome: ENVO:01001000; feature: ENVO:01001002; material: ENVO:01001226; isolation source: single female mite from University of Michigan culture on fish food culture... ...
ATGGCGTTCGCCGCCGGAATGTACTCGCGGTCCTTCGAGGGCGCCTTTCCGGGCGACAGGCCCATCATCAGCGTCGGGCGACTGGGCGTACCGGGAGCGACGTTTCGAAGGGGGCTGATGTTGGCATTGGTGGCGGCGTTGCTGCACGGTCCCAGGGCGGCGTCAGAGTGGAAGAGAACGGGCGTCTCGACGCCGCTGCGAAAGTCAATGCCCGTGGCCTGCGACGATGGGCCCGGGGCGTCGAGTGCGGCAGAGGAAGAGGAGGAGGAGGGCCACTGCCGGTGGTACGCTCCACTCATGTTGAGAGTGCTCAGAGAGTTTGGCCATCGATTATTGCCACTACCAGGATCGCCACCAGAGCCGCCCGAGCTGTTGCTGCCTGAGCTGTTGTTGTTGTTGGGAACGCTGTCCCAGATGTTTCGCAGCGGAGCGTACGAGCTGAGGGTAGGGGCCATTGAGCTGCGATTTCCACTTCTCCCGCCAGCTTGAATGGAAGAGAAGGCGTCCGCGACCGAGGGCAGATTCGCCGACATGGCGCTCAGGTTGAAGGCGTTCTGCTGTGGCTGCTGCTGCTGATGGCCGACATTACCACCACTACCACCGTAACGACGCAGATCATTCTTCATCAACTGCTGCGAGGTAGCTGAGTTGAGCAGCGTCTGGTTGATCGCCTGGGTGCTGTGCATGGCTGCGGGAAAATGGGTTAAAACTTAGTAAAAGTTAAAAAAAATGTTCGAAAACTTACCCAGTGGAAAGCCCGGTGGCGGCTCCAGATCGAAGTTTCCAGAAAGACCACTTCCGCCACCACCACCACTACTACTACTGCCAGGCTGAAAGAGAGCGGCGTTCCGGGTGACCCACTCGTGAATGGCGACGTAGGCGCCAAGGCCTCCCCCAACGGGCGTCCCACCCGACTCCAACTGTCCGTCCTCGTCGACGATCTGCTCGAGGGTGACGCAGTTGGCCGCCTCGCGACGGTTGTTCTTCCCCTTCACCAGCTGGTCCATGTAGAGGATGAGGTTGTCGGTGGAGAGGCGACGGAGGATCATCTCCTTCGTCTCCAGCGGCATCTGGTAAAAGCTTTCCGGCGACGGCAGAATGATTTTCTGCTTCTTCACTGGCTTGGAGATCGGCATTTTGGAAAGGCGGCGTCGGGGCGGCTCGGGCTTTTACTACTGAAAAACCAAAAGGACCTAGGAGGAAAAAGTGAATGGAAAAAAGGGGGACGATTAAGGGATGAGATCAGAAGGATAAAGGGATGATAGTTACCAGTGGGTGAGGAGGCAGGAGGTGGCAAGGCGATGGAAGCCTGAAATCGACTGAAGTCCGAAGGGCCTTGCGCGCTCGAGCAAGTCAAGTGTAGCGAACGAGACAGCGTGGCGAGCGGCTAGAGACAGAGTGGCGAGAGAGCGCCAAACGCGGGCTGGCTACAGTGTAGCGAGCTGGCTCGTGCGCTCTCGGAGTGTGCGCAGAGGCCACACACGAAGGAAAACCGTTAACAAAGGTGGCGGAGGCGAGAGGAGGATGAGCTGGATACCGCACTCATTGGTCGGCAAGTTCGAATTAACCAAATGGCTCCTGCTAATTGGCTGGGCCGTTCAACCAACGGCGCTGCGCGAACTGTTGGGCTATTTCAACCAGCCAATGAAAAACCGTTGGATTTGGGCAAAAGATTTGAAAAAACTAAATTCACTTTTATTCACATCGGTTTGGGTTAGTTTGGATCGCGCTCGGTAGAAAAGGAAGGGCCTTGTGGTTAGTATCACATGGTTCGGTGAGTAGATTCTAAGAAAGCTCTAGACGAATCGGTCATTGCAGAGCGGCCGCGGGTAGGCAGTGTTCAGGCCACAGATGGGCAGCGGGTGCGCCTCGGTGTTGAAGACCCACTGGTCGAGCGGGAGAAGGTCGTCCGAGGAGAAGATCAGGTAGAGGTACTTGAGCGTCTCCGCGAGGAAGAAGGACTGCTGAGTATTGTCGCGGCTGACGGGCACCGACATGACGTTGTGGATGCCAGAGTAGCCGCCGCCCGAGGTGCGACAGTGGCGGTGAAGGGCTTGGGCGGCCGCCCAGGCGTACTCGCGGTAGCGGTTGTCGTGCGTCAGTCGCCAGAGGACAAAGTAGCTCTCGATCACTTCGGGCCTGGTGACAGTGTAAATGATTAGAACTGGCTTTCAACTTGCAAGAACTTGACCTTCTCCTACCTGAGAATGTACATGTCACCATTGCGATTGGTGGCGTCGTCCTCGTCGTCAAAGAAGAACGACTCCGGACCGAGCTTCGTCGGCGTGCGATTGTACGACTGAAAACAGGTCTCGGTGATGTTCACCGCCAGCGCCATGTGGTGGGCGATGAGGTGCTCCTCGGCGGTGAAGTTAGCCGCATGGGCAGATGCCTCTGCCTCCTCCTTCCTCCTCTTCAGGTCCATCGCCAGGTGGTGGGCGCCGAGGGCGTACATGCCGCCGGAGAAGCAGGTGAGGTGTTGCATCTTGTTGTTCGTCTTCCCGTAGATCCAGTCGGCAAAGTAGAGCAGTCCGGTGCGGCTGGTGACGAGCATGCCCGCCCGCTCCACCGCCGCCATCGCCTCTCTGTACATTCGCAGGGCGACCGGGTCGCGGTGGGCCGACTGGACGTACGACTTGAGCAGGTACTCGTAGAAGCTGTCGCCGAGGGCGCCCATCGTCGACTTGTTCTCATTCCAGCGGCCGGTGCTGCTGTCCATCATGGTCATGTACAGGCCGGCCTGCTTCGGCGTCGAGTCGAGGCGGTTGCGGATGCGGAGGACGGCGTCGCGGAAACGGCCGTCGCCGGTCATGTCGCTCAGGTAGCTGTACTCCAGCTGCTGGCTGCCCATTTCGGAGAGGATCGAGCCAAAGGCCCAGCTGTGGTGGTAGTTGCGCTTGGTGGCGGGCACGATCAGGCCGTGGGGAAGTCCTGAAGGATGTTGAAAGGTTAAAATTCAAATCCAAAAACTTTGACCTTAAAATTCTTACCGGTCTCAGTAGCGTAAGCTGGCAGCAGCGCCTCCGCCACCTCGAGCGACTTGTTGAGAAAGAGCTCATCCCCGGTCATGGCGTAGACGGTGAGCAGGCCGCCGACGTAGCGGATGACCGTCTCAAAAACTGACACTTCGTTTTCGGTGGCAGCAAAATGAAAGCTGGTGGCGAGCCAGTCTTTTGCGGTGGCAAACTCCGCCTTCAGGTCCATGAGGAGAAGCGTGTCCAGGGAGTCGACGATGGTGGCGCCGATCTTCGCCGAGCCAAAGATGCTGTCCGTCTTTGGTTCGCGCGATTCAGGCTTCAGTTCGTTGTAGCCCCAGGCGTAGCGGGCGTAGTTGCTCCAGGCGTCCTTCATCATCTCGCGAACAAAGGCTCGCTTCGTCTCGATTCCAGGCGTCGGGTCACGGCTGGCGGCAGGCGTCGGCAGGGGCGGCGCCTTGAAGAGCGCCCTCACCGCTGCCCTTCTGCTGGCGTTGTAGGCGGCACCATTTGCTCCTCCTTGGTTCAGCTGGTTCTCCCAGATGCCTGCGTATTTGTGGTGTGATTGCACTGAGTCAGTGAGAATGGGAATTACATTTTTGCTACTGCTACTGCTACTTCCGCTGCCTACTAGAGCGGCGGAAGAGTGTCGCGGCTGGGTCACAGTACGGTCATAGAGGGAGTCGTAGTAGACGTAGTAGATGAGCAGCGTGGGCACAAAGATGACGCACACTGTGGTGACCAGGGCTTTGGTGCGCATGGTGCAAAACGGTGGGGGTGATGGGTGATGAGATGGGATGAAAGGTGAGGGGGGAGGTGGCCAGGCCCTTGTTTTGGTTAACCCTAGGGGAAAGAGGAAAAGAGATCAGAGTTAAAGCAACAACAGAAAGTGGTACAAACGACGGGATTCAGCGGCAGATCAAACAGAGAGAGGATGTGGAAAGTGTGCACCGTACACAGCTGATGACTAGTGAACCCCCTTTTCACCGCTGCTGTTGCTGCTGTGCTGCTGTTGAGTGGCAAAGCCAATCTGGTGGGCAATGATTGAGGTGCACCGAGGATTGGATTGAATGATGCCCTCCATCTGATGCACAGACACAAACTGCGTGCAAATCAAGTGGAGTACAGAGGAGGAGCGGGAACTACAACTGCTGCTGCTGCTGATAGGCCAGGCAGCTTTAGCGTTAGGCGTCCATGCATTAATAGATTTGTGCACATTGTATGCATATTATTCCATCTGCAGGTATAAGCTGACAGTATGTTGAGCAACAGCGTAAGCTCAGCTCTCAGAGTGAGAGTGCAAACACAGACAATGCATGAGGCAGGTAGCAGCAGCCTTGCAGTAGCTATGAGCCCGAACAAACAAACAAAGAAGTGTACGCACAGATAAAGCATGCTCCTGTCCTGTTCGTTGGCTGCTCCGGCTGCCGGTGCTGCTGTCCATTACCCAAATGAGACCGTGCAGGCAAATCAAATGCATTGCCGAGTAGAGACGGCATACCGCTAATTACAGAGACAAATCAAAATGTGCACAGAGAGAAACTAGCAGAGAACTAAATGTGCAACTTTGAATAAATGGCACAATTACTTAACAACCAAATAACAAACAAATAAAACTGTGGCCAACAGTTTCGAACAATAGAACAAAAAGGAAAGAATGGTGCAATCATGCTAAATGGTGCATTGGTGGTGCACTGACGAGTCGTCAGTGGATTTGGATTACACAACAGTAAACAGCAAAAAGTGAGCATTACCTGATGAGAGCCGATGGTGGTGATCTGCTGGAGGATGAGTTGAAAAGGCAAAAGAGCTCCCGCACTACCGTGAAACTGCAGCTGCTGTGTTGGGGAAAGCTGATGCAGGTCGTCTGTGGGTCTCCGGGTGCAGTGACTAGCGGACACCAGGATGGTGGTGAGAAGAGTAATAGCACCCACAGCCTTCACACGCCGCTCAATTTCAGCGTGATGATGGACGCTCTGAGGCTCATTGAAGGGAAGATGATAGAAGCTTCAGATTACTGCTTCACAGTGTACTGTGTCAGCGATGAGTGGTGAGATTGACAACAGCAGCAGCGGCAATTGCAGCGGCGGCGGCGATGATGTTGATGCGATAGCACGATCCTCTGTAGTGGTGGTGGTTGCGCTGGTGTCCCTGATAATCGGCAGCAATTGCTGGTGGTGGTGATGAGGTTTGCTGTACAACAGTTTGGAAACCAGTGGGAGAAAAGGGACTGTGGTGGTAGTGGAGGAGAACGCACAGACGACACACCAGCAGCTGCTTAAGTCGTGGTCACCAGTGACGACGACACTCCAAATCAGTGAGTGAGTGAGTGGGATTGCACTGAGGAAGGAAAGACGAAAAATCAACTTCTGCTTCTTCTTCTTCCACCTCTGCTTCTACTTCAAATAGCAACTGTCTCGGCGTGAAATGTGAAACGAATTGAGACGATGATGATGACACAGGACTTCGGAGGACACCCAGCGAAGAGGAATGATGATCACGTCAGAGCTCAACTGAGCAGAGCTCCGCTGCTCAAATGCCTGGTCACGAAATGTTCGAGTTCTGCCGATGAAGAGAGGGCGAGAAAAAGAAGATCACCAAGCAAACACACCAACCAACACTGGCCAACTCAATTCAGACAGACAGTCACAGCTAACAGTGACCACCACCAACAGCAGCAGCAGTGGCAAGGAAGTGTTGTGTACTGCTCTCAGCTGTCTCAGCTGAAGATGAGCGTGTGTTGGAGAGAGAGAGGACAAACAGGTTTGCAGACTGCAGCAAAGGTGATAAAATGTGCGGTGGCAACGAAAAAAAGTGCAAAGGTAAGCAAGCGGTGAGAGACAAACAGAAAGAAAGAAAGAAAACGCTGCATTGGCAATGAAAAGCAGCAGCGGCGGCGGCAGGCAGAGCTGAGACTGAAAAAAAACCTTTGCACTTGGTAGGCAAAAAAAAGTTGCGGACTGACTTTAGTTGAGCAGATTTGTGCCGGTGAATTTAGTTCAGCCCAACCACAAGCAGCAGCAGTAGCAAGTTGAGGGTGGCCATAGCAACAAATGAGGTCAGTCACCTGTCAATTCTCTCTCAATCTCTCTTATAAGAGAGAACGAGGGAAACGAGCAACAGAACCGCGCGCGCAATAATTCTCCCCTTTACTTTACTTATTTTCTCCAACAGTGAGATCACATAGGCGGTAGAAATTCAAAATTAAGTAGAATACAAACCTTTTACGAGAGGGTGAAACACTCCAACTTCATTTTTCCTCCTCTTCTCCTCTGTTCAATTAATCTCCGGCACCCAGAGCATGCCATTTCGATCGGGCTTATCGGTGTGGAACGTATCCCAAGTCCAGGGCTCATCCCCGCCCTCGTAGGGCGTCAGTGGCGTGTCGTAGGGCAGCGGCAGATAGTTGGGCTTTGCACTATCCTGTCGGCGAGTGGTGAAGTAGTCTGTGCCACACTGTGGGACGACATAAAACCAAAGGTGAGATCAAGATAGGGTAGCCTGTTACAAAGTAGAAAATCAAATAAATCCTCACCAGAAGCTTGGGCAGAAAGAGGACGCCCAGCTCAAAGGAGCGAATCGCAAGCTGCGAGCCGCCAGTCTGCAGCTCGCCCCAGGCGGCCTTGGAGAGATTTGCCGAGGTGAGCAGAAACCAGGCGGACTTGTCGCCCTCGGTGTCGCTGTCCTCGCTGTCCTTGTCGGGCACTGACAGGCGGCAGTAGGTCTTGATGTGGGGGGAGGCCTCGGTGCGGCCGACTCTGCCCGCTTTCCACTGGTGGAGGTAGGCGCGCAGGTAGGTCTGCCGCTTCTCCAGCGTCGAGCTGTAGGGCAGATTGGCGCCGGAGAAGTAGCCGTCCAGGCTGAGGCGGACGTTCTCCACCGTGGGGAAGATGCACTTCAGAGGGGGCTTCTGCAGCAGCAAGTGCTGCCCGGCAAGCGCGTTCACAGTGCTGATCTGCGACATTGAGCTGATGAACTGTCCGTAGAGCCACTTGCTGGCGTCAGGGCCGAGCGAGCCGACGCTGCTGAACTGGGCGACCACCGGCCAGGTGGCGGCCTTCGGCGGAGGACCGTAGGCGCCGGCTAGCACCCGGCGCAGCTTCAAGTGGCCGTAGCTGCTGCGCGCCGTCTCTCGATGACGGCCCGGCACCGAGCCAATGAGGAAGACCTTCGCAGAGGACATGTTGTGGCGCTGAATCGTTTTGATCCACATGTCGATACCGGGCGTGTTGCGGTAGTTGCGCAGGTACTCCACCAGGTCGTTCTTGAAATTGCTCGGGCTGGCCTCCACCTCCTCCTCCTTAAGTGGGGACTGCTGACGAACCGGCGGAAAGACGGGGCTGATCCAGACGCCCTGCGTCCTCCTCTTCCAGTCACTGGCCATCATGTTGGCGGTGTGAATCACAACGCGCAGGCCGTGCTTGTAGTGCAGCAGCATCATCTTCGTGTGGTGCGTCCCGTAGGGGTCTCTGATCAGCACCGGACAGGAGATGACCTGCTTGTGGGGTCGAAAGGTGTCGGAGAGAAGGCGGTCATTGGCGGCCTTGACGCCGTGCACCACGTAGAGGGGACACTGGCGCCAGGTGGGCGGGTACTGCTCCAGTAGCCTTTGGGGAGAGACACAATTAGAAACTCTGGAAATCATCAGCAATATTGTAAACTTACCATTCAATGTCAAACATGTAGCTAAACTGTGCCGATGCTACCAGCTCACCGGTGCCCTCGTTGAGAATGTTCTTGATGCCGACGCTTTGGATGCCACCTCTACCCCCGACCAGCAGGTTATCCCTCTGGCAAGCACCAAAAACTGTGGTGAGGTGAAAGCCAAACTGATCGGGATTATCGCTCAGTTTAGCTGGGGGATACTCTTCTTGTCCAAATTCATATCTGAGCTCACTAACATTGGCTAGATTCAACTTGACCTCCGGCTTGGCCTGTTCATTGTCTTTATCATCGACCTTCTTGCTCTTCTTATTGGGCGTCGATGAGGATGATGATGCTGATGTAGAGGCTTCATTCGGGTTTAGCGCCCGTTTACCTGTCACCTGTGGCGGATGCGAGAACTGCTCAAAGTGATGCGGATTCTGGCGGTAGCAGGCGGCGCCGTACTTGCAAGGCTCCTTCTTTGAATCTTCGAGCGGGGATGACATGTTTGCTTTTCGCTGACTTGGCAAAACCTAGGTTTGCCAAATAGAACAATAAACTCGACAGTTCTCTTTCTGGCTGAGTGAAACTCAGATTTAGTCTGACAGAACCAAAACATCACGTGAGCGCCAAACAGTTTTGTACAGTGGCAGTTACCTTTACTGCCCAGTGAACACGATGTCGGCAGGCTAGAAAAAATGTGCTCATTTGCATCGAAAGCGAAGGGAGAAGAAGGGAGACCCATCAACCGGGGAATCAAGGCTGAACGCCGAACGTTAGTGGAACGAAGTCGAAGACGAAGCTTCAGCTTCAGAAGAAGATTGAGGGGAAGCGAGAGGAAAAGGTGAGAACGAGACGATGGTGACCACAGTGGTGGCCTTGCCGAGACAAGACAAGACAGCTAGAAGCGAGAAGAGTGGAAAAGTGGGCCAGTTCTCCTTTCCGTTCCGTTCCTTTGCTCTTTCCACTTTTCATTTCACCACACTTTCTTTCCTCGGCTGCCGTATTCGTCTCCGCGCCATCAAGTCTCTTCATCTCTCTCTCCGCAGTGGTGGTCTTCGCTCTCTCTCTTTCTTTCCTCAAGCGCCCGAAGTGTGTCTACATTTGGAAGGCGCGATTAAGCTTGCGATCAGCTGGCCATACATGGACTGCGCCTAACGCCACCGCCACCACTGCCACCGAAAGACGTTTAAGGTCTATGGCACTGTGTGCAGAGATGGAGAGACTGGACGACTTTGAACTCCTTCTTCTCGACAAGTCGAACTGAACAACGACGACGACAACGACGGAGACAAACAAGACAACAACGAGTGCCCATTCAGTGTTGAGTGTGTTGCCACCAGAAGAAAAGCTGTGAACTCTAAACACAATCTACCCATCCAGGCGGATAATGCCATTCATCAATTGCATCATTTCTTCCCTTTACCACCACTATTGATCATCGCCAAACCAATGTTCCAGCATCAGAGATACCGTCGTGATGGGGCGGAACAGAAAGTGGGACAGTGCTGTACTGACATTCCCTCCATTCGATATCACCACCACAACAGCAAATACGAGCCACCAGTTGACTACAGTGAAGACGATGAACAGCACAACTCATCCGAACGACATCGTCAACTTTCCGCCAGACACAGGTACCACAATGATAAAGGAGATGAAGAGGAGGAGGAGGACGATGACGACTGTGAAAATAATGGGCATTTAGAACCAGAGAATGAAGAGGTAGAAGAAGAAGAAGACAAGGACGGTCACTGCATCAGTGAGGCCTCCTCCCAGCTGCCCGTGATCGACTTTCGGCAGCTCATCTTTGAACGTCTGCTAGGGCAGGGAGGCTTTGGTAAAGTGTACCGGGCCCGCTATCACGCCCACCTGGTGGCCGTCAAGGAGCCAATTTACTACGAGAGCGGACGACGGGTGGCCGCCGTGAACGCCGCCATCACCGAGGAGGCCCGTCTGCACTACCACCTCTCACATCCGAACATCATTCGCCTGTATGGCATCTCCATCACCTCCATCACCCCCACTCCAGCCACTGTCAACAACAGAAAGGTCCTTCTGGTAATGGAGTACGCTCATGGCGGCTCACTGCGTGAGGTGATCAGCCGCGACCGCCTGAAGAGCAGCTCTCGTAGCTCCGGAATTATCCTCCCTCCGAGCATCATCATCCGCTTTGCGACGCAAATCGCCAGCGCCGTTGAGTACTTGCACTCATTTCGACCGCGTGCCATAATCCACCGCGATCTCAAATCGCCAAACATCCTCCTCAATGAGCCGCTGACGGCAGAGAGCAACTGGCGCGCCGACCGTCTCCAGCTGAAGCTGACCGATCTGGGCCTTGCGCAGGAGTTCACGCACTCCACCAAAATGTCACAGTGTGGAACGTACGCGTGGATGGCGCCAGAGTCCATTACCGAGTCGACCTTCAGCAAGGCGAGCGACGTCTGGTCCTTTGCCGTCGTCCTCTGGGAGCTGCTCACCGGGCAGATTCCCTACCGGGACTTCTCAGGGCCAGCAATTGCCTTTGGCATCGGTAATGGCCGCCTCTCGCTACCAATTCCCACGACCTGCCCAGAGGAGCTGAAACGGATTTTGGAAGCCTGCTGGAGCCGGCAACCCAAAGCGCGACCTTCCTTTGCGGAGATTCGTGCTCAACTCGAAGCCAGTTCCTTCAACGTCATCAAGGGGGAGGCCTTCGAGAAGATGAAACGGCGGTGGTTTGCCGAGGTGGAGACCATCTGGGAGGGGTTGAAGGAGAAAGAAGCAGAGTTGGAGAGCAGGGAACAGGAGGCGAGGCGGAAGGAGGCGGAGACGAGGAGGAAGGAGGCGGAGGTGGAACGGCTGAAGCGAGTGCTAAAGGCACAATCGGAGGAGTTGCGGCGGCGGGAGATTGAGGTGGTCAGTCGCGAGCTGAACGTCCTCCTTCAGCAGCAGCAGGAGGTGGAGAAGGAGGTGGCTGCCAGGACTCCCGAGAGACGGAGGAAGAAGATTCAGAAGCTGAAGAAGATCAAGGACGGCGGGGCGAGGAGCAACAGCTCTACTCGGATTGGCTACCCGCAGAACTTTTGTCACAATCTGACCGTCACTACCACGGCTAAAGCTGATCACCGCCATCATCCTCAGTCGAGCACTGCAGTGCCCTTTCTCCAGGCCAGGGCGCTCAATCAGACGTGTAAGTCAAGTTGAAATGTTGTTTTTATGAACTTTTTAAAAACTCTTTTTTGCAGGGGGACCCGGCACCAAAGTTCGCCCACAACTGCACCTCAACCAGCTCTTCAACCAGTCAACCGCCAGTTCTAAAAATGAAAATCTAGGTAAAATTTTGAGTTAAAGTTTGCATTGAAACTAAAACTAATCCACACCTTTTTGCCACTTAGATCACGATGAGGAAGGGGAAGAAAATGGAGGGGCGGAAAATCAAAGGAAGAGAAAGCCCGCCAAGGTAAAAAAGATTGGCTCGTTTCTGCGGCGAATTTTCGGTTCTTCAAAGTCAAACCTAAGGCAGCGGTCTTCGGCGAGAGAAGCGGATGGAGGTGATGGTGATGATAATGGGGGTGATGTCACTGGTGAACATCTCGGAGAGAAGAACTACGATGGTGAAGAGAGAGCTCATGAGGGAGAAGCTGACACTGCTGAGCCCTATGACCCCTATGACTCCTTTGATGAGGCTTCCGCCGATCCGAGCAGGTTGATGCTGTCCGGTGCTACCCCGACCACTGCTCTCCTCAGCCGCACCTACCACGGTCAGACGAAGCACAGCGAGCGGAAGAGACTGGACCTCTATGAGCACTTTACGCAGTACATTGACCACTATCACCGACAAGAGGAAAGTAGCAGTGAAGAGGAGGAGGAGTATGAAGAGGAGAACGTCAGCGACGAAGAGGAGGTGGAAGAATGTGCCACTCAAATTCCACTCAAATACCATCCACATCAGTATCATCATCAGCAGTACTACGAAAAACCACCATCAGCCTTGAACCGAGAGGAGGAAAGGAGGAGTTCGATGAGGACAACACGTACCACGACGAATAACGAACACGATTTCAACAACAACAGCTCAACTGATACTGAGCACCAACAGCACTCGGGCAGCAGCAATCACTTTTACTACAACAACCGCCATCAGCAAGCTCGAAGCGGCAACTCCAATGGCAGCAACCACTCATCGTATACTTCGCGAAGCAACCCCAGCTCCAAAGGCTCTACCGCCACCACCGCTTCCCTACCTTCTGAGCACTTCGACGAGGACCTCCTGCAAGAGTTTAATCGCTTCGAGCGGGAGTTTCAGTCCATGAACTGTCCCACCTCCTCCTCATGATACATTGTGATACTTTATTTGTATGTACAATTCGCTGTACAACAATATGCTCACGTTTTGGCACATTATCCTAAGGATGCCGTGCAGTAGTTGAGTAATCAAAAACCTGGTAGTAGAAACAAAGATGCAATTTTTGTACAGAGAGGCTAACTTTTGTGATTAGTGCAAAGTTGTGTTGACTGGTGCGATCTACTAAGAAGAGAGTTGGTGGTGGTTCTAAGCTTTTGGGACGTCAAGACGGTGTGTGTGACTGATTGAGGATGGCAAGCAAATGAGATGGTCAACAAAAACCAAAGTGTGAACTCAAGCATGCCTTTAGACTTGAATCAGCGAGTAGATCATGCCGTAGAGGTAGTAGAAGAAGGAGAGAAGGTAGAAAGCAAGCTTAAACCAGCCCTCTCTGGTCGCCTTTACCAGCTGGTCATAGTTCATGATGGAGGTTGGATCGTAGAGGCCGGGCGAGGACATCACAGGGCGGTTCATGTATCTAGGTGGAGGTTGAAAATGTAAGTAAAAAAGCTCTTAAATACACCTTGAACACTTACCTGTGAACGTGGTAGGCGATGAGTGGCGCATTGAGGAGCAGAGTGAACCATTCACCGCAAAAGAGAAAGAGTACATTGAAGAAGAGGTGAATGAGGTACTCGGGCAAGACCAACTGAAAAAAATAAGGTGTTACACGTCAGTATTAGGTGTTGTTTGCACAGTGTCATGACAACCAAACACCTACCGGATTGAGGGTATTGCACTGGTCAATGGGATTCTTAAAGTCAGTCTTTAGCTCATCAAACGCAATGACCTGTCAAAGGGAGAAAGGAAAGGCAAAAAAGTGATGATTAATCACGCACTGATTGCGGCTTGATAACGGGTGCAGCAGCAATAGCAGTATTGCAGCACCAGCACCGGCAGCAGCTTACATGAAAGACCGAGAAGAAGATGAGAAAGGCGTCGAGAATAAGCGCCAGAATGTAGGTGAACGCAGTGAAGGTGAAGGCCATCTTGGTTGTTTGGTGTAGTTCTACTGGTGTTTGTTTACTTTACCTTTGCCGAATCCTCGTGATATGTCGAGGGTGGGACAGTGCCGGCTACAGTGGTAGACACAAAGAGTGTTCTAAATAATCCGCCTTTGGTGTTGATTGTCAAATTGAGTTCAGTCCCCACCTTTGTTGTCTTCTTCTCGCTCAGCTGACACTGATGGTGAGATGCTGAGATGACCAATTTAGGTAGTAGAGTAGAAGAGGAACACTTTGAACAAAGTCTCACTCGGACAAGCAAAGGCAGTGTTTTGTCTACAGTTGACAGTGTGTGTGTGTGTGATTTGCAGGCTGCAAATCATTCGCTTGTTTGCCACCGTCTGCCATATCCACTCTGTCTGCTACTCCGGGGCAGCGAGTGAGTGGCGATAGCACCCCAGCAGCTGCTGCTCTCTCTTCACCGCACTGAACGTGAACACACGTACGGAAGCATTTCTTCTGCTGCTGCTGCTGAAGTGAATGAAGAAGAGTTCTATTTCTCTCTCTCCCTCTCTTTCAGTCTACGTTCTCCTCGAGGCGCCTCTTCTTCAGACCAGCCACCGGTGTTGTTTTGATTGTTGCTAGTCTCCAGATTGAACATCTCTCTTCTAACTCTCTTCAGAAGATCTGGAATGATCGGCTTATCAGGAGGTAGTAAAGTTACCTGCGCCGCCACCGCCGTCGCCGCCCTGAAACTTGTGGCCGAAAAAATTTGGGTGACGGTCCGAATACAGCAAACGGTGCAATAAGAGCTCGAAGGACCAACAACCTAGGCAGCTAGCACCCGAATTTGCCATTATCATCATTCTTTTTTCTATAGAAGGTATCAGCAATTGATCACTGAAAACCAACTCTCCATTTCTTCCTCAAGTGCTCTTGATTGTTTCTCCTCCTCATTGCTTTGGCCTCTTCGTTCATTTGCCTCTTCCGGCTAATTAGTCGTCTGCCTCGGTTGTGTTTCAACTAATAACAGTAGCAGTAGCAGCAACAGCAAATCTAGTCGGCACTACTGCAGTTGAACATCATCATTGAATCAACAAATGATCACCACCACCATCCAGTAATGACATCCACATGCAACTACCACCACCACCACAGCCTTGCCCATCACCACAGCTAGCGCACTCCTTGCTCTGTTGAATGAGCATCATCGAAACGATTCAGTTTCTGCAAACCACCACCACCACTACCATCGCCAGCAGCAACAGCAAAAGTCGCTCAGTCGTAAAGCACCGCCAGCCAAACCGCACCATAGTAATGTCTTCGGCGGCGACCACCGACCAGAGCGGCAAGCAGGGCACCTGGATCGACCGCTTCTGCTCGATGGACGGCAACGAGTACCTGTGCAAGGTGGACCGCGAGTACATCATCGACAAGTTCAACCTGACCGGCCTGGAGGAGCTGGTGCCCTACTACCGCCAGTCCTGTGAGATCATCATCGACAAGATTGACCAGGAGACGCTGGACCAGCTGCTGGCCTCAGACTCGGACGACGACTCCTACCAGTCACAAGATGTATACAATAAGAAAATTGTAAGTAGTCCCTCGTTCATAGCTTACTAAAACAACCCCTCTCTTTCCCCCTCTTTCCATCTCCACTGTCTTCTCCAGCAAATTCTCTCCTCCGCCGAGGTGCTGTACGGCCTGATACACGCCCGCTACATCCTCACCGACACCGGCCTGGCGAAGATGCGCGAAAAGTACCAGGCCGGGCAGTTCGGCAAGTGCACGCGCTACTACTGCGAACAGGCGTCCATGCTGCCCATCGGCCTCTCCGACGACCCCAACCAGCAGCCAGTGCGGCTCTACTGTCCGCGCTGTATGGACATCTTCGTGCCGCACCTCTCCATCAGCTCCAAGTACATCTCCATCGACGGCGCCTACTTCGGCACCAACTTTCCCCACATGTTCTTTATGGTCTTCCCCGAGGCGCGCCCGCCAAAGCCCACCGCACAGTTTGTGCCTAGTCTGTACGGCTTCAAGATTCACCCCAACGCTTACGAGTACCAGCAGCAGGTGTCCATGGCCGCGAAGAAGAACTGCCCCATGGTGGTGGGCAGGACGGGCGCCGACGGGGTGACCAAGGTGACCAGCAGCTGTGTGAATAACGGTGATATGACGGCGGCGGCGGCGACCACCTCGGTGATGGTGCAACAGCAACTGATGATAAACAACCACAACAGTGCCGCTGCCTCAAAGCAGCAGGAACCCGGTGGTGAAAAGACGGTAGCCTGCTGAGAAGAAATCGAAGACCTACCCAACAAACAAACAAAAACCTGATCCCCTCCTCCTCCCTCCCTTTCTCCCTTACATGCACTGTAAATCTTCTGACATGCTTACTCTGATCATAGGTATTTATTATTTTTTTCTAATTGCTATTATTACTGCTTGTATACACATTATTTATAAAAAAAGATGCTTAGTGCTAAGCAGAAAATATGATATGAGATGCTGTGCAATCCATCTAATGTGCATCATGTCTCCCATAATTGAGCCTTAGGATATGAATGATGGTAATGGTGGGGTAGATGATAATTTACAGGTTACAATTAAGCCGATCAGTTGTGGGAGTAGACTCAAAGGCCTGGTCATTGAAGAGCTTGGTTCGCTGGAGGACTCGCTGCTTGGAGGAGGGCGTCTTGAAGACGGCGTTTCGACCTCCACTACTACCACCACCATTGTACGAAGGAGTGGTCCTGGTGGCGAGGTTGTTGGCGTTCTTCAGCCCATCACCACAACCACCAGCAGCCCGTCCAGCGCCGACAATATCCCCAGCTCGTTGCGGCGTACGTCTGCTGATGGGCGAGATGGGCGAAAAGTCAAAGTACTCATTGTACTTGATCTGCAGACTGTGCGACTCAAATTTGGAGAGGCCGCCACAGCGGTGGTTGAGGATAATTCCGCCGCCGCTGCTGCTCATCGCCGCCCCCGCCGAGGCGCTCAGATTGCCCAAAGACGACTGCTCAAAGGAGATGTCCATTGTGGTGGTGGTGTTGATGTAGTTAGTGCCCGAGAAGACGTCACTGTCAAAGTCGCTTAGGCTTTCCGCAAAGGACATTTTTGAGTGTTGTTGTTGGTGGTGAAAGTATTGCTGGCGACCAGGCCGCTGTTTGCAGGGCGTTCTCTTGTTTGCCGTTGTCTCATGAAAGTTGCCCGAGTCGAGCTGCTCCTGCTGCTCATCAAGCTCATTATGAAATTCATAATCTGTGGCTGACTGGTTGCCCTTATTGGTGGGCGTGGTGGTGGTGGCCGCCATCATCTGCAGATGATCAAATTCGCCGACCTGGTTCTGGTGGTTCGCCTTGCCACTCATGCTCTCCAGTGTGTCAATGTATCGAATGAAGGAAGCGGTACTGCGCCGAACGGAGTGGAAGTTCTCCTTGTTCTCCTCCTCTGAACATCGAGCACTGGTATTGGTGGTGGATCTGTCAGCCACCGGCGAGGGATTGATGGAGGGCTGGCTGAAGAAGAGCCGCGACTCGTTGTCCAGGTGCTTCGACAGCTGCTCCGACTCGTACTCGTGAAAGTGCTCCAGCTCGTGGACGTTGTCAAAGTCGCCGCCGTACAGTTCAGAGTACTCGTCAATCGACCAGATGGAGTCCTTCAGGGCACTGTTGTTGCTGCTGCCATTGCTCATCAGCTGCCTGTCGTCTTCGTCCAGTTCTTCACCGTCTTCCTGTTCGGTGTTGACCTGAAAAGAAGAGGTCTCCATTGGCACGTCCTCCTCGTCATCATTTCGAAGGCTCTCAGAAGTCTGCAGCAGCGTTTCATTCATCGACGGCGGAGGTAGCTGAATGATGCCGCAGATGGTGGGCGAGCACTTTCGAGGCAGCGAGAGGACAAACTCACAGAATGCGTCCTTTCTCTCGGGGCTGATCACATCGAGGGGCTTGGCACTGCTGAGGTTCCTAGCATCACCGGTGCTGGTGGTGGTGGCAGCGAAGAAGGAGGACATGGCTGGACAGAAAGCGAAAAAGGAGGTCAGCACCTTTGTAGTCATCTTCAACAACGTCAACCTTACCTTGATAAAATCTTCGTTCGACTTTACAGCTTGACACGCATCACAAAAGGCCACGTCGAGAAGAATAAAAACAGTTGTGCGCTACAAGTCTCCGCTGCCGCTGCTGTCGGCGCAACAGAAGCAAATCAATACAACACAACGGCCGATTTTTAAATGGACAGCCCGGTGGTCCTCTCATCTGCGGACGGGAGCGGTGGGAAAAAATAAAAAGCTGGCGACAAAGTTGTTTACAATTTTTTTTGCCTCTTTTGCCTAGGATTTGACTTTGGCGCGCGCCAGTGGCAATGTCCACCACCTTATCCTCAGAAGCCGACGAAGATGATCACCTCAGTTCACGTCGTCTTCTGAATCCCCTCATCGCGGGCGCTGTGGCCGGCCTCTCGGTGGATGTGCTGCTCTTCCCCGTGGACACCATCAAGACGAGGCTGCAGAGCCCACGTGGGTTCCTCCTGTCAGGCGGTTTCAAGCGACTGTACGCCGGCCTGGGCTCCACCGTTTCCGGATCGGCGCCCGGTGCGGCGCTTTTCTTCTTTACCTATGAAACTTCAAAAAGAGTTTTATCTTCAGCAACTGCCAGCCCTCAGCATCAGACCTCCTCCTCCTCTTCTGCAGTGTGCCACCTAGTCTCCGCCTGTCTCGGTGAAACGGTGGCCTGTCTGGTGCGTGTTCCAGTGGAGGTGGTCAAGCAGCGAGCTCAGGCGTACAATTCGAATAGTCCGGCCGTCCTCCGACAGGTGCTCGCCCAGAGTGGACCAAAAGGGCTGTATCGAGGCTACACGAGCACGCTGATTCGAGAGATTCCCTTTTCGCTGGTGCAATTCCCCCTTTGGGAGTACCTGAAGAGGGTGGTCGCAGAAAAGAATGGGGGCGATAGGAATTCATCATCATCATTATCACCACCAGCCCTTAAGCCGTACCAGTCGATGGCTTGTGGATCTGCCGCCGGCGCAGTGGCCGCCTTTCTCACCACACCGCTGGACGTCGCCAAGACGACCATCATGCTCAGTTCGGCAGCTCAACAAGAGAAGAGGAACACCGAGAGCGAGTACCGGCGAGTTCTAGTCGACATCTACAGCCGAAAGGGAGTGAAGGGCCTCTTTGCGGGCGCCCTGCCCAGGGTGGCGTGGATCTCCGTCGGTGGGGCCATCTTCCTCGGCGGCTACGACATTGTCAGCGGCTGCTTGTGATGTGCTGTTAAGTAGTGCCTTGTTCGTTTGTTGCCAAATAAAGTCCTTTAGGTTAGAGCTTCAACACACACATTCTAAAGACTAGTACTGAACTTTTATTTACACTAATTCGGATAACTAGCTAACTCTATCTATCCGACATTTAGTCCTTCTTCGCCTCGGGCAACTTTAGGCCGACCGTCCTCGCCGCCTCTTCCACCGTCTTTTCGCCCTTGCCGTAGTGCTTCGAGTACAGCGTTCGGTACTGCTGGCCTGCCTGCAGGTACGTTCGGTAACAATCGGCGAGGTAGTGCAACTCTTCAGGGGCTCGGCAAAGACGCTGGTCAGTGACGTTGTGCTGGCGAATGGTTTGGCGAATGTGCTCCAGAACGGGCATCGAGGACACCTTTTCCTAATCAAAACAGAAAATTAGGATTAAGTTGATTTTTTCACCAAATTGACCTACTCATACCTTATCACGTCGGAGAAGCTGTGCAATGGATCGGTACTGCTTCAGCGCCTGGCCGTACTTGATGGCCGTTGAAGTGGACATGGTGACTAAAAAGGCAAAGGAGAAAAGGAGAGGACACCAGCAAAACCAGAAACAGTGAAAAAGTCAATGTTTGTGTCACGTGACTTCAAACAGCAAAAGCGCGCGCATTCAAAAACGACGAGACTCAAAAGCAGTTTCAAAATCACTCAAACTGAAAAGGCACACGAGGCTGAAGAATCGAGATGATAATTGCGACGAGGCAAAGTTCGACCCTTCTCGATGTTACCCCAAGTCAGAAGATATCACCAGAGGAGGCAGCCTGAAGATGCAGCCATCTCTGCAGATTCTCAAATCAGTCACAATGTTGTATCCACTTGAGAAGCGAGCCGTGATAAGCGTACACACTGGTCGCAGTGTCCTTCACTGATCTTCTCCAGCTCTATGGCAGGTCTATCTACGGTACTACCTCTTTCTGCCGTACACCTCAGGGTACAATTACACATGTGATTGAGGTCCACCGTTTGGCAACCGTGAAGAGATTTGTCCCGGCGTACAAAAAACATTGCGTTGCGTTGCCAACAGCCAATGGTGGTGGTGGTGGTCCGAACCGATTCAAGACTTTGACTTGCATCTCAGCTGGAGGGAACAGCTAGTGATACAACAGCCCAAAATGGCCATATAAAAAGACTCCGAAGGGTCGGTCAGAGACATCACTAGTAATTCTTAAAACAACACCAACAACCAACCACCAAGCAACTTCTCCAGAATGCGTTCCCTCCTTGTGATTGCCCTGGTGCTGGCCGTCTTCAGCTCGGCCGCCCTCGCCAACATCGTCTGCCCCGTGGACGCCTGTCGTAAAGTCCACTGTCCACTGGATCGCGGCGAGGCGGAGTGTCTGTCGCGAGGCACGCCCGGTCAGTACAAGTACTTCCTCAATAGTGGCTACTGCGGATGTTGCCACGAGTGCGCCAAGATGCAGCGTAAGTGCTTGAAGTGATTTGCCAAAAAGCATTTGTAATTTTACCAAATTTTTTTTCTTCCTCAGAGGAGAACGAACACTGCTTGGAGATTCTGGTCCACGGTGGAACTCACCCCCACCACCAGGTTTGCGCCGACGGTCTGGTCTGCGACAATGTGGCCGCGAAGTGCGTGAAGAAGATCAACCAGTAAGCACGACAATTTAAACAGTTCCAACTTGCCTGTCTTTATCTCCTTTTGACACCTTCTAACATTCAATAAACTCACTCCGCTGATTATCGTTGCAAACATTCAAGCGTACTGAAAGCCAAAAGTGTTCTAAAGTAATTTTTATTAAGTTTTGTAAGCATAGTACAATATAATAATGATGTTCAGTAAAGTGACAATGGATGCAAATGTTGGAGGGGGTGTGTGTTGCGGAGTTAAAAGAACAGCGATATTAGAGCAACATTAGAGCACTGTACAGAGGAGGTGTGGTGAAGGATGAGGAAAGAAGGAAAGAGAGGAAGGAAAGGATGGGGGAATCATCATCAGCATCAGAAGAAGCAATCAATTCAATAGGCACTACCTAAAGAGCGATAAAAGAGTGTGTGTAAAGTGCAAAGAGAGGGAGTTCGAAATTGCAATGTTGAAGTAAAGTGTGGAAGAAGATGGAAAGGTGGTGGGGCAATTGGAACCGCAATTATAAATGGCTTGTGCAGAGAAAGAAGTAAACAGCGTGTAAAAAGGTGGCAGTGACAGAAGGGAATCCCCCTCCTTAGCCACTTGGTCGACCACCTCCTCCTCTGCCACTCCCACCTCCTCTACCACCACCACCTTCTTCGGCACTGCTGTCATCGTCACTGCTTCGTTTGCCTCCACCTCCTCGCCCACTTTTGCTTTTCTTGCTCTTGCTGCTCTTGTGGCTCGACTTTTTGCTCGACTTGTGCTTCCGCTTGGAGCCGGAGCGAGAGTCAGAGTCGCCGGCAGCGGCTGCCGTACCTGATCCGTCCGCAGCAGCAGACTTGCCTTCCTCCTCCTTGCCACTGTCCGAGTGGTCGTCATCGCTTCGCTTGCGGTGCTTGCGATGCTTCTTGCTCTTTTTGCTCTTCTTCTTCTTCTTCTTCTCACCGCCCTCATCACCGGAACTGTCCTCCCCATCCGAGTCTCCTTCATTGGAGCGCCTCTTCTTGTGTTTGCGATGTTTAGAGTGCTTCTTGTGCTTCTTGGAGCGTTTCTTCTTCGAAGAGGATCCTCGCCGATCATCGTCACCGTCTTCGCCCTCTTTGTCGCTGTCCCCGCTGTCGTCCTCGCTGCTCGAAGCATCACGATGGCGCCTCTTTTTGCTGGACTTGCTGTGCTTGCGCTTGCTGCCGCTCTTGGAGTCAGAGTCCGCTGAAGAGTCGTTGTCGGAATATTTCCTAGAGAAAAAATGAGCCACATTAGAAAAGCTGTCATTAAACGGTAAACAACATACCTTTCGGAGGGCTTTTTGGCCTCCACTGCACCACTGTCACGAGGTGGCGGTCCACGATGCTGGTAAGCAGAGGGCGGCGGTGGAGGAGTGGGAATTTTATCGCCTCGTCCACCACTATAGCCTCCACCAGGAAATGGTCGAATGGGGGCACCACCGCCCATAGAGGGCGGAGGGCCGAACCGACCGCCTGGAGGAGGAGGTGGGGGCTGTGGAATCGTCGACGAGCGAACCGGAGAGCGACTGAAGGGAGAGCGAGAGTCGCGAGGGGAGCGACCACCAGGACCGCCCCTTCCGCCGCTACCACGACCACCAGGGGGCTCATTCATTCGGCGACCACCGTCTCGGGGTCCTCCTCCTCCTCCTCTCATCGGCGGTGATCGAGACCTACTGCGACCGCCGCCACCGCCTCCTCTTCGTGGCGGCGGCGACGGTGAGCTTCTTCGGTCTGGTCTGCCTCCGAATCGAGAAGGCGGGGAAGAGCGGCGATCACCGAAACGGTCACCACCACCGCCTCCTCCGCGAGGTCCGCCGAATCCTCGTGAGGCAAAGGCAGCCATGCCACGACCGCCGCCTCTAGGTCGAAACGAGCCACCCCCGCCATGAGGTGGTGATCGCGAGTAGGACCGCCGTCCGCCACGACCTCGAAAGGGCGATCGTCCGCGGCCGCGAAAGTGTCCCGGGGGTGAGCGACCACCACCTCCTGCTGCCCTTCGCGGCGACCGAGGAGATCGAGAGCGTGAGCTGGCCGATCGAGAGCGACTGGAGTGTCGTCGGCGAGAGGGGGGAGAGCGTGATCGAGAGGAGTTGGAGGCAGCGCGTCGACGATCACCACCACCACCACCACCTCGCTTCGGAGAGGGTGACCGACCACTGCGGGACGTACTGCGAGAGGGTGAGGCCTTTGATCGGCGAACCGGGGAGCGGGAAGTGCGGCGAGTTGCTGGGGATCGGGAGCGACGGGCCACTGGAGAGCGGGAACGATTTCGGTTTCCCCGGGCCGGCGGAGGTGACGGTGATGAGGCAGAGTGCGAAGGTGATTTGCTTGCCTTTCGTCCTCCGCCGCCGCCTCCTCCACCTCCACTACGACGTCGAGGTGGTGGTGATGACTTGCGTCGAGGAGGACTCTTGCTGCGCGATCGGTTTCGATTATGAGAATTGCGGTGAGGCGGTGACGAGTGCTGCTTATCAGACTTGCGCTGATCCGAGGACTTCCGACCTGCTGAATCACCGCCGCCCTGCAGTCCGTAGCTCAGTGAACCGTTGGTGGACTTTCCGCCGCCGCCTCCATTTTCCGAGTTGTTCCCATCAGTGGCAGAGCGCTTTTTCATCTCCTCGGCCTTCTCTGCGACCAGCGCCAGCGGAATGCCGTCCTCCGTAGACTGAGCATCCAGCAGCAAGTTCCAGAGCTTGTCCATAAACTCGCGCGCCCGTTTACCGTCGAGAAAGCCGGTAATGTTGATCTGCATCATGCGTCCATCGGGGTGGCGTTCCGCCTCCAGCTGGTTGATCACATACTCGTAAACGACCTCGTCGTCCAGGCCGAGGCTCTGCGTGATGTGCTTCTGAATCCAGGGCTTCACCACGTCGAGGTTCACCTTCTTGATGTCCACCTTCTGGGTGAGCGCCTCGGAGAACTTGAGCTGCTTCAGCAGCTTCTTGTGCTTGTCCGAGAAGCGATTGTCCTGGTCGGCGCTGGTGCCGCGGAAGAAGCCGGCGTCGGTCATGGCGGTCGGCGGTCGTGAGGGCACTCAGTAACACGTCAGTGTTAGCAGCAGTTGACAAAAGACAAAAACAATTCTCTTCAAGCGGTTTGATCCACTTGTTCACTTGATCAGAGACCTAAAGGAAAAACACAGATAATCAGGCAATTAGCATTAGAGTAAACATGAGAAGCACAAAAGATCATAACAGTACCTGAGTTCGGAAAAAGGGGGGAATGAAAAGGACAACAAAGTGGCTGGCGCTGATGAGCCGGCAAATGGTGTTCAGGCAGGCACCACCGTTGTCAACACAGCAGGGCAGCCGTTGTCAGGCAGGCAATCTCTCACTAGGAAATAGTGCTGCCTTTGCTGTTGATGGTGCTGAAGATGATAGCCCCACCGATGTCCTCGGAGAGGATGATGCTGTCGATCACCCGAGTTGGAGCAGAATCTGGTAATGATGAAACCGGTCCCCCGAAGTGTGTGTGTTCTATGGGCGCCAAGACACAATGTAGCACAGGCGAAAAGCAGAGAGAAAGAGGCGAGAGGAGAGATGCACCTCAGCCAGTGCCGAG